>Ga0209699_100298_pt1 | contig 36461 bp, 38 predicted proteins | sample SynthPrep_1_END__FD_187204 | JGI IMG/M metagenome (GOLD analysis project Ga0209699, IMG submission 187204) | Synthetic microbial communities from Ohio, USA - SynthPrep_1_END_DS7_MetaG (SPAdes) (version 2) | ecosystem: Engineered > Bioreactor > Aerobic > Activated sludge | place: USA: Ohio...
GCGCCTACACCAACGCCTATGCCGGCACGCAGAGTACGGCGCTGTACAACATCGACCTGGCCAGCGGCAGCCTGATGCTGCAGAACCCGCCGAACGATGGCGTGCAGCAACGGGTCGGCCAGGTCGCCGATGGCCTCGCGGCAGCGGCCATGGACATCGCCAGCGACGGCAAGGGTGGCAACACGGCCTACCTGCTGACGGGCAAGACCCTGCACCGGCTGGATCTGGCCAGTGGCAAGCCCACCACGCTGGGTGACATCGCCGGCCTGCCGGACGGCATCATCGATATCAGCGTCCTGCCGACGAAGTGAGAAGAAAAAAGGCTGCGCCCAGCGGGCGCAGCCTTTCGTTCAACACGCGTCAAAGCCGCTATCAGCGCTCGGCAAACACCTCATCGAACAGATCGTTCATCGCCTTGAAAGCCCGAGCGGCCACCACCGGGTGGTATTCGTTGCGCCCCGGCACATTGGCCTTGGGGTTGGTGAACGAATGCACCGCACCGCCGTAGCTCACCAGTTGCCAGTCGGTCTTGGCAGCCTTCATTTCGGCAATGAACGCATCGACCTGTTCCTGGGGCACGGCCGGATCGTCCGCACCGTGCAACACCAGAACCGGCGCCTTGATGTTCGCGGCGTCGGCCGGGTTGGGCGTATCCAGATTGCCGTGGAACGACACGAAGCCTTTGAGCGGCGCTCCCGAGCGGGCCAGTTCGAGCACCGTGCCACCGCCGAAGCAGAAGCCGATGGCACCCAGCTTGCCGACGTCCAGCGCCACTTCACCGCTCTGCGCCTTGAGTACGTCGACCGCTGCCCGAGCACGCTTGCGCATCAGCGCACGGTCGGCACGCACCGCCCCCGCCGCCGCACCGGCCTCTTCGGCGTTGCTGGGGCGAATGGATTTGCCGTACATGTCGGCAAGAAACACCACGTACTTGTCACCAGCCGCCCGCGCAGCCTTGGCCACGGTGTCCGGGTTGACGCCCATCCAGTTGGGCACGACCAGCAGACCGGGACGCGGCGTGGTCACCGAGTCGTCGTAGACCAGCACGCCTTCGAAGGCTTCGCCATCGATCTCGTAGGGAACCGCCCTGGTCACGACGGCCGCATCGGCAAGACCGGCGAATGCCGCGCACAACAGGGGAACCAGTGTCTTCTTCTGCATGGTGGGGCCTGCCCTTGGCAATGGTAGGCCCCTAACAATAGCCGCGTCGGCGGCAATGGCCAAATCGGCGAAGCAGAGGATTCACACAGAACGTTTCAAGCGACGGGCTGCTGCTCGGCCCAACGCTCCTTGATCAGCAGGATCTCCGGCAGGCTACCGATGAACAGCTCCACCAGACGCGGATCGAAGTGCTGCCCGGCCTGCTCGCGCAGGAAGCCGACCGCATCCTCCACCGGCCAGGCCGCCTTGTAGGGGCGCACGCTGGTCAGTGCATCGAACACGTCCGCGATGGCCACGATACGCCCCTCCAGGGGAATCTCCTCGCCACTCAGACCATTGGGGTAGCCACTGCCATCCCACTTTTCGTGATGCGACAAGGCAATTCGCTGTGCCATGCGCAACAGCCCGGAGCTGTGCTCGCCGATGATCCGCGCACCGATCTCCACGTGCTGGCGCATCACCTGCCACTCCTCATCGTTCAGCTTGCCCGGCTTGCGCAGCACCGCATCGGGAATGCCTATCTTGCCGACATCGTGCATCGGTGCGGCGTTGAGCAACTCCTCGGCGGCGCTTTCGCTGAAACCGGCCGCCAGCGCCAGCACCTTGGAGAAATGGCTCATGCGAATGACGTGCAGACCGGTCTCGTTGTCCTTGTATTCGGCAGCCATGCCCAGGCGCTGAACGATCTGCAGACGAGTCCGCCTGAGTTCGTCGACGCCGACCAGCGACAGGTGAGTACGCACCCGAGCACGTACGATGGGCGGGCTGACCGGCTTGGTGATGTAGTCCACGGCGCCGACCTCGAAACCCCGCGCCTCGTCGTCGACATCGCCGAGGGCGGTGACGAAGATGACCGGGATCGACTGCAGCAGCGGGTTGGTCTTGAGCCGTTCGCACACTTGGTAACCGGTCATGCCCGGCATCATCACGTCGAGCAGGATCAGGTCGGGCGTCTCGCGCTCGGCCATTTCCAGCGCACGCGCGCCCTCCTTGGCGAACAGCAGGCGATAGTCTTCCTGCAGGATATGCCGCAGAACCTGCAGGTTGGTGGGTTCGTCATCGACCAGCAGCAACAACGGACGGGTATCGGCAGCCAGAGTCATGATGGAGTTGTTTCCTCGCCTCGCAGTTGCAGCAACAGTTCATCCAGCACGGTCAGTGCCCGGTCGAAATCGAAATCGTCCAGCGCCTGGCGTATGACGTCCAGAGCAGCGCCATATGGCGTACCGCGCGTGGCCTGCTCCACGATAGCCAGGGCGTCATCGTCGAGGCTGCCACGCGCCAGCGCCTGCCGCAGATGGCCAGCCTGCGTGCGCAACAGGTCGGCATCGAGCGCAGCGGAATCTGTCGCAGGCGGCATGTCGGGTACCTGGGGTACCACATCACTGACGGCTTGCAGGGCCTTTTCGAGTTCACCGAGCAGGGTTCGCAGTACCTGCCCGTCCTGCACCTCGAAAGCCCGCTCGATGGACTGCCCCAGCGTGGCCAGGTGTGTCAGCGCCAGGTTGCCGGCCGCGCCATGCAGACGGTGCGCCAGGGCGCGGCCGGCACTCCAGTCGCCACTGGCCAGCAACTGGCCGAGTCGCGCCACCAATGTCTGCTGCTCGGCAATGAAGGTGCTGATCGCCTGCGCCATGCGCAACGGTCCGCCCCACAGGTTGCTGCCGCGTACCCAGTCGAACAGCACCTCCTCGCAACCCCGGGACGCACTGACCACCGCGCTCGGGATGTCGGTCAGCCCAAGCAGGCGGGCGATTTCCCAGAGCAGCGCGTTGAGATCCAGTGGCTTCGACGCGAAGGCGTTCATGCCCGAGTCCAGTGCGGCCTGGCGGTCATGGTCAAGCACGCTGGCCGTCAGGGCAATGATCGGCACCGGCTGTCGTGCCTGCGCAGCCTCCAGCCCCCGAATGCGTCGCGATGCCTCCAGGCCATCGACACCGGGCATCTGCACGTCCATCAGAATCAGATCGAAAGACTCCTCGGTAAATGCCTGCAACGCCCCTTCGCCATCGGCAACGCAACGCACGCGATGGCCGAGGCGCTGCAGATTCAACTGCAACAACTCGAGGTTCTGCGGCACGTCATCGGCAGCGAGAATGTTCAGTTGCCCCAGCTCCGGCAGCACCGCACGCTGCTGCGAGGCCAGCCGTTTGCCGGCGCGCAGCGGCAGCTCGACGCTGAAGCAACTGCCCTGGCCTTCGTTGCTTTCCACCCGCAGGCGCCCTCCCATCAACTCGACCAGTTGACGCGAAATGGTGGTGCCCAGGCCGGTACCGCCGAAGCGTCGGCTCATCGAGGCGTCAGCCTGGGCGAAGGGCTCGAATATCTTCTCCAGACGGTCGGCGGCGATACCGATACCGGTGTCCCTGACGGCCAGGCGCATCGCTCCGGGTTCGCCCGATACCACCAGGCGAACCTCGCCCTGCTGGGTGAACTTGACCGCATTGCCCAACAGGTTGGTCAGCACCTGCTGCAGACGCAGCGGGTCGCCACAGAAGAAGTCGGGAGCCTGGGCCGGATAGTCCAGGTGCAATTGCAGGCCCTTGCTCTCGGCCGTCAGGCGCTGGGTCGCGACCACCTGTTCGCACAATTCGCGCAAGGAGAAGTCCAGTTGCTCCAGTTCGATGGCGCCACGATCCAGCTTGGCCGTATCGAGAATGTCGTTGAGCAGCCCCAGCAACGAACGCGAAGAATGCTGCACGGTACTCAGGTGGCGGCGCTGCTCGCTGGAAAGCGGTGTTTCCAGCAGCAGGTCGGTGAAGCCGATGATGGCGTTCATCGGCGTACGAATTTCGTGACTCATGTTGGCCAGGAAGCTGCTGCGCGCAGCAGCGGCAGCCTCGGCCCGATCGCGCGCGGTACGCAACTGCTGCTCCATCAGACGCCGTGGCGTCAGGTCGGTGGCCAGCTTGACCACCTTGAACGCCTTGCCGTCGCTGTCGAGGATCGGGTTGTAACTGGCCTGAATCCAGACCTCACGACCATCCTTGCCCTGGCGATGGTACTCGCCGGTACGGAAATGCCCCGCACGCAGGTCGATCCAGCCCTGGCGGTAGCTCTCGCTGGCAATCTGCTCGGGGTAGCAGAACATGCTGTGATGATGGCCGATCACTTCATCACGTTCGTAACCGTACAACGCCAGGGCATTGTCGTTGATGTCCAGAATGTTGCCGTCGAGATCGAACTCGGTCAGCGCCATGGCCTTGCTGATCGCCGTCACCTTGCCTTCGTATTCGGCATTACGCAGCTTGGTTTCTGTCTGATCGAGCAACACCCCGTCGATCCAGCGCGGTACGCCTTGCTCGTCGCAGACGGCACTGCCGCTTTCCCAGATCCAGTGCTCCTTGCCCTCACGGTCGAACAAACGGTACTCGACCGTATAGTTGCGTCCCTGTTCGATGGCTGCGATGACCTGATCGGCGGTGGGCTGGTAGTCATCCGGGTGGTACATGTCGGCGATCGAGCGACGCCGCCTGATGAAGTCCTCGGCACTGTAGCCGGTCAGGGTCTGTACCGCATCGCTGATGAACAGCATGGTCCAGTCGCGATCCAGCAGGCAGCGGAAAGAAACCCCCGGGATATTGCTGATCAGTGAGCGGTACTGCTGCTCGCTGCTGCGTAGCGCCTTTTCCATGCGCTGCCTTTCGCTGATGTCTGCGACGAACACCACGAACAGGGGCCGAGTGCCGGCATGGGTGATACCCACGCTGATGCGCACCGGTTTCTCTTCACCTTCACGGGTCAGACCGATCAGCTCACGCTCGCCGGTCTCCAGTGTCAGGCGGCCAGATCGCAGATACTCACCCAGCATGACCTCCATCTCGCCGACATAGCGGGCGGGTATCAACGAGCGCATGTGCATGCCCACCAGCGCCAACGGCTCCCAGCCAAACAGCCGCGTGACGGCGCGGTTGGCCGAACGCACCGTACCGGTATGATCGACGGTGATGATGGCATCCAGAGCGGTGTCGAAGATGGAGCGCAGATGCTGCTCGCTGGCCTTGAGCTGATGGCTCAGGCGCCGGTAACGCAACAGCGTGTTGGCCGCTGCCACGAACACCGTCAGGGCGACGGTCACCAGTGCGATGGTCACTGCCATGTAACCACTGTCGACCACCGGGGTCGGCACATCCGACTCGGGAATACCGACGTAACGAGCGGCCGCCATGCCGGTGTAATGCATCCCGCTGATCGCCAGTCCCATCACCAGGGCGCTGATCAGCAAGGCCCAGAGCGACGGCAGGCGCCCTTCAAGACCGAAACGCACCCACAGGGCGACGATGGCCAGGGCGACCGCCACGACGATGGACAGCGCGAACATCCAGGGGTCGTAACGCAGCAGGGGCGCCATCTGCATCGCCGCCATGCCGCTGTAATGCATGGCACCAATACCGGCACCGACCAGCACACCACCAACGCACAGTTGCAACAGGCTCAGGTCACGCCGCGCCAGCAGACTCAACGCCACCCACGACGCCGCCAGGCTTGGCAGCATCGACAACAGGGTAATACCCAGGTCGAAGCGCACATCGGCACACAGCTCGAAAGCCAGCATGCCAAGAAAATGCATGGACCAGATGCCACCGCCCAACGCGAGCGAGCCGGTGAAGATGGTGATCTGCCGTGCAACGGGATGCGAACTGTTGCGTGCCTCACCAGCCAGTTGCAGCGCCATGCCGGCAGAGAACACGGCAATGGCCAGCGACAACAGCACCAGTTCAGGGTCGTAGCGGCTGAGCACCAGTACGCTGGGATCTGCGCCCATGATGAAGAAAAGTTCGAAAATCGACATACAGCCCCAGGACGCAGAAAAAGCACCAGCCAATGGCCAGCATCTGAAACGACGGGGCAACGCTTGTCAATTGCAGCCGGTCACTCACACCCATGAAAAAGCCCGCCGAAGCGGGCTCGTTCCATCATCGCGGGCCTCAGGCGGAAAGTTCCACCAGCAGCTTGTTCAGGCGCTGCACGTACGCGGCCGGATCCTTCAGGCTGTCACCGGCAGCCAGGGCGGCCTGGTCGAACAGGATGTGCGAAAGATCGGTGAAACGATCTTCATCCGGCTCGGCATCCAGACGCTCGATCAGTGGGTGTGCCGGGTTGAACTCGAAGATTGGCTTGGCGTCCGGCACCTTCTGCCCGCTGGCCTCGAGAATCTGGCGCATTTGCAGGCCGAGATCCTGCTCACCGATGGCGAGAATCGCCGGTGAGTCGGTCAGACGATGCGACACACGCACCTCGGCGACCTGCTCGCCCAACGCACCCTTGAGGCGTTCGATCAACCCTTCCTTGGCCTTGGCCGCATCGATCTGGGCCTGCTTGTCCTCTTCCGAGTCCAGCTTGCCCAGATCCAGATCGCCACGGGCCACGTCGACGAACTGCTTGCCGTCGAACTCGGTCAGGTAGCTCATCAGCCACTCGTCGATACGATCGGTGAGCAGCAGCACCTCGATGCCTTTCTTGCGGAAGACCTCCAGGTGCGGGCTGTTCTTGATCTGCGCGTAACTTTCACCGGTGAGGTAGTAGATCCTGTCCTGACCATCCTTGACGCGGCCCAGGTAGTCGGCCAGCGACACCGACTGCTCGTCACCTTCCCCGGCGGTGGAAGCGAACCGCAGCAGACCCGCGATCTTCTCCTTGTTGGCGAAGTCTTCCGCCGGGCCTTCCTTGAGCACCTGACCGAAGGCCTTCCAGAAGGACTTGTAGTCCTCGGGCTTGTCCTTGGCCAGTTTCTCCAGCATGTCCAGCACACGCTTGGTCAGCGCCGACTTCATCGAATCGATGACCGGGCCGGACTGCAGGATCTCGCGGGAAACGTTCAGCGACAGGTCGTTGGAATCGACCACACCCTTGATGAAGCGCAGGTACAGCGGCAGGAACTGATCGGCCTGATCCATGATGAACACGCGCTGCACATAGAGTTTCAGGCCCTTGGGCGCTTCGCGGTGGTACAGGTCGAACGGCGCACGCCCCGGCACGTAAAGCAGCGAGGTGTACTCCAGCTTGCCTTCGACCTTGTTGTGACTCCAGCTCAGCGGGTTCTCGAAATCATGGCCGACGTGCTTGTAGAACTCCTGGTACTCCTCGTCCTTGATCTCGGTACGCGGACGGGTCCACAGGGCACTGGCACGGTTGACCGTCTCCCACTCGACTTCGGCTGGCTTGTCTTCGCCGTGGTGCTCTTTCGGCAACTCGATGGGCAGCGCGATGTGGTCGGAGTACTTCTTGACGATGTTGCGCAGGCGCCAGCCGTCGGCGAACTCCTCTTCACCGTTCTTCAGATGCAGAACGATACGGGTACCACGCTCGGCTTTCTCGACGGTGGCGACTTCGAACTCGCCCTCGCCCCTGGACGACCAGTGCACGCCTTCGCTGACCGGACTGCCGGCACGGCGGCTGAACACCTCGACCTCGTCGGCGACGATGAACGCCGAATAAAAGCCCACCCCGAACTGACCGATCAGGTGCGAATCCTTCTTCTGGTCACCGGACAGGTTCTTCAGGAAGTCGGCCGTGCCGGACTTGGCGATGGTGCCCAGATGCGCGATGACTTCATCGCGACTCATGCCGATGCCGTTGTCTTCGAGGGTGACGGTCTTCGCGTCCTTGTCGAAGGACAGACGAATCCTGAGCGAATCGCCACCTTCAAGCAGCTCCGGCTTGGCCAGCGCCTCGAAACGCAGCTTGTCGGCGGCATCAGAAGCGTTGGAGATCAACTCGCGCAGGAAAATTTCCTTGTTCGAGTACAGGGAATGGATCATCAGGTGAAGCAGTTGCTTCACCTCGGTCTGGAAGCCCAGGGTTTCTTTTTGAGTTTCCACACTCATGGTCTTCTAACTCCATCTGCAGGACAGGAACCGCTACGGCGGCGGATGACCAGCAGATGGGGGCAGCCTGGAAGATTTCAAGGCTCGAGCAATTCCAGCCGAGCAATTTCCTGCGCTTTGAAACTGAAACTGGCCTGCCCGCCACCGCTGCCCATCTGCTGGCTGAGGCGAATGCTGCCATCGGCGTCGACCCCGACGAAACGTCCCTCCACCGTACCGCCACTGGCCCGGCTCAGGCGCATGCTGAGGTTGCGGTACTGCTCGGGGTTACGCTGCAGGCGCGCCAGGCTGAAACGCTCGCGACGGTCGACCGGACGACTCAGACGCTCCTCTACCGGTGCCGCCTTGCTGCTCGACTCGACGTGCGTCGCAGCCACGGTCGGCAGTGCGGGGAACCGATCCCCCTCGACCGACCAGCCCTGAATGGCACGCTTGTGCAGGCGAATCGGCAGGCGCTCGTTACGCCGGTCGATCTGCACCTCGACCTGCAACTCCAGGGTATCGCCCTGAAAGGTGAACGGCGGCAACTTCAGCTCGCTCACGTTACGCGTGGCAAAACGCCGTTGCAGATAATCATGGAGCACATAGGCGACGGTATCGCGCGAGTCGAAACGTACGTCGACCTCGCCATCGGCATAACGCAGACGGTCACGATAAAGCTCTACCCGACCACTCAGACTGGTCTTGAAACGTGGTGGCAGTACCAGATGGAAATCGCCGACCAATCGATTGGGTTCCTGCGGCTGCAGATCCAGATGCAGGGTGTAGCCACGGCTCAGGCGCCGGGCCTCGGGCAGATCCTGCTCCGGCAACAGCCAGCTCAACTCCACCTCGGGCAACTCGCCACTGTCCTGTGGCAATACATCCACACGCACACGCCCCTCGATCGGCTGCGGCAAACGAATGCTCAGCTCGCGCAGGGCGAAGAAATCCAGACCTTCACGCAGACTCAGCACACCGTCGATCAGTTCGCCCTGCTGGGGGCGGAAAGGCTGACCGTTGAGTTCGCCAGCCAGATCGATAGCCAGTTCGGCCGGTGCCTGCACCTCCGGCTTGAGCCAGTCGAGCCGCATGATGGCCGTCAATCGCTCGGCATCCTTGCTGGCCAGCAGCGTCAGGCCGACCACCAGCGGAATCATCCCCAGGCCGACCAGGACGACGGCACTGCGTGCACGCCCCCAGTGGCGCAAGATGTAGATCAGCGTGATCGGTGGTACCAGGCTGCCCCAGCCCCACAACAGGCTGGTGGCGAACGCCCGGGTGACCAGCCATACCAGACCGGCCAGCATCAGCAACAGACCACCGATTATCAGCAACGCATCCATCTACAGATTCCTTGTCTTCATTTCGCTGCGCTGCCGATCCGCGCCCGTGGCCGGACGTGCCTCGGGAACGGGTCAGGGCTCATCGACCTTGAAATGGGCACGGGCGGTGGCAATCGGCTCGGTCTGCGTGGTTTGCCAGGCGGTGATCGCCACATTGGCAACCCGCCGCCCCTGGCGCCAGACCTGGCACTGCGCATAGGTGTCACGATAATGGCCGGCGCGCAGGTAATCTATCGAGAAGTCGATGATTTTCGGCAAATGTGGAATGCCCATGAACATCAGCAGATGCAGCATGGCGGCATGCTCCATGAAGCCGGCTATCACCCCGCCGTGCAGCGCCGGCAGTACCGGATTGCCGATACAGTCGCGATTGGCCGGCAGGCGAAAGACCATATCGTCGCCCAGGCGCAGGCACTCGATGCCGAGCAGCTTGGCGTAGGGAATCAGATTGATCAGCGGGTCGTAGTCATTCTGCTGGTGCGCACGTGCAACCAGCTGTTCCAGGTTCAGCTCGCTCATGCCGCACCGCCCTGCTGGACACTCTTCTTCAGCGCTGCGCCACCCTGCACGGCCTTGCCCATGCGCATGAAGGCACCGACCACGTGGGCGATGGGCTGCTCGGGATCGTCCTGATAGGCATAACCACGGGTGAAGATGACGTTGGGCGTCACCCGGTAGCACTCGGCAAAGCCGAAGACGTCCTTGCCGGGTTCGGCCGGATGCATGTAGTCGATACGCAGATCCAGCGTCGGGCAGATCTCGAACTCCGGCAGCACGCAGACCGTGGAGATGCCGCAGGTGGTATCCATCAGCGTAGTGATGGCGCCGCCGTGAATGACGCCAGTATCAGGGTTACCGACGATGTGCGCGGCATACGGCAGGCGCAGCGTCAGGCCCTTGCCGTCAGCCGCCTGTACACTCATGCCCAATATCTGACAATGACGCAAAGCGGCAAGAAACCGCTGCGCCCGCTCCTGAATCGACTGCTCGCTCATCGCTCGACTGCACCACGTGAAAAAGGCTGGGCATCATAGCGCCTCGAACTCGGACTCACACCCGTCACGCCATCTTCGACGGCCCACTCAGGGAACTTAAATCGGCAGGCGATGTTCGAAGGACTGTGCGCAAGGGGTATGCCCTGGCACCCAAAAACTCTCACACATGGAGTGATGACCGTGAACAAACCTCTGACTTATGCCCTGCTGCTTGCCACTGCCCTGGGTCTCGCCGCCTGCGAGAAAACCCCGGAAGACAAGATGGAGTCGGCCAAGGAGTCAGTCTCCGAGGCCATGGACAACCTGGGCGATGCGGCCAAGGAAACCGGCGACGCCATCGAACAGAAAACCGACGAAGTGATGGGCACCGAGCCTACCACCGGCGAAAAGATCGAAGATGCAGCCAGTGACGCAGCCGACGCCATCGAAAACGCAGGCGAAGAAGCCAAGGATAAGGTCGACGGCCAGTAAGCCAGGCCCGCCGCGGCTCCAACGCCGCGCAGGCTCATGAACAAAAAAACCCTCGAAGAGCGATCTTCGAGGGTTTTTCTTTGCCGGAACGCCGCCTGATGCTCGATCAGGCGGCACAGCCGTATCAGTCTTCGCGGTAGCGACGCAGCTTCAGGGCCTTGCCGGCGACACGAGTGTCCTTGAGCTTGCCCAGCAGACGATCCAGGCCGTCTTCCGGCAACTCCACCAGGCTGAAGGTCTCGCGAATCTGGATACGGCCGATGGCTTCACGCGCCAGGCCACCTTCATTGAGGATGGCGCCCAAGAGGTTCTTCGCGGCGATACCGTCGCGCGTACCCAGCGCGGTGCGGCAACGCACGCGACCTTCGGTCAGCGGCATCGGCGCACGACGCTCGCGGTACTCGCCACGCTCACCACCACGATCGCTGTCACGCTCGCGACGCTCACGCGGCGCACCGCCGACGCCCGGCACCAGCGGCTGCTCACGCTCGACGCTGGCCAGATCCAGCGCCTGGCCGTTGGTAGCCTTCTTCAGCAGCGCGGCGGCCAGGGCTCGCGGGCTGCATCCGATATCGGCGGTCAGACGATCGAGCAGATCGCCATGACTGGCCTCGGCCTCGGCCACCAGCGGCGCCAGGCTGGCGGTCAGTTTCCTGATGCGGGCATCGAGCACCTGCTGCGGGTTGGGCAGTTTGACCTCGCCAACCTTCTGCCCGGTGACGCGCTCGATCACTTGCAGCATGCGACGCTCGCGCGGGGTCACCAGCAGCAGCGCACGGCCTTCACGACCAGCGCGACCGGTACGGCCAATGCGGTGCACGTAGGACTCCGGGTCGTACGGCATGTCGACGTTGAATACATGGGTGATGCGCGGTACGTCGATACCACGCGCCGCCACGTCGGTGGCCACGACGATGTCCAGACGACCATCCTTGAGCGAGTCGATCACACGCTCACGCTGGTTCTGGGCGATGTCACCGTTCAGCGCAGCCGCCTTGTAGCCCTTGGCCTCCAGCGCACTGGCCAGATCCAGGGTGGCCTGCTTGGTACGCACGAAAGCGATCAGCGCGTCGAATTCCTCGACTTCCAGCAGACGCAGCACGGCGTTGACCTTCTGATCGGCGTGGATCATCAGGTGGGCCTGCTCGATGCGCGAGACGGTCTGGGTCTTGGCAGCGATCTTGATGTGCTGCGGCTCGCGCAGGTGCTTCTCGGCGATGGCGCGGATCGAATGCGGCAGCGTGGCGGAGAACAGCACGCTCTGGCGGCTTTCCGGCATGGCTTCGAAGATGATCTCCAGATCATCCATGAAGCCCAGCTTGAGCATTTCGTCGGCTTCGTCGAGCACCAGATGCTGGATGGTGGACAGCACCTTCTCGTCACGACGCAGGTGATCGACCAGGCGACCCGGCGTGGCCACGATGATCTGCGCACCCTGGCGAATGGCCTTGAGCTGCGGGCCCATAGGCGCACCACCGTAAACGGCGACGACATTGACGCCCGGCATCTGCTTGGAATAGGTTTCGAACGCGGTAGCCACCTGCAGGGCCAGTTCGCGGGTCGGCGCCAGGATCAGCACCTGCGGTTCACGCTTGGCCGGGTCGATCTTCGACAGCAGCGGCAGCGCGAAAGCGGCGGTCTTGCCGGTGCCGGTCTGCGCCTGGCCGATCATGTCGTGGCCGGCGAGAATCACCGGGATGGCCTGCGACTGGATCGGAGACGGCTCTTCGTAACCGACGGCGGTCAGAGCGGCGAGAATATTGGGGTGAAGGCCGAGCGCGGCGAAGCCGCCGATTTCCTGGGTCATGGGTCTGCCTCAAGTGCATCCGCAAAGACCCATGTTCCAGAGCTGCGCATGCCGTGTAAGACCTTGTGGGTCACCCTGGCAGCCTGGTCGGCGGGGATTTGCGAAAACGTGATGAAAGTGAATCGTCAAGGATAGTCCGCTGGGGACTGGCTGCCGGGGTTAATTTCCCGGGCGAGTTGCACTACCTGAACGTGGCCAGAAAATTGGCCGGCGCGCACTATACCGGAAAATCCTGACCCGGGTGCTGGTTTTTACAGTTTCCAGTGCAACGAACCGCTCAACGGCGCATCAGGTAGCCGGACGCAGGGCCGCGATCAGTGGCTGCAGCGAATACCCCAGACGCGACGCCAGCTCGCCGGCGCGAGCCTGCAATCGGCCCAGATCCATGCGCTGCTCGAGATCTTCGGGAATCAGCAGCACCACATTGCCCTCCTTCACCGGGCACTCCCAGTAGTGCCGATGGTAAAGACCGCGCAGCAGCGCCGCGCCGAGCGGCTTGCCATCGTTGCCGGCCCACTGATTGATGATCAGCCAGCCGCCCGGATTGAGCTTCTCGCGGCAACCCTCGAGGAAGCGCCAGGCCAGGTGCCCGGCGCCAGGCCCCTGGTCGGTGTAGAGGTCGAGGAAGATCAGGTCGGCGGTTTCCGCACTGTCGAGCAACTCGACGGCATCACCAATGCGAATGGTCAGCCTCGGATCGTCGTCCAGGCCGAGGAACTCCATGGCCAGGCGCGGCACATCTGGTCGCAACTCGATGGCCTCGACATCTTCCAGCGGCAGGAACTTCAGGCAGGCCTGGGTCAGATTGCCGGCGCCCAGCCCCAGGAACAGAGCGGTTTCCGGTGCATCGTGACACAGCGCGCCAAGCAGCATGGCGCGGGTATAGTCGTACTCGAGCCAGCTCGGGTCACTCATGAACACGCAGCTCTGTTCGATGGCTTCGCCGAACTCCAGAAAGCGGTAGCCACCGATCTGCACCACGCGGATCACCCCGAAGGCATCGCGCACCTCGGCCAGCAGTTCCTCGTCCAGCTTCTGCATCTCATCGTCCGGCGGCAACCCTGGCATCGCTCCCTCTCCAACAGTGACATCCCGCACCACAAGCGGCGGGCTAAAGGCGCCGATTGTCATTGAAGCAGGCGCCCCTGGTCACGCGATAATTCTCGCACTTGCGCTGCTCACTCATAACAATAACGAGGTTCGCCATGTACGCCATCATTGGTGCCGGCCCGATGGGCCTGTGCACAGCCCGACAACTGAAGAAACACGGCATCGACTTCGTCGGCTTCGAGCTGCATGGCGACGTCGGCGGTCTGTGGGACATCGATAATCCGCACAGCACCATGTACCACTCGGCGCACCTGATTTCCTCAAAGGGCACCACCGAGTTCAGCGAATTCCCCATGCGTGCCGAGGTGGCGCCCTACCCCCACCACAGCGAGATGCGCCGCTACTTCCGCGACTATGCCCGGCAGTTTCGCCTCTACGATCACTATCAGTTCGATACCCGCGTGGTGCACCTGCAACGCCAGAACCGAGGCTGGAAGCTGATCAGCGAGCGCAACGGCGAGCAGCGCGAATGGCATTTCGAGGGTGTGCTGATCGCCAACGGCACGCTGCACACGCCCAACCTGCCGCGCCTGCCCGGTGACTTCAGCGGCGAGCTGCTGCATTCGAGCGCCTACAAGAGCGCCGACATCTTCGCCGGCAAGCGCGTATTGGTGGTCGGCTGCGGCAACTCGGCCTGCGACATCGCGGTCGACGCCGTGCACCGCGCCGCCTCGGTCGATCTGTCGGTGCGCCGTGGCTATTACTTCCTGCCCAAGTTCATCCTCGGCAAGCCCACCGACACCTTTGGCGGTGCGATCAGGCTTCCCAGGCGAATCAAGCAACTGCTCGATGGTCTGCTGATACGGGCCCTGGTCGGCAAACCCTCGCAATATGGCCTGCCCGACCCGGATTACCGCCTGTATGAATCACACCCGGTGATGAACTCGCTGGTGCTGCACCATATCGGCCATGGGGACATCCGTACGCGTGGCGATATCACGGCGGTCAGCGGCCACCGCGTGACCTTCGCCAATGGCGAACAGGCCGACTACGACCTGATCCTGATGGCCACCGGCTACAAGCTCGACTACCCCTTCATCGCCCGCAGCGAGCTGAACTGGCCGGAAGGGGTCGGCGCCCCCCGGCTGTATCTCAACGTCTTTCATCCCGAACACGACGACCTGTTCATGCTCGGCATGGTCGAGGCCTCCGGCCTGGGCTGGCAGGGGCGCAACGAGCAGGCCGAACTGGTGGCGCTGTACATCCGCCAGTTGCAGGCGGCCAGCCCGGCAGCCCTGGCGCTGCGTCAGACCATCCGCGAACAGGCCGGACAACGCCTGGACGGTGGCTATCGCTATCTGCAACTGGAGCGCATGGCCTACTACGTGCACAAGGACAGCTATCGTCAGCGTATCGCCAGCCATGCAGCGGCGCTGCGCCGCGAACTGGCAGAGACCGATGTACCAGCCACCCAGGGAGCCTGAGCATGGAGCCGGTCAAGATCGCGTTCGATCCCAGCAGCCTGGTACTGATCAACCTCATCGTCGCCCTGATGATGTTCGGCGTCTCCCTGGATCTGCGCGCCGAGGACTTCCGGCGCATCATCCGTTCGCCCAAGGCACCGGTCATCGGTCTGGTGGCGCAGTTCCTGCTGCTGCCGGCACTGACCTGCCTGGCCTGCTGGCTGCTGCGCATCCCGCCGGAACTGGCGCTGGGCATGATACTGGTAGCCGCCTGCCCCGGCGGCAGCTTCTCCAACATCATGACCTGGATGGCACGCGGCAACGTCGCCGTTTCGGTCAGCATGACTGCGGTATCCAGCCTCGTCGCCAGCGTGCTGACACCGCTGAATTTCGCCCTGTATGCCTGGCTGAATCCTCTCACCCGACCGCTGCTGACCGAAATCGACATCGACCCACTGGGCATGCTGCTCCTGGTGGTGCTGGTGCTCGGTATGCCACTGGCCGCCGGCATGGCCATCGGCAGGCGCCTGCCGACGCTGGCCCTGCGCGTGGAAAAACCGCTACGCCTGTTCAGCCTGAGCGTGATGCTGGGCTTCGTCGGCCTGGCCTTCAGCCGCAACCTGGATCAGTTCGTCAGCCATTTCCATCTGTTCTTCTGGCTGGTGGTCGGGCACAACCTGCTGGCGCTGCTGATCGGTTACGCCAGTGCGCGCCTGGCCGGCCTGAACGACGCGGATCAGCGTGCGGTGACGCTGGAAACCGGCATCCAGAACTCGGCACTGGGCCTGGTGATCATCTTCACCTTCTTCCCACAGGCCGGCGGCATGCTGCTGATCGCCGCGTTCTGGGGCTGCTGGCACCTGGTGTCGGGCCTCGGCCTCGCCTGGTTCTGGTCACGCCGCCCGCCCGCGCCTGAACGCCCGTCGGCAACCGCTGCACCACTGGGAGATTCCTGATGCGCGTCACCCTGATCACCGGTGCCGCCAGCGGCCTCGGCTGGCAACTGGCGCGCGCCTGTCACGCCCGTGGCGACGCCCTGCTGCTCACCGATATCGATGCAAGCAACCTCGCCCTGCGCGTCGAGGAGCTGGGTGCCGAACGGGTGCAGGGCCTGGCCGGCGACATCACCGAACCCGCGCTGCACCAGCGCCTGGTGGACACCTGCAAGGAGCGCTTCGGCCGGCTGGATGTGCTGATCAACAACGCCGGCATCACTCATCGCTCACCCACGCTGCGCACCGATCCGGTGGTATTTCGCAAGGTCATGGCGGTGGACTATCACGCCCCGCTGGAGCTGACCCTGACGGCCCTGCCGCTGCTGCGTGAAAGTCGCGGCCAGGTCGTCGCCATCGGCTCCATGGCCGGCTGGATGCCGCTGCTCGGACGTGCGGGTTACTGCGCGGCGAAAAGCGCCCTGGGCCAGGCCTTCGAAGTGCTGCGCGCGGAAATCGCGGGGCACGGCATCGGGCTGCTGATGGTCTATCCGAGCTTTCTCGATACCCCCATCGACCGCAACGCCCTGGGTGGCGACGGCAGACCCGCCGACCATGCCCGCTCGACCATCGGCAGAATTCGCGGCGCCGACTGGATGGCCGGGCTGATTCTCGATGCCATGCACAAGCGCCGCGAGCGCCTGTTTCCGGATCGTGGCAGTTGGCTGGCGAGCCTGCTCTGGCGCCTGGCACCGGCGCTGTACTACCGCAAGATGAGCCAGCGCTTTGCCGGGGAGATGACGTGACGGCCCTGGCGTCCTATGCGTTGGGCAGTTTCATCCTGCTGGCCTACACCCTGGAGGCCATCACCGGCTTCGGCAGCGTGGTCATCGCCCTGTCGCTCGGCGCACTGCTGCTGCCCATCGACCAGTTGCTACCGATCCTGGTGCCACTGAACGTTGGCATGACCGGGTATCTGGTCAGGCGCCACTGGCGCCTGATCGAGACTCGCCTGCTGCTGGGCGCCCTGCTGCCGGGCATGGTCGTCGGCACGCTGCTCGGCTATGGGCTGCTGCCGTATCTGGATACCCCGTCACTGAAGCTCGGCTTCGGCGCACTGATCATCTGGTTCGCCAGCCGCGAGCTGTGGCGTCTGCGCCGAGCGATCCCGAGCACTCGGCGCCCGGCCTGGCTGACCCGCGTCATCATCCTGGGCGCCGGCATCAGCCACGGCCTGTTCGCCTCGGGTGGGCCACTGCTGGTCTACGGCCTGGCCGGCACAGAGCTGGACAAAGCTCGCTTGCGCGCCACCCTGATCAGTGTCTGGTTCACCCTCAACAGCCTGCTCACCCTCGCCTTTCTGTTCGACGGCCGCCTGCTGCCGGCGCTGCCGCAGGTGCTGACCTACGCGCCGCTCCTGCTGCTCGGCGTATGGCTGGGCGAACGCCTGCACCGGCGCATCGACGAGCGCCACTTTCGTATCGCCACCTACCTCCTGCTGCTGGTCACCGGTTTCCTGCTGCTGGCGCCCTGGAGGCTGGCGTGAGGCCCGCTGTCGCGAATCCGTCCACGTGCTGCGCCCGACCACGCCAGGGCCTTATCGGTTAACATGCGCCTTCGCCTGATCAACCGCTAGAGACGCAGCATGTCGCACGCCTGGAGTCCCGAAAGCTGGAGGGCCAAGCCCATCCAGCAGCAGCCTGAATACCCCGATGCCGCCCACCTCACCCGCGTCGAACAGACCCTGGCCGGCTATCCGCCGCTGGTGTTCGCCGGCGAGGCGCGCGAACTGCGCCGCCAGTTCGCCGAGGTCACCCAGGGCCGCGCCTTCCTGCTGCAGGGCGGCGACTGCGCCGAGAGCTTCGCCGAGTTTTCCGCCGCGAAGATTCGCGACACCTTCAAGGTGCTGCTGCAGATGGCGATCGTCATGACCTTCGCCGCTGGCTGCCCGGTGGTGAAGGTCGGACGCATGGCCGGCCAGTTCGCCAAACCGCGCTCGTCCGGCAGCGAAACCATCGATGGCCTCACCCTGCCCGCCTACCGTGGCGACATCGTCAATGGTATCGGCTTCGATGCCGCCAGTCGCGTGCCCGACCCCGAGCGTCTGCTGCAGGCCTACCACCAGGCCACCGCCAGCCTCAACCTGCTGCGCGCCTTCGCCCAGGGCGGCTTTGCCGACCTGCATCAGGTGCACCAGTGGAATCTCGATTTCATCGCCAACTCGGCGCTGGCCGAGAAGTACCATCAGCTCGCCGGGCGTATCGACGAAACCCTGGCCTTCATGCGTGCCGTAGGCATGGACAGCGCGCCGCAACTGCGCGAAACCAGCTTCTTCACCGCCCATGAAGCGCTGCTACTGAACTATGAGGAAGCCTTCGTCCGCCGCGACAGCCTCACCGGCCGCTGGTACGACTGCTCCGCGCACATGCTGTGGATCGGCGACCGTACCCGCCAGCTGGACGGTGCCCACGTCGAATTCATGCGTGGCATCGAGAACCCCATCGGCGTGAAGGTCGGCCCGAGCATGGATCCGGACGAGCTGATCCGCCTGATCGACACGCTCAACCCGGACAACGATCCGGGCCGGCTGAACCTGATCGTGCGCATGGGCGCGGACAAGGTCGAGGCGCACTTCCCGCGCCTGCTGCGCAAGGTGAAGAGCGAGGGGCGCCTGGTGCTGTGGAGCTCCGACCCGATGCACGGCAACACCATCAAGGCCAGCAGTGGCTACAAGACCCGCGATTTCGCGCAGATTCTCGGCGAAGTTCGCCAGTTCTTCGCCGTGCACCAGGCCGAAGGCACCTACGCCGGCGGCATCCACATCGAGATGACCGGGCAGAACGTCACCGAGTGCATCGGCGGCTCACGCCCGATCACCGAGGACGGCCTGTCCGACCGTTACCACACGCACTGCGACCCGCGCATGAATGCCGACCAGTCCCTGGAGCTGGCGTTCATGATCGCCGAGACGCTGAAGCAGGTACGCCGCTGACGACTCGCGCCCTGGCCAGGGCGCGAACCGGCTCGCACTTCCCATGTACGTTATCCGGCATAATGCCGGCCCATCGCGAGCGCCGTCTGGTGCCGAAGACGCTACCCAGCCGGAAAGGACTCGCGGCCAATACCCTTCCACCAAGGACGATGATCCATGCAACTGCGCACCTCTCTTTCCGCTTTCGCCCTGTCCGGCGCCGTACTGCTGACCGGCTGCCAGAACATGTCTCCTGACGCCATGCTGCAATCGGGCCTGATGGCCGTGCAGGCCGCCACCCTGAGCGACGCCGAGGTGAAAGGCATGTCCGACCAGGCCTGCGCCGAAATGGACGCCTCGGCCGATATCGCCGGCCCGACCAGCCCCTACAGCAAGCGTCTGGACAAGATCGCCAGCAACCTCGGCCACCAGATCAACGGCACCCCGATCACCTACAAGGTGTACCTGGCCGACGACGTCAATGCCTGGGCCATGGCCAACGGCTGCGTTCGCGTCTACAGCGGCCTGATGGACCTGATGAGCGATAACGAAGTGGAAGGCGTGCTCGGCCACGAGATCGGCCACGTCGCCCTCGGCCATACCAAGAAAGCCATGCAGACCGCCTACGCCACCGCCGCCGCACGCAACGCGGCAGCCGCTTCGGGCAACGGCACCGTCGCCGCCCTGTCCACCTCGCAACTCGGCGAGCTGGGTGAGCAACTGGTCAATGCGCAGTTCTCGCAAAGCCAGGAAACCGCAGCCGACAACTTCTCCTTCGACCTGCTGACCCAGCGCAACATCCCGCGTGAAGGCCTGGTCACCGCCTTCGAGAAGCTGGCCAAGCTGGGCGGCGGCGACAGCAGCATGTTCTCCTCGCACCCGGGCTCCAGCGAGCGCGCCAACAACATGCGCACCCGCCTGGCCGCCAAGTAGGCACGACGCTCAGGGGCTGCCCAGCGGCCCCTGCCTTCCTGGAAAACTGCCATGCCAGCCCTGCGTAAGAACCTGATACCGCTATTGCTGATCCTGCCGCTCAACGCCCTGGCCGACTACGACCAGCAATACCAGGCGTGCCTGGACGCCAGTGGGATGATCAACAACGCCAGCGTTGCCGGCTGCGCCGAAGGCGTATCGGAAGCGGTGAAGAAAGAGATGAACCGCGTCTACCAGCAGCTGTTTCTCAAGTTGCAGGCAAGCACGCCGCAAGACGCCGAGCAACTGGAAACGGCGCAGAAGGCCTGGCTGGTCTACCGCAACGGCCATTGCGACCTGCAAGGCAAGCATGTCGGCTCGCCGATGTACTACACCTGCCCGATGGAGCTGAACATCCAGCGCGTGGATGAGCTGAAATTTCTGTTGGATAACGGCGGTTAGCCGAGCAGTCCACGCTGACTGATACTCGGCGCCAACCACACCTCATCCAGACCCAGCCACTGCGCCAGCGCGCGCAGCGAATCCCCCAGCGCCAGGCGCGCCTCCTCGCTCAGCACCGCCTCCTCCAGATGCACGGCATGCACTGCCAGGCGACCGGCCGCCCGCTCGCTGCGCAAATCCACCCGCGCCAGCAGACGCTCGTGATGCAGGAATGGCAGCACGTAGTAACCGTACACGCGCCTGGCCTGTGGGGTGTAGATCTCCAGTCGATAGCGGAAACCGAACAATCGCTCGGTGCGCTCGCGCTCCCAGATCAAGGAGTCGAAAGGCGACAGCAGCGCGCTGTGGCGCACGCGCCGAGGTATGTGCGCCTCACCACGGCAATAGGCCAACTGCCGCCAGCCCTGCACCGCAACGGGCAACAGCTCGCCCGACTCCACCAGTTCGGCGATACGAAGCTTGCTGTCGGAGGCATCCAGACGATAGTAATCGCGTAGATCCTTCTCGGTCGCCACACCCAGCGCATCGGCCGAACGCAGCAACAGACGGCGCTGCGCTTCGTCTTCCTCGAGATCGGCGTGATTCAGATAATCAGCGGGAATGACCCGCTCCGGCAGGTCGTACAGGCGCTCGAAGCCACGCCGCCCGGCAACCGTCACCTCGCCGGCCGCGAACAGCCACTCCAGCGCCGTCTTCTCGGCGCTCCAGTCCCACCAGGGACCGGCTTTCCCGGTGCGCGTGGAAAGACTGCCGGCACCCAACGCACCACGCTCGCGCACGGTTTGCAGCACACCGCCGATCACATCGCGTCGCTCCACACCGAACTTCGCCAGTTGGCGGTAGATACCCTGCCCATCCGCGGCTCGACGCATGCGCCAACGCAGCAGCGGGTAAAGCTCGAGCGGCAATAGCGACGCCTCGTGCCCCCAGTACTCGAACAGGCGCCGACGCCGCGCGCGGCCCCAGGCCAGTTCATCGAGGTGTTCGGCCTGGTAATGACCCAGACGGGAAAATGCCGGCAGATAGTGTGAACGCACCAGTGCGTTGACCGAGTCGATCTGCAGCACGCCAAGGCGTTCGATCTGTGCCTGCAATTGCTTGTGGGCGATCGAGCCGCGCGGTGTACGCCCGAAGCCCTGGGCTACCAGGGCCAGACGGCGCGCTTCGACGAGAGAAAGGGAGAGTGTCATGGCGGGCCAGCCTATCAGGCTGGCGCCGCGAACGCATGACAGAAGGTAAAGGCCTGCGCAGTGGCGCCATGCTCACGCAGGTGGGCCAGGCGCTCGGCCGCCTCGACCACCCCCGGACGGTGCCCGGCAGGCACCCACCACAGCACCTGGTGCGCCTGCTCGACGCGCTCGAACCATTCGCGGCGGCGCTTGAGCATCTCCGTGTGCGCCGACTTGTAGACATAGTCGCTGAGCGACTGCACGTCCTGCCAGACCGACATGTTGACCAGCACCTCGTCACCGAACGGACGAATCGCCGTGGCATCGCCCGCTTCGTCCTGCAAACGCCAGAGATAGCCGGGCGAACCTTCGGCCAGCGCATTGATGCGTTCCAGATTGGCGACGAAGTCGACCATCTCCACCGAGTCCAGCGGTGCCTTCATCCAGGCGATGTTCAGTTGGGCCAAGTGATATGCGGACAAACTCCAGTCTCCTTGCGTCAGGGTTGCTGCGGCACGCCGCGCCAGCCGGCCAGACGTCGACGCAACCAGGCTTCGCTGCTGACCAGGGTAATACCCGACAGCACCAGCACCGCACCGATGATGAAATTCAGGGTCAGCGGCTCGTCCAGCACCAGCACGCCGAAGCTCACACCAAACAGCGGGGTCATGAAGGAGAACACCGCCATGTTCGAGGCCAGGTAGCGGCGCAGCAGCCAGAACCACGCCAGGTAGGTGAAGAACGACACCACCACACCCTGCAGCAGGATGCTGCCGATGGCTACCGGGGTCCAGCGCAACTGGGAAAGATCGACCACCACCAGCGCATAGGCCAGCAGCAGTGCGAAGGCCACCGCCAACTGATAGAACAGCGTCAACCCGGCCGGCGCCTCGGACAGGCGCGAGCCGCGCACTACCACAGTGGTGGCGCCCCAGGCCATGCCGGCGCACAACCCCAGCGCATCGCCGAGCAACATGCCGGCATCGATATCGGCCCAGTTGCCGCCAACGCCGAAGGCCATGACCACACCACCGAAGCACAAGGCGATACCCAGCCATTGCAGGCGCCGCAGGCGCTCGCTGGGTAGCAGCAGGTGCAGGCCCAGCGCCGAGAAGATCGGCGCCGTATAGAGGAACACCGCCATATGCGAGGCCGTGGTGTAACGCAGGCCCAGGGCGATGAAGAAGAACTCCAGCGCGAACAGCACGCCCGCCAGCATCCCGGCCAGCCAGGTGCCCCCCAGCCATTCGCGCCAGCCGCGCTGCCACAGCAGCAGCAGGCCTACCAGCAGCGCAGCGATGCCGGAACGCAAGGCTACCTGCAGCATCGGTGCGATATCATCCGCCGCCAGCTTGATCGCTACCTGCTGGCTGCCCCAGATGGCGCACAGCAGCATCATCAACTGGAACAGGAAAAAATCGGCGCCCTTGCGTACCGCGGTCATTCAACAACTCCTGTCATTTGTCATTCACTTTCTCAGCGGATCATCCCAGAACGGCCGTTCGGCCTCCTGCAACGCATCGACCCGGGACAGCCCCAGATCCTTCAATGCCGCGCCATCCAGTCGCGCCAGTTGCCCGCGCTCGCGTGCCAGTTGACGCCAGCGCCGCAGGATACGCCACACACTGGCCAGTGACGGCAGACGTTCGAAGTGGATGGCCTGAGCCACCACATAACCTTTTTGACCTTTCATCTCGATGCCCTCCTCGTGGGGTTGGCGTCAGTGTCGGGTCGCGATTAAGATCAATCCAACGAATGTTTCTTATGGAACCCATCTCGAGGATTGATGAATGGCTTTCCACCCCAGTATTGATACCGAACTGCTGCGCAGCTTCGTTGCCATCGCCGACACCGGCGGTTTCACCCGCGCCGCGGAGACGGTCAATCGCACCCAGTCAGCCGTGAGCATGCAGATGAAGCGGCTGGAGGAAGACGTGGTGCAGCGCGCGCTGTTCGAGCGCGATGGCCGTCAGGTTCGACTGACGCCCGAGGGCCAGGTGCTGCTGGGCTATGCGCGGCGCATTCTCAAGCTGCACGGCGAAGTGCTCAATACCCTGCGCGAGCCGCACATGGTCGGCGCGGTGCGCATCGGCACACCGGATGACTACGTCATGCGTTTTCTGCCGGAGATTCTCTCGCGCTTCGCCCAGGCCTATCCGCTGGTTCAGGTGGAGGTGCACTGCGAACCCTCCGGGCAGTTGCTGCTGCGCCAGGATCTGGATCTGACCATCGTCACCCGACAACCCGGCAAGGAGATCGGCCAACTGTTGCGCCAGGAACGCTTCGCCTGGGCAGTCGCGCAAGGTTTCTGCCCGCATGAACAGAACCCCATGCCGCTGGCCATGTTCAACGCCGACTGCTTCTGCCGCGAATGGGCCTGCAACGCGCTGGACGCGATGGGACGCCCCTACCGCATCGCCTACACCAGCCCCAGCCTGTCGGCGATCTTCGCCGTGGTACGTGCCGGCCTGGCCGTCACTGCGCAACTACAGAGTCTGATCACCCCGGATCTGCGCATTCTCGGCGAGGCCGAAGGACTGCCCCTGCTGCCGCTGACCAGTATCGTGCTGCTGCGCAACGAAAGCAGCCAGTCCCCCGTGACCGAGTGCCTGGCCGATCACATCGTCGAAGGCTTTCGTCTATAGGCCGCCGGACTCCAGCCCCAGCATCAGCGCGCAGACCAGCAGAAAGCCGCAAAACAGGCTGCGCAGCAGGCGTTCCGGCAGCGAATGCGCCAGGCGCACGCCCCAGCTGATGCTGAGCAGACCGCCAACAGCCAGCGGCACGCCCATCCACCAGTAGACGTGGTCGTGCAGCGCGTAGGTAAACAACGTCACCCCGGTGCTGGGCAGCGCCAGCGACAGCGAGAGCCCCTGCGCCACGACCTGGGTGGTGCCGAAGACGCTGGTCAGCACCGGAGTCGCCACCACCGCACCGCCTACGCCGAACAGACCGCCCATGGCGCCGGACACCCCGCCCAGCGCACCCAGCCAGCCCCAGTGATGACGCAGCATGCCGCTGGCCGGCACCTGGGTCATCAGCATGCGCACCAGGTTGTAGGCCGCCAGGGCCAGCAGGAAAACGACGAAGGCCCAGCGCATGGTGCGCGAGTCCAGCTCCACCGCGTACAGCGACGCCAGCCAGGCACAGAAGAAGCTGGTAACGCCGAGCAGCAGGGCATGCCGGGGGTCGATGCGATTGCGCTGGTGGTAACGCCACAGTGCTAGCATCACGTTGGGCACCACCATGACCAGAGCCGTGCCCTGCGCCAGTTGCTGATCCAGGCCGAACAGCACCCCCAGCACCGGAATGGCGATCAGCCCGCCGCCGATCCCGAACAACCCACCCAGGGTTCCCAGGCTCAGACCGAGCAACAGATTCAGCAACAGATCGAGCAGATTCATGGCACCTCCAGGCAGTGCGCGCATGGTAATCAGTGACGGCTAGCGCGGAAACGCATAGCAACGCAAAATGGCTTTGCCTATTACGCACAAGCATGCCGCCATGAATCCCGATGCTCTGACCGACCAGCTGGAACTCTTTCTCGATGTACTGGAAACCGGCAGCTTCTCTGCTGCCGCCAGGCGCCACCCGCTCACCCCCTCGGCAGTGGCCCGGCGCATCGACGCGCTGGAGCGTGCCCTGGGCAGCAGCCTGTTCAGCCGCAACACCCATGCGGTGCGCGTGACTCCGGCCGGCCTGGCATTCGCGGAGCGCGCTCGGCGCATCCTCGCCGAACTGCACCTGGCGCGTGCCGAAGCGGTCTCGCTGAGCAGCGCACCGGAGGGTCTGATCCGCATCGACGCCCCCTCGCCCTTCGGTCGACGTCACCTGGCTCCGGCCATCGCCGAATTCCTCCGCGCCAACCCCGGCCTGGACGTGCAACTGCGCCTGATCGACAGTTTCATCGACCTGCACGGTGAGCACCTGGGCGAAGTGGACATCGTCGTGCGCATCGGCCCGCTGCCCGACAGCCGACTGGTCGCCACGCCACTGGCATCGATGACTCGCATCGTCTGCGCCAGCCCCGACTATCTGCGCCGGCGCGGCATTCCACGTAGCCCGCTGGAACTGGAGCAGCACGACGGGCTCGACTGGGACAGCCTGGCACCGCCCTACGCCTGGCGCTTCGAGGTCGATGGCAAGCTGCAGTTGTGCAAGCCCAAGCGCCTGCGCCAGACCAGCAACAACGCAGAGACCCTTCTGTTCAGCGCCCTCGCCGGCCTGGGTGTGGCCCACTTGCCCACCTGGATGAGCAGCGAGCACCTGCAACGTGGCGAGCTGATTCCGTTGTTCTGCGAACATGGCCTGCCGGCTGCCGAGCCGGTGAGTATCTACGCCCTGCGCCTGGAACGCGAAGCCAGTCCGCGCACACGCCTGCTGCTGAGCTTCCTCAAGCAGCGCTTCGGTTTCCCCCCACCCTGGGATCAGGCGCTACAGGCAAGCCTGACTGCCCAGCCATGACCGCAAGCCGCGAGCCCTTATCGTGGCGGAGTGCGCACAGCGCCCCGCAACCCCGTAGGAGCGGCTTCAGCCGCGAGCCTTTCCGCTGTACGGCATCCCCCCTGCCCCTTTTAGCCAGGCACAAAAAACCCGGCACTCGGGCCGGGTTTCTGGTGACGCTCATACTCAGGCTTGCGGCGCCTGGGTACGGCCCTTGTAGGAACCGTCACGGGTGTCGATCTCGATCCAGTCGTCGATGTCGACGAACTCGGCGACCTTGATCTCGGTGCCGTTGCGCAGCTTGGCAGGCTTCATCACCTTGCCGGAAGTGTCGCCACGGGCAGCATTCTCGGTGTAGACGACCTGACGCACGATGGTGGTCGGCAGGTCGACGGAGATCACCTTGCCCTCGAAGAACACGGCTTCGCAGACGTCGGCCATGCCTTCTTCGATGAACGGCAGGACGCTTTCCAGGTCTTCGGCACGCAGCTCGTAAGAGTTGTACTCCGGATCCATGAATACGTAGTCCTCACCGCTGATGTAGGACAGGTTCACTTCCTTGCGCTCGAGAATCACCGGCTCCATCTTGTCGTCGGCTTTGTAGACGGTCTCGGTCTTGGAGCCGTTGAGCAGATTCTTCAGCTTCATCTTGACGATGGCGCTGTTACGGCCGGACTTGGTGAACTCGGCCTTCTGGATCAGCCACGGCTGGCCATCGATCAGGGCCACGCTGTTGACTCTCATTTCTTGTGCAGTTTTCATGCGGATATCCGAAATATGCGGGAGGTACAGAAATCTAGGCCGCGTATGATAGCCAATTTCGGTAAAACTGTTCCAGCGCCGTGGCAAGATCCGCCCGAGCAGCCTGTTGCTCACACCATCGATCGGCCTGTTGCTGCGACGCCGGCCAGGCCGAAACCAGTGCAGACCAGGGCTGCTGCATCCCCTCCCCGGCATTCCACGCCCGCCAGAGGCCGGCCAGTGCGGTCGCCACTTCGGGCGGTACCTCGGCCAGGTAGAGCGCCAGGAAAGCCTCCAGCTTGTCCCAGTGCGCCCCTTCCTCCTGCGGGTAGATATGCCAGAGCAGCGGCCGCCCCGCCCATTGCGCCCGAATGAAGGAATCCTCACCGCGCACCGCATTGAGATCGCAACACCACAGCAGGCGGTCGTAGTCGTCCTGGGCGACGAAAGGCAGCACATGGATCAGCAGATTGCCGCACCGGTGCCGATCACCCGGCTCCAGTTGCGCAACACCAAGCCAGGCGTGCAGATCAGCAAGAATCCTGCCCTGCGGCACCAGCAACTGAGTCGGCTGCGGGTCGGCTGCCAGCGTATCCAGCCAGCCCGCCAGCCCCGCATTCTCGTAAGCGAACAGCGAAATCAGCCGTGCGCCGGCTTCCCTCATCACGCCGAGCGACTGCAAGAAAGCCTGCTGTGCCTGCGCATCGGCCTGAAAGACACGCCGCCGCGCCAGCAGGTCGGCCTCGCGCAGCAGCCCGCCCGTGCCCTCGACGAATCCGGGAAAGAAGAAGAACTTCTGCAACCCACCGGGCTGAGGCGACGGCAGACCGTGGCAGCCGACGACCCAATCCTCGGCGCTGAGGTACTCCAGGTTCAGCCACAGACGCCGGGTGCCGCTGGCAGCCATCGCCGCGATATAGGAGGGCGGCAACTGGCAGGCAAAGGCCTCGATCACCACCTCGGCCGGCTCCACCGTGGGAAACGGCTCCGCCCACTGGCGCACCTCGACACCGTGCCAGTGCTGGCACTCGGCGTCGCTGCTGGCCTCGGGACAAAGGCGCACGAAAGCCGCGAGGTCGTCGACCCACAGGCGCAGCGCATGCCCCTGCTCGGCCACCAGTTGCCGGGCAAGCCGCCAGGTCACGCCGATGTCACCGTAGTTGTCCACCACGCTACAGAAGATGTCCCACCTGGCCACGCTGCGTCCCCTGAAAAATGATCGCCATTCTACTCTCCAGGCAAGAAAAAGCCCGCCAGAGGCGGGCCAGGAGGAACGCTGGAGCGAGCGCGGGGTTAAACGGTGAATCAGGCCAGCAGCGAGTCGCCTTCGCGGCGAGTGGCGCTGCTGAGCAACCAGACGGCCTGGCAAGCCAGCGCCGCCTCGCGTGACGCAAACGGGCCGGCCTTGGGCTGACCATCGACCATCAACAGCCAGCAGGCCATGTGGCCATCGGCTCTCAACTCGGCGGGCACGGCACTGCCGACCAGGGAAACCACATCGATACCGGGCATGACGTCCTCCAATCCAACTCGATGTTCGGGGGTGTCAACATTAGGCCGCCCGCTCGCCAGACAGAAATCAGCGCTCTCGATAGTGACCATGGTCATCAGCAATGGCTGAACAGCGAAACGCCCCCATCGCCCGCACCGTGGCGCCAGAAAGAGAGCGACCTCAACCGGACTGTAGTGCCCATGGTGCGATGATCTGGCCACGCGTGCGGATCGAGGCTGGTTACCGGTATGACTTGCGGCTACCATCCATCACTCGCAGACAAACCCACTGCCCACCAAGGAAGGTCATTCATGCGCCATCTCGTTGCTGCTCTCTCCCTCTTCGTCGCCGCTCAGGCGCTCGCCGATACCAAGACCGAAAAAATCGCCGAACTGCTGCGTGCTCAGGGCCTGGTAGACACCTGGGCCCAGCAACTGGAACGCAGCAGGGAGTACAACAGACAGGTCGCCCAGCAGATCATGGGTCAGATGACTGCCAGACTGGCACCCGATGAAGTGTTCAAGCAACGTTTCAAGGCTGCCAGCGACACCTTCATCGACAGCACCGTGACGCCCTGGACAGCCGACGACATGGTCACCGTTTGGGCGCAACATTACGGGCCAGGCTTCACCGAAGCGGAACTCGACCAGCTCATCGCCTTCTATGCCTCCCCCCTCGCCCAGAAGGAAATCCAGGTTGGCCGCGATGCCCTGGAGAAGTTCAACCAGCACTTTGAGCAACTGAACCAGCCCATCATCGAAAAGGCCACTACCCGGTACATGCACGATCTGCAACTCATCGCAGCAGAGTGCAACTGCGCCAGGTAACCGTCCTGCCTTCCCGAGTGTCGGCCTCAGCAGCGCCGGCCTCCGGGCGATAGCGCCCAACACATGGACAGCCCATTCGAGGGCCTCTACGAATTGATAAAGCGTTAGAGAAAGCCCTGCACGTCGGCTTCAAGCGACACGGGCTGTTCACCAACTGCATGCTGACCTTCAGCAGAATCCTGGAGAAGACCTCGATCAAGCTCCCGGCCGGCCAGGCCACTCATGCGTTGCGACACACCTTCGCCAGTCACTTCGTCATGCGCGGCGGGAACATCCTGACGCTACAGAAAATCCTGGGACATACGTCGCTGGCAATGACCATGCGCTATGCGCACCTGTCGCCCGATCATTTGCAGGATGCTTTGACCTTCAATCCGCTTTTCGACACTTCTTCGACACCTGCCGAAAGCTGAAAAGCAAAAAGCCCCGAAAACTTCTCAGCTTTCAGGGCTTTAGGTTTTGCGAAAGTGGCGGTGAAGAAGAGATTCGAACTCTTGATACGGTTTCCCGTATACACACTTTCCAGGCGTGCTCCTTCAACCGCTCGGACACTTCACCGGATCTCGTCAGGCCGTGCAGCCCGTCGAGGTGCGCTAATGTAGTCGAATGTTTTCCCGATGGCAAATTTTTTTTAAAGGATTCATGCGCTTAAGAGCGAAGCGGGTTTTCTTCGGGCTCCTCGTCAGGCAATTCGTCGAAGCGGATGTGGCCGAACAGCAGGAACCCCAGGGATACGAACAGTCCGACGCCAAAGAGCATCACTACACCAGACGGGTTGTGCAGGGAGAGGTCTTCGCCGACCACGACCGATGTCAGTAGCAAGCCAAGCACGGCAATCAGATAAAGGCCGGAATACAGGACGTTCATGAAGCAGCTCCTTCGGTTCGCGGCTCACCTTAAGGGCCAGGCTCGACTCTCGGCCAATTGCCATCTGGCATCGCCACGATAGACAAAAACACTGACCCACCAGTCAGCCGCAGCGCTTTACCGGAGCGATTGGGCTGAGTACCTTCTGCCCACATTCAGCCCCACGGTTCCAACAAGGAAAACTGCCATGAGCGACCTGATCAGCTATCAACTCGAAGACGGCATCGCCACCCTCACCCTGAGCAACGGCAAGGTCAATGCCATCTCGCCCGACGTGATCGCTGCATTCAATGCCGCACTCGATCGTGCGGAGCAGGATCGCGCCATCGTCATCATCACCGGGCAACCGGGCATTCTCTCCGGCGGCTACGACCTGAAGGTCATGACCTCCGGCCCACAGAACGCGATCGACCTGGTAGCCGCAGGCTCGACACTGGCGCGGCGCATGCTTGCCCACCCCTACCCGATCATCGTGGCCTGCCCAGGTCATGCCGTGGCCAAAGGAGCATTCATCCTGCTCTCCTCCGATTACCGAATTGGTGTCGAAGGCCCGTTCAGCATCGGCCTGAACGAAGTACAGATCGGCATGACCATGCACCATGTGGGCATCGAACTGGCTCGTGATCGCCTGCGCAAATCGGCGTTTCATCGTTCGGTAATCAATGGCGAGATGTTCGATCCGGCTGGTGCGATGGATGCAGGCTTCCTGGACAAGGTGGTTCCAGCCGAGCAGTTGCTGGCCACCGCTCATGCCGTGGCGCAGCAGATGAAGAAGATCAACATGACCGCGCACAGAAACACCAAGTTGAAGGTTCGCAAGGCGCTACTGGAAACCCTCGATGCCGCCATCGAGACGGACAAGCAGCACCAGATGTAAGCTCGCATACCGCGCAAATGAAAAGCGCCGCTTCCTTTGAGGTTGCGGCGCTTTTTCTTTCCAGCGTCAGCCGGAATAGTCCAGCGCCGTCCAGGCCCGGCTCAGGCCTTGGGCCAACACGCAGCCAGGCTGGCTCAACTGCTCGTTGAAAGCCGCCGGCAACAGCGTGGTTTCACCCTCTGCCGCGCCGTGACGCTCGGTCAGCCACTGCAACTTGCCACAATTGGGCGTCTCGATCACGTAGCTGGCAGCGATATTGGAGTGATGGCTGGGCAGGCGGATCACGTCAAGCACCACGCCCGCCTCCTCGACTCGCCGGCCATCGGAAACCAGCACGGCCCAGGCCTGCTCGCCCTCGATCACCAGATAGGCACCGTTGGCCTGTGGTCGCTCGATCTGCGGTTGTGCGCAGCCGCTCAGCAGGGCCAATAGCACAATCGTCATCAGCATCTGTTGCATTGCCAATACCCCCTTGCAAGGCGCCCACATCTGCACGGTGGACGGGTTGTTGTCGCCTGAGTGAGGCCACTATCACCCGATACTGTTTATTTGTACAGTATTTTTCGATTAGGCTATGCCACAGGTAAACGAACGATTGCACAGGAGCGCCGTCATGCTGGACGTACTGCAGCTGAAACACCGGGTGAACCGCATGCCGCTGGAGCGCGTGCGCGAGATGGTCGATGAACTGCTGCTCGAGGGCATCGTCACCGAGAACCGCACCCCCTTCAACCGCCAGCATTTCAACGCCTGCTTCGCCGAGATCGAGGCGCTGCTGCAGCGTGCGGGCTATCACCGGCAGCTCGATGTGGTCGGCTATCAGGGCCTGGCCTATGCGCTGTTCGACCCGGCGCGTTGGGAGGCGGTGGAGGTGTTGCGCTGGCTGCGCGACTTCGTCGAAGAGGCGCAGATACAGCCCGCCTCCTGATGCATGCGGGCCGAACCAAAACGATTCAGTCCGCCCGACCGGTGCACGACATTGGCTCAAAAGTTGTGCGGCAGCGATCATGAGGAACCTCGCCCTGCTCTATACCTGGCCGCCACTGCCGCCGCTCGCGGCCCCGCTACGGGCCGGAGACAGGCATGTTCGGCAAAACTGGCAAGCCCCTTGCTAGCTCTCGGTAAGCATCCTGTGTAGCACGCCAACGGCGGCGGGCCGGGGATCACGGACAACGGCGTCCGTCAGAGCACCTTCCTCCCATCGAGGTGTTCTGACGTACGCCGTTTTTTTATGCGCCCGAGAAGAGATCAACTCATGACCGATCGTGATTCGAAGACCGTCGATAGCAGCCGCCGTAACTTCCTCAAACAGTCCATCACCCTCGCCGGTGCGGCAGCCGGCATCGCTGCGCTGGGCCTGTCGGCGCCCGCCTCGCTACGCAGCGCCGCCTGGGCCGCCGGCTCCGATGCACCGGAGAAGGCCGCCCTGAAGGTCGGTTTCATTCCCCTGACCGATTGCGCCTCGCTGGTGGTAGCCGCCACCCAGGGCTTCGGCGAGAAATACGGTCTGAGCATCACCCCGAGCAAGGAGGCCTCCTGGGCCGGTGTACGCGACAAGCTCAACACCGGCGAGCTGGACGCCGCCCATGTGCTCTACGGCATGATGTACGGTGCCCAGCTCGGCCTCGCCGGCCCGCAGAAGGACATGGCCGTGCTCATGGGCCTGAACCAGAACGGCCAGGCCATCACCCTCTCCAGACAGTTGCGCGAAGCCGGCGTCACCAACGGCGCGCAACTGGCCGAACACGTCAGGAAAGGCGGCAACCCGCTGACCTTCGCCCAGACCTTCCCCACCGGCACCCACGCCATGTGGCTCTACTACTGGCTCGGCAGCCTGGGCATCAACCCGATGAGCGACGTGAAGACCATCGTCGTACCGCCGCCGCAGATGGTCGCCAACATGCGCGTCGGCAACATGGACGGTTTCTGCGTCGGCGAACCCTGGGGCGCGCGGGCGATCTTCGACAGGATCGGTTTCACCGCCACCACTACCCAACGGATCTGGCCGGATCATCCGGAGAAGGTGCTCGGCACCACCCGCGCCTTCATCGAGCAGTTCCCCAATGCCGCTCGTGCACTGATCATGGCCATTCTCGACGCCAGCCGCTTCATCGAGGCCAGCGACGAGAACCGCAAGAGCACCGCCAGGCTGATTTCCGGCAAGGCCTACGTCAACGCGCCGGTGCAGGTGATCGAGCCGCGCTTTCTCGCCCATTACGAAGATGGCCTGGGCAACAGCTGGAAGGATGATCACGCCATGGCCTTCTGCAAGGACGGTAGCGTCAACTTTCCCTATCACTCCGACGGCATGTGGTTCCTCACCCAGTTCAAGCGCTGGGGCCTGCTCAAGGAGGCGCCGGACTATTCCGCCGTGGCCGCGCAGGTCAACCAGACCATGCTCTATGCCGAGGCCGCCAGCGCCCTCAAGCTGTCCGTGCCGGGCAGCCCGCTGCGCAGCAGCACCCTGATCGATGGCGTGGTGTGGGACGGCAGTAACCCGGCCGTCTACGCCGAATCCTTCGCCATCAAAGCCTGATCGGAGGTCGACATGAATGCCCCCCTGAAAACACCCCTGACGCCGTTCGCCAAGCGGCGCTTCTCGCCTACCGCCCTGCTGCACGGTGTCGGCAGCCTGGGCAATCTGTGCAAGACGAGCATCGCGCCGCTGCTCGGCATCCTCGCTTTCATCGGCTTCTGGTCATTGCTGGCCCGCTACAGCGAAGGTCTGCCGGGACCACTCAGCACCTGGCAGGCGGCTCTGGTTCTGTTCAGCGATCCCTTCTATGACAACGGCCCCAACGACATGGGCATTGGCTGGAACATCCTCAACTCGCTCGGGCGCGTCGGGGTCGGCTTCGGTCTGGCGGCGCTGGTGGGAATACCTCTGGGCTTCGCCATCGGCCGTTTCAGCTTCCTGGCCGGCATGCTCGCACCGATCATCAGCCTGTTGCGCCCGGTGTCACCGCTGGCCTGGCTACCCATCGGCCTGCTGGTGTTCGAGGCTGCCGGCCCCGCGTCGATCTGGGTGATCTTCATCAGCTCGATCTGGCCAATCATCCTCAACACAGCCGCTGGCGTGGCCAGCGTACCGCAGGACTACCTGAACGTCGCCCGCGTGCTCAAGTTGTCGGAGTTCAAGGTGCTGACGCGCATCCTCTTCCCCGCCGTACTGCCGCACCTGATGACCGGCATACGTCTGTCCATCGGGGTGGCCTGGCTGGTGATCGTCGCCGCGGAGATGCTCACCGGCGGCATTGGCCTGGGCTTCTGGGTCTGGGACGAGTGGAACAACCTCAACGTCGAGCACATTCTCATCGCCATCATCGTCGTCGGTCTGATCGGCCTCGCACTGGAGCAGGGCCTGCTGTTGATGGCCAAACGCTTCGACTACACCAGCTAAGGAGACGAACATGGATAAATTCGTGGAGCTGACCGGCGTCAGCAAGCACTTCGACACCAGGAAAGGCCGCTTCCAGGCGCTGTCCAGAGTCAATCTGAGCATCGCCCGCGGCGAGTTCGTCGCACTGATCGGCCACTCCGGCTGTGGCAAGTCGACGGTGCTCAACCTGATCGCCGGTCTGCTCGATGCCAACGAAGGCGGCCTGATCTGCAACGGTCGCGAAATCGACGGCCCCGGCCCGGAACGCGCCGTGGTGTTCCAGAACCACAGCCTGCTGCCCTGGATGACCTGCTTCGGCAATGTGCACCTGGCGGTGGAACGTGTATTTGGCGAGCGCGAAAACAAGGCGCAGCTCAAAGCGCGGACCGAACAGGCGCTGAACATGGTTGGCCTGGCGCACGCCATGCACAAGCATCCCAGCGAAATTTCCGGGGGTATGAAGCAGCGCGTCGGTATCGCCCGCGCCCTGGCCATGGAGCCCAAGGTGCTGCTGATGGACGAGCCGTTCGGTGCCCTCGACGCCCTGACCCGCGCTCATCTGCAGGACGAGCTGCTGCGTATCGTCGGAGAAACCCGGAGCACGGTGGTGATGGTCACCCATGACGTGGACGAGGCCGTATTGCTGTCCGATCGCATCGTGATGATGACCAACGGCCCGGCCGCCACTGTCGGCGAAATCCTCACCGTCGAGCTGCCCCGCCCGCGTGATCGACTGGCTCTGGCCAACGACCCGCAGTACCACGCCTATCGCACCGCTGTGCTGGAATTCCTCTACCAGCGTCAGCAACGGCCCGCCGCCTGAGTACCAGCAACCGCTCTGGCTCAGGGGCTGGAGCGGTTGAACCTCTGACTCATCACAGGGACGAACAGATGTCCTCAACCGACAAGCAGAGAATCCCGTGCTCGACCTCACCACCTGGAACCTGTCGATTCCCACCGAACCGACGCCTACCACCATCACCACGCAGCGGCTGAACAACGGCTACGAGAGCCGTTACTTTCGTCGCAATGCCGACGGCAGCGTGACCTTCTGGGTGCCGGTCACCGGTTCTACCACGCCCGATGCCCGCTATCCGCGTAGCGAACTGCGCGAAACCCAGCGCGACGGCAGCCTCGGCAACTGGCTGCATGCGAGCTCGGACAGTTATCTCAGCGCGGTGCTACAGGTCGACCAGGTGCCCAGCCGCAACAAGGTGGTGATCGGCCAGATCCACAGTACCGACGTGCCGGGCAGCCAGAACGACCCACTGCTCAAGCTGCAATATCACTATCGCCGTGGCGTCGGCCGGGTGGAACTGCTGCTGCGCGTCCGCCCGGGCGACAGCGAGGTACAGAACATTCTGCTGGCCGAGAACGTCCAGCTTGGTGAGCGCTTCGGTTACGACCTGCGGGTTACGCCCAGCGGACGCATCGGCGTCAGCGTGGCCAGCACGGATGGCGACGACGGTAGCTATTACCGTCAACTGAGCGGCACCTGGAGTACCCAGCACCTGTACTTCAAGGCAGGTGCCTACATTCAGGACAATTACGGGCCGGACAGCGAAGGGGGACGCGTCACCTTCCATCACCTCAACAGCCTGCACCGCTGAGGCGCGACGGCTTACAATCGCCGTTTCCCTCGACAATGGCCTGATCATGGCGCGCCTGACCCTCGACTTCCCCGAAGACCAGTATTGCTACAGCACCCACCTGACCGTACGCGTCACCGACATCAACGGGGCCAACCACCTGGGCAATGACTCGATGATCTCGATGATTTCCGAGGCGCGCGCCCGTTTCCTGTTCGAGTTCGGCATCCGCGAAACCGACGGCAAAGGCACCGGCATCATCGTTACCGATCTGGCCACCACCTACCGCGCCGAAGCTCATGCGCGCGACCAGTTGCTGTTCGAGGTGGGCGTGATGGACTTCAACAGGTACGGCGGCGACATCACCTTCCGCATCACCCGTCCGGCCGACGGCGCGCTGGTGGCGATGGCCAAATCCGGCTTCGTGTTCTTCGATTATGTGCAGTCGAAGGTGGTACCGATGCCTGAGCCGTTCAGCGCCAAATTCCCCAAGGTCAATCGCGTGGTCGGATAACCGACCTGTTGGCGTGACAGTTGCTAATTCCTCTGCTACGCCTTAGGGCACAACGATAAAAGCCCTGCGCGCCCCGGTGCAGAGCTACCTTGGGAGGAACCGCAATGCCAGCTATGCGTCAACGCGCCCAGCGCGCCGCCCTGATCGCCAGCCTGTCGGCCTGGCCGCTCCTGACCCTGCCCCTGCC
>Ga0209699_100300_pt1 | contig 36233 bp, 35 predicted proteins | sample SynthPrep_1_END__FD_187204 | JGI IMG/M metagenome (GOLD analysis project Ga0209699, IMG submission 187204) | Synthetic microbial communities from Ohio, USA - SynthPrep_1_END_DS7_MetaG (SPAdes) (version 2) | ecosystem: Engineered > Bioreactor > Aerobic > Activated sludge | place: USA: Ohio...
CCCTTTTTTCCCGCGCCGCCAGGCCCCGCAGGCCAACCCCACCCGGCCTGCCCAGTCCGCCAACCCGCCGGCGCGGGAAGACGGCCCCCGCACGCCCGCGCGGCGCGTAAAACGCGCAACGAGGAGACAACAGCATGAGCAGCCAACACCCAGTCATCATCGCCGGCGGCGGCATCGGCGGCCTGGCCGCCGCCCTCGCCCTGGTGCGCCAGGGCTTCGAAGTCCTGGTGCTCGAACAGGCGGCGGAGATCGGCGAGATCGGCGCCGGCATCCAGCTCGGCCCCAACGCCTTCCATGCCTTCGATGCCCTCGGCATCGGCGAGAAGGCGCGCGGCCGCGCGGTCTACACCGACTACATGGTGATGCACGACGCCATCGACGAATACCAGGTCGGCAAGATTCCCACAGGCGAAGCCTTCCGCAAGCGCTTCGGCAACCCCTACGCGGTGATTCACCGTGTCGATGTGCATCTGTCCCTGCTCGAAGGCGCGCAGGAGACCGGCAAGGTCAGGTTCATCACCTCGACCCACGTCGAGCGCGTGGAACAGGACGATCAGGGCGTCACCGTGATCGATGCCAAGGGCAACCGCTTCCGCGGTCTCGCGGTGATCGGCGCGGACGGGGTCAAGTCGGCGGTGCGCCAGCAATATGTGAACGATCCGCCCCGGGTCACCGGCCACGTCGTCTATCGCGCGGTGATCGACAAGAAGGACTTCCCCCAGAACCTGCAGTGGAACGCCGCCAGCATCTGGGTCGGCCCCAACTGCCACCTGGTGCACTACCCGCTGCGTGGCGGCGAACAGTACAACGTCGTCGTTACCTTCCACAGCCGCAAGCAGGAAGAATGGGGCGTCACCGAGGGCAGCCCGGAAGAGGTACAGAGCTACTTCCAGGGCATCTGCCCCAAGGCCCGCCAGTTGATCGACCTGCCCAAGAGCTGGAAGCGCTGGGCCACCGCCGACCGCGAGCCGATCGGCCAATGGACCTTCGGCCGCGCCACCCTGCTCGGCGACGCCGCCCACCCCACTACCCAGTACATGGCCCAGGGCGCCTGCATGGCACTGGAAGACGCGGTGACGCTGGGCGAAGCGCTGCGGGTGCACAACAACGACTTCGAGAAGGCGTTCGACCTCTACCAGCGCTCCCGCATCGCCCGCACCGCGCGCATCGTGCTGTCCTCGCGGGAGATGGGCCGCATCTACCACGCCAAGGGCGTGGAGCGCCTGGTGCGCAACGACCTGTGGAAGGGCCGCACGCCGGAACGCTTCTACGACGCCATGGAGTGGCTGTACGGCTGGAACGTCGACAACTGCCTCGCCAAGGACTGAACCAGACGCAAGGCCACCGCGCCGAAACCCCGGCCTCCCGAGGCCGGGGTTTCGGCGTGTCGGCATTGCCTTCCCCGATTCATGACAAGAGAGTCTAGCCATGATGAAGCTGCACAACTTCTTCCGCAGCGGCACCTCCCACCGCCTGCGCATCGCCCTCAACCTGAAAGGCATCGGATATGACTACGTGCCGGTCGACCTGCGCACCGAGGAGCACCTCGGCGCCGCATTCAAGGCCATCAATCCGCAGCAACTGGTGCCGGCGCTGGTCGATGGCGATCTGACGATGATCCAGACCCCCGCCATCATCGAATGGCTGGAAGAACGCCACCCTACCCCGCCGCTGCTGCCGTCCGACCCGGACGACCGCGCCCGGGTACGCGCGCTTGCGGCCATCGTCGGCTGCGACATCCACCCGATCAATAACCGCCGCATCCTCGAATACCTGCGCAAACGGCTCGGCCAGGATGAAACCGCGGTGCAGGCCTGGTGCGCGACCTGGATCGAAGCCGGCTTCGCCGCGCTGGAGAGCCTGGTCGCCGCCGACACCCGCCGCGGCCGTTTCTGCTTCGGCGACGCCCCCGGGCTGGCGGATGTCTATCTGATCCCGCAGGTGGAGAGCGCGCGCCGCTTCAAAGTGGACCTGAGCCCCTATCCCAACATCGTCGCCATCGACTCGGCCTGCGCCGAGCTCGACGCCTTCCGCCTCGCCGAGCCCGCGCGCCAGCCCGACGCCCCAGCCTGACAGCCCGCCCCCAAGGCCCAGGCTGGGCGACGATTTCCAACAAGCATGCGCAGCATGCGAAGAACCCCAACCAGGAGGAGATACGATGAGAAAAGGATTGATCCGCGCGCTCAGGAGCGCCGCTACCGCCGGTCTGTGCGCGCTGGCCTTCGGCGCCACCAGCGCCTCCGCACAGGCGCTCAAGCTGGGCCACATCACCCCGCCCAGCCACGTCTGGCACCAAGTGTCGGAGAAGATCGCCAGCGACCTTGAGAAAACCTCCGGCGGCAAGATGAAGATCGCCGTCAGCCCGCTGCAGAAGCTGGGCAACGAGGCCCAGATGATCAATCTGATGCAGGCCGGCGCGATGCAGTTCGGCGTGTTCACCGTCGGCGGGCTGTCCAATCGCGAGGAGTCCTTCCTTGCCTGGTCGCTGCCTTACACCTTCCGCGACGTCGAGCACGCCACCCGCGCAGCCTCCTCTCCCGCCGCGCGGGAAATGCTCAAACGGCTGGAAGCGCACGGCATGGTGGGGCTGGGCTACGCCTTCGCCGGCATGCGCCACGTGCTGTCGCTGGAGCCTGTGCGCTCGCCCAAGGACCTTGCCAACAAGAAGATCCGCTCCTTCCCCAGCCCGATCTACAACGACTGGTGGACCGCCAACGGTGCCGCGCCGACCGCACTGCCGCTGTCCGAAGTGGCTCCCTCGCTGACCACCAGGCTGCTGGACGCGGTGGACGTGGACCTCGATGCGCTGGTCGGGCTCAAGCTCCACCAGCAGGCGCCCAACCTCACCCTCACCAACCACATGGCCTTCCCGGCCGCCATCGTGGTGTCGAAGAAGTGGTGGGACGCTCGCAGCGACACCGAGCGCGACATGATCCGCAAGGTCATCGCCGACGCCGAAGCCTGGGGCTACAAAGCCGCGATCGAAGCCGACAAGAGCAATCTCGACAAGGCCAAGGCCGACGGCGCCAAGGTGATCGATGCCGACATCAAGGCCTTCCAGGCGGTGGGTGGCGGGGTGCGCGACAAGTACACCGCGCGCAACCCGCTGATCGCCGACTTCTACAAACAGGCACAGGACCTGTAAGCCCCCGGCGCCCGGACCGCGCCCTGTTGCTGCCCACCCGCACGCCGGGCGGCAACAGGGCGTACGCCGTGCACATCCTGCCGCCGCCAGCCTGTGGCAATCGAGCCGGCAAGCGGGCAAGAGAAACCGATCACCGCCAGCCCTGCGGCCGCATCCGGCCTGTCCCGCCCCCGCGGTGCCGACGACGGGCAGCCGCCCGACTGGCTGCCGAACCCCGAGAGAGAAGCATGTTCATCCACGCCCTGATCCAGTCCCTGGACCGCGCCCTCGCCAGCGTCGAACGCCTGGTCGCGATCGCGCTCACCGCGGCGCTCACCGCCATCATGATCACGCAGGTGATCCTGCGTTACTTCTTCAACGCCCCGCTGTTCTGGGCCGAGGAAATCGCCGTCCAGCTGCTGGTGTTCATCACCCTGATCGGCCTGTCGCTGCTGGTGCATGGCGGCCAGCTCGTCACCATCGACTTCCTGTCGCAGGCGCTCGGCCCCCGCGGGCGCGGCGTGCTTTCGATCGCACTCGGCCTCGGCTTCCTGATGCTGCTGGCCTTCGTCGCCAAGCTTGGCTGGGACTGGGTGATGCGGGCCGATGTGCGCCTGGAACTGGGCGCCACCACCCAGCTGCCGCGCTGGTACAACTACGCGCTGCTGCCGGGGGCGATGCTGGCAATGGCCTTCCACCAGTTCGCCGCGCTGCTGCGCCAGGTGCGCGGGCTGGCGGGAGCGCGCGCATGATCACGCTGATCGTCTTCTTCGCGCTGCTGTTCTGCGGCTTCCCCATCTTCGGCGCCATCCTGGCCGGCGCGGTGGTGTTCATGGCCACCAACGACCTGGCGGTGCTCTACGACTCCATCCCCATCCAGTTCTACGGCGCCCTCGAAATCAACGGCCTGCTCGCGATCCCGCTTTTCATGCTGGTCGGCGAAATCATGAACCAGGGCGGCCTCACCCAGCGCCTGATCGCGGTGGCCGAGGTGCTCGTCGGCCGCTTCAAGGGCGGGCTGGCGTACGCCAACCTGGTCACCAATGCAATGGCCGCGTCCATCCTCGGCTCCGCGGTGGCGCAGATCGGCGTCATGAGCAAGGTGATGATTCCGGAGATGGAGAAGAAGGGCTACGACAAGGCCTTCTCCGGCGCTGTCACCGTGTCCGCCGGCCTGCTCGGGCCCATCATTCCGCCGTCGATGCTGATGATCATCTACGGCGTGGTGGCGGTGCAGCCGATCGCGCCGCTGTTCATCGCCGGCATCGTGCCCGGCCTGCTCATCGTCGCGGTGCTGGCGGGCGTGATCCTGCTCTACGGCATGTTCGGCTCCCAGCTGCCGGAAGGCTCGCCCACGCCACTGCGCGACAGTTGGGGCACGCTGGCCGCCGGCATCGCCCCCGGCCTGATTCCGGCGGTGGTCATCGTCGGCATCATGAGCGGCGCGATGACGCCGACCGAGTCGGGCGCGGTGGCGTCGCTGATCGCGCTGATCCTCGGCTTCCTCCACCGCGAGCTGAAGCTGGCCGACCTGCCCGGCATCCTGCGCAGCGTGGCGGTGAACACCGCCACCATCACCGGCCTGATCGCCGCCGCCTCGGTGTTCAGCTGGGTACTCGCCTTCCAGGGCGTGCCCGACCAGCTGGTGGCGCTGATCGCCGGCGTGACCGACTCGCCGGTCGTGTTCCTGCTGCTGGTGACACTGCTGATGCTGGTGCTGGGCATGTTCCTGGAGAGCATCAGCGTGCTGATCGTGGTCGTGCCCATCCTGATGCCGGTGGTGACTGCGCTGGGCGTCGACCCCATCCAGTTCGGCGTGGTGTGCACCATCGCCACGGTGATAGGCATTGTCACTCCGCCGGTGGGCCCCGGCCTGTACATCGCCATGGTCCAGGCCGACATGCCGATGGGTCCGCTGTTCCGCGCCACCGCGCCTTTCCTCGCGGCGGTGCTGGCGGTACTGATTGCCATCTGCGCCTTTCCAGCGCTGTCCACCTGGCTGCCCGGATTGTCCACCGGCAGCTGAGAGAAAGGGCGCGGCCCCGGACCAGGCCGCGCCCGTTCCGGGGCCGAACGAAGTCAGCGGCCGAGGTCTTTCGCGGTCTGACCGGCGATGCCCCAGTTGGCCTTGGGCACCTCGTGTATCCACACCCGCACCCGCTCGCGCGGCGTATCGACTGCCTCGACCAGCGCCTGGGTGACTTTCTCGATCACCGCGCGCTTCTCATCTTCGCTACGGCCTTCCAGCAGATAGATCTGGGCGAACGGCATGTTGCGGCTCCTTGTCGTGAGGCGGCGGTCAGCGGAAACGCACCGACACCGAACCCAGGCCCTGGGCCCGCAGCGTGACCGCATCGCCCGCCTGCACCGCGACCGCCTCGGTGATGCCGCCAGAGAGGATGAGCGTGCCGGCGGGAATCTCCTCGCCTTTCTCGCCCAGCATGTTGGCCAGCATGGCGACTGCCGCCGCCGGATGGCCCAGTACCGCGGCGCCGGCACCGAAGGCCACCGGCTCGCCGTTCTTCTCCAGCACGATGCCGGTGGTGCGCAGGTCCAGCCCGGCGGCCTCGCCCATGCGGCCGCCGACCACGAAGCGGCTGGAGGAGCAGTTGTCCGCCACCACGCTCTTGAGGTCGAACTTGAAGTCGCGGTAGCGGCTGTCGATGATCTCGATGGCCGGAATCACGAAGTCGGTGGCGGCCAGCACCGCGCCGATGTGGCAGCCCGGCCCGCGCAGCGGCGCCTTGGTGACGAAGGCGATCTCCGGCTCCACCTTGGGATGAATCAGCTTGCCGGTGTCGATCTCGCCGCCGTCGGCGACGCTGAAGTAGTCGGCGAGGAAGCCGAACACCGGCGTCTCCACCCCCATCTGCTTCATCTTGGCGTGCGAGGTGAGGCCAGCCTTGAGGCCGACGATGCGGGCGCCGCGGGCGATCTTGCGGCGCTTGATCTCGTTCTGGATGGCGTAGGCGTCGTCCCAGTCCATGTCCGGATGGTCGTCGGTGATCTTGGGCGTGTCCTGCGCCTGCAGCTCGCAGTTCTCGAGACGGATGGCGAGCTGTTCGATGACTTCCTGTGCGAGCTTCATGCTGCGACTCCTTGCCGTGCCCTGGCCAGGGTGATGGCCGTATCCTCGATCATGTCTTCCTGCCCGCCGACCATGCCGCGCCGCCCCATCTCCACCAGGATCTCGCGCGCCGGCACGCCGTACTTCTTCTCCGCCCGCTTGGCGAACAGCAGGAAGGAGCCATACACCCCGGCGTAGCCCAGCGTCAGCGCATCACGGTCGATGCGGATCGGGAAGTCCATGATGGGCACCACCAGGTCCTCGGCCACGTCCTGGATCTTGAACACGTCCACACCGGTCTCGATGCCCATCAGCGCGCACACCGCCACCAGCACTTCCATCGGCGTGTTGCCCGCACCGGCGCCCAGGCCAGCGGCGGCGGCGTCGATGCGGGTGGCGCCGGCCTCGATGGCGGCGATGCTGTTGGCCACGCCCATGGCGAGATTGTGGTGGCCGTGAAAGCCAAGTTCGGTTTCGGGCTTGAGGGCGTCGCGCACGGCGGCGATGCGCGCCTTCACCGTTTCCGGCAGCAGGTGGCCGGCGGAGTCGGTGACGTAGATGCAGTTGGCGCCGTAGCCTTCCATCAGCTTCGCCTGCTTGACCAGGCCTTCGGGGCTGTTCATGTGGCTCATCATCAGGAAGCCGACGGTGTCCATGCCCAGCTTGCGCGCCATGCCGATGTGCTGCTCGGAGACGTCGGCCTCGGTGCAGTGGGTGGCGACCCGCAGGGTGTTCACGCCGAGCTCGTGGGCGCGCTTGAGGTGTTCGACGGTACCGATGCCGGGCAGCAGCAGCGCGGAAACCTTGGCCTGTTTCATCAGCGGAATGACGGCGCCGAGGTACTCCTCGTCGGTGTGGGCGGGGAAGCCGTAGTTCACCGAGCTGCCGCCCAGGCCGTCGCCGTGGGTGACTTCGATCAGCGGGATGCCGGCGGCGTCCAGGCCGCAGGCGATGGTCTGCATCTGTTCCAGCGTCATGAGGTGGCGCTTGGGGTGCATGCCGTCACGCAGGGTCATGTCGTGGACGGTGATCTTCTTGCCGTGAAGCGTCATGGGTGTCTCCAGGGGTCAGGCCAGCACGGCGCGGTTGGATTCGAGGCTGAGGCGGCCGGCGAGGATTTCTTCGGCGAACATCTCGGCGGTGCGGGCGCCGGCGGCGGTCATGATGTCGAGGTTGCCGGCGTAGCGCGGCAGGTAGTCGCCCAGGCCTTCGATTTCGAGATAGATGGAGACGCGCTTGCCGTCGAACACCGGGCCGTTCACCAGCTTGTAGCCGGGGACGTATTTCTGTACTTCGCCGACCATGGCGTGGATGGAGTCGGTGATGCGGGCCTGGTCGGGTTCGGTCTCGGTGAGGCAGTGCACCGTGTCGCGCATGATGAGCGGCGGGTCGGCGGGGTTGAGGATGATGATGGCCTTGCCGACCTTGGCGCCGCCCACTTTCTCGACGGCGCCGGCGGTGGTGCGGGTGAACTCGTCGATGTTCTTGCGCGTGCCGGGGCCGGCGGAGCGGCTGGAAACGGTGGCGACGATTTCGCCATAGGCCACCGGCTGGACGCGGGAGACGGCGGCGACCATGGGGATGGTGGCCTGGCCACCGCAGGTGACCATGTTGACGTTCATCTCCCCGCGGCCGACGTGGGCCTTGAGATTCACCGGCGGCACGCAGTAGGGGCCGATGGCGGCGGGGGTGAGGTCGATCATGAGCACGCCGAGCTCGTTGAGCTTGCGGCTGTTCTCGGCGTGGACGTAGGCGCTGGTGGCGTCGAAGGCGATTTGCACGCCGTCGGCCAGGATGTGGGGCAGCAGGCCGTCCACGCCCTCGGCGGTGGTCTTGAGACCGAGTTCGCGGGCGCGCGCCAGGCCTTCGGATTCAGGGTCGATGCCGACCATCCATACCGGCTCCAGCACCGGGCTGCGCTTCAGTTTGTACAGCAGGTCGGTGCCGATGTTGCCGGGGCCTATCAGGGCGCATTTGATCTTGCGGGTCATCATGGATTCCTTGTCGTCGGGGAGTTGCGGGCGGCGCGGTGGCGCAAGGGCGGGCACCGCCGGCGCAGGCGTGGAAACGGAAGATCAGGCGAAACGCACCGAGCAGCCGCCGATGCCGCCTATGGTCACGCGCAGGTTGTCGCCCGCCTTCACCGGCACCATGGCCGCGAGCGAGCCGGAGAGGATGACCTCGCCCGCCTTCAGGCCGATGTCCAGACTGCCGAGCATGTTGGCCAGCCAGGCCACCGCGTTGGCCGGCGCGCCCAGCGCGGCCGCGCCGGCGCCGGTGGCAACGATCTCGCCGTTCTTCTCCAGGATCATTCCGCAGGTGTTCAGATCCACCCGGCGCGGGTCCACCAGGCTGTCTCCGAGCACGAAGACGCCGCAGGAGGCATTGTCCGCCACCGTGTCCTGGATCTTGATCTTCCAGTCGCGGATGCGGGAATCGACGATCTCGAAGCAGGTCATCACCCCTTCGGTGGCCGCCAGCACGTCGGCGGCGGTCACGCCCGGGCCCTTCAGATCCTTCTTCAGCAAGAAGGCGATCTCGCCTTCGGCCTTGGGCTGGATCAGCGTATTGGCCGGAATGGCCTCGCCCTCGTTGTAGAGCATGCCGTCCAGCAGATAGCCGAAGTCGGGCTGGTACACGCCCAGCATGTTCATCACCGCCTTCGAGGTGACGCCTATCTTCTTGCCGACCACCCGCTCGCCCGCTTCCAGCCGGCGCGCGAGCATGCGCTGCTGGATGAAGTAGGCGTCCTCTATCGTCATCTCCGGATGCCGCTCGGTGAGCGGCGCCAGCACCTCGCGCTTCACCAGCGCCTGGTACAACTCGTCGCCCAGCCGTTCGATCAGGGTCTTGTCCATTCGGTGTCTCCTATATGTCCTCGCGCGGCGGCGGCGGAACGTCCCGGCGCGCTGCGCCGGCCCGCCCTGCCCCGCCTCACAACTTGATGCAGATGTTCTTCTGCTCGGTGTAGAACTCGAGCGAATGCACGCCGCCCTCGCGGCCGATGCCGGACTGCTTGGCGCCGCCGAAAGGCGTGCGCAGGTCGCGCAGGAACCAGGAGTTCACCCACACCAGCCCGGCCTCGATGCGGCCGGCGACACGGTGCGCGCGGGCGAGGTCGCGGGTCCAGATCGAGCAGGCCAGGCCGTAGTCGGTGTCGTTGGCGCGGCGGACGACTTCATCCTCGGCATCGAAGGGCTGGATCAGGGTGCAGGGGCCGAAGATTTCTTCGCGCGCGATCGGCGAGTCGTCGCCCAGGCCGGTCCAGATCGTCGGCTCCACCCAGGCGCCGCCGGCCAGCTCGCCAGCCATGCGCGGCACGCCGCCGCCGGTGACCACGGTGGCGCCCAGCTCGCGCGCCTTCTCGTAGTAGGACAGCACCTTGTTCTTGTGCTCCTGCGAGATCAGCGGCCCCATGCCGGTGGCGCTGTCTTCCGGGCGGCCGAGCTTGAGGCCCTCGGCGCCCTGCTTCAGCGCGGCGACGAACTTGTCGAAGATGGGCCGCTCGACATACACCCGCTCGGTGCCCAGGCAGACCTGGCCGCAGTTGGCGAACACCGAGCGCATCGTGCCTTCGATAGCGGCGTCGAAATCGCAGTCGGCGAAGACGATGGCCGGGTTCTTGCCGCCCATCTCCAGCGACACCGGCCGCGCGCCCACTGCCGCCGCCTTCATGATGGCGGCGCCGGTGCGCGTCTCGCCGGTGAAGGTGATCGCGTTCACCCGCGGATGGGTGGTGACGAACTCGCCCGCCGAGCCCGGCCCGAAGCCATGCACCACGTTGTACACGCCCTTGGGCATGCCGACTTCGTTCATCACCTCGCCCAGCAGGGTGGCGGTCTGCGGCGTTTCCTCCGAGGGCTTGACCACCACGGTGTTGCCGCAGGCCAGCGCCGGGCCCACCTTCCAGGTCATCAGCAGCAGCGGCAGGTTCCACGGGCAGATCACGCCGACCACGCCCACCGGGCGGCGCAGCGCGTAGTTGAGCGCGCCGCGGCCGTCGGGCGTGGCCATCTCGAAGAACTCGGTGGGCACGCTCTTGATGACGTCGGCGAACACCTTGAAGTTGTCCGCGCCGCGCGGAATGTCGATGTGGCTGGCGAGGCTGCGCGGCTTGCCGGTATCCGCGCATTCGGCGGCGAGGAAATCGTCGAAGCGGTGCTTGATGCCATCGGCCACCGCGTTGAGCAACTCCACCCGCTCGGCCACCGTCATCCGCCCCCAGGGCCCGTTCAGCGCCGCATGCGCGGCGGCGACAGCGGCATCCACCTCCAGCTTGCCCGCCTCGTGCACCTGGGCGATGCGCTGCCCATCCAGCGGCGACAGCTTGTCGAAGACCTGGGCGGTGGCGACGAACTCGCCGTTGATGAAGTTGTGGATCTGTTTCATGCGCTTGCTCCCTTGCCGGCCGGCGTCCCCGCCGGCCGGTACTTGTTGTTCAGATCTGGATGTCGTCGGCGCCGATGGCGCGCAGCCCGGCCAGCGCGCATTCCGCGTCCTGCGCCGCCGAGGCGCCGGAGACGCCGATGCCGCCCGCCAGCTCGCCGCCCACCCGCAGCGGCAGGCCGCCGCCGAACACGATCAGCCGCGGCTGGGCGGAGAAGCCCAGCTTCATGCCTTCGTCCTCGCCGAACACCGCCATCCACTTCGCCGTCGGAAAGCCGAAGCCACCGGCGGTGTAGGCCTTGTCGATGGCGATCTGGATGGACTGCGGAAACGCCCCCGGCATGCGCAGGAAAGCCATCAGGTTGCCGGCGGCGTCGGTGACGCCGACGTTGATGCGCAGGCCGAGCGACTCGGCATGACGCACCGCCGCCTCGGCGGCGCGGTGGGCGGCCTCCCAGCTCAGGCTGGCCTGGGTGACGACTAGCTTCATCTCGACGCTCCTTTCCACCCTGCCGGCGACGGTGTGGAGCCGAAGGCAGGGCGATACGGGTGAATTACGGTTTCGATACTTAATATCGAGATTTTTATTCGAGGCAAAAAAAGAGAGCTGCCTGCGCCCGATCAGGCCGCCGCGCGCGAGGCGGGCGGCCCGGCCCCGTCATGCCGGGGCGCGCCGGCGCTGGCCGCCTTCAGGACACCACGCTGAGAAAGCGCTCGTTGAGCGCACGGTCGTGATAGAAGATGCCGGCTCCCACTTCGTCCCAGGTCCACTTGATCGGCTTCCAGTCCGGGTAGCTCTGATAGCCGCCGCTGAAGGTCTCGAAACGGTTGCCGGAGGGGTCGAAGGCGTAGATGGTGGTGCCCCGGGTGACGCCGTGGCGGGTCGGGCCGATGTCCACCGACACCCGGTTCATCGACATGATGTCGGCTGCCCGCAGCACCTTCTCCCAGCTGTCCAGCATGAAGGAGATGTGGTGCAGCTTGCCCGGCTCCGGGTGGCGCACGAAGGCGATGTCGTGCGCCTTCATCGAGCACGACAGCCAGATGCCGAGGTCGGTCTCGCCGTCTTCCATCACCACGTGCTCCACCAGGTAGAAGCCAAGCACGTTCACGAAGATGTCGTGCACCTTCTCGATGTCCGGCCCGTAGAGCAGGCAGTGGTCCATGCGGATGGGCGCGATGCCGCGCTCGGCGTCCTTGGTCCAGGGGTCCGGGTTCACGTAAGACATGCCATTACCGACGTCGGTCTTGTCGGCATAGAGCTCGATGTCGTGGCCGGAGGGAAGGCGGAAGCGCACCCGCTCGCCGGTCTCCAGCATTTCGCCGGCAGGGATGCGCTCGGTGGGAATGCCGTATTCGCGCAGGCGGCCGTCCAGCTTCTCCAGCGCGCCGCGGCTGGACACCTTGAAGGCGAAGAAGTCGATGCCGGCCTCGTCCGCCTCGCGGATCAGCACGCTGTTGTGGTCGCGCTCGTCCCAGCTCTTGAAATACACCCGGCCCTGGCTGTCGCGGCCGGTCTCGATCAGGCCGAGCACGTTCTTGTAGTGGTGGATCCCCGCTTCGAGATCCAGAACCCGCAGCGAAACGTGGCCCGGGCGCAGTACGTCGGTCATTGCCATGCTTGTCTCCTCCAGTGGTTTTTCTCCCGGCGCCTGCTCGGGCCGGTGTAATCAGGCAGATGGATGCTACGACTCTACACAATAAAACTCAATAATCTCGATATTTTTTATTTCAGTTCATATTTTCTTGAACAAGGGACTGCGCACCTGCTGGACGTCGGCCGCCGAGAAGAACTTCTCCACATGGATGTCGCCCTCGAACAGCCGGCCCTGCATCAGCGTGGTGATGCAGGCGTCGATCATGGCCGGCGGGCCGCACAGGTACGCCTTGTGGCCGCGGAAGTCGCCGTCGAAGTGCGCCCGGGCGGCCTCGTGCACATAGCCGCGGAACACCTTGCCGTCGGACTCGTCGCCTTGCTCCGACAAGGTGGGCACGTAGCTGAAGTTGGGATGGCGCTCGGCCAGCGCGAGAAACTCGTCGTGGTAGTACAGCTCCGCCCGGCTGCGCTGGCCGTAGACCAGGGTGATGGGCCGGCTGTCGCCGGCGGCCAGCAGGTCGAGGATCATGGCGCGCGGGCTGGACAGCCCGGAGCCGCCGGCCATGAAGAGCAGCCCCTGCGGCGCCGACTTGCGCACGAAGAAGCGGCCATAGGGGCCGGAGAGCTTTATCCGGTCGCCGGGCCGGAGCTGCTGGTGCACCCAGCTGGTGCCTTGCCCGCCCGGCACCAGGCGGATGTTGAGCTCCACCTCCCGCCCGGTTGACGGCGGATTGGCCAGCGAGAAGGCGCGGCTGCACTCGCCGCCGTTGATGTCGAGGTTGATGTACTGGCCGGCCTGGAAGTGGATGGCCTCGTCCAGCGTCACGAACACGCCCTTGATCGTCGGCGTGAGGTTGTCGATGCGGCTGACGGTGCCGTGGAAGTCGCGTACCGGAATGCTCTCCGCATCCGGCTCGTCCTCGATCTCCGCTTCGATGACGGCGTCGCTCTGCAGCCGCGCGCAACAGGCGAGGGCCTTGCCCTCGTCGCGCTCGAAGTCCATCAGCGCGAAGCTGGAGGCCTCGCCATGCTCCACCTCGCCATCCACCACCTGCACCTTGCAGGTGGCGCACAGGCCGTGGCAGCAGGCATGCGGCAGCCAGATGCCGGCGCGCAGGGCGGCGTCCAGGATGGTCTGGTCGTCTTCGACCGCGATGGTCTGGCCTAGGGGTTCGATGGTGAGTTCGTAGCTCATGGGGTGAATCCGTTTTGGGTTGAACTGGGGGGAGCCGGGAGCCAGACGGCACTGCTGTCCGCTCGCCCACCGGCGTCACCCCGCGCGATGACAGAACGTCCTGCGGTTACAGCGGCTGGCGCGGTAACTCCCCTCTCCCCTCGCGGGAGAGGGGCTGGGGGAGAGGGGGAGCGGCGTCTGGAGAAAGAAATCAGGCTGGAGATGGCGCAGGCCCTGTTATCGCCCCTGCGGGGCGCCCCCTCTCCCCCACCCTTCCCGCAAGGGGAGAGGGGGAAACGCCGTGCCGCCGGACTGCTCGCGGACTGCTGACAGCGCCAAGCCTCAGACTGCCCTCAGACAGCCCACACACAGCCCCTCACAGCCAAGCCGCCGCCCCGCTCAGCTGCACGACCCCGCGATCCCCCTCAAGCCGGGCGTGCGGAAACGGATCACGTCCTTGTGCCGCAGGCCGTTCTCCGCCAGCGATTTGTCGAAGTCCGGCCGCCAGGGCTGGCCGGACTTGAACCACTCGGCCTGCGCCCAGTCGATGCGGGCGAAGTCCGGGTGGTAGCCGAAGCTGCCGGGCAGCACCTCCTCGACCACCGCGCGGAACGGCATGGTCGGCGGGAAGGGAAAGGCGAAGGGGGCGCAGAACAGCAGGTGGTCTTCCCAGCCGATGTAGAGCAGTTGGGCGCCGTGGAACTTCTCGAGCGCGTCGGCGGGCTCGAATTCGTATTTGCCGATGGCAGCGACAGCCATGTCGGGTCTCCTCGTTGTTCAGTGATGTGGGGTGCTGGGGCAGGCAGCGGCGTCCGGGGCCGGCCTCCTTCGTCCGGCCTGGAGCGCGGCGCTCGCAGGAGAAACCTTCCGGCCCCTGCGGCTCCGCTCACCAGCGACTGGCGGGAGGCCTCGGGATGAACGCCTTCGCCTGCCCGCCTGGTGAAGGAAGCTCAGCCGTTCTTCGTCGCCTGGCCGCGCCAGAGGTCGAAGTTCTTCTGGTCTTCCGAGCCTTCGAAGTCCAGGTTGTCGCGGCCGAACTCCAGGTGGTAGTACTGCAGCACCGCGGCCAGCGGGTCGAAGCCTTCGGCGGTGGGGTCTGTGCCTTCGGGGAAGCAGTTGCCCTGGTAGATCTGGTGCACCGGCAGCCAGGACTGCACGTACTTTTCCGGCTCGTGCTCGAAGATCGCTTTGCAGTGGTCGGAGCAGAAGTGGTACTTGCTGCCCTGGTAATCCACCTCGCGGTAGCAGATCTTGCTGGGGTCGCCCGGCTCGGTGAACAGCATCGGGATCTGGCAGGTCTGGCACAGCATGGGCAGCGTCTTGTTGTAGAAGCGCTTGCCCTTGGCCGCTTGCTCGCGCCAGAACTCCAGGCGCGGGCGGTAGTACTTGTCGAAGCTCTCCGGGTACTTGGCCGCCAGCCAGTCCATCTCCTCCTTTTCCGGCACCCAGGTGTGGAAGGCGGCCGCGGCGCCGTAGTTGTAGAAGGTGCCCCAGGCCTGGTGGGAGAGGCGGTCCTTCTCCAGCGCGATGGTCTCGGCGCACTTGGGCATGGTGATGCCGTAGCGGGCCAGGTCCTTGAACAGCGCGCCGCCGTTCTCCTCGAAATACACCTCCCAGGCTTCCTTCCAGCTCATGGTCCGCTTCGGCAGCATGTAGTCCATCATCATCGCCACCAAGGTGAGCACCCGGTAGCCGCGCCAGGTCCATTTGTCTATCCAGCGCTGAACGATGGGCAGGTTGTCCGGGTCCTGCTCGAGGATGAACTTGATCACCTCCAGGCCCAGCGTCATGTGGCGCGCTTCGTCCGACTGGGCAGAGAAGCCGAAGGTCATGGTGCCCATGTCGCCGTTGTAGGCGGCGCCAGAGACGAAGGGCACGAACAGCAGGTTGGTAAGCACGTACTCGAAGGAGAAGCCGATGGCCACCATGAACTCGAAGGGGCCGGCGGTGACGGCGTCGTCGAAGAAGCTCTTCGGCACGCTCAAGTACCAGACGCGGTCGTGCATGTGGCGGAAGTCGTGCAGGCCGTTGTAGTGCTTGTTGAAGTTGGACAGGGCGTGGATCTGGGTCTGGGCGTGGCGGATCTCGTCCAGCGACTGCATCAGGCAGGCCACCCGCGGGCCGGCGCCGGGGAAGGCGCGGCCGGCGTGGGCGAAGCCGCGGTGGGCCATGTATTCCAGCGGGCTGACGCCGGTGAGGAAGAGCTTCACCGTGTTGATGTAGCGCGCATCGGTGACGTTGAGGTGGCCGTTGTTCTGGGCGTAGGCGTCGATGATGGCGTAGAGCTTGCGCTCCTTCTCCGCCTGGTACTTCCAGTAGGCGTCCATGGTGAGGCGGAAGGGGTCTTCCCACTTGTCCCAGTCGTGGATCTTGATGCCCTCGTAGCTGGCGTAGGGGTAGATGTCTTCCTTCTTCTGGTAGCTCGGCTCCCAGTCCAGGCCGCGGGTCATGACCTGGTATTTCTCCTTGAGTCCGAGCTTCTTCTTGGCGACTTGCATGTCCATGGGGTGTCTCCTTTCTTGTGCGGCGCGCTCAGGCGTGCCAACTCAGCGTCAGTTCATCGTCGCTCTCGTCGATGTTTCCGGAGAGCGAGATCAGGTTGATGTGCAGTTCCTGCAGGTCGAAGCCACGGCCGATGCGTTCCTCGATGCTGGCCCGGCGCACGGTGAGGCGGCCTTCGGCGTCTATCTTCACCATGGCCGGCGCTTCGTTAATGCGCGCCTGCGGGTTGTCGGCGGCGATCGCCTCGATGATGGGGCGGGTGTCTTCGTTGGCCTGCAGGGCGATGAATACGGTGGACATCGCATGCTCCTCAGAGGGCCACGCCGGCCTTGGCCAGCCGGGCGTCGAACTGCTGGAGCGTGTCGGCGAGCACCGCCTCGGCGTCCTCGTCGAGGGCGATGCGCGCTACCGGTAGCAGCGCCCCGGCGGCACGATCGCGCCAGTGGGCGATCCACTTCTGCAGCAGCGCCTGGTTGTCGACGGACTCGGCGGCGGCGGTCTTCAGCGTGGCGTCCACCCACTTTCTGGTTTCGCCGAACCAGTCGGTCATGAAGCGGGTGAGCATGGCCACCGCGGTGCCGCCGCGGGCCGCCAGCACGCCGTCTATCACCGTTTCGTACACCAGCGGGTACAGCAGGCCATCGAGCACCACGTTCTGCGCCACATAGAGCTCGAACGGATCCTTCAGCACGAAGCTGTCCTCGACGTAGCGGCGCAGGCCCTGCCAGGCGTCGTCGTCCATCCATGCCGCCTTGGCCTCGTCCAGCACGGCCACGTCACCCAACAGGAGGCCGATGCGGGTGAGGTACTGGGCGATGCCGAGCTGGTCCATGGCCTGATAGACACAGGGCTGGGTGAAGGCGGTGCCGTAGCCGTAGGCGCAGATGGCGGCGTTGTTCATGTTGGAACCCCAGGCCACATGGCGCAGCGGCACCAGCAGCTTGAGCACGGTGTCGCGCAGCGCGGCCGGCAGATCGTCGGCGAGGCCGCGGTCTTCGACGAAATCGAAGTTGCCCTCGGCGGTGTCCTGCTGCTTCGCCCGCGCCAGGGCGTAGGCACCGTAGTAAAACTGGCGCGGGTCCTTGAAGGCGTACCAGTCGGCCATGCGGATAGCGCTGCGGCTGGGGTCGAAGATCTCGTGCTGCGGATCCCAGGTCGGCCGGTAATGAAAGTTGTGCGTCGCCTGCAGGTCGAAAGTGCCTTCCTGGTAGCGCGAGGCCGGCTTGTCGCCGCCGATGCGGCGGGCAACGTGGTCGTAGGTTTGGCGCAGCGGCTTGATGCTCACTGTGCGCAGGTCGATATGCATCTGGGTCTCCTCCTTGTGCTGGCCTGTTGCGGCCTTATGAGTGATGCTGGGGTGATGCTGGATGCGGTGGTGGAATCGCTTCTTTCCAGGGTGTCGCTCAGCGGAAGCGCTGCTGCGTCGCTTGGTGCAGGCTCCAGTTCCAGGCGGTGGCTTCGTCCTCCGCGTCGTCCGCCGGCTCGCGGGCGGGCAGTTCGGTGACCGCATTGCGCTGGCAGAAAGCGTCGAAGGCGGCGGCCGGCAGCAGCAGCTCGGCACACAGTTCCGGCTCGCCGATGGCGAATTCGAACTCGATGAGGCCGTCGCTCCGGCGCGCTATCAGGCGGACGAACTTTCTGCTGACGTCGATGGGGGTGGCGGTGGAGGTCGTGGGCATCGGCGGGCTCCTGCGGTTTTGATCCAGTCGGCTCGGTCTTGCGCTCTAACAACACAAGTCGCGTGCCAGAGCCCACAGTTCTCTGATAACACTGATATTTTTCATTTTCTCGATATCAAGACGCTGAATAATCCAGCTTTATCGAGTGATCAATTGATCAAATCCGCTGTACTGTTGATCAAATGATCAATCCGGATTTCCGCGTCGCAACAAGGGCTTGCACGTGGCAGACGCAAAAAGGCCGACGGCCGCCCCCTCGCGGGTGGCGGCCGTCGGCCTTAGGGTACGAACAGCCTAGCGCCGTGGCGCGCAGACGCTCTTGCTCATCCCGCCGATCACCTGCAAAGCCAGATCGCTGGCTGGAAAGAGCTTGCAGGCCAGTACCACGCCCGCCTTCTCCTCTTCCTCGCTGACGCAGGCGCGGCTCATCTTCTGGGCCTGGAAGTCGCCGGCGGTCACCCGCACTTTGCACACGCCGCAGCCCCCGCCGCGGCAGCCGACCGGAATGCCGCGGCGGCCCAGCACTTCCATGGAACGCAGCAGGTTCCTGCTGCCGTCGCAGGCGAAGGTCTCGCCACTGTCCTGGATCAGGACGGAATAAGGCTTGTCCATGCTTGTCGTCTCCTCCCGCCGATACGTGCCGGCGTGTTGTGGATCATCCGGTCACTTTGCGTGCCGGGGCGTGGTACTCATCCAAGTTCCGTGCCACACTCGACAATAATTTCGAGATTATTTGACAGCGTCAACAATCCGCCTCACGCATCGAGGCCAGGCAAGGCATGACTTTCGTGCAAGCTGGGGTATCGTTGCCGCTGACCAGCGCCCACGGTACAGGCCATCAGAGCCCGCCCTGGACAAACCCTAGGCAGCCGCCCGGCAGTGGCCGGCACCAGGAGGAGACGTGAAGGAAATCCGCTACCCGGAGAACGCCGATCTGCGGCAACTGCTCCGCTTTTCCGACAAGGACGGGCTGATCTGGCTGGGCGAGCACCGCATGGTGCTGCTGCACAGCGCGGCGCTGTCCGAGCTGCGCAAGGAGCTGATCGAATCGGTGGGCGCCGAGCAGGCGCGCCGCATCCTCACCCGCATGGGCTTCGCCTCCGGGCTGCGCGATGCCGAACTGGCGCGCAAGATCCGCGGCAGCGGCAATCTGGTGGACGCCTTCGTGGTCGGCCCGCAGCTGCACATGCTGGAAGGCTGCGTGGAGGTCGAGCCGGTGCGGCTGGACATCGACGCCGACGCCGGCAAGTTCCACGGCGAGTTCATCTGGCGCCAGTCGTGGGAGGCGGAGGTGCACGTGCAGCAGTTCGGCGAGGTGGACCACCCGGTGTGCTGGATGATGATCGGCTATGCCTCCGGTTATACCTCCGCCTTCATGGGCCGCTTCATCCTCTACCGCGAGACCGAATGCGCGGCCACCGGCGACGGCCATTGCCACATCGTCGGCAAGCCGGTGGAGGACTGGCCGGACGCCCACGAGCTGACGCCCTACTTCGAGCCCGACTCCATCGTCGGCCGTCTGCTGGAACTGCGCGAGGAAGTGGAGGCGATGCGCCAGCGCATCGCCTGTCCGCGCAGCATCCCCAACCTGATCGGCACCGCCGCCGGTTTCCGCAACGCCTACGAGCTGGTCACCAAAGCGGCGGACACCAACGTCACCGTGCTGCTGCTGGGCGAAACCGGCGTCGGCAAGGAACGCTTCGCCCGCGCCCTGCACGAGCTCAGCGCCCGCAAGGAGGCGCCCTTCATCGCGGTGAACTGCGCGGCGCTGCCGGATGAGCTGATCGAATCCGAGCTCTTCGGCGTGGAGCGCGGCGCCTTCACCGGCGCCCATGCCTCCCGCGCCGGCAAGTTCGAACGCGCCGACGGCGGCACCCTGTTCCTGGACGAGGTGGGCGAGTTGCCGCTGCCCGCCCAGGCCAAGCTGCTGCGGGTGCTGCAGGAAGGCGAGATCGAACGCCTGGGCGACGAGCGCACCCGCAAGATCAATGTGCGCCTGGTCGCCGCCACCAATGTGGACCTGCAGGAAGCGGTGGCCGCCGGCCGCTTCCGCCGCGACCTCTATTACCGCCTCAACGTCTATCCGGTAACCATCCCGCCGCTGCGCGAACGCGTATCGGACATCCCGCCGCTGGTCGAGGCGATGAACGCCCGCTTCTGCTCGCTGCACGCCAAGCGCATCGCCGGCATCACCGACAAGGCCATGCTGGCGCTGAAGAGCCACCACTGGCCGGGCAATGTGCGCGAGCTGGAAAACGTGATCGAACGCGGCGTGATCCTCGCCCCGGCCAACGGCTGGGTGGAAGCCGAACACCTCTTCGTCGGCACCGTGCCGGTGCCCGACGCCCATGCCTGCATAGACCGCAGCGGCAAGCTCGGCGATCAGATCCCGACCGGCCTGGATCTGCCGGACGCGGTGCTGGACGCCGGCCTGTCGCTGGAAGCGCTGGAACAGGACATCCTGCAGCGCGCGGTGCAGCGGGCCAAAGGCAACCTCGCCGCCGCCGCCCGCATGCTGGGGATGACCCGGCCGCAGCTCAACTACCGGCTGAAGAAACAATCTGCGCGCGGCGGGGAATCAGCCGCCGCCAGCTGCTGAACCTGGCGTGCCGCCCGCCTTGGCTTCCGGCGGCCACCCGCCCCTGCCTGCCGCGCGCGCTGCTCGCGGCAGGCAGCTTCAGCACGGCCGGAGGATTTGCTGCCACCGGCTCGCCGGAGACCCCAGGGAGCGGCCTGATTCTCGGACAAGCTACCTAAAACCGATAATTCTTTTGCCAACAGAAGAAATGACGCCTCCGCTAGAATCCCGTCATCCCGAACCCGCCGCAGCCGCCTCATGATCAGCACCGCCACCGCCGGCACGACCGATGCGCAGGAACCCAAGACCCTGGTTGAAGGCGCCTACCATCGCCTACGGCGCGACATCATCGAAGGCGTGCATCCGCCCGGCGAGAAGCTGCGGGTGGAGCATCTCAAGGACCAGTACGAAGTCGGCGCCGGCACCCTGCGCGAAGCCCTGCTGCTGCTGGTGACCGACGCCCTGGTGGTGGCCCAGGGCCAGCGCGGTTTCCGGGTGGCACCAATCTCGGTGGCGGATTTCGAGGACATCACCCGCACCCGCGTGCTGCTGGAGACCGAGGCACTGCGCCAATCCATCAGCCTGGGCGACGACGCCTGGGAAGCCGACCTGGTGGCGGCCTTCCACCGCCTCTCGCGCGCCGAGCAGAAGCTGGCCGACCACGACACCGGCACCACCGAGGAGTGGGAGCTGCGCAACCGCGCCTTCCACGAGGCGCTGATCGCCGCCTCGCCGTCGCGCTGGATCCGCCACTTCCAGCACATCCTCTACCAGCAGTCGGAGCGCTACCGCCGCATCAGCCTGTTCCGCCAGCCCATCGTGCGCGACATCCACGCCGAGCATCAGGCCATCTTCGACGCCACCCTGGCGCGGGATGCCACCCGGGCGACCTCCATCCTCACCGAGCACATCCTGCGCACGCTGGATGCGGTGAAGCGCATGCCGGCGGACTTCTTCACCCGGCCGGGCACGCCACGCTGAACACCGGTGCACCAGGCCGCGGCGGCAGCCCCGGGCGCACAAGCAGGATTCCTCCTACACGCTAATCCGCCGTTGCGGACATTTCCCGGCAGGCAGCGCTCCTATAGTGCAGACAGACCTTCCCCGAATCACCGGCAGGTCAGGCACAAAAACCCAAGGAGAATGCCATGCGACACACTGCCCTCAGCCTTGCCCTTTCCGGCCTGCTCGCCTTCACCGCCGTGGGTTGCGCCGTCACCCGCGATCAATCCACCGTCGGCCAGTATGTGGACGACGCCACCATCACCACCCGCGTCAAGGCGAAGTTCGCCGAAGACAAGGCGGTGAGCGCCATGGCCCTGCAGGTGGAAACCCTGCGCGGCACCGTGCAGCTCTCCGGCTTCGCCAAGAGCAGCGCCGAGAAGAGCCGCGCCGGCGTGCTCGCCGAATCCGTGCCCGGCGTGAAACAGGTGAAGAACGACATCGTCGTCAAGCCGTAAGACAGGCGGCGCCGCCCCGGAGGCGGCGCCCCAGTTTTTGCCCCCCGTTTTGCCCTTTCGCTTGTGCGGCTGCGGTTCATACCCGCCGCGCGGCCTCCAAGGCGCCCGCTCCGCCCGCATTCCCTGCCGGCGCGGCGGGCCTTGCCTCGGGCGGGCGGCCCGCAGCCTCGCTCCGAGTGCGCAGACGGTCAGCATCTTCCTACAGGGGAATCCACCCCGGCTGACAGGGACGACGGCCGACGCGGCGTAAGCTGAAGTCATCGCCGGGCCTGTCTCACCCGGCTTTTCCATCCCCAACGCCCAAGGAGAACGACATGGCACGGACCAGCACCCGCACAGCTCCGACCGCTCCCGACATCGATACCCCGATGGATCAGGCCAACACGCCGCAGCTGGCGGAAACGGACACCCTGGACAGCATCCTGCAGGAATTCCGCAGCGTCTCCGACGAGAACCTGCCGGCGCTGCGCCAACGCCTGGACGACCTGCTCGCCGCCGGGAGCAAGACCGGCACCGCGTACTACGCCACCCTCAAGCGCAGTTCCGGCCGCCTGGGCCAGCTCGCCAAGCATGAGCTGGAGCACTCCCGCGAAGTGGCCGACGGCTACGTGAAGGAAAACCCGTGGCGCACCGTCGCCATCGCCGGCGGCGTCGCCTTCCTGGGCGGCCTGCTGCTGGGCCGGCGCTGAGCCGGCAAACGCCCCCCGGTGAGAAAACGGCCGGCTCCCCAAGGAGCCGGCCGTTTTCCGTTCAGGCCGCTCCCTCCGCCTCGCCCAGGCGTTGTGCCTGCTTGTGCCGGAGTTCATGCACACGGTGCAATTGCCGCGTCACCTCGGCGCCGTAGAGCAGAATCATGGAAACGTAGTAAACCCAGACCAGGATGACCGCCAGCGAACCGGCGGCGCCGAAAGTGGTGCTCACCGAGGCGCGGCCGAGGTAGAGGCCTATGCCCCACTTGCCCACCTCGAACAGCACCGCGGTGACGAGCGCACCACCGAACACCGTCTTGAGCCGCAGCGGAATCGGCGCCAGCACCTTGTAGATGATGGCGAACAGCCCGGCCTGCATCAGCAGCGCGATGATGGCCTGCAGCGCCCAGGCCACCCACAGCAGCGAGGCGATGCCCTGGGTGAGGTACTGGCCGACGACGACGATGGCGGCGCTGGCGATCAGCGACACCATCAGCAGGAAGCCGACGCCGACGATCACCGTCAACGCGCGCAGGCGCTGCAGCACCATGCCCAGCCAGAAGGTCTTGTAGGTGCGCCGGGCGCGGAAGATGCGCTCGAAGGCGGCGCCCATTTCCATGAACAACGCACTCGCCCCCAGCGCCACCGAGAACAGCGCCACCGCGCCGGCGACGATGCCATCGCCCGATTCGTAGCTCGCCGCCAGCAGGCGCTGCACCAGCGCCGCGCCCTGGACGCCCAGCAGTTCGCCCAGCTCCGCCACCACCCGGCCTTCCACCGCAGCCTGGCCGAACACCAGCCCGGCCACCGCCACCGCGATGACGAGGATGGGCGCCAGCGCAAAAGCGGCGTAATAGGCCAGCGCGGCGGCATGGGTGGTGCAGCGGTCCTTGGCCCAGGCCTGGCCGGCGCGCAGCGGCACTTTCCACAGAGCGGGATCGATCATCGGCAACTCTCCTCCTGGTGGCCTGACGGCGCGCAAGGGCGGCACGCCCGCCGCCATTTCACCATGAGGCTGGGGCTGGTCAAAACAGGGAGAGGAAGAGCGCGGTGCGCGAAATCCCAAGCGCCCCGGAGCAGGCCGCGTGGCGGTCGCCCCTGGCGGCTGCCCGCATGTGGCCCGGCTTCAGCTTGCGCGGGTGGGAAAACTCAGGGACGGATGCGCCGCCCCTTACCGGGGCGGCCCCGCCAGGCAGCATCGCGGCAGGAAGCCTAGACGGTCTCTTCCTGCACCAGCCGCCGCATCGGCAGCCTGCCCCGGCAGCCGGGAAAGCGGCGGCAACCCCAGAAGGCGCCGCGCGCGCTCTCGCGGGCGATCATCTTGTCGCCGCATTGCGGGCAGCTGGGCGTGGTCCAGTCGCCCTCGGTCGCCAGCGCCAGCAGGCGGGCGGACGCTTTCTCCGGCAGCCGCTGCAACATGGCGAGGAAGAGCCTGCCATCCACCAGGGTGATGCGATTCTCGGCGGCAAAGGCACGCGCCTCCGGGCTGAAACCGCGCGGCGCCATGAAGAAGCCCTTGTCCACCTTCTCGTGCGCCATCACGCCGCGCAACTCCCGCACCGTGGCCACGCCCACCGGCCGGCTCAGCGCCTTGCACTGGACCACTGCGGTCGCCCGGCTGGCGTCGGCCTCGTCCTGGAACAGGCGGATGTCCACCCCGCCGTCCGCGCCCAGCACCGTGGTCCGGGCAGCAATCCCCTTCTCGCGGTAGAAGGCGCAGCACAGATCCTCGAAGCGCTTCCACTCCACCTGGTCCAGCACCGCCAGCGACCAGGCGGTAGGCCGCGGCGGCCGCTCCGGTGGTGGCTCGGCCACCGGGCCCTCAGCTGGGGCGCTTGCCGCGCGCCCCAGCTCCGCGGTCGTCTTTCCGCCAGCGCTCCCGCCTCCTGCAGACACTGGCGGCCGTGCCTGCGTCTGGTCGCGGAAGGCGGCGCCGGCGGACAGCGCGTCCGCACCGCCAGCACTGGCGGACGGCCGGCCGAGGAAGCGGATCACCGCGATGGCCGCAAACAGGAAGGCCAGCACCCAGGCCGGCAGCGCCAGCATGTTGAAGATCGGCTGCAGCAGCGGATGGCCGGCGGCATAGCTTGGCAGGACAACGGTGCCGGCAAACAGGCAGCAGGCGGAAAGAAAGGCGGAAAGCCGCCAGTCCGATTGCATCGCCAGGGCGATCACGCCCTGCTTTTTTCTTCTCTTGCGGTGAGCGGCCATCGCTTGCCGGCCGGCCCCGCGCCGCGGGAGCCCGCCGAATACCTCGCTGGTGAAGTGGTCAATTGCCCGCGATGGTACTTTTCGGGAAATACATCGGCATGTGGCATGGATCACGCCGCGGGGAAATCGGCACTCCCGGATCACCGTCCGGCGCGATATTTCCGACAACGGCCGCGGCGGCCAGGCCGTCGCCGCCGCCTTCAAGCCGGCGGGCGGCTCTCCGCGAAAGCGGCCTCCTGCAGGCACACCAGCCGGTGCAGCGCCCTGTGGGTGGGCACTTCGGCGCCCTGCGCTTGCGCCATGTGCAGCAGCACGCCGGTAATGGCATCCAGTTCGGTGCGGCGGCCCGCCAGCAGGTCCTGCAGCATGCTGGTGCGGTTGGCGGCGGTGGCCCGCACCACCGCCCACACCCGTTCCCGCGCCTGCGCTTCGTCCAGCGTCAGGCCGGCACGCCGCAGCACCGGCCAGGCTTCGGCCACCAGCGCCTCCACATAGGGCGGATAGGGCGCTTCCAGCAGGGCGCCGGTAGGCACCCGGAATACCGCCGTCAGCGGATTGAGGGCGAGGTTCACCAGCAGCTTGGCCAGGCGGGCGGCGGCGATCTCCGGTTCCACCCGCGCCGGAAAACCGGCGTCATCAAGCCAGCGCGCCAGCACCTCGAAGCCGGGCGGCAGCAGCGTTTCACCGCAGCCCACCAGGGTCACCGCCCCGCCATTGCGGTGCGCGCCCATGGTGGTGATGCCCTGGCCCACCAGCGGCACCCCGGGCGCTGCCTCCCGCAGCCGGGTTTCCACCAGCCCGTTCTGCAGCGACAGCAGGCCGCGCACTCCCATGGCAGCCGCCGCGCCGGCCGCGGCGGCTGTGTCGCCGGCCTTCACCAGCAGCAGGGCCCACTCCGCTCGCGGCAAGCGCGGCGCCGACCAGGCGTCCGGCCGCCAGTTGCTGCCATCCACCTGCACACCGGCCCGCAACCCGGCCGCGCGCGCCGGCGAGGACGCCACCAGCGCCACCGCCATCCGCCGCGCAAGCCGGGCGCCGATGCTGAGGCCGAGCGCGCCGGCGCCTATGATGGCAAGCGGATAGGACTCCCCATCCTGCCCCGGCTGCCCCGGCTGCCCCGGCTGCCCATGCGCCCGCGCCGCTGCGCCCGTTCCACTCTTGCCGTCCATGTCCCCCCACCTTCATCCGGATTCGCATGCCGGCCCGCCGACGATGCCGATAGGGCCGGCAGTTTAGGGGACTGCGCGTCGCCCGGGCGCACGCAGGGTCCGCCGGCCCTCCGGGCGGCGCTACCACCAGCGCCCCACCCCGCGCGGAAAAAAGCGACAATCCGCGCCCATGAACGACTTGCCGCCCCAGCGCCCGCATTCCGCCGACAACCCGCCCAGGCGCCGCCGCTCCCAGGCGGAGCCGGCGGCGCCGGCCGACGATCTCGCCGGCCTGCTGGCCCTGCCCAGCCCCTTCCCCACCGAGGCCGGCACCGTGCTGCTGCAGGAGCCGGCCGGCAGCTGTCCGATAGCGTTGGGCACCCGCCTGAACGAAGGCAGCTACGGCCGTCCCTTCGTGCTGGAGCAGGACGGCTACCGCTACCTGCACTTCAATCTGCGCTTCCAGCAGAGCGGCATGTGCCTCGCCCGGCCGCAGGCGCTGGACCTGGCCTACACCCGCGGCATGATGGCCTTCCTGCTGTTCGTGCCGCGGCCGCGCGCCATCCTGCAACTGGGCCTGGGCGGCGGTTCGCTGGCCAAGTTCTGCCACCAGCACCTGCCGGCCACCGACATCACCGCGGTGGAGGTGGATGCCGACGTGATCGGCTTCCGCCGCGCCTTCCGCATTCCGCCGGACGATCACCGCTTCCGCATCATCCACGGCGACGGCGCCAGCGTGCTGGCGATGGAGGAACGCCGCCAGGACGTCATCCTGGTGGACGTGTTCGACGAATACGGCGTGCCCGCCTCGCTCGCCAACAGCCACTTCTACGAGACCATCCACCAGCGCCTGTCGGCCAACGGCGTGCTGGTGATGAACATCGCCGGCGACCGCGAGGACTACCGCCTGCATGTGGATCACATGGCCATCGCCTTCGACGACCGGGTGATCGCCATGTCGATCAAGGACGACGGCAACTACCTGCTGTTCGCCTTCAAGAGCCCGGATTTCGACCCGCGCTGGAAATGGATGCCGGCGCAGGCGCGCGAGCTGCAGGCCCGCCTGGGCCTGGATTTCCCGGAGTTCGCCCGCCAGCTGGAGCGCGGCCAGAAGCTGCGGCTGGCGCAGCGGCTGGCGCGTTGAGCAGCCGCCCCCGCGTGGCAGGCGGCGCTCACAGCTTCGCCGCCACCACCTCCGCGATCGCCAGCGCCGCCGTCAGCCCCGGCGACTCGATGCCGAACAGGTTCACCAGCCCGCGCACGCCATGCTCCGCCTCGCCCTGGATGAGGAAATCCGCCGCCGCCTCGCCCGGCCCCGACAGCTTGGGGCGGATGCCGGCGTAGGCCGGCTGCAGCGCGCCGTCCGGCAGGCCCGGCCAGTAACGGCGGATGGCGGCATAGAAGCCGTCGGCGCGGCGCGGATCCACCGTGTAGTCGATGCGCTCCGGCCACTCCACGTCCGGCCCGAACCGCGCCTGGCCACCCAGGTCCAGCGTCAGATGCACGCCCAGCCCGCCCGGCTCCGGCACCGGGTAGATCAGGCGCGAGAACGGCGAGCGCCCCGCCAGGCTGTAGTAATTGCCCTTGGCCAGGTGCAGCGGCGGCACCGTCGCCGGGTCCAGGCCGGCCAGCGCGGCGGCGACGCGCTGCGCCTGCAGGCCGGCGCAATTCACCACCACCCCGGCCTTCACCGCCATCGGCTGCACGCCGCCCACCTCCAGCAGGATGCCGTCGCCGGCCACCTCGCCGCGCAACACCGGCGAACCCAGCGCCACCGCGCCGCCGGCCGCCTCGCAATCGCCCTGCAAGGCCAGCATGAAGGCGTGGCTGTCGACAATGCCGGTGTCGGCGCTGTGCAAGGCGGCCACGCACTGCAGCGCCGGCTCCGCCGCGCGCGCGGTGGCGGCCGGCATCATCTCCAGCGCCGTCACCCCGTTCGCCCGTCCCGCCGCCAGCAGGCGCTCCAGCGCATCCGCCTGCGCCGCCGCGGTGGCGACGATGAACTTGCCGCAGCGCCGGTGGGCGATGCCGCGCGCCGCGCAGTACTCGTACAACAGCTGCCGCCCACGCACGCACAGCGCCGCCTTCAGCGAGCCGGCGGGGTAATAGATGCCGGCGTGGACGACCTCGCTGTTGCGCGAGCTGGTGACGGTGCCTGTCGCCCGCTCGCTCTCCAACACCACCGTCTCCAGCCCGCGCTGCGCCAGCGCCCGTGCCACCGCGAGGCCGACGACGCCAGCGCCGATGACGATGCAATCCACTCTTTCCATCCGCCAGCAGTCATCCGAAAGTCAGACCACGGACGATAAGCCAGTTCGCCGCTCAAGCGGGAGTCATCCGGCCCGGCGGGCCAGCGCCGCGGTGTTATCCTCGGCCACCTCCGCGCCCCGCCGCGGGCTCAGACCAAAATCAGAAACCCCAAGGAAAGCAGCAGCATGGACATCGGCCAGATCAGCGAGGCCATACAACGCGACGGCGTCTGGGTCGTCTTCGTCAACGTGCTGCTGCAGCAACTCGGCCTGCCGGTGCCGGCGGTGCCCACACTGCTGCTGGCGGGCAGCCTGGCGCTGTCCTCCGGCCAGGCGGGGCAGATGCTGCTGGCGGCGGTGGCCGCCTCGGTGCTGGCGGACTGGCTGTGGTACCTCGCCGGCCGCAGTTTCGGCTACCGGGTGTTGAACGGCCTGTGCCGGCTGTCCATCAACCCCGGCTCCTGCGTTTCCGAAACCGAGAGCCGCTTCCTGCGCTGGGGGCTGGGTTCGCTGGTGCTGGCCAAGTTCATTCCTGGCTTCTCCACCGTCGCCCCACCGATTGCAGGCGCGCTGCGCATGCCACTGCCGGGCTTCATCGCCGCGGTGTCGGCCGGCGCCATGCTGTGGGCCGGCGGGGCACTACTGGCTGGCTGGCTGCTGCGCGAGCGTGTGCGGGAGGCCATCGCCACACTGAACGAGCACGGCGTGCTGGTCGTGGTTGCCCTGGCCGTCGCGGCGGCGGTGTGGCTGGGCTGGAAGCTGTGGCAGAAGTACCGCTTCGAATGCCTGGCCGCCATTCCCCACATCACCCCGGCGGAGCTCATCGACGCCCTGGCCTCGCCGGCGCCACCGCTGCTGCTGGACCTGCGCGGCACCACCATGCAGGCGGAAACCGGGCCCATTCCCGGCGCAACGCCGATCTCCGTCGACGAACTCCGCGCGCTGGTGGGCAAGGAGCCCTGGGACCGCGCCATCGTCACCCTCTGCGCCTGCCCGGAAGACGCCAGCGCCATCCAGGCCGCCCGCGAACTGGGCAAGCTGGGCTACACCTCGGTGCGGCCGCTGCGCGGGGGGTACGAAGCCTGGCTGGCCTCCGCCCGGCCGCAGGAGGAACCGGAGGAGATCCAGCCCAGCGGGCAGCCGTGATGCCGGCGGCACCCGCCCGGCGCACCGTGCCGCAGCGCGGCGGGCCGACGGCGGGGAGTTCCGGGATAATGCGCGGCCCGGGAAGCGGCCCCAGGCCACGGCCGCCACCGCTTTCCGCCCCTCCGTCCCAGCCCTGAACCGCGCCCCCACCTCATGTCCGCCCCGGAACAGAACCCCAGCATCCAACGCAAGGTCGTCGTCGCCGCCTGCTTCGGCACCTTCCTCGAGTGGTACGACTTCCTCACCTTCGCCACGCTGGCCATCTACTTCAGCGTGCTGTTCTTCCCGCCGGACGACCCGGTGACCGCGCTGCTCGCCAGCCTGGGCACCTTCGGCGTCGGCATGATCGTGCGGCCGCTGGGCGCGGCGCTGTTCGGCTCGCTGGGCGACCGCTACGGCCGCCGCGCCATCTTCCTCGCCACCATCGTGCTGATGGGCTCCTCCACCTTCTGCGTCGGCCTGCTGCCCACCTATGCCAGCATCGGCATCGCCGCGCCGGTGCTGCTGCTGGTGCTGCGCATGCTGCAGGGGCTGTCGGTGGGCGGCGAGATCGGCGGCGCCGCGGTGTACCTCACCGAACACGCGCCCACCGGCCGGCGCGGCTTCTACACCAGCGTGCTGCAGCTGATGGGCCCGCTGGGCATGATGGCCTCCACGCTGCAGATCGTGGCGCTGCAGGCCTTCCTCAGTGATGCGGAATTCCGCGACTGGGGCTGGCGGGTGCCCTTCCTGGTCTCCATCCTGCTGCTGGCCATCTCCATCCGCAGCCGGCTCAACCTGCATGAATCACCGGTGTTCCGCCACCTGCGGGAGAAAAACGCGCTGGCCAAGGCGCCGCTGCGCGAATGCTTCCGCGACCGCCACACCCTGGGCCGCATGGCGCTGCTGTTCTTCTGCATCTCCGCCGGCGGCTCGCTGCTGTTCTTCTCCGCCCAGGTCTACACCACCGTGTTCCTGAAGAACGTGGTCAAGCTGGACGCCGCCACCACCAGCCAGCTGGTGCTGGTCGCCACCCTGGCGCTGTTCCCGCTCACCCTGTACGCCGGCCGCCTGTCCGACCGCATCGGCCGCCGGCCGGTGCTGCTGGCCGGGCTCATCCTCGGCGCCATCGCCATCCTGCCCGCCTTCCACGGCCTGCTCACCTACGGCAACCCGGCGCTGGAACGCTTCAACCGGGAAGTGCCGGTGGTGCTGCAAGGGGCCGACTGCCGCTACGACCCCTTCACCGCCCCGCGCAACGACTGCGAGCGCTACCAGGAACTGTTCGCCCGCCTGGGCGTGGTGCATAGCCGCGCGCCCGGTGAACTCGCGGTGCGGGTGGGCGGACAACAACTGGCCGGCTACCAGCCGGCCGAAGTGCAGGCGGCCATGATCGCCGCCGGCCGGCCGGACGCGGCCGACCCGGCGCAGGTGAACCGCCTCGCCATCGTCGGCCTGCTGCTGGTGCTTGTGGTGGCGCTGGCCTGCATCACCGGGCCGCAGACGGCGACGCTGGCCGAACTGTTCCCGGCGCGCACCCGCTATACCGCGGTGGCGCTGCCACACAACCTCTCCGCCGGCTGGATAGGCGGCCTGTCACCCTTCATGGTTACCTGGCTCAGCGTGCGCGCCGGCGACATCCTGGCCGGCCTGTGGTACCTGGTCGGCCTGCTGGGGGTAGCCGCCGTCGTCGGCCTGCTGTTCCTGCCGGAAGTGCGCGACCGCGACCTGGAAACCTGAGCGTCTCCGTCTCCGGGCACGCCGAATGCATGGCTGCGCGCTGCCGCGGCATGGCGTACAAAGAATGCTGCAAGCGGAGCGAACCGCCAGCGCCCGGGGGGCTCTATCGCCTTGCCGGCGGAGCGTTCCCGCCCGCCTGCGGGCCTGGAGCGGCCCCGCCCACGGCAACCCGTCGCGCCGAACCGGAGACTGCAATGACATCCGCTCACGACTTGTCGCCCCGACTCACCCGCGCCCAGTTCCTCCGCCTGGCCGCCGGCACCCTCGCCGGCCTCGCGCTGGCCCCGGCGCGCGCCGCCCCGCCCCAGCCCGGTGGCGGCGGCGACCGCCCGAACAAGCTCCTCACCCGCCCCATTCCCGCCACCGGCGAAGCCCTGCCGGTGATCGGCTGCGGCACCTACATCGGCTTCGACGCCACGCCGGACACGCCGGAGTACCAGCGCCTGCCGGCGGTGCTGCAGACCATGTTCGACGCCGGCGGCTCGGTGCTCGACAGCTCGCCGATGTACGGCCGCGCCGAAGCCACCACCGGCGAGCTGCTGGCCGCCAGCGGCAACCGCAAGCGCGCCTTCATCGCCACCAAGGTGTGGATACGCGGCCGCGCCAACGGCATCCGCCAGATGGAAGACTCCCTGCGCCTGCTGCAAACCCAGCAGCTGGACCTGATGCAGATCCACAACCTGGTGGACTGGCGCGCCCACCTCGCCACCCTGCGGCAGTGGAAGGACGAGCAACGGGTGCGCTACCTCGGCATCACCCACTACACCGCCGCGGCCTACCGCGAGCTGGAAGCGGTGATGCGCAACGAGCGCTTCGATTTCCTGCAGATCAACTATTCGCTGGACGCCCGCGAGGCCGAGCAGCGCATCCTGCCGCTGGCTGCCGAGCGCGGCATGGCGGTGCTCATCAACCGCCCCTTCGGCGGCGGCGGCCTGCTGCGCAAGCTGCGCGACCGCCCGCTGCCGCCGTGGGCGGCCGACATCGGCGCCACCAGCTGGGCACAGCTGCTGCTGAAGTTCGTGCTCGGCCATCCAGCCGTCACCTGCGCCATCCCCGGCACCGGCCGCCCGGAACACATGGAAGACAACGTCGCCGCCGGCATGGGCACCATTCCCGGGCCGGAGTTCTGGCACCACCATGCGGACCTGATCGAGCTGTAGGCGGGCCGCGCTCAGCGCGGCATCCGCTCCCGGTTGAGGGGGAAATCCCGCGTCACCTGGTAATGCTCGGTTTCCTCTCAGGCCAGCCGGCTGACGCCGGCGGCCAGGGCGCCGGCAGGCGACGGGAAAGCCCGGATTCCGCAAGCACGGCCCGGGTATGCCGGGGCACTCGCTCCACCGGGAGCGGCGGCCACCTCAGTCGCTGGCCGCGGCCCGGGCCTGCACCGCGCTGCGCGCCGCGCCCAGCGCCACCACCACCGCGCCCGCCTGCAGCACCGCCACGCCGGCCATCACCAGCGAGAAATGGGCGTGGTCCATCAAGGGCCCGAACACCAGCGGCGACAGCGCCATGCCACCGTCTATGCCGGAATACACCAAGCCGTAGATGCGGCCATAGGCGCCGGAGCCGAAGCGGGACACCGCCGCCCGCCGCACCAGGATGTCGCGCGACGGCCCGGCGATGCCAGTGCAGAAGCCGATCGCCGCCAGCGCCGGCACCGCCGCCCAGGCCGGCAGCGCGCCGGCGGCCAGGGTCACCGCGGTCAGCGCGGAAAAGCCGAGGAAAGCGGCCACCACCCGTTCGTGCGCCGCCACCCGCGCCGCCAGGAAACCGCCGCTGAACACCCCGGCCGCCGAGGCCAGCAGGAACACGGTGATGCCGCTGGCCGCCACCGGCAGGCTGAGGTCGAACAGCGCCTGCAGCAGCGGCGTACCGTAGTTCTGGAAGGCGCCAAAGCCCATGGTGGTGAAGAAGAAGAACAGGAAGCACAACCACACCGCCGGCACGCGGATGAAGTCCAGCGAGCGTGCCTTATCCGGCTGCGCGCGCGCCGCCACCCGCTCCGCCTCGTCCGCCAGCCAGCCGCGGGCGAGGAAGAGGCAGCCGACGCCGGCGAAGGCCACCAGCGCCGCCCCCACCGCCGCCGCCCGCCAGCCGGCCACGCTGGCGATGCCGACGATGAACACCGGCGCCAACGCCCAGCCGATGTTGCCGGACAGGCCGTGGGCGGAGAAGGCATGGCCCAGCCGCTTCTCCGACACCTTGCGGTTGAGCAGGCTGAAGTCCGCCGGGTGGAACACCGCGTTGCCCACGCCGGCCACCGCCGCCGCCGCCAGCAGGCCGCCCAGGCCCTGCGACACCGAGATCAACAAGGCCGCCACGCCCAGGCAGGCCACGCCGCCGCTCAGCACCCGGTAGGCGCCGAAGCGGTCCACCGCGAAACCGGCCGCCGCCTGGCCGAAAGCGGAAACCAGGAAGAAGGTGCTGGTGGCCAGGCCGACACGGGTGAAATCCAGGCCGAAGGCCGGAATCAGCCAGGGAAACAGCGCCGGCAGCACCAGCTGGAAGAAGTGGGAAGTGCCATGCACGAAGGCCACCACCGCGATCACGCCGAAATCGTGGCGCGCCGGCGCGGGTTCGGAAGGGGGAAGCGTAAGGGTCTGGGTTGCCATGGAACTGCCGCAAGAAAGGGGTTTGCGGCATCATAGACGGGCCAGAACTGGCAGGAGACAGCCAGTCAGACAATAACTATCGTGATCATGCCACGCACCATCGTCGACCTCCCCGCCCGGCGTCCGCCCACCGCGGCAGACCCTATCGCCGTCGCCATCCGCAAGCCACCGCGCGACTCGGTGATTCCCTACCACTCCCATGCCTGGGGCCAGCTCGCCTTTCCGGTCAGCGGCGCGCTGTGCCTGGACGTGCCTGGCAGCCGCTGGCTGGTGCCGCCCTACCGCGCGGTGTGGGTGCCGCCGGGCATCCCTCACGAGGTGCTGCTGCTGGGCAAGGTGGAGATGCACACGGTGCATGTGGCCGCCGAGCTGGCGCCGCTGCCGGAGGCGCAGTGCACGGTGATCGAGATCGGCCCGCTGGCGCGGGAGCTGATCAGCGCCCTGGCCGCCAGCCCGCCGCCCAGCGGCGAGCACCTGCGCCAGATCCAGGCCCTGCTGCTGACCGAGCTGGCCCACGCCCGCACGCTGGACCTGCGCCTGCCGCAGCCGGCCGACCGCCGCCTGCGCGCGCTGTGCGAAGCGCTGATGGACGATCCCGCCGATACCGCACCGCTGGAGGAATGGGCGCAGCGGGTGGGCGCCAGCGCCCGCACCCTGGCGCGGCTGTTCCAGGCCGAGATGGGCATGTCCTTCGGCCTGTGGCGCCAGCAGGTGCGGCTGAACCGCGCCACCGTGCTCGCCGCCCAGGGCCGGCCCTACGCCGAGATCGCCGCCGAGCTCGGCTACGCCAGCCCCAGCGCCTTCTCCGCCATGTTCCGCCGTGCCTACGGCATGTCGCCGCGGCGCTTCTTCGGCGGCCAGCCGGCCTGAGGAAAGCGCGGCCGGTCAGCGGCGCCGCCCCCTGCAGCAGGCTTCCCCAGCGCGGTTCGAGCTAGGAGCCAGGCAGGCATGAAGCGCCATGCCGTGTGAGCGGGGAAGGTGGATACGCCTCCCCCGGGCGCGACATCCTGCGGCAATCGCCTCGGACCATCCCGGCGCGAGCCGGCGCCGCAAGGCGGCACGCCCGTCCCGGGGCACCGCCGGCAGGCCCGGCTTCCCTTGATGGCGGACCGGAACTCAGGCGGCCTGTACCGGTTTGCCGAGCAGGGCCTGCGCCACCGCCTCCGCCACCCGAATGCCATCCACCCCGGCGGAGAGGATGCCGCCGGCGTAGCCCGCGCCCTCGCCCGCCGGGAACAGGCCCTTCACGTTCAGGCTCTGGCAATCGGCGCCGCGGGTGATGCGCAGCGGCGAGGAGGTGCGCGTCTCCACCCCGGTGAGCACCGCGTCGTGCATGGCGAAGCCCTTGATCTGGCGGTCGAAGGCGGGGAAGGCCTCGCGCATGGCGTCGATGGCGTAGCCCGGCAGCGCGGTGGCCAGGCTGCCCAGGCGCACCCCCGGCTTGTAGGAGGGCTCCACGCTGCCCAGCTGCTGCGACGGCCGGCCGGCGATGAACTCCCCCACCAGCTGGCCGGGCGCCAGGTAATCGCCGCCGCCCAGCTCGTAGGCATGAGACTCCAGCTCGCGCTGCAGCGTGATGCCGGCCAGCGGGCCACTGCCGGGGTAATCCTCCGGCGTGATGCCGACGACGATGCCGGCATTGGCGTTGCGCTCGTTGCGCGAGTACTGGCTCATGCCGTTGGTGACCACCCGCTTGGGCTCGGAGGTGGCCGCCACCACCGTGCCGCCGGGGCACATGCAGAAGCTGTACACCGAGCGGCCGTTCTTCGCGTGGTGCACCAGCTTGTAGTCCGCCGCGCCCAGCAGCGCGTTGCCGGCGTGGCGGCCGAAGCGGGCCTTGTCGATCAACGACTGCGGATGCTCCACCCGGAAGCCGACCGAGAAGGGCTTGGCCTCCATGAACACGCCGCGGGCGTGCAGCATCTCGAAGGTGTCGCGGGCGCTGTGGCCCAGCGCCAGCACCACATGGTCGCAGCGCAGCTCGCCGCCGTCGGCCAGGGTCAGGCCGCGCACATGGCCGTTCTCGATCAGCAGGTCGCTCACCCGCTGCTGGAAGCGGATCTCGCCGCCCAGGGCGATGATCTCGGCGCGCATCTGCTCCACCATGCCGACCAGGCGGAAAGTGCCGATGTGCGGCTTGCTGATGTAGAGGATTTCCTCCGGCGCGCCGGCCTTCACGAACTCGGTGAGCACCTTGCGGCCGTAGTGCTTCGGGTCCTTGATCTGGCTGTAGAGCTTGCCGTCGGAGAAGGTGCCGGCGCCGCCCTCGCCGAACTGCACGTTGGATTCCGGGTTCAGCGTGCTCTTGCGCCACAGGCCCCAGGTGTCCTGGGTACGCTCGCGCACCGCCTTGCCGCGCTCCAGCACGATGGGGCGGAAGCCCATCTGCGCCAGCACCAGCGCGGCGAAGATGCCACAGGGGCCGAAGCCGACCACCACCGGCCGGTTGGTGAAGCCTTCCGGCGCCTGGCCGACGAAGTGGTAGCCGGTGTCCGGCGTCGGTCCGATGTCGCGCTCGCCGGCATGGCGGGCCAGCAGCGCCGCCTCGTCGCGCACCGTCACGTCCACCGTGTAGATCAGCGAGGGCGCGTCCTTCTTGCGCACGTCGTAGCTGCGCTTGAACACCAGGAAATCCTGCACGTCGCCGGCGGCCACGCCGAGGCGGCGGGCAATCGCCGCCGGCAGGGCGTCGGCCGGGTGGTCCAGGGGCAGCCTGAGTTCGGTAATACGCAGCATGGGGAAAACATCCGGAAGAGGCGGGAAACGGAGAAGATCGGCCGGCGCCGCGCGGAAAACCGGCGGGCGACGGAGGGCGGATTTTACGCGATCCGGCCGGCGCACCGGCAGCCGCCGGTTAGAATGCCCCCCACCCGCCGGGGTGCCGCTCCGCCT
>Ga0209699_100301_pt1 | contig 35901 bp, 35 predicted proteins | sample SynthPrep_1_END__FD_187204 | JGI IMG/M metagenome (GOLD analysis project Ga0209699, IMG submission 187204) | Synthetic microbial communities from Ohio, USA - SynthPrep_1_END_DS7_MetaG (SPAdes) (version 2) | ecosystem: Engineered > Bioreactor > Aerobic > Activated sludge | place: USA: Ohio...
ATTGCCGAGGTGATCACGCATGTGAAGGCGCTGGAGGCCTGAGCGCGCAGGCGGGCCCGGGAGACCGGGCTGGCTGCGGGCGCAAGCGCCTGGGCGGCCCTGTTCCCGGTTTGGGGGCAGGGCCGTTTTGTTTTCCGCGGGTGACAGGCGCAGTGGTTCAGCCCGCCTTGCCCGGCCCGTCGGCGCGCAGATGGTCCAGCAGTTGCCGCGCGTGGGCCGGCAGCGCGTTGGCATCCCGCACGCACAGCAGCAGCCGGCGCACCGCCCAGGCGTCGCTCAACGGCACGCAGCGTATGGCCATGGCGCGGCGGCAGCGGCGGGCGGAGGTCTCCGGCACGATGGCGATGCCGACGCCGCTCTCGGCCATGCGGCAGATGGCGTCGAAGCTGCGCAGCCGCACCCGGTAGCGCAGCCGCCGGCCGGCCTGGGCGGCGTGGCCGGCGAGGTAGGCGTTGAGTGCGGCGTCGCCGGCGAGGCCGACGAAGTCGTGCGCCAGGGTGTCGGCGAAGGCGACCCGGCGCAGGCCGGCGAGCGGATGTGCCTTGCCGGTGACGACCACCAGGCGGTCGTCATGGAAGGGGTAGAGCTGCAGCCCGGCGGGATCGGCGGCGTCGGAGATGATGCCGAGGTCGGCGCTGCCGTCCAGTACCGCCGGCACGATCTCGTGGCTGAGGCGCTCTTCCAGGTCGATGTCGATGTTGGGCTGGGCGGCGAGGAAGCGCGCCAGCGCCTGCGGCAGGAATTCGCTCAGCGCGGCGGTGTTGCACAGCAGCCGTACGTGCCCCTTGAGGCCGCGCGCATATTCGCCCAGCTCGCCGCGCATGCATTCGATCTGCTGCATCACGCAGCGGGCGTGGTGGCCGAGGGCGATGCCGGCCGGCGTTGGCTGCACGCCGCGGCGGTCACGCAGCAGCAGGGCCACGCCCAGCGCGTCTTCCATGTTTTTCAGTCGGGCGCTGGCGGAGGCCAGCGACAGATGGGCGCGGTTGCCGCCGGCGGTGATGCTGCCGGCCTCCAGTACATGGAGGAAGAGCTTGAGGTCGCTCAGGTCGAAGCGCATGGCGGCTTATCCGTGGCAAGGAGCGGGGAAGACCGCATGGTGCCATGAGCGGCGGCGTTCAGCCTTCGTCCCGGCCGAAGGCTGGCCGCGGCGATTCCGCATTCCGGACCGGCGGGCGGCGCGGGCATGATGGCTCCATGGAACTCAACTCTCCGCTGCTGCTGTGCTTCATCGCCTTCGTCTTCGGCCTCGCCGGGCTGGTGAAGGGCGTCATCGGCCTGGGCCTGCCGACGGTTGCGGTGGGCCTGCTGGGGCTGGTGATGCTGCCTTCGCAGGCGGTGGTTTTCCTGCTCGCGCCCTCGCTGCTGACCAATGTGCTGCAGCTGGCCACAGGCCCGGCGCCACGGGCGGCGCTGTACCGCTTCCGCTGGTTGTCCGCCGGCATCCTCGCTGGCACCTGGGCGGGCATCGCCTGGCTGCCCGGCGCCGATACGCCCTGGGCGGGCAAGGCGCTGGGGTTGGCCTTGGTGCTGTACGGGTTGATTGGTCTGGCCGGGCGCAATCTGCATGTTCCGCCAGCGTGGGAGCAGAAGCTGGCGCTGCCGGTGGGCGTGGCGACCGGGCTGGTGAGTGCGCTCACCGGGGTATTCGTGCTGCCGGCGGTGCCTTATCTGCAGGGGCTGGGGCTGCAGCGGGAGGAACTGGTGGAGGCGCTGGGCGTGTCCTTTACCGTGTCCACCGTGGCGCTGCTGCTGGGCCTGGGCGCAGGCGGGTTGATGGGCGCGGAGGCGGCGGGCGTGTCGCTGCTGGCGCTGTTTCCCGCCTTGGGCGGGATGATGCTGGGACAGTACCTGCGCCAGCGCCTGGCGCCGGCGTTGTTCCGCAGGCTGTTCTTCTGGGGGCTGCTGGCGCTGGGCGGCTACCTGCTGCTGCGTGGCGGGTTCTAGGCGCCGCGCTTCAGCGTGCGGCGGTTTCGCTGCGGGCGACGCGCTCCGGCCCGTGGCGCGTGAGCTGGGCCAGCAGGGCGCGCGGATCCTCGGTGATCTCCTGGCCGTCGTGGTAGAGCAGGGCGACGCTGAGCGGGCCGTCGCCGACGGCGCGGGCGGCGATGTTGTCCGGGCTGATGGTGACGCGGCCGAACACCCGGGCGGTGGGCCACTGCATGTCGCCATAGGCGAGATAGACCAGCTTGGAGCAGAACACCCGCTTGGTGGTCTCGGCGTCGAAGTTGAAGTCGTAGGCCTTGCCGACCTGGCGCAGTGTCTGCAGCACGACGCTGGCGCGCTCGGCGTCGCTCAGTTGTTCGCCGCGCAGCACCGCCAGGTCGTCGATGTTGAGGAAGGCGGCGATGGGGTTCATCTCCACGCCGGAGCGCAGCGCTTCGACGACGCCGTGGCCGGCGCGTATCTCCGCCTGGTAGGCCTGCACCACCGGGTGTTCCCAGACGCCGAGTTCGCGCAGTTCGGCTTCGTTGCCTATCCAGATGGCGGCGTGGCCCCAGTGGCCCGGGATGAAGGTGTCGGTGAGGCGGAAGGGTGTCTTCTCCAGCAGGATGTCGCCGGCACGCAGCTGCTGGCTGACCTGCGCCAGTACCTCCGGCCGCTTGTCCAGCTTGCCGCGCCGCGTTTCGATCAAGCCTATGGTGTTGCCGAACAGCAGGCTGGAAAGGTTGACGCCTTCGCTGCGCAGGCTGGTGAGGGCATCGTTGGCGGCCAGCCGCAGCAGGCCGACGTGGGTGCCGAACTCCTGCAGCGGGCTGCTGCGCCGCACCAACTGGTAGGAGGGGCTCTGCGCTATCAGGCGCTGCAGGTAGGCGCTGCCCTCGATGTCATCGGTATCCGTCATCGCCGCGTTGCGCTCGTACCACTCCAGGCCGCGGCGCACCCGCTGGCGGTAGGCCGGCGAGGAGAAGGCGCTGGTGATGCGGTCCAGCTCGTTGTGGTCGATGTCGAAGCCGCTGTCGCGCCGGTTCAGGTGCTGCCGCAGCGCGGTGTCGTCGTGGTACAGCGAGATGGCCGACAGGTAGTTGTCGTACAGCGTGAGCGCGGCGGCCAGCGACATCAGGATGCCGGCGCGGCGCACGGCGCGGGCGTCGGCGGCGGCCGCCTCTTCCTCGCCATCCAGCCAGCATTCATGGGCGAACGCTATCTGCAGCAGGGTCTTCCGTTGGGCGAGCAGGGCGGCGGCGCCGCTGTTGAGGCGTTGCAGATCGTGGCCGCTCAGGGCTTCGCGCCGGGCGGTCTTCGCATCCAGCTCGTGGTACAGGCGGATGGCCTGCGCCCGCATGCTCAGCGCTTCTTCCGACAGTTGCTGGTAGTCCGCCAGGGTTTGCGTCATCGCTGCCCGATCCAGCTCCGCAGCCGGGGCGCTGCAGCTGGAGAGCTCGAGCGCCAGCGGATCCAGGCCTGGGACGTCCGCCGCGGTGCTCCGGCTGGCCTCTCCCCAACTGGCGCAGCCCTGCGCGAGGCTGAGCAGGGCGGCAATGAAGGTGGCGGTGAGCAGACGGCGGGAGGTTTGAGCGGGCATGGCGGCGTGGGGCGTAAGCGTTGCGGGGAACGGCCGGGGTGATGCGCATGGCGTCCTCGCATGTATCCCGGCTAGGTGCATGGCATCGCAGGGCGGGATCTTAGGCGCCCGCCCGGGCGGGGGCAAATCCGCGCTGCCGGCGGGGGGCGCGCGAGACCGCGCGCAGCGCTGGATTGTCGACCGCGACTTGTTTGGAGTCGGACACGAAAGGCTGTGGTCTAGCCGACAAGTTTCCGCCGATGAAATTTGGATAGTCTTTTGTTTTCAACGTGATGTGGCGTGGAAGTGCACTGGCACGCCCCTTGCGAAAGTCCTGCCGTACGACTTCGCCAAAGGGGATCGACAATGGAACTCCCGGTTATCAGCAATTCCGCACCCGAGACCTCGGGTGGCGGGTGCAGCTCCAGCGGCTGTGGCACCGCGCCCGACGCGCTGGGTCACCTGCCGGATCACATCCGCAGCAAAGTGCAGGACCATCCCTGTTACTCCGAAGAGGCTCACCACTACTTCGCCCGCATGCATGTGGCGGTGGCCCCGGCCTGTAACATCCAGTGCAACTACTGCAACCGCAAGTACGACTGCTCCAACGAGTCCCGTCCGGGCGTGGTGTCCGAGGTGATGAGCCCGGAGCAGGCGGTGAAGAAGACGCTGGCGGTTGCCGCCGCGATTCCGCAGATGACGGTGCTGGGCATCGCCGGACCCGGAGACCCCCTCGCCAACCCGGCGCGCACCTTCGAGACTTTCCGCCGCCTGTCCGAGGAGGCGCCGGACATCAAGCTGTGCGTGTCCACCAATGGCCTGTCGTTGCCGCAGAGCGTGGATGAGCTGGCCAAGCACAACATCGACCACGTCACCATCACCATCAACACGGTCGATCCGGAGATCGGCGCCAAGATCTACCCGTGGATCTTCTGGGAGAACAAGCGCATCTTCGGCGTCGAAGGCGCGAAGATCCTGATCGAGCAGCAGCAGAAGGGCCTGGAGATGCTGACCTCGCGCGGCATCCTGGTGAAGGTCAACTCGGTGATGATCCCGGGGGTGAATGACGAGCACTTGAAGGAAGTCTCCAAGATCGTCAAGGCCAAGGGCGCTTTCCTGCACAACGTGATGCCGCTGATCGCCGAAGCGGAGCACGGCACCTACTACGGCATCATGGGCCAGCGCGAACCGACGCCGCTGGAGCTTGAGGCCCTGCAGGATTCCTGCTCCGGCGACATGTCGATGATGCGCCACTGCCGCCAGTGCCGCGCCGACGCGGTCGGCCTGCTGGGCGAGGATCGCGGCGAGGAGTTCACCCTCGACAAGATCGACGAGATGGAAGTCGATTACGCCACCGCCATGGTGGAGCGTGCCAAGGTGCATCAGGCCATCACCTCCGAGCTGGAAATGAAGCGCGCGCTCAAGGCCGCGCCCAAGTTCGAGGCCGAAGCCGGCGACAAGCCCGCCACCCGTCCCATCCGCATCGCCATCGCCAGCAAGGGCGGCGGCGTGATCAACGAGCACTTCGGCCACGCTCACGAGTTCCTGGTGTACGAGGTCGATAGCGTGGGCCACCGCTTCCTTGGCCATCGCAAGTGCACCGCCTACTGCATGGGCGACGAGTCCTGTGGCGACGGTGAGACGGTGCTCGGCCAGATCATCAAGAGCCTGGAAGGGGTGGAAGTGCTGCTGGCCAGCAAGATCGGCTTCGAGCCCTGGGCCGACCTGGAGAAGGCCGGCATCCAGCCCAACGGCGAGCATGCGATGGAGCCGATCGAAGAGGCGATCCGCGCGGTGTACGACGAACTGGCCGCCGCCGGCAAGCTGGATCAGCCGGCCACCGCCAAGGCCGCGGCCTGAGTGCGCGGGCCCCCGCGGCGCGGGCCGCGGGGGCTTTCTCCCCCTAGCTATCCGAGAGGCAGCAAATGGCACTCGAAATCACCGAAGTCTGTGTGGGCTGCTACGCCTGTGAGCCGCTCTGTCCGAATGAGGCGATCAGCGCCGGCAACCCGGTCTTCACCATTGACCCGAACAAGTGCACCGAATGCCTGGGCGACTACGACAAGCCCCAGTGCGCCGAGATCTGTCCGATCGAGGCGGCCATCGTCGACGAGATCGGCGATCCGCTGAACCCGCTGGGCTCGCTCACCGGCATCCCGCTGCATCTCATCGAGGAATACAACACCACCGGCACGGTGGTGCGTAACTGATTCCCGGCGCGCGGCCGCGCGCCTTCGCATTCCCCGCGGGTGAGCGCACACCCGCGGCAACCGAGAGGAGCCTGTCGTGACGACGACTGTGCCTGTCCGTTTCTGGTGGAAACCAGGCTGTGCCACCAATACCCGCCAGATCCGCCTGTTGCAGGCCGCTGGCTGTGAAGTCGAAGTCCGCGACCTGTTGACCGAGCCGTGGACGCCTGCCCGCCTGGCAGGCTTTCTCGGCCGCCGGCCGGTGGCCGAATGGTTCAACCCGGCCGCGCCGGCGGTGAAGTCCGGCGCGGTGGTGCCGTCCGCCTTCACGCCGGAGGCGGCGCTGGAGCGGCTGGCGGCCGAGCCGCTGCTGATCCGCCGGCCGCTGATGGAGATCGGCAACGCCCGCGCCAGCGGCTTCGATACCGCCTGGCTGGCGACCCAGGGCGTGGCCCTGGCCGAAGGCCCGGCACCTGAGGGCTGCGCCCACGGCGACGCGCCCGCCGCCTACTGTCCGCCGCCTGCGGCGGTGCAGGCATGAGCCTGGCGGATGCCGTCATCCCCGGCAGGCCGGTGGCGGTTGCCCCCGGTGTGCACTGGGTGGGCGCGCTCGACCCCGAGATGCGCCAGTTCGACATCATCCTGCGCACCGCCAACGGCACCAGCTACAACGCCTACGCGGTGCGCGGCCACAACGGCGTGGCGGTGATAGACACGGTGAAGGAGGACTTCGCCGGCGATTTCTTCGCCCGCCTGTGGGCCTGCTGCAAGCCGGAAGAGATCCGCGCCATCGTCCTCAACCACCTGGAGCCGGACCACTCCGGTGCGCTGCCGGAGTTGCTGGCGGCCGCGCCGCAGGCGCCGCTGTACATCTCGCGGCCGGCGCTGGGCATGCTCAAAGGCCTGCTCAAGGATGGCCTGGACCCGGAGCGCATCGTCGCCGTCACCGACGACACCCGGGTCGAGCTGGGTGGGCGCAGCCTGCGCTTCCTGCCCACGCCCTACCTGCACTGGCCGGACACCCAATGCACCTGGGTGGAGGAGGATGGCCTGCTGTTCTCCGGCGATGTTTTCGGCTGCCATTTCTGCGATGCCCGCCTGTTCAACGACCGCGCCGGCGATTTCCGCTTCTCCTTCGATTACTACTACCAGCACATCATGCGGCCCTTCCGCGAGTTCGTGCTGCAGGCGCTGGCGCTGATCGAGCCGCTGCCCATCCGCCTGATCGCCCCCGCCCACGGGCCGGTGCTGCGCGACCACCCGCAGACCTATGTGCGCCGCTACCGCCAGCTGGCCGAGCCGCTGCTCGCCAACGAAGCCGCTGGCCGCGACAAGACCTTGCTGGTGTTCTACATCAGCGCCTACGGCAACACCGCGCGCATGGCGCAGGCGGTGCGCGACGGTGCCGAGGGCGTGGAGGGCGTGCGGGTATCGCTGTACGACCTGGTCGGCGGCGAGCCCGGCCCCTTCGCCGATCTCATAGAAGAGGCCGACGGCCTGCTGTTCGGCTCGCCGACCATCAACGGCGACGCGGTCAAGCCGGTGTGGGACCTGCTCTCCTCGCTCACCCTGGTCAAGGTCAAGGGCAAGCTCGGCGGTGCCTTCGGCTCCTATGGCTGGAGCGGCGAGGCGGTCGGCCTGATCGAGGACCGCCTGCGCGGACTCAAGCTGCGGGTACCGCGATCCGGCGTGAAAGTGAAGCTCATCCCAACAGCAGAGGAACTGGCCGAGTGCGCCGGCTTTGGCCGCGACCTGGCCGAACAACTGGTGGGCCGTGCCGGCCCCCGTCATATCGATTTCACCGCGCCCCAGGCGCTTTCTGCTTAGGAGTCATTCCATGCCCAAGGCCCAGGTCACCTTCGAGGACATCGAAGTCACCGTCACCGTGCCCGCAGGTACCCGTCTCATCGAAGTCTCGGAAAAAGTCGGCGCCGGCATCACCTACGGCTGCCGGGAAGGCGAATGCGGCACCTGCATGATGAAGATCGTCGGTGGCAGCGAGAACCTCGCCAATCCCTCGGTGCTGGAGGACAAGGTGCTGAAGGAGAACTTCGCCGGCATCGGCAACCGCCTCGCCTGTCAGGCCCAGGTGCTTGGCGGGCATGTGGTGGTGCGGCCGGGCTGAACCCCGGACCCTGACAGAGAGATTCACCATTCAACAGGAGTTCAACCATGCCGAACGTGATGTTTTCCAGCCCCATCCACAAGGACAAGACGGTGTATGCCGTCGCCGGCTCCCACACCCAGACCATCCTCACGGTCGCCAAGGAGAACCACATCCCCATCGATTTCTCCTGTGGGGATGGCAACTGCGCCACCTGTCTGATCAAGGTCACCGTGCTGTCGAAGAAAGGCGCGATGGCCGGCCCGCTGACCGACAAGGAAGTGCAGGTGCTGAAGGAGCACAAGAAGATCTCCGACGCGGAGATCGAGAAGATGCGGGTGGAGGATGTGCCCACCACCCCGTGGAGACTGGCCTGTCAGCTCGTCCTGCGGGACGAGGACCTGCTGGTCGAATACTGACCTGACTGAAACGGCCGCGCCGCCGTTTCGGCGGATGCGGCCCCGATTCCGATGAGGAGTTCCGCCATGCTCGCTCCACTCAGCCACCGTCCTTCGCCGGCGCGCGTCGCCCTGCACGCCCACCTGATGCGCCATGCCGCCGGCACGCCGAACGACGAGTTCCTCGCTCACCTGATCGCCGGCTGGACACTGGGTGACGGCGTGCTGCCGTCCGACCTCGGTCTCGGCCCTGCCCGCTTCGCCCGCCTGATGGCGCGCCACTTCCCCGGCCTCGCCTGGCAGCCGAAGACCGACTTCGGCCCGGCGCTCACGCTGTACCCGGAGTTCGAGGACCTGGTGCGCTTCATCGGCTGCCATGCCGACGACGTTGCCGAGAGCGCGGACGACATGGCCATCGTGCTCGCCACCGGCTGCATGGGCTCCGATCACCTGTGGCAGGACCTCGGCCTGCCGTCGCGGCGCGAACTGTCGCAGCTGATCGCGATCAACTTCCCCGAGCTGGCGGCCGCCAACACCCGCGACATGAAGTGGAAGAAGTTCCTCTACCGCGAGTTGTGCCAGCGCGAGGGCATCTATGTCTGCACCTCGCCCTCGTGCGAGGCCTGTGTGGATTTCGCCGCCTGCTTCGGCCCGGAAGAGTAAGGCCGCGCGCCAGATGACGCCCGGCTTTGTGCCCGACCCGGCGGTACTGCTGGACCGCGCCTGCGGCGCCATGCTGGGCCTGGCGATAGGCGACGCGCTGGGCGCCACGGTGGAGTTCATGACGCCGCGCGAGATCGCCGCCCAGTACGGCGTGCATGACCGCATCCGCGGCGGCGGCTGGCTGCGCCTGCCGGCGGGCGAAGTGACCGACGACACCACCATGACCTTTGCCTTGGCCGAAGCCTGGCTGGCCGCCGGCGCCGAGCCGGACGCCGCCGCCTGCGCCCGCGCCTTCGACGGCTGGATGCGGGCCAAGCCGGTGGACATCGGCAATACCGTGCGCCGCGGCATCCTGCGCTGGCGCACTCACGGCACCGCCGAAGCGCCGCAGTCGGACGACGCCGGCAATGGCGCCGCCATGCGCTGCCTGCCGGTGGCGCTGGCGCTGTTCGGCGCGCCGGCGGAGCGCATTGCCGCCGCCGCGGACTGCCAGGGCCGCGTCACCCACCACAACCCGCTCACGGATGCCGCCACCCGCAGCGTGGTGCGCATGGTGCAGGCAGCCATTGGCGGGGGCGGCATCGGTGCGGTGATCGCCGAGGCCCACGCCCTGGTCGCCGAGCAGCCGGCTTTTGTCTTCCGCGACCGCCGCTGCGACAACCCCAGCGGCTACATCGTGGACACCCTGCGCGCGGTATTCCAGGCCATAGATGGCAACGACGGTTTCGAGGCGGTGCTGGTGGACATCGTCAATCGCGGTGGCGATGCCGATACCACCGGCGCCATCGCCGGCATGGTCATGGGGGCGCTGTGGGGTGAAACCGGCTTGCCGCGGCATTGGCGGCAGGGGGTGAAAGCGGCGGTGAGAGGGCGGTGCGTGCGGCTGGCGACGGAACTGCTGGCGCTGTCGCCGGCGTATCGCGACCGCCTGGCGGCGGACCTGGCGCTGGCCGGATGAGCAGGGCGACCCGGCAAGATCCCCTGCGTGGCCGGCGACCCCGCCCCCGGCTCAGTTGATGTCGTCGTCGCGCCAGTAGCGGCGGCCGCCGGCAGCCACGCCCGCAGCCAGGCCGGCGCGGGTCATCGGGTAGATGGCGATGGGATCGCGCAGGGCTTCGGTGATCTCGCTGGCAATGCCACGATCGCTGACCCGCAGCGTGGCATTCGCGCTGCCGGCGATCTGCCAGCCGGAGTCGACGAAGCGCTGTATGGTCTCGCGATCGCGGAAGACCAGCACCTCGCGGTAATCCTTGATGCCGATGTCCAGCCCGGCGCTGGCCTGGCCCATGTTCATGTACACCTCCTGTCCGCTGGCGTTGTCGCGCACCAGGCCGCGGGCACCGGCTCCGCCCAGCAACAGCGAGACGCCGAAGCCGGAGAAGCAGCCGTAGCCGGCGGAGCGGGCGACGATGGTACGCGCCGCCGGGCGGGCGGCGTAAAGGGTGGCCAGGGCTTCATCGCACATGCGGCGGATTTCCGCCCGTTGCCTTGCGGCCTCGTCCGCCGCCTGCGCCGTGAAGGACGCGGTGGCGAGGAGGAGCAGGGCCAGGGCGGTGCGACTACGCGGGAACATCGCAAACTCCATCTCTCTGCGGGGAATCAACGGTCGTTGTTGTCACGCGCCTCCGGGCGGTTGCCGGGATTGGGCCGGCCACCGCTGGCGCCGCGGTTCTCGCGGTCGCCAGGGGAAGGGGCGCTGCGAGCTTCTTCTCTCTGTGCGCCCGGCGGCGGGCCGGCGCGGCGTTCCTGCATGCCGCCCTCGCGCTGCGGCCCTCCACGGCCACGCTCGCTGGCTTGCGGGTTGTCGTTGCGGCCATAGCCGGGCGTGAGCCCGGGTGAGGGGCGGGGTTCCGGGCCCGGCATTGGCCGCCCTTCGGCTGGCCGGGTGGTGGCGACGCGGGCTTCAGGGCCGCGGCGGTCTTCCTGCCGGCCCCCTTCCGGCCCGCGGCCGGGGCGGTCCGGCGGGTTGGAGCCGTTGCCGAAGGCCGGGCCGGGGGCGGGCATCGCGCTCTCCCGGCGGTTGTCGCCGCCAGGGCCGCGTTCTTCCGCTGGCCGGCGGTCGCCGCCCGGCCGGGCGGTTTCCAGCCTGCGTCCCTGCTGGGGAATCTCGTTGCGGCGGAATTCGTCGTTGCCGCGGCGCTCGTCCTTGCCGTCAGGGCCGCCGAAGCCGCCGCGTTCGCGGAACATTTCCTGGGCGCGTTCGCGCTGGGCCTGGCGGGGATCGTCGGCGCGGCCACCGGGGCGCGGTCCTTCGCCCGGGCGTGGCGGCGGGCCGCCGGGCCGCCAGTCCGCGCCATCCGGACGATTCTCGCGGCGTCCGTCGGGTCTGCCATCGGCACTGCCGGTGGGGCGGGCGGTGCCGCCGAAGCCGGGCGCGGGGATGAAGCGGTCGCGCTCCTTCAGGTCGCGGTAGGCGACGCCACGGCGGTGGGCCGGGTCGTGCATCCACGGCCGGCGGTCATAGGCTGGAGGCAGGGGGTGGGCACGGTAGAGGCGGTTGTAGCGCGGCACGTCGATGAGCACGTAGCGGCGATGCCAGTCGCTATGGCTCCAGAGCGCGTCGGTGATGAAGACGCCGACGCCGAAGCCGATGCTGCCGTAAAACTGCAGAGACATTCCGTAACGAGGCGGCGGCGCGAAATGGTAGGGCGGGAAGGCCGGCCACCACCAGGGGCCGAACACCACCACCGGGTCGTACACCGGCACATAGACCACCGTGGGGCGCACGCTCTCGATGACGATGACCTCGCGCCGGACGCCGTTGGAGGGGCCGTTCTCGACGATGACGCGCTGTCGGGTATTACTCGCCAGGTTGCCGCTGCGGCGGGCCTGTTGGCGCAGGTATTGCACCCTGTCCATGACCAGCCCGGGCTCGGCCAGGAAGGCGTCGCCCAACTCCTGTACCCAGTCCGGCTGGCTTTCCAGCGTGGCCAGCACCTGGGGGAAGGCGACCAGCGACTGCACGCTGGGATCCCAGTTGTAGCGCGACACCGCGCGCACCGCTTCGTCGCCGCTGAGTTCGGGATTGGCGCGCGACCAGTCGGCGGCTTCGATCACGTCCGCGGGATAGGTGGAGGCCATCAGGATCTGGTTGAGTAGGGCGTCCGGGTAGAGCGCGATGGGTGCCAGCAGCTGATCCATCCGCGCGAGGCGGCCCTCATCCTGCTGGGCGTGGGCGGTCATCATCAGACAGAGGGTGACGAGCAGGCCGCGGGCAACGTCACGTAGGAAGCGACGCATGGTGCTTCTCCGCCAGAAAGGCTGTTATCGGGAAACCCAGCATAGGCGGCCACTTTCCGCATTGATAGCGGCTGAGCCTCTCAGTATGTGACCGGCTGTAAAGCGTGTTTCGAGGCTTTCCGCGGGTTCCGCAGTGGCGAGTTGCTGATTGCTTCTCGCCGGTGCAATGCTGGAGGACCCAGCTTAGACGAGGGGGCGCGATGTGCTTGAGGAAATCCTCACGGGCGCCGGCGTCATTGCGCGGCGGCGGTGCCGAGGCCGCATTGCGGCAGCCGCGTGTGGGGGTACATGCCGGTGAGCGTGAAGGCGATGCCCAGGGGCCGGGCCGGCGGCTGTCGCCGCCGGTGGGCGGAAGGGGCGGGCGGTGTTTGCTGGCCCGCTGCCTCAGCGCTTGCCGATCTGCTTCAGGTGCGCCGCCAGCGCCGAGTCCATGGTCGCCAGATGAAGGTCGAACCAGTCGCGCAGGTTCTCCCGCACATAGGCGCGGGCCATGCGCATGCGGCCGGCCTGCACGCTGCGGTTGAACTGGCGCAGCTCCATCAGCACCCGCTGGTGTTCGCCGATGTGTTCGCCGATGGCACTGAAGCGGGTGGCTTTCATGGTGGCATCTTCGGCGGAGAAGTGGCTGCGGGTGTGGTCCAGCAGCGTGGCGAACAGGGCGGGGAAGGCGTTGTCGTCGGCGCTGGCCAGGCGGTCGGCGAGTGCGATGAACTCGCGGTGCGTGTGGTCCATTTCCGCCACGCCGAGGGCGTGGCGGGCGTCGTCCCAGGCAAAGATGCTCATCGGGTTACGCTCGGGCGGCTGCGCTCAGGCGGCTTCGGCCAGCGGCAGCCCGGCCAGTTCGCGCACGTCGGCGTCGATGACGGTGAGGCCAAGGCGGGCGCAGAAGCGCTTCTCCTTGTCATTGGCGCCGGGAATCAGCGCCCAGCCGGCCGGTTGCGCGGCGCTGAAGATGATGTCGGAGAGCAGCATGCGCTGGGTGTCACGGTTCAAGCGGATGCCGGCGACCAGGTACTTGAGGCCGGCGCGCCGCTGCTTGAGGAAGCCGGGGATGGCGAAGCCACCCATCAGCTCGGTGATGTAGTCGACGAAGTCGGCATCCGAGGCGATCCAGTTGCCTTCCGGCCAGGGGCTGCCACAGGGCTTGAACAGGATGGGCGCGGCCGGGTCGATCTCGCTCTCGTCCACCGCGGCGCTGTATTGCTCACCGTCGTGCTTGTAGAGCTTGTAGCGGTAGGCGGTGCCGGCGATGCGGGCGACGCCGGCGATGAGGGTGTGCGGGCGGTTGGCGTAGAGCTTCTGCAGGCCGGTGTCGCGGTTGATGTCCACGATGTAGGGCAGCTTCTGCTCCGCCAGCCAGCGGTGCAGCGAGGCTTCGGACCAGCTCTTGTCGCCGTAGGTCTGCTCCAGCCAGCGGTTGACCGCGCTGCGGCCGCGCTTGAGCTCCACGTTCATGGCCGCGCGCGGGAATTCGTACATCAGGCGCGGCGCCATTGGCTGGCCGTTGTTCAGGGAATAGATGAGTTCGTCGCTGGTGGCCGGAATCTTGCGGCCGTCGCCCGCGTGGGTGACGTCGGCGAGCGCGTCGGCGCCGATGAAGGGGACGACTTCGCCTGCGGCGAGGCCGGCCCGGATCTGATCGAAGACAGCGTTCATGGGAGTTTCCTTGTCGAGGTCGGGCGAAGCGGTCTGGGCCGCTCCGGACAGGGAAACCGCAAGAACGATGCCATTGGCGCATCGGGGCGCGGGGCCGCCGCAGTGGCGCGCAGCGCGGCGCTGCGGCCAGAGGCGCGGCTGCAGATGCGGTGAGGTGCCTGCGGTTGATGTCGGCGTGCTGTAGGGCAGTTGTCGGCTTTGCGACAGCGGCTGGCGGGCGGGGTGTCTCAGGCCAGTTGTTCGACCATCACCACGCCGCCTATCACCAAGTATTCGTCCTCGCCCTGCAGCCGGCCGGGCAGCAGCCGGGTGAAGGCGAGCACCTTCTCCAGTGGAATGGCGCAGGCGACGATGCGGTCGCCGAACTCGTCCGCCCGCTCGCGGCTGCTGGAGAAGGAGCTGAGGTTGTTCAACGCCACCAGCGAGCGGCCGTGTTCCAGTCGGGCCAGCGGCTCCATCGCTTGCTGGCCGGAGAAGCCGCGATAGAGCGTGAGATGGCTGCGGCCGGGCAGGCGGCGGCGCAGTTCGTATTGCGCCCAGGCGTAAAGCAGGTCGACCTGCGCTTCCAGCGCGCCGGTGCCATAGAGGCCGCCGGCGGCTTCCCGGTCGAAGGCGGCGCGGGCCGGGGTGTCGTCCCCCTCCAGCCGGCGGCGGTGGAAGGTGGCGAGCAGGCCGAAGCGCGATTCCACCCAGGCCTTCAGCACCGCGCCCTCGCGCCCCTCCGAATCGAACAGCCAGCCGCGCAGCAGCCGCAGGTAATCCAGCCGGCTGCGGTCCACGCGGGCGCTGTCCGACAGTCCCTGGGCGGGGGCGTCGTCCAGCAGGAAATGCGCATTCATATAGGACTGGAACCGTTGCGCCCTTTCCTCGGTGTCGGCGCAGTCGTCCAGATGCCGGAACAGCGGCTGGTGCAGCGGCAGGACGCCGTCCAGTTCCAGAGCCTGGGGGCCGAGCTGGAAGGCCAGGCTGGCCAGGGCCTCGGCCGGCAGATTGCAGCGGTTCACTAGCCTGCGACAGGCCGCCGGAACGCTGAGGCGCAGTTGCTCGGCGCTGGGCTCGAAAGGGATGTTGTTGGCCTTACAAAGGGTGGGGGCATTGTCGGAACAACGACGCCCTTTGCTGCTTGAAATCCCTACGAGCGCTTTTATTGGGTGAAATTTTTCTTCTTTGAAAACAGTCATTTGACTCATATTTTTGCGACTGGCACGGCGATTGCCATGTAGTGGCTGTGGGCGCCGGGGAATGTCCTTCCGGGCCCAGGACACCCGGACGTTTTTTCTTCAACGAGGAGAGTTTTAACATGGCAAAGCTGCGTCAATGCGCCATTTATGGCAAGGGCGGTATCGGCAAGTCGACCACCACCCAGAACCTGGTTGCGGCCCTGGCCGAAGCCGGCAAGAAGGTCATGATCGTCGGTTGCGATCCCAAGGCCGACTCCACCCGTCTGATCCTGCACAGCAAGGCCCAGACCACCGTGATGCACCTGGCCGCTGAAGCTGGCTCGGTGGAAGACCTCGAACTCGACGACGTCCTGTCCGTCGGTTTCGGTGGTGTGAAGTGCGTTGAGTCCGGTGGCCCGGAACCCGGCGTCGGCTGCGCTGGCCGTGGCGTTATCACCGCCATCAACTTCCTGGAAGAAGAAGGCGCTTACGACGAAGACCTCGACTTCGTGTTCTACGATGTGCTGGGCGACGTGGTTTGTGGTGGCTTCGCGATGCCGATTCGCGAAAACAAGGCTCAGGAAATCTACATCGTCTGCTCCGGCGAAATGATGGCCATGTACGCGGCCAACAACATCGCCAAGGGCATCGTGAAGTACGCCAACTCCGGTGGCGTGCGCCTGGGCGGCCTGATCTGCAACAGCCGTAACACCGACCGCGAAGACGAACTGATCATGGCCCTGGCTGCTGCCATGGGCACCCAGATGATCCACTTCGTGCCGCGTGACAACGCTGTGCAGCACGCCGAAATCCGCCGCATGACCGTCATCGAGTACGACCCCACCCACAAGCAGGCTGATCAGTACCGCCAACTGGCGATGAAGGTGCTGAACAACACCAAGCTCGTCATCCCGACCCCGATCGAGATGGAAGAGCTGGAACAGCTGCTGATGGAGTTCGGCATCATGGAACAGGAAGACGAGTCCATCGTCGGCCAGACCGCTGCCGAACTGAAGGCCGGCGCTGCCGCCTGAGCGTTTCACCGAAGCAAGTCTCAATCGAGTGAACCCGGGCGGGGCCTGCCGCGCCCGGACTTGAATCCTGTCTTGAGTGTCGTGCACAGATTGGTGCCGGCATGAAAAGGAGAAGCAAGATGTCGAACCTGACCCGCGAAGAAACCGACGCCCTCATCCAGGAGGTGCTGGAGGTTTATCCCGAGAAGGCGAAGAAAGACCGCGCCAAGCACCTGGCGGTCAACGATCAGAGCGTCACCCAGTCCAAGAAGTGCATCACCTCCAACCGCAAGTCGCTGCCCGGCGTGATGACCATCCGCGGCTGCGCCTACGCGGGTTCGCGCGGCGTGGTGTGGGGTCCGGTCAAGGACATGATCCACATCTCCCACGGTCCGGTTGGCTGTGGCCAGTACTCCCGTGGCGGCCGCCGCAACTACTACGTGGGCACCACCGGCGTTAACACCTTCGCCGAAATCAACTTCACGTCCGACTTCCAGGAGAAGGACATCGTCTTCGGCGGCGACAAGAAGCTGGCCAAGGCGATGGAAGAGATCGAAGGCCTGTTCCCGCTGAACAAGGGCATCTCGGTGCAGTCCGAGTGCCCGATCGGCCTGATCGGCGACGACATCGAAGCCGTGTCCAAGAAGGCTGCCGCCCAGTACAACAAGGTTGTCGTGCCGGTCCGCTGCGAAGGCTTCCGTGGCGTGTCCCAGTCCCTGGGCCACCACATCGCCAACGACGCCATCCGCGACTACGTGCTGTCCAACCGCGACGGCAAGGAGTTCGAAGGCACCTCGTACGACGTCACCATCATCGGTGACTACAACATCGGCGGCGACGCCTGGGCTTCCCGCATCTTCCTGGAAGAGATGGGCCTGCGCGTGATCGCCCAGTGGTCCGGCGACGGCACCATCGCCGAAATGGAGAACACCCCGAAGGCCAAGCTGAACCTCCTCCACTGCTACCGCTCGATGAACTACATCAGCCGGCACATGGAAGAGAAGTACGGCATTCCCTGGATGGAATACAACTTCTTCGGCCCGACCAAGATCGAAGAATCCCTGCGCCGCATCGCCGCTTTCTTCGACGACAAGATCAAGGAAGGTGCCGAGCGCGTTATCGCCAAGTACAAGCCGATGATGCAAGCCGTCGTCGACAAGTACAAGCCGCGTCTCCAGGGCAAGCGCGTCATGCTGTACATCGGTGGCCTGCGTCCGCGTCACGTCATCGGCGCGTACGAAGACCTGGGCATGGAAGTGGTGGGCACCGGTTATGAGTTCGCGCACAACGACGACTACGACCGCACCATCCAGGAAATGGGCAATGCGACCCTGCTGTACGACGACGTGACCGGCTTCGAGCTGGAAGAGTTCGTCAAGCGCATCAAGCCCGACCTCGTCGGTTCCGGCATCAAGGAAAAGTACATCTACCAAAAGATGGGCATCCCTTTCCGCCAGATGCACAGCTGGGACTACTCCGGTCCGTATCACGGTTATGACGGTTTCGCGATCTTCGCGCGCGACATGGACATGACCCTGAACAACCCGTGCTGGGGCAAGCAGACCCCGCCGTGGAAGAAGACCGAAGCGACCGAGGAAGTGAAGGCCGCTGCCTGATCACCTCTTGGATGAACCCCGCGCGCCGTCCTGGCGCGTGGGGTACCGAATGCACTCGCACCCGTGTCCACAGATTGGTGGCCGGGTCTAGGAGCCTTAAATGCAGACCGTAGACGATATCAAGCCGTGCTACCCCTTGTTCCGCGACGACGACTACAAGGCCAACCTGAAGAACAAGCAGGACCTGTACGAAGAGCGCGTTCCGGCGGACAAGGTTGATGAAACCTTCCAGTGGACCACGTCCAAGGAATACCAGGAACTCAACTTCAAGCGTGAAGCGATCACCATCAACCCCGCCAAGGCCTGCCAGCCGCTGGGCGCGGTGCTGTGCTCGCTGGGTTTCAAGAACACCATGCCGTACGTGCACGGTTCGCAAGGCTGCGTGGCCTACTTCCGCACCTACTTCAACCGTCACTTCAAGGAGCCGGTTTCCTGCGTGTCCGACTCCATGACGGAAGATGCGGCGGTGTTCGGCGGCCAGAAGAACATGTTCGATGGCCTGGAGAACGCCAAGGCGATCTACAAGCCGGACATCATCGCCGTGTCCACCACCTGCATGGCCGAGGTGATCGGCGACGACCTGAACGCCTTCATCAACAACGCCAAGAAGGCTGAGCACATTCCGCAGGATTACCCTGTCCCCTTCGCGCACACCCCGTCCTTCGTCGGTAGCCACACCACTGGCTGGGACAACATGTTCGAAGGCTTCCAGCGCTTCTTCACGCTGAACAAGATGGAAGGCAAGGTGGTCGGCAGCAACGGCAAGATCAACTTCGTGCCGGGCTTCGAGACCTACCTGGGCAACTATCGCGTCATCAAGCGCATGATGAAGCAGATGGACGTGGGCTTCACCCTGCTGTCCGACCCGAGCGAAGTGCTGGATACGCCGTCCGACGGCGAATTCCGCATGTATTCCGGCGGCACCACCCAGGAAGAGATCTCCGATGCGCCGAACGCGCTGACGACGATCTTCACCCAGCCGTGGCAGTCGGACAAGTCGAAGAAGTTCGCCGAAACCGTGTGGAACCACGACGTTCCCAAGCTCAACATCCCGATGGGCCTGGACTGGACCGACGAGTTCCTGATGAAGGTCTCCGAACTCTCCGGCAAGGCGATTCCGGAAGAGCTGGCGGTGGAACGCGGTCGCCTGGTCGACATGATGCAGGACTCCCACACCTGGCTGCATGGCAAGAAGTTCGCGCTGTACGGCGATCCCGACTTTGTCATCGGCATGGTCAAGTTCCTGCTGGAACTGGGCGCGGAGCCGATCCACATCCTCTCCAACAATGCCAGCAAGCGTTGGAGCAAGGCTGTGCAGAAGATCCTCGACAGCTACCCGCAAGGCGCCGCCTGCAAGATCTACGCGGGCAACGACCTGTGGCACATGCGCTCGCTGTGCTTCACCGAGAAGCCCGATTTCCTCATCGGCAACTCCTACGGCAAGTACATCCAGCGTGACACGCTGTACAAGGGCAAGCAGTTCGAGGTTCCGCTGATCCGCCTCGGCTTCCCGATCTTCGACCGCCACCACCTGCACCGCATGACCACCCTGGGCTACGAAGGCGCGATGTATGTGCTGACCACCCTGGTGAATGCCGTCCTCGAGCGTTTGGACGACGAAACCCGCGGCATGGGTACCACCGACTACAACTACGACCTGGTTCGCTAAGTCGGCTTGGCCCGGCGTCCTCCCGGCCTGTGGCCGGCGGCGCCGGGCGCCACGGTTTCCTTTCCTGCGGGGAAGGAAACCGCTTTTCGTTTCCGCGTTGCAGATCGCCGCGTTCGGACTTTGCCGAGCGGCACATTCACCCAGGAGTTCCGTTGTGGCCAACATCATGATTCGGAAGAACGACCAAGGCGGGCTGGTGTTCTATCTGCCGAAGCGCGACCTCGAAGACAACATCTCTTCCATCGAATTCGACTCGCCCGAGAAGTGGGGCGGGGAAATCAAGCTCGCCAACGGTGGCAGCTACTACATCGAACCGCAGGTACCGCCGGAGCGGCTGCCGGTGACGATCCGGGCCAAGCGCCTGGATGCGCCGGACTGAGTGTCCGCGGCACCAGGATTTGTGCAGGGTTTTCGCAATTTCATCCTGCCGCCTCGCTGAGGAAGGACGCGTGGCATAAAGGCCATGCGTTCATGCCTGACGGAAGGCGGCCTGTCGGCAGCGGATGGGCCATGGTGCCCGCCGCCGCCAACCCCGGCAGCGGCGGCCTGCCGCCGGGCCGGCAACGAGGGCCCGCTGACCCTCCAGCAAAGAACGCATTCCGATGAGGCTCGTCATGAACGCCACTTCCAGTACGGCCGGCTCGCCGCTTGGCAGTCCGGTGTCCCGAGAGGCCGCCTTGCGCATCGCGCTGGCGGCACGCGCCCTGCCCGGTGTGGATATCGCCGCTTTCGTCCGCGCGCTGGGCGACCGCCTCGGCCTGCCGGTTACCGACGACAAGCTGGCGCGGGTCACCGTTGCCGACATCAAGACCATGCTGCAGGGCGACGAGATCGTCGACCCCGGAGTAGACGGCGAAGCCCTGAAGACGGCGGTGCGCTACCTGTGGGGCGAAGGCGTGGAAGACGGCCTGCCCAGGGTGGATGCCGACGTCCCCGACGCCGCTGGCATGCTGCGGGTCGCTGTCGCTTCCAACTCCGGCGAACTGCTGGATGGTCACTTTGGCTCCTGTGCCCGCTTCCTGATCTATCTGATTTCCGAGAAAGGCCTGTGGCTGGCGGAAATCCGCTCCACCCTGGCCTGTGATGAGGCGGAAGACCGCAACGCCGCCCGTGCCGAGCTGATCGCCGATTGCCATCTCGCCTACATGCAATCCATCGGCGGCCCCGCGGCTGCCAAGGTGGTGCGGGCAGGCGTGCATCCGGTGAAGTTCCCGGTGGGAGGCAATGCCCGCGAAGCCCTGACTCAGCTGCAGGGCACGCTGAAGCGTCCGCCGCCCTGGCTGGCGAAGGTGCTGGGCGTGCAGACGCGCAGCCTGCAGTACGACACCAGCGAGGAGGCCGAGGCATGATCAGCGACAGCGTGATGAAGGATGCCGCGGAGGTCGTCAGCCGGCTGGGCTGTGGCGACGCGGCGGTGGAGACCATGCGCCGCCAGTGGCCGGCGTTGCGCTTCGCTGCCTGTTCCGATGACGACGTGCCGCCCCGCCTCAAGCCCGCCTTCGAAGGCAGCGGCTTCAACTTCTACTACATCGGCAGCGGCGACCATTGCCTGACGCTGACCAAGGATGCGGACAGCGCCATGGGGCTGGTGTTGGCGGCCGTGGCCGAGGATGACTGAGGCGTAAGGGATGCCTCCCGCCTGGTTCTGGGCGGGTGGCGGACCGGACCGGACCGGCGGCCGACCGGCGTCGTGTTCCCCGATTGCCGGGCGCCGCGCGCAAAGCGTCGGTGCCCCGATGCCGCTCAGTGAGAGGCTCCAAACTGAAATCCCCCGCGGTTTTCGCCGCGGGGGATTTTTGTTTCTCCCGTTAGGGGCCAGCGCTTTCTGCTCTGGCCCTTGTTCCTGCTACCGTCTCAGGCAGCGGACTCCACCCACAGATGCTGCGCCACCGCATGTTCGATGGCGATTTCGACGTGGTCGCACAGCACCACGGTGAGCGGATGCTGCTGCAGCACCTTGAGCTTGTGCGGCACCGACAGGCCATAGGCATGCAGCTGTTCGCGCTGCAGCGGGTCGATGTCGTCGCCGAACTCGGCGAGGCGGACTTCACGGCCTATCGGCGTACCGAGCAGGCGGATGCGTTCTTGCTGACTCATGGCGCTCACATGAAAAGATGCAGGACGTGGTTGAGGACACCGCCGACGAAGAAGGCCGTGGGCATGATGATGGCGAGCATGATGGCGGCGGTGCGCATGCCCCGTTCCTTCACGATCATCATCACGCTGGCGATGCAGGGGACGAACAGGGTGATGGTCACCATGCCGACCACCGCCTGGATCATCGTCAGTTCGCTGCTCAGCGCGAACAGGCCGGTGGCGCCGAAGTCGCGGCGCAGGAAGCCCATGACGAAGGCGGCGCTGGCTTCGGGCGGCAGGCCCAGCCAGCCGGACACCAGCGGCTCGCCGGCCTTGATGATCCACGGCAGCACGCCGAGACGGTCGAGGAGGAACATCAGCAGCGTGCCGATCAGGAACAGTGGAATCACTTCCACCAGGTACCACTTCAGGCGGCCGCCCGTCTTCTTCAGCACATTGCCTAGCACCGGCATGCGCATGGGCGGCAGCTCGGTCACCAGCGGGATGCGGCGGCCCTTCACCAGCTTGCCGGCGAGGAAGCCGGCGGTCAGCAGGATCAGCAGCATGCAGCCGGCCCAGATCAGGGTGGCGTTGAAGGAGATGCCGCCGAGCAGGCCGAACACCACGCCCAGCTGCGCCGAACACGGAATCGCCAGCGCCATCAGGAAGATGGTGATCAGGCGTTCGCGCGGCGTCTGCAGGATGCGGGTGGTCAGCGTTGCCATGGTGACGCAGCCCAGGCCCAGCACCATGGGCAGCACCGCGCGGCCGTTGAGGCCGATGGCGGCGAACATGCGGTTGGCGATGACCGACAGGCGGGAGAAGTAGCCGGAATCCTCCAGCACGCCGAAGGCGAGGAAGAAGGTGGTGACGATGGGCAGGATCAGTGCCAGGGCGTAGGTCATGCCCATGGTCCACAAGCCGTACTCGCCCACCAGCAGGTCTGCGATCCAGGGGATGGTGACGTAGTGCTGGACGAAGTCGGTCATCGCCGGGTTCAGCACGCCGCCGAAGAAGTCTTCCTCCAGCAGTCCGACCAGCGTGCCGGCGCCGAAGTCGCCGACGAAGAGATAGACCACGTACAGCACCGCCAGCAGGATGGGCCAGCCCCAGACCGGGTGCACCGCCAACTGGCCGACCCGCATTGCCATCGTGCGGTCCTTGCCCGCGGCCTGCTTGGACACGGTGCGGCTCAGCGCCTCGGCGGCACGGCCGCGCTCGCGGGCAAGCAGCGCGGCGAGTGGCTCCTTGCGGCCAGCGGCGGTGTCGGCGATCAGCTTGCGGATCTCTGCGGCGCCGGCACCGGCTTTTTCGTCCAGCCAGGCGCTGACTTCGGGGTCGTGGCCCAGCAGCAGGATGGCGAGGCCGCGGGCGGCCAGGCGCGGATGCGGCGCATGGTGGGCGATGAGCCCGGTCACCGCCTGGATGGCGCGCTCGGTCTCGTCGTCGTAGCGCAACAGCGGGGCGGGCTCCGCCGCGTGCTTGAGCGCATCGGTCAGCGGTACCACGCCCTCGCCGCCGGTGGCGATGGTGGCGATCACCGGGATGCCCAGGCTTTCCGCCAGGGCCGCGGTATCCACCGTCACGCCGCGGGCGTTGGCCTCGTCGGTCATGTTCAGCGCCAGCACCATGGGCACGCCCAGTTCGGCCAGCAGCGCGGTGAGGTTCAGGGTCCGGCGCAGGTTCTTGGCGTCGCCCACCTGGATGAGGGTGCGCATATCCTCGTTCAGCAGGGCGCGCATGGTGGCGCGTTCATCGTCGCTGCGGGCGGGGAGGGAGAGCACCCCCGGGGTATCGAGGAGGGAGGCGTCGCGGTCGAAACGGGGGGTGGCCCGCGACACTTCCACCGTGGTGCCGGGGTAGTTGGAAACGTTGACGTAAGTGCCTGTGAGGCGGTGGAACAGAACTGACTTACCGACGTTCGGATGGCCGACCAGAGCCAGGGTGCGGGCTGTGGCGTCCAGTGTTGCGCTAGGGGTCATGAGCGGGCAGGAAGGGGAATTGAGGGGGTGACTGAAACGTAATGTACCCGAAAGCAAGAATCAGTCTCAATAACAAGGCCTTGCTGGGAGAAGGGATTTGCCCTCCGTGAGCGGGAGTTGACCTGTTGCTGAGAGACGCTATTATTTGAAAATAGTTCTCATTGCTATCCGAACTGTCGTCCCCGTCCTCATCGGCTCGACATCCGTGGCGCCAGACGCCGGGGGTGAGGGGCAGTAGGTGCGGCGGCCAGGCAGCCTAATTTCACCAAGGAGAATCCAGTGTCCCGTTACACCGGACCGCGACTGAAGGTCATGCGTGCCCTCGGCACAGAACTGCCCGGCTTGTCCCGCAAGCCACTGGGCGAGCGCAACTATCCGCCGGGCCAGCATGGCCAGAAGAACCGGCGCAAGTCGGACTACGGCGTCAAGCTGATGGAGAAGCAGAAGCTGCGCCTGAACTACGGCCTGACCGAGAAGCAGATCCAGCGCCTGTTCCGTGAGGCCAAGCAGTCCAAGGCCCCGACCGGCGAGAAGCTGCTGGAACTGCTGGAGTGCCGCCTGGACAACTTCGTGTTCCGCGCGGGCTTCGCCCCCACCACGGTGGCTGCGCGTCAGCTGGTTCGCCACAAGCATGTGCTGTACAACGGCCGTGCGGTGAATATTCCCTCCATCCGCATCGCCGCCGGCGACACCATCACCCTGACCGCCAAGGGCCGCAAGATTCCCTCCACGGTCGAGACACTGGCCGAACCCGCGCTGACCCGGCCGGAGTGGCTGAGCTACGACGAAGCCCAACTCACCGCCACCGTCACCCGCCTGCCGGGTGCGGACGAAGTGCCCTTCCCGGTGGAAGTGCAGCACGTCGTCGAATATTACGCGGTGCGCATCTGATGGGCCGGGCGAACGATCTCTGCGGCACCCGGGCGCCGGAGCGGGTGGGCGAAGGCCCGAGCTACAGCGCCGAGCCGGAGATGGCGCTTGCTGCGCTGCTGCACCTGCTCACTCGTTTCCCGGCCAAGCAGACGCCGGCCATTGCCGCGGCGATCGTCGCCCACCTGCGCATCATCGAGGATGACCCGCGCATTGCGGCCTGCGTGCGGGATTGCGCTGGGCGCCTCACCGACGACTGGCGTGCCTATACCATGTTGTGCGATGAGCTGGCCGATGCCCCGGCCCGTTCGTTCTCCTGAGGGACTCGACGGAAGGCATAGCCTGACCCTCTCTGCATCGTGGTTTATGGCATGTCGAAATGCCCGGGTCATCCTCAGGACGGCCTGGGCATTTTTCTTGACATGGCCATCCCTGGTAACTAAATGGAAATGACGAAACCCTGAAAGAATATTCGACATGAGAGGGGGGAGCATGGCAAAGCCCGTCAGTCCGCGTCCTTGGAAATGCCGATGCTTCTTGATCGGCCTTGCGCTCCTTCTCCCGGCCGGTGCGGCATTCGGTGCCACGGCCACTGCCACCTTCTCGGTTACGGCGACAGTGCTTGCCAACTGCATCGTCAGCGCGTCGCCGCTCGCCTTCGGCAACTACTCCTCCCTGCAACTGGACGCCACCACCACCGTCACCGTCACCTGCACCTCGGGCACCACCTATAACGTTGGTCTTGACGCAGGCATCGGCAGCGGCGCCACCGTGACTACCCGGCGGATGTCCGGCGTGGGCACCCTGAACTACACCCTCTACAGCGATTCAGCCCGGACCACGGTATTCGGCAACACCGTCGGCACCAACACCGTTGCGGCAACGGGCACCGGCAGTGCCCAGCCGCTCACGGTCTATGGGCGGATTCCGGGTGGCCAGTACCCGGCCGCCGGCAGCTACACGGACACCATCACCGTCACCGTGACCTACTGACGGGGGCCACCATGCGTCCCCGTCGGCTCTGCTTCTTCTCGGCGGTCTGCCTGCTGCTGGGAGCGGGATTCGCGCTCGCCCGCGGCGTGTGGGCTGCGGCGGTGCTGGAGATTGCGCCGGTCGTCCATGAACTGAGCGGCGAGCGCCGGCTGGCATCGATGACCGTGACCAATCGTGGCGGCAGTCCGACCTGGGTGCAGTTGCGCGCTTTCGACTGGCGACAGCCGGGCGATGGCGACGAGCTTCAGCCCACCGGCCAGGTCGCGATATCGCCGCCGATGTTCGAGCTGCGCCCGGGCGAGGCGCAGATCGTCCGCATCCTGGTACGGCCGGAGGCCACCGCGGACGAACGGGCTTTCCGCCTGCTGCTGGACGAAATTCCGCCGCCGGAATCGGTGCAGGGCGTGCGCTTCGTGCTGCAGGTGTCGCTTCCCATCTTCCTCGCGCCCACCGGCCCGCAGCCGCCGCCTCCGGCTACGCCGCCGCTGGCCATGGAGGTACAGATCGGGCAGCGCATCCTGCAGATACGCAACCTGAGCAAAACGCATGTGCGCTTGTCCCAACTCGCCCTGTGGGCGCCGGATGGCGGACAGCTGGAACTGCAGACCCTGCCGTCGCCTTACCTGCTGGCCGGGGCGCAGCGGCGGATCGCGATCAAGGGTGACGGCGCGCTGAACCTGCAGCCTGGGGCGAAGCTGGTGCTCAGCATGTGGACTGTAGCGGGGCGCCTGGATGTTCCGGTGGTCGCGGTTCCGTGAGCCCCCGCTTGCCTGGCGCTCCTTCCTGCTTCTGCTCGGCGCCATGTCATGCTGCTGTAGCTTGCTTGCCCGGGCCGAGGAGAGGACCTTGCTGCTGGAAGTGAGCATCAATGGGGTGTCCCTGCAGCGGGTAGGCGAGTTCGGGATGCGCGAGGGCATCCTGGAAGCCGCCGCCGACGAGTGGCGCTCGCTCGGCTTCAGCGTGCCGGGCGAGATCGGAGATGCCACCCGGGTGTCGGCGGACTCCCTGCCCGAAGTCATTCCCCGCATCGACGAACTGACGCAGGCGGTGGATTTCACCGTGCCGCCGGCCCGCCTGCGCGAGCGCGTCATCAACGCCAGCGAGCAGGCGGCAGTCCGGCGCTATGAGAGCGGCACCGGGCTGGTCGCCAACTACACCCTGGTCGGTACCCGCAGCAGCGAGGACACCAACCTCTCCGGAGCGCTGGAGCTGCGAGCGTTTTCGCCGCAAGGCGTGGGCTCGCATTCCATGCTTTTCACCAATTCGGGCATCAGCCGGCGTTCGATCCGGCTTGATACCAGCTACGTCATTTCCAACCCCGAGGCCATGAACCGGCTGCGCCTGGGGGATTTCATCGGCCAAGGCCCCCAGTGGGCGCGGTCGGTGCGCCTGGGCGGCGTGCAATGGACAACCGATTTCTCGCTGCGGCCGGACCTGGTGACCTTCCCGGTCGCACGGCTGGAAGGGCTGGTCGCAGTGCCTTCCACGGTGGACCTGCTGGTCAATGGCGTGCGGCAGCTGTCCCAGACGGTGGGGCCGGGGCCCTTCGAGATCCGCCAGCCGCCCATGGTCACCGGGCGCGGTGACATCAGCCTGGTCGTGCGCGACGCGCTCGGGCGCGAAACGGTGCAGACGCTGAGCTACTACGCCTCGGAACGGCTGCTGGTGGAGGAGCTCTCGTCCAGCACCGTCGAGCTGGGCTGGATACGGCGCAATTACGGCTTGTACAGCAACGACTACGCCAGCCTGGCCGGCACCGCCTCCTGGCGCCGTGGCGTGCGCGACTGGCTGACGCTGGGCCTGCATGGCGAAGCGGCCAGCGGGGTCGCCGTTGCCGGCGGCGACGCGGTGATAGGCCTGGGCTCCTTCGGCCTGCTGGGCCTCACCGTGGCGGCGAGCCGTAACAGGGGCGCGCTGTACGGCTACAGCTATGAGCGCATGGACAGCGGTTTCAGCTTCGGCTTCTCCCAGCAAAGGCGGGTGGCGGAGTATTCCGACCTGGCCGCAGAGCTGGGAGAAACCATGCCCAGGGCGCAGACCCGTGCCTTCGCCGGCTACAGCTTCGGTCCGTACGGCCACCTGGGCGTGGCCTACACCGCCCAGCGCGCTGCCGCCATGCCCACCCCCTGGAACGATGGCCAGCGGCCGACTTACAACACCCGCATCCTCTCCGCCAGCTACACCCTGTCGCTCACGCGCACCGCCTCGCTCTTCCTCTCTGTCTTCAAGGACTTCGAAGACCGGAATACCCACGGCATTGCGGTGGGCCTCAGCATTGCGCTGGACCGCAACACCTCGGGCACGCTGTCCCACAGCCGCGACGGCGATCTCAATACCTTCAGTGCCATCCTCCACCGTCCCGCCTTCGCGATCGGCGACTGGGGCCTGCGGCTGCAGGGCGATGATGGCGACTACCCGCGCCAGCAAGCCGAGGTGGAGTATCGCGCCCGCTGGCTGCGCTCGCGCTGGGGCATGGAGCGCTTCCGCGGCAAGACGGTGACGCGGGCGCAGCTGGAGGGCTCCATCGCCTACCTGGATGGCGGGCTGTTCGCCAGCGAGTCCATCGAAGACAGCTTCGCGGTGGTCGAAACCCCGGGCCTGGCGGATGTGGGCGTGTATTACGAGAACCGCCCGATAGGCCGTACCGGGTTGGACGGCAAGCTGCTGGTGCCGGACCTCCGCGCCTACGAGCGCAATGCCATTTCCATCGATGTGCTGGACATCCCCTTCCACCTCGGCCTCGACTCCGACCGCAAGGACGTCTACCCGGCCGACCGCTCCGGCGTCGGCGTGCGCTTCGAGGTGAGCTATCGGCGCGCGGCGGAGATCGTCCTCGTGCTGGGGGAAGACGAACCGGTGCCGCTGGGCGCCACCGCCAGCTACCTGGATGGCGAGCCGACGCCGGTCGGCCATGATGGCAGGGTCTACATGCGGGGCCTTGCCGACTTCGGCCAGTTGCGGGTGACGCTGCCCGACCTCAGCACCTGCGTGGCGGAGTACGATTTCGCCGGCACCTCGGATCAGCTGCCCACCCTGGGGCCGGTGCCATGCCGCTGAACAGGGCGAGGCTCGGCGCGATCCGGCTGGGGGGCCTGTTGCTCGCCGCGCTGCCTGGGTGGGCGGTGGCGGTGACGTGTGGGGTGTCGGCCACAAGCACCGCGTTTGGCGTGTATTCGCCAAACGCGGGCACATCGCTGGATACCACCGGAACGGTCACGGTGACCTGCCAGCCGGATATCGCGGCGCTGCTGTTTCCCTACTCCGTCCGCCTGTCCACCGGCGGCAGCGCCACTTATTCGCCGCGGCGCATGTTCAACGGCGCCGCCAGCCTGCAGTACCAACTCTATTTCGATAGCGCGAGAACCCAGGTCTGGGGCGACGGCACCGGCGCCACCGTCTTCCTGAGCGACTCCATCCTCCTCAGCGTGCTGGCGCCGGTGACGCGCAATTACACCGTGTATGGCCGTATTCCCAGCGGCCAGACCGGGGCGGCTGCCGGGAGCTACCTGGACACCATCACCGTCACCATCAGCTATTGAGCGCCGCCGCCGAGAGCCTGGCGGCGGGGGGTCAGACCTCCGCCCACATCCGCAGCAGGTTGTGATAGTGGCTGGTGAGTGCCACCACCTCCTCGTTGTCGCCCACGCGGGCGCGCAGCTTCTGAATGGTGCAGTCCAGGTCGAACATCATGTTCCGCTTCCAGTCGTCGCGGACCATGCTCTGCGTCCACAGGAAGGAACAGACGCGCGCACCGGCGGTGACCGGTTCGACGCGGTGCAGGCTGGTGGAGGGATAGACGATGGCGTCGCCGGCCGGGAGCCTGGCGGAATGGGTGCCGTAGCTGTCTTCCACGATCAGGTCGCCGCCCTCGTATTCGTCGGGGTCGGTGAAGAACAGCGTGGTCGACACATCCGAGCGGATGTTGATCTCCGAACCCCAGGGGCGCCGGATGGCGTTATCCACATGGTTGCCGAACTCCTCGCCGCCCTCATAGCGGTTGAAGTACGGCGGCAGGATGCGGTTCGGAAGCGCGGCCGAGAAGAACAAGGGGTTGCGCATCAAGGCGGCGGTGACGATCTCCCGCAGGCGGCGGAGAGTGGCCGTGTTCTCGGGAAGCTGGCGGTTGCGTTTCACCTGTGCTGCCTGTGCGCCGGCGGTAACCAGCCCGTTTTCCCAGTCGGCGGCGAACAAAAGCTGACGGCACTCGGCGAGTTCGTCGCGGGTGAGGACTTCGGGAACGTGCAGCATCATGGTGGTCAGGCTCCGGGAAGGCACTCCCGCCGTGGAAGGGGGAGGGTGAAGATCGGGGAGGTCGCCGGCAGTGTCGGCGGGCATGGAGCCCGTAATACTGCGCTTGCCTGGGGGCAGGCCGGCGATGGATTTCTCGTCTGTCAGGTGGTGCTTCCGGTGGGCTCCGGCGCGGCTGCGTCCGCCCCTCTGATTCTTCCGCACGCGCTGCGGCTTCGTCCGCTACGGCTCGTCCATCCAGTTCCGGGGAGCCCAGGGGCATCGCTGCCCCTGGGGCCAAGGCCGGCTTAGAACTTCAGGTTGGCCGTGAGGATGGCCTGGCGGCCGGGCGCCACGGAAACCATGTGGGTCGAATACGCCTTGTCGTAGTAGGTCTTGTCGAACAGGTTCTGGACGTTCAGGCGCAGGCTGACGGTCTTGTTGATCTCGTAGCTGGCCATCGCGTCGAAGCGCCAGTAGGACGGCACCCACTTGGTGTTGGCGGTGTTGCCGTACACCTTGGACATGTAGAACGCGCCGCCGCCCAGCACCAGCTTGGGCATCAACTCATAGCTGGACCACAGGCTGAAGCTGTCTTTCGGCGTGTTGGGGAAGCGGTTGCCCTTGTCGGTCGCCGCGGTGGTGGGGCCGGGGTCGCTCAACTCGCTGTCGAGCCGGGTGTAGCCGGCGGAAACGTTCCACTGCTTGGTGATGGCGCCGGCGACGCCAAGCTCGAAGCCCTTGATGCGCTGGGTGCCGACGGTGTCCATGATGCCGGTGGCCACGGTGACCTTGGCGTTGGTCTTCTTCATGTCGAAGAGGGCGGCGCTGAGCGAGAGGCGGTTGTCCAGCAGGTTCCACTTGGTGCCCAGCTCGTAGCTGCGGGTTTCTTCCGGCTCCAGGCTCTGGTTGGCGGCCGAGATGTTGTCCGCGCCGTCGCCGGTGGTGATGCCGGACGGGTTGGCCGAGGTGGCGTAGTTGAGGTACACGCTGCCGTTTTCCAGCGGCTTGAACACCAGGCCGGCCTGCCAGCTCCAGAAGTGGGTGTCGCTCTTCAGGTAGTTGGCGGCGGCGGGCGCCGTTCCGTTGGTGGTGTAAGGCGTCTGCTTGGTGTCGAAGTGGTCCCAGCGCGCGCCGACGTTGAGCAGCCACTGCTTGTGCAGGGTCAGGGTGTCGAACAGGTAGGCGGCCTGGGTGTTGGTCTTGATCTTGTTGCCGGCGGTGGCGCGGGTCACTGTGCCGTTCCAGGCGTCGTCGGCGTCCGGGTCGGCGATGTTGGCGAAACTCGCCCCCTGGTACTGGACGCCGTTGATGTTGGTGCCGGTGACGGTGTAGCCCCGGCTGTCCACTTCATTCTCGCTGAACTCGATGCCGGTGGCGAAGTTGTGCTTGATGAAGCCGGTCTGGAATTCGCCGGTCAGCTCGGTGGCGTTCACATACCCCTCGCTGACCGAATGGCGGTTCTTGGAGGAGCGGTTGAGGAAGCCGGCGGGGAGGGTTGTTGTGTTAGCACCCGTTCCGACCGTGATGTTGCCGTTGGTGATGTTCAAGCCGGAAGAGTCGCCCGGGTTGGTCACCACGTAGTCGTTCAGCGAACGGGTGTAGCGGGTGCGGTTGCGGATGGTGAGCTTGTCGTTGATGTCATGCTCGATGCGCAGGGTGCCGGAATCCACTTCGGTTTCGCGGAAATCCCTGTCCTTGAGGCCGTAGAAGTTCTCGCGGTCCACATGCAGCGGGCCGCCGTCGCCGTTGTAGATGGCGTTGGGCGAGGTCGCGGCGTAAGGGTTGTTGTAGGGAATGCCGTAGTCGGGCAGGTCGTCGGTTTCGTAATGGTAGTAGTCCACCCCGATACGCGTCGGCGTGCCGATGCCGAGGTTGAAGGACAGGGCGGCGCCGAGGTGGTCGTTATAGACCTCGTCGCGGCCGGCGACGTCGCTGTCCTCCTTCATCACGTTCAGGCGCACGGCCACGGTGTCGGCCAGCTGGCGGTTTACATCGACGGTGGCGCGCCTGTAGTTGGCGGTGCCCAGGCCCAGGCCGATGTCGGCCGAGTTGCCGAGGTGAGCCTGCTTGCTGGTGAGGTTGATGGAACCGCCGATGGCGCCGCCGCCGCTGAAGGCGGAATCCGGGCCCTTGACCACGTCCACCTGCTCGACGTTGAACATGTCGCGGGATTGCGAGCTGGGGTCGCGCAGGCCGTCGATGAACGTGGCGGACTGGCTGTCGTAGCCGCGGATGAAGGGGCGGTCGCCCGAGGGGTTGCCGCCTTCGCCCATGCCGAAGGTGATGCCGGGCACCGTGCGCAGGGCGTCTTGCAGCGTCAGGGCATTGGTTTCGCGCAGAACCTGCTCGGTAACGACGGTGATCGACTTCGGTGTGTCCACCAAGGGGGCGGTGTATTTGCTGGAGGCGGCGGACTCGGTCTTGTAGCTGCCTTCCGCCTCGGCGCTGACTTTGACCTCGGGCAGGGTCTGCACCGACTGGGCAAGGGCGCTGGCGGGAAGCGCCAGGGCGAGGGCGGTGAGCGCCGCGCTCTGGGAGAGCTGCGGCTGTCGGCGCACGGCGTGCTTCTGATGTTTGATATGAGCCATCGGGAACTGCTCCTGGGTTTAGTGTTTTGGAAAGACAGGACGGCTGGCTGGCTTCCCGGCACTCGCTTGGAGCAGGGTGGCTGGCTGGTTTGTACAACTTGTTTTGGAATAGTAATGATTTCCATTTATGTCTCTCAAGTTGCAACAAGCCGCTCGCCACGCTTGTTGTGCAGATGCAACAAATTCTTATTGCATTCTTAATTGGTCCTGAAAGAAGAGGGTGTTTCCTGGACTTGAAGGGCTGTCGCTGCCGGCGGAGTGGCTACCGGCTTCAGTACACATCCCGCCGATATCGGCCCTGGGCGATCAGTTCGTCCCGTGCTTCCTCGCCGATCTCGCAGCTGATCACCGCGTCCACCGCCGGCGCCATGCCTACCGCGTTGCCGCAGACGTAGATCGCCGCACCTTCCTCCAGCCACTGCCGCAGCTCGGCGGTGGCGTCGGCAAGGCGGTGCTGGACATAGACCGGCTCGGCACCATCGCGGGAAAAAGCGAGGTCCAGCCGGGCCAGCAGGCCGCGCTGCTGCCAGTCCAGCACTTCTTCCCGGTAGTGGAAATCGGCGGCGGCGTTGCGTTCGCCGAAGATCAGCCAGTTGCGGCTCGCACCGGCGCGTTCGCGCTGGCGCAGGTGGGCGCGCAGGCCGGCGATGCCGGTGCCGTTGCCGACCAGGATCAGGGGGCGACCGGCATTGGCGCCGAGGCGGAAGTTCTCGTGGGGGCGCAATCGCAGCGAGATGGCGGCGCCGATGCCGGCGCCCTCGGTGAGCCAGCCGGATGCCGCGCCCAAGGCGCCATCGGCGCCGCGTTGCTGGCGTACCAGCAGCAGCAGGCGGCCTTCCTGGGGAAGCGAGGCGATGGAGTATTCGCGGGGCCGTTCCGGGTCGGCAGGTGCCAGTACCTGTACCAGGTCGCCGGCTTCCCACGCCGGCAGCGGGGCGCCATCCGCCGGGACGAGTTCGACATGGAAGGCTGGCGCGCCGGCGCTGCCCGGGTTGGCCAGGCGACGGGCGCTCAGGCGCCAGTGTTCATAGGCCGGGCCGCGCCAGTCGGGCAGGTCGCCGGTGCCGGCGATGTGGCCGAGTTCGTGCTGCCAGCGCTGCAGGGCGGCGGCGTTGCCGTTGTCCACCTCGATGGCGGGGAAGATGGCGTGGGCGCCGTTGTGGCGCAGCCAGCCATTCAGCGCGCGGCCGAAGCCGCAGAAGCGGGCGTATTCGCTGTCGCCCAGGGCGAGCAGGCCGTAATGCAGATGCGCGAGCGGCAGCTTGCCGGCCATGATGCGGCGGGCGAACAGGGCGCCGTTGTCCGGCGGGTCGCCCTCGCCGCAGGTGCTGACGAGGAAGAGCGCCTCTTCGCTGTCGGCGAGCATCTCCTGGGTTAGCTGGCCCAGCGGGAGCAGCCGGGTCGGCGTGCCGGCCGCCTGCAGGGCTTCGGCGGCGGCGCGGGCGAGTTGCGCGGCGAAGCCGGTCTGGCTGGCGTAGCTGACGAGCACCGGCCTGCCGCTGCCGGCGCCGGGCGCGAGTACCGCCGCAGCATGGGCAGCGCGCTGCCGCCGCCTGCGCTCGCGCAGGCCGGTCGCCAGGCAGAGCGCCGCGTAGAGCAGCAGGACGAGGCCGGCTGCGGCGAGCCGGCTGGGTTCCAGGAGAGGCATCGGCGGGGTGGTGGGTGGAGGTGGTTCGGGGAGGGCGCCCGAGGTGCTCGGGCGCCTGTTCCGCTTGGTGCATCGGGTTGGTTCTGAGCGGCGCCAAAGCCGGGGGCCTTGGCGGACTGCAGGCGCCCGCCCGGACGGAAGTGGCGAGCCGCCTCAAATGACTGCGGGCGGAGGCGCAAGCGCGGCCCCGCCCGCAACAGCGCCGGGGCCGGCTGGCCCTGTTCGCTTATTCCGGCAGGACTTCGAAGGTGGCGACGTAGGACAGGCGGCGTTCCTTGGCCTGCTTTACCGTGGTCTTGTCGTCGGTCACGTCGGCGTCCAGCCAGTACATGCCGGCCTGCGGCCACTTCACGCTGAACTTGCCCTCGGCGTCGGTGGTGAGCTTGATCTCTTCCAGCTGGTTGCGGTAGCGGCTGCCGCCGCGCACCAGCACGACTTCGATGCCGGCGGCGGGCTTGCCGTCCACCTGGAAGCGGAAGGTGGCGCTTTCACCGGCGAAGAGGTCGTTCGGATGGGTCACCGGCACCAGTTCCAGGCCCTTGCCGGTGGGCTGGATGGCGCTGGGCTTGCCCACGGTGACGAAGGTTTCCAGCCGGCTGACGGATTCGGTGACGCGCAGCTCGGTGGCGTTGGCCGGCACCTCCTTGGCGAAGTTTTCGGCGTTGCCGCGGAAGCGCTTCGGCTGGTCGCCTTCCTTCCACATGGCCATGATGCCGTCGTTCACCACCGCCAGGCGGTAGGTGCCGGTCTGCGTCAGGTTGAGGTCGAACACGGTGCGCAGCTTGCCCTGCTGCAGGTTCTCGGTCGGCACGGTGCTGCCGTCCGGCGCGCTGACCACCAGGTTGTCCACCCGCAGCGGCACATGGTTGAAGTGGAAGACGTCGTTGGCGACCGCGGCGTCCACCGTGATGTAGGAGGCCTTGGACAGCACGGTGGAAGAGGGCAGCAGCCAGAAGTTGTGGGCGTGCGCGGCCGGCAGTTGCAGGCAGAAGGCGAGGGCGGCGGCGAGCTTGAGGGTGTGTTTCATTCGAAGTCTCCTAGCGTGGTCATTCGGGAATTCAGGGCTTGAGCTGGACGGTGATGGCGCCGAGTTCGTGCTGGCCTTGCGCTTTCAGCTGCTCGGCCTTCTGCGGCGGCCACTGGAAGGGCACGGTGAGCAGTTCGCGGCCGCCGACTTCGCGCGCGGCTTCCACCACCAGGCGGTATTCGCCCGCCGGCAGCTTGCCCAGCGGCACGCTGCCCTCGGCGAAGCTCAGGCTGTGCTTGCCGGGGGCGCGGGTGGCGCTGGTGACGCCGTCGATCGGCACTTCCAGCTCGCGGCCGGCGCGGCGCCACCACTGGCGCAGATCCTTCAGCCACTTGGTGCCTTCGTTGTTGCGCATCTTGCCGTCGTACCAGACCGCCAGATTGGCGGCGACGCTGTTGTCCGGCCGTTCGATCCAGGCAGCAACGTAGGGGCGGTGGTATTCGGCGACGCTGAGGCGGGGGATTTCCACTTCGAGGTCGATGTTGGCGGCCACGGCCGGGGCGGCGGCCAGCAGGCTGGTGGCGAGGAGCAGGGTGCGGCGCATGGAGGTCTCGGCGTTGGGTTGAACGGACGGGCGCTGCGGGCGAGCGCTCAATGGATGAAGAGGATGGCCAGCAGCGCCGGAATCACCACGCCGAGGCCGACGATGGGCCAGGTGGAAGGCCGATTGCCGGCATGCATCTGCAGGATGAACAGCCCGGTAATGGAGAACACCAGGCAGGCGGCGGCGAAGATGTCGATGAACCAGCTCCAGGCGGTGCCTGCGTGGCGGCCCTTGTGCAGGTCGTTGAGATAGGCGATCCAGCCGCGGTCGGTGTCTTCGTATTCCAGTGCGCCGTCGTTCAGGTCCACCCGCAGCCAGGCGTCGCCGCCGGGGCGGGGCAGGGCGAGGTAGACCTCGTCGGCGGACCATTCGGCCTCTGTGTCGCGGGTGCGGATGCCGAGCTCATCGAGCAGCCAGGCGCGGAGGTCGGCGGGCAGATGTGCGGCTTCGCCCTGCGGCCCGCTTTCGGCCTGCGTCTTCAGGTGTTCCAGCAGCGTCGGTGGCAGCTGACTTTCCCGGGTGTGGATGTGCGGCTTGGCTTCGATGTCGCCCGCGTGGTTGAGGGTGATGCCGGTGATGGCGAACAGCAGCATGCCGAGCAGGCACAGTGCGGAGCTGATCCAATGCCATTGGTGCAGAGTCTTCAGCCAGCCGCTGCGCCGGGCCTGCCGCCGCGCCGCCTGATCGGCGGCGGGCGCGCTGCTGCGCGGGGGGGAGGATTCCTGGGGGG
>Ga0209699_100303_pt1 | contig 35683 bp, 31 predicted proteins | sample SynthPrep_1_END__FD_187204 | JGI IMG/M metagenome (GOLD analysis project Ga0209699, IMG submission 187204) | Synthetic microbial communities from Ohio, USA - SynthPrep_1_END_DS7_MetaG (SPAdes) (version 2) | ecosystem: Engineered > Bioreactor > Aerobic > Activated sludge | place: USA: Ohio...
GGCGGGCGATGGCGTTCTCGGTATAGCGACGCAGAGCCGGGGTCAGCTCGCCGCTGCCGACTTCGCGCAGCAGATCCTTGCTGGCACGCATGGCCTGCGGGCTGTTGTGCAGCAAATTGGCGACCCAGGTCTCGACTTGCACCTCTAGTTCATCGGACGGGAAGCACTCGGCGAGCAGGCCCAGTTCACGGGCACGGCGGCCGTCGAAGCGTTCGGCGGTGAGTGCATAGCGCCTGGCGGCGCGTTCGCCGATGGCTTGCACGACGAAGGGGCTGATCACCGCCGGCGCGAGGCCGATGCGCACCTCGGACAGCGAGAACAGCGCATCTTCGCTGCCGATGGCCATATCGCAGCAACTGGCCAGGCCCACGGCACCGCCGAAGGCCGCGCCCTGTACCACGCCCAGGGTCGGGATCTTCAGGCCGTGCAGGTTGTACATCAGCTCGGCCAGCTCGCGCGCATCGCCCAGGTTGGCGTTGTAGTCGAGGGTGGCGGCGTGCTGCATCCAGGCCAGGTCGGCGCCCGCGGAGAAGTGCTTGCCACGGCCTCGCAGCAGGAGGAAACGCAGGCTCCTGTCTTCACCGACGGCGTCGAGGGCGAGGATCAGCTCGCGGATCATCTCGGCGTTGAAGGCATTGTTCTTTTCCGGGCGGTTCAGCCACAGGGTGGCGAAGCCGCGCGGGTCTTTTTCGAGTTGTACGGTGGTGAAGTCGGTCATGGTCAATCCGTAGGTTGTCGCGGGGCCGCCCAGGTCGTGCGCACCGATACATTGAATATTGGTGCGCACAGCGCACCCTACATACGAAACACGCCGAAACGGGTCGGCTCGATCGGGGCGTTGAGGCTGGCGGACAACGCCAGGGCCAGCACCTCGCGGGTTTGCGCCGGGTCGATCACGCCATCGTCCCAGAGCCGGGCGCTGGAATAGAAGGCGTGTGCCTGCTGCTCGTACTGCTCGACGATGGGCTGCTTCAGGCGCTGCTCGTCCTCGTCGGAGTACGCTTGGCCGGCGCGCTGCGCCTGCTCGCGCTTGACCTGCACCAGCACGCCGGCGGCCTGCTGCGCGCCCATCACGCCGATGCGTGCGTTGGGCCACATCCACAGCAAGCGCGGGTCGTAGGCTCGGCCGCACATGCCGTAGTTGCCGGCGCCGAAGCTGCCACCGATGATCACGGTGAACTTCGGCACCTGGGCGCAGGCCACGGCGGTAACCAGCTTGGCGCCGTGCTTGGCGATGCCACCTTCCTCGTATTTTCTGCCCACCATGAAGCCGGTGATGTTCTGCAGGAACAGCAGTGGGATGCCGCGCTGGCAGGCCAGCTCGACGAAGTGCGCACCTTTCTGTGCCGACTCCGCGAAGAGGATGCCGTTGTTCGCCAGGATCGCCACCGGGTAGCCATTGATGCGGGCGAAGCCGCAGACCAGGGTGGTGCCGAACAGCGCCTTGAATTCGTCCAGTTGCGAGTCGTCGACGATACGCGCGATCACCTCGCGCACGTCGAAGGGCTGCTTGGCATCGGCCGGGATCACCCCGTACAGCTCTTCGGCCGGGTAGCGCGGGGCGATGGGGGGGCGGCTGTCGAGCTGGCCGAGCTTGCGCCAGTTGAGGTTGGCGATGCTGCGCCGGGCCAGGGCCAGGGCGTGTTCGTCGTCTTCGGCATAGTGGTCGGCCACGCCACTGGTCTTGCAGTGCACGTCGGCGCCGCCGAGTTCCTCGGCGCTCACCACCTCGCCGGTGGCGGCCTTCACCAGCGGTGGGCCGGCGAGGAAGATGGTGGCCTGCTCGCGCACCATGATGGTCTCGTCGCTCATGGCCGGCACATAGGCACCGCCGGCGGTGCAGGAGCCCATCACGACCGCGATTTGAGGAATCCCCATCGCGCTCATGTTGGCCTGGTTGAAGAAGATCCGGCCGAAGTGCTCGCGATCCGGGAACACCTCGTCCTGGCGTGGCAGATTGGCGCCGCCGGAGTCCACCAAGTAGATGCACGGCAGACGGTTTTCACGGGCGATGGCCTGGGCACGCAGGTGTTTCTTCACCGTCAGCGGGTAGTAGGAGCCGCCTTTCACCGTGGCATCGTTGGCCACGATCATGCACTCCACGCCTTCGACCCGGCCGATGCCGGCGATCACCCCGGCGGCGGGCACGTCCTCGCCGTAGACCTCATGGGCGGCGAGCTGGCCGATCTCCAGAAAGGGCGAGCCGGCGTCGAGCAGGCGGTCGATTCGTTCGCGCGGCAGCAGCTTGCCGCGCGAGGTGTGGCGCTCCTGTGCCTTGGCGCCGCCGCCTTCGTGGACGCGGGCGAGCAGGGCGCGCAGCTCGTCCACCTGGGCGAGCATTGCCGCCTGGTTGGCGGCGAACTCCGGCGAGCGGGTGTTGATCTGGGTATGCAGGATGGCCATCTGGCGCGCTCCGTTTTCTGGCTACCGTCTGTAGGGTGCGCCGTGCGCACCCTACGGGGTCAGTGGCCGTGGTTATTTCGTTTCGTTGAACAGCTCGCGGCCGATCAGCATGCGCCTGATTTCGCTGGTGCCGGCGCCGATTTCGTACAGCTTGGCGTCACGCAGCAGACGGCCGGCCGGGTACTCGTTGGTGTAGCCGTTGCCGCCGAGCAGCTGGATGGTGTCCAGCGCCATTTTCGTCGCCATCTCGGCGGTGTAGAGGATCACCGCGGCGGCGTCCTTGCGTGATTCCTCGCCGCGATCACAGGCACGGGCGACGTTGTACAGATAGGACTTGGAGGCGTTCATGCCGGCGTACATGTCGGCCAGCTTGCCCTGTACCAGCTGGAATTCGCCGATGGACTGCCTGAACTGCTGGCGCTCGTGCACATAGGGCAGCACCACGTCCATGCAGGCACTCATGATTCCGGTCGGTCCGCCGGACAGTACGGTGCGCTCGTAGTCCAGGCCACTCATCAGCACGCGCACGCCACCGCCCTCGACACCGAGGATGTTCTCCTCCGGCACTTCGCAGTCCTCGAACACCAGCTCGCAGGTGTTCGAGCCGCGCATGCCCAGCTTGTCCAGCTTCTGGTGACGGGAGAAGCCCTTGAAGTCGCGCTCGACGATGAACGCGGTCATTCCCCTGGAGCCGGCGTTGATGTCGGTCTTGGCGTAGATCACATAGGTGTTGGCGTCAGGCCCGTTGGTGATCCACATCTTGTTGCCGTTGAGCACGTAGCGGTCGCCGCGCTTCTCTGCGCGCAACTTCATCGATACGACGTCGGAACCGGCGTTGGGCTCGCTCATGGCCAGGGCGCCAACGTGTTCGCCGGAGCACAGCTTGGGCAGGTATCTGAGCTTCTGCGCTTCGCTGCCGTTCTTGTGGATCTGGTTCACGCAGAGGTTGGAGTGCGCGCCGTAGGAGAGACCCACCGAGGCCGAGGCGCGGCTGATTTCCTCCATGGCCAGCACATGTGCCAGATAACCCATGTCGGTGCCGCCGTACTCTTCTTTGACGGTCATGCCGAGCAGGCCCATGTCGCCGAACTTGCGCCACATGTCCATGGGGAACTCGTTGTCGCGGTCGATCTGCGCGGCGCGCGGCGCCAGTTCGGCCTGGGCGAACTGATGCACCGCGTCGCGCAGCATGTCGAGGGTTTCGCCGAGGCCGAAATTGAGAGTGGGATAGCTCATGGGGCACCTTCTTGTTGTCGGGGGTGCGCCGTGCGCACCGTATCAGGTTCAGGGAGCACATCGCGCAGCCTGTGGTCAGGTCTCGGCCAGGGCGGCGAGGCAGCGTTCCTCGGCGGTGTCCAGTTCCAGCTGCATCTGTTCGATGTCCAGCAACTGTTGCTGCAATTGCAGACGACGTTCGGCGATCTTGCTCATGAAGGTTTCAAGCTGCTTGCGATTACCGCTGCCCGGGTCGTACAGCTCGATCAGCTCGCGGCATTCGGCCAGGGAAAAGCCGATGCGCTTGCCACGCAGGATGAGTTTCAGCGCCACCTTGTCCTTGGCACTGTAGATGCGTTCCTGCCCGCGCCGCTCGGGGGCGAGCATGCCCTGCTCCTCGTAGAAGCGAATGGCGCGGGTGGTGATGTCCAGTTCGCGGGCCAGGTCGGAGATGGAGTAGGTGGTTGCCATGGTCATTGCTCGTTTACCTTTACGTTAACGTAAACCTGTGCAAATCTGGCTGTCAATCTCACCCCCACAACAATCACAGAGGTTGAGCATGCGTATCGACGAATCGGTATTCCTGATCAGTGGTGGCGCCTCCGGCCTGGGTCTGGCCACTGCCCGTGAGCTGATCGGGCAGGGCGGCAAGGTCGTGCTGCTGGACATCAACGCCGAAGCGGGGCGACAGGCCCTCGATGAACTGGGCGCCAACGCCCGTTTCGTGCGTGCCGACATCACCCGTGAGGAAGATGGCCACAGCGCCGTGGCGCAGTCGCTGGCGGCCTTCGCTGCCTTGCATGGGCTGGTCAACTGCGCCGGTATCGCACCGGCCGAGAAAGTGCTCGGTCGCAACGGCGTCCACGGTCTGGACAGCTTTCGTCGTACCGTCGAGGTCAACCTGATCGGCAGTTTCAACCTGCTGCGCCTGGCCGCCGAGGCCATGGCGCAGAACACGCCGAACGCCGACGGTGAACGCGGGGTCATTGTCAATACGGCCTCGGTGGCCGCGTTCGACGGGCAGATGGGGCAGACGGCCTACGCCGCGTCGAAGGGTGGGGTGGCGGCACTCACATTGCCGGCGGCGCGCGATCTGGCGCGCTCCGGCATCCGCGTGATGTGCATCGCCCCCGGTGTGTTCGAGACGCCGATGATGGCCGGCATGCCTCAGGACGTGCGTGACGCGCTGGCCGCCAACGTGCCGTTCCCGCCGCGCCTGGGGCGCCCTGACGAATACGCCGCGCTGGTGCGGCATATCGTCGAGAACCCGATGCTCAACGGCGAGGTGATTCGTCTCGATGGCGCGCTGCGAATGGCGGCGAAGTAGGGGCCGATAGCGCCCTTGGCAGGCGTTTCAGCCGCGAATGGCGGTGTCGCGACCGGCGCGACCGAAGCCGCTCCTGCAGTCAGATACATGGCCCGGACGCGATCCGGGGATAACGCAGAACCGAAGGTGAACCTGATGAAACAGCAACTCGATCCCGTCGTCATCGTCAGCGCGGCTCGCACCCCCATGGGCGGATTTCTCGGCGACCTGGCCGGCCTCACGGCGGCCGAACTGGGCGCTGCAGCGATCCGCTCGACCCTGGAGCGTGTCGGCCTTGCGGCTGAAGCGGTGGACAGCGTGCTGATGGGCTGCGTGCTGCAGGCCGGTCAGGGCCAGGCGCCGGCGCGCCAGGCGGCTCTGGGGGCCGGTCTGAGCCAGGCGGCGCAATGCACCACGCTGAACAAGATGTGCGGTTCCGGCATGCAGGCGTTGATGCTCGGCCATGACCAGTTGCTGGCCGCTAGCGCCGACGTGCTGGTGGCCGGTGGCATGGAGAGCATGTCCAATGCGCCGTACCTGTTGGCGCGCGCGCGGGGCGGTTATCGCATGGGCCATGGTCAGGTGCTCGACCATATGTTCCTCGATGGCCTGGAGGATGCTTACGAACGCGGCCGGTTGATGGGCACCTTCGCCGAGGATTGCGCGCAGCACTATGGTTTCAGTCGCGCAGAGCAGGACGCGTATGCCCTGGAGTCGCTACGCCGCGCTCAGCAGGCGATAACCGATGGCCGTTTCGCCAGCGAAATCGTCGCCGTGGAGGCGCCGCAGGGGCGTGAGCTGTGTCTCGTCAGCACCGATGAACAGCCGCCCAAGGCACGCCCGGAGAAGATTCCCGGTCTGAAACCGGCGTTCCGCGAGGGTGGTACGGTCACGGCCGCCAATGCCAGCTCCATCTCCGATGGTGCTGCTGCGCTGCTGCTGATGCGCCTGTCGCAGGCGCAGGAACGCGGCCTGACTCCGCTGGCGCGCATCGTCGGCCATGCCGGCCACGCCCAGGCGCCGAACCTGTTCACCACTGCTCCGGTCGCGGCGATCCGGCGCCTGCTGGGGCGTACCGGGTGGGCACTGGAGACGGTCGATCTGTTCGAGATCAACGAGGCTTTCGCCGTGGTGCCCATGGTAGTCATGCGTGAATTAGCCATCGCTCACGACAAGCTCAATGTGAATGGCGGCGCCTGTGCCCTGGGCCATCCCATCGGCGCATCCGGTGCGCGCATCCTGGTCACTCTGCTGGCGGCGCTGCAGCAGCGAGGCCTCAAGCGCGGCGTGGCCTCTGTATGTATCGGCGGCGGTGAGGCCACTGCCGTGGCCATCGAATTGTATTGAATCGACCCGTAGGGTGTCGTGGGGCCGCCCAGGCTGTGCGCACCGAGCGTTTTCGCCAACCAGCGGTGCGCATGGCGCACCCTACGTATGGAGCCGGCCATGCTGCCCAACGAAGAACAGATCCTGATCCGTGACATGGCCCGCCAGTTTGCCCAGGAACGGTTGAAATCCTTCGCTGCCGACTGGGATCGCGAGCATCGTTTCCCCGCCGAGGCCATCGCCGAGATGGGCCGGCTGGGCTTCATGGGCATGCTGGTGCCACAGCAGTGGGGCGGCGCCGAGACCGGCCACCTGGCCTACGCCATGGCGCTGGAGGAGGTAGCGGCCGGCGACGGTGCCTGTTCCACCATCATGAGCGTGCACAACTCGGTGGGCTGCATGCCGATCCTCAAGTACGGCAGCGAGGCGCAGAAGCAGCGCTTCCTTCGTCCGCTGGCCGAGGGCGCCATGCTCGGCGCCTTTGCCCTGACCGAGCCACAGGCCGGCTCCGACGCCAGTGACCTGCGCACCCGCGCCCGGCGCGATGGCGACCACTACGTGCTCAACGGCGCCAAGCAGTTCATCACCTCCGGCAGCCATGCCGGCATGGTGATCGTGTTCGCCGTCACCGATCCGCAAGCCGGCAAGAAGGGCATCAGTGCCTTCATCGTGCCGACCGAGACGCAAGGGTTCTCGGTGGTACGCGTGGAGGACAAGCTCGGCCAGCATGCCTCCGACACCTGCCAGATTCAGCTCGACGAGGTGCGCATCCCGGCCAGCCTGCGCCTGGGCGAGGAGGGCGAGGGCTATCGCATTGCCCTGGCCAATCTCGAAGGTGGGCGTATCGGTATCGCTGCGCAATCGGTGGGCATGGCACGGGCTGCGTTCGAGGCGGCGCGTGATTACGCCCATGAGCGAGTGACCTTCGGCAAGCCGATCATCGAGCATCAGGCGGTGGCGTTTCGCCTGGCAGACATGGCCACGCAGATCGCCGTGGCGCGGCAGATGGTGCACCACGCCGCCAGTTTGCGCGAGGCGGGCCAGGCATGCCTGACCGAGGCGTCGATGGCCAAGCTGTTCGCCTCGGAGATGGCCGAACGGGTGTGCTCGGCGGCGATCCAGACGCTGGGCGGCTATGGCTACCTGAAAGACTTCCCTGTCGAGCGCATCTACCGCGACGTGCGCGTCTGCCAGATCTACGAAGGCACCAGCGACGTGCAGCGGATGGTGATTGCGCGAAGTCTATGAGGGCGTGCGATCGTAGGGTGCGCCGTGCGCACCGGGGCTGGCACCGTTATTGAGGATGGTCAGCCTCTCCCGCAAGACGGAGAGGGGCATTCATCATCAGCGTTGATCAATCGAACTGATACTGCACACCCGCGCCGAGGTACCAGGCTCGCTCCGGGCCGGGTTCGTAGTAGCGGCCATTGCCGTCACCGACGATCACCGAGCCGATGTACTCGCGATCCAGCAGGTTGTCGATGCGCAGCACCTGGTTGAAGGTCATGGCACCGACCTTCTGTTCGAAGCGGGCCTGCCAGTTGAACAGCGCATAGCTGGGCGCCGCCTTGGCGGTGTTGCTGTCCTCGACGTACAGCCTGCTGCGGTACAGGCCTTCGACGGCGGTACTGAACCATGCCACCGGCTGCCAGGCGAGTTCGCCATACAGGCTGCGGGTGGGGATGCCCGGCAGGTGGTTGCCCGACTCGATCAGGCGGCCGTTGCTGGTGAAGTCCCTGCTGTAGGTGGCACCGATATGGGTGTAGGCAAGGTTGGCGCGCAGGGTTTCGCTCAGGTGGCTTTCCAGGGCCAGCTCGACGCCACGGCGGCGGGTCTGGGCGGCGTTCTGGAAGCGTGAACGGCCACCGCTGGCCGACTCCACCACCAGCTCGTCGTCGGTATCGATCTGAAACAGCGCCAGTTGCAGGCTGGTCGCTTCGGCAAGGCGGGCCTTGAGGCCGACTTCGATCTGCTCGCTGGTGGCCGGTTTCAGGTCGAAGCCGAAACCGCCGCCCGTGCCGGAATAGGACAGCTCGTTCAGCGTGGGCGTCTCCACGCCCTTGCCCCAGCTGGCATAGAGATTGAGATCCGGCAGCAGGGCATAGCTGGCGCCGAGGGTTGGCAGCAGCTCGCGGTAGGTGACCGCGCCGCTGTCGTCGCCATTGCTCGGGAAGCGATCATCCACATCGAACTTCACCTGGCTGTGACGCAGCCCGGCCTGCAGGTCGAGTCTGCCCAGTTGCCAGGCTGCCTGGACGTAAGGTGACAGGCTGGTGACCTCGTTGCGTTCATCACGCCGAAGATTGCCCTTCACCCCCAAGGTGCTGCCGATGAAATTCTCGTAGCCCTGGCGATCATCGCGTGAGTAGTCATAGTCCAGACCGGCGGTGAGGGTCAGCAGGCTGCTGCCCAGGTCGAACGGTTGAATCCAGCGGTTGCCGATGCCATGAAAGCGCCGCTCGAAGTCGATCACGCCGCCGGAGTGCGATGGATTGCCTTGCACTCCGACAGGAATCGACTGGTACTGGATCACCCGCCGCGTGCCGCTGTACAGCGTGCTCTGCCAGGTGCCGGCGGTGAAGCTGCGCTCGTAGTTGAGCGCGAACTGCCGATGATCGACGGTCTTGCGCGTATCGAACTGCAAGGCGCTGGGTGCCGCAGCACGGCGATCGCTCCGTACCTGATCCCAGGTCAGCCCCTGCGGATCCTGCGTATCGTTCTGATCCAGTTCACTGAAGCTCAGGCTGAGTTTGCTGAGGTCATCCGGGTGCAGGGTCAGTTTGGCGAAGGTCTTGTCGAGGATGGCGCCGCTGTGGTTGCGGTAGCCGTCGGTTTCGAAGTGCGAGCGGTTGATGATGAAGCCGGCCTTGTCGCTGCCGCCTTCTGCCGCGATGCGGGTACGGCTGGTGCCGAAGGCCGCCTGCGAGGTGTCGAGCGAGACCTTGGGCGCACCCTCGCCGTCGCGCGAAAACAGCTGGATCACCCCACCGGAGTTGCTGCCGTAGACACTGGCGAATGGTCCGCGCAGGACTTCGATGCGCTCCAGGGTGTCGAGGTCGAAGGTCGCCGCCTGGCCCTGGCCATCAGGGTTGGACAGTGGCACACCATCGGCCAGCAGCTTGATGCCGCGAATGCCGAAGGCCGAGCGGGCGCCGAAGCCGCGCGAGGATACCTGCAGATCCTGGGCGTAGTTCTGGCGGTTCTGCACCACCAGCCCCGGCACGCTGCCGAGCGCCTCGGACAGGTTGACCCCCGGTTTGCCGAGAGTAGCCTGCTCGGCGTCGATGCGGTTGACGGAGAAGGGCAGTTGCCAGCCGCTGGCCTGATAGCGGCTGCCGGTGATCACCAGTTCGTCGATCTCGTAAGGCGTCTGTTCGGCCAGAGTCAGTCCCGGGAGCAGGACGATGCAGGTCAACGTGAGGCGCATGGCGCGATCCTTTTTCAGGTTCTTCTTGTGCGCACCCTTGCAGGTGCGGTTGATGTGCATGGCGGCGCAGACATGGCCGCTGAATCAGGTGACATCCATGGGCCGTGTCAGGTTTGATCAATGATTGGCGAGCCGTGTGCGCGCAAGGCTTGAGTTGTCCCGAAAATGCCGTCCAATGACCATGGTCATAAGGTTGCCGGCGGCTTCGACATTGGTCGTGGTTCTTTGGTCGCATGCCGCTGCCATGCGCTGCTGCGCACGACGGTGATTGCAAAGCGAGTCTCGCAGGGTAGCAGGCGAGCCCTTGGCATACGGACGCGCAGGAGGCGAATTTGTTTCCACGCATTTTGCCGCTGCGCTGTGGCGTGCCGCAGGACAAGGGCATGCAGATCAACGAGATCGATCCGACCGAGTCGCAGCGCAGGAACCTGAACCGGCTGATGGTTTCGCGGTGCACGCAGGTGGTGCCACTCCTTGCAGGGTGGCGGTACCCCGGGCGGCGTGCCTCGCGCTTGGTTCGCCGACAGGGCTGGTGGGATCGGTCGCTGAAAGTCAATGGAGGCGCGATGACTCAGCGCCGTCGTCGTTCCGCCGAACGCGTCATCCTGTCCGATGTGGCCAAGGCCGCCGGGTGTTCGCTGATGTCCGCCTCGCGTGCGCTGTCGCAGCCGGGGCGGGTCTCCGATGCTCTGCGCGAACAGGAGGTGCGTGCCGCCAAGGTGCTGGGGTACGTGCCCGTCAGCTGGGCCTGGATGTACCGGGACGACTGGCCATTGCCGGGTTCAACGACCTGCCGGCGGCGGCCTGGATGCATCCGGCGCTGAGCACGGTGCGAACCACGCGCGGGCGCATCGGCGAGCTGGCGGCCAACATGCTGCTCACCCTGATGCGGGGTGAAACGCCGGAGCAGCACTGCATCGACGTCGGCTTCGAGCTGGTGATGCGCGACAGTGCCTGAGGCTTATTGCTTCTTGCTGGCGTCGGCCACCTGCTCGGCCGCATCCAGGCGCAGGCGTTCGCGCTCGTCGAAGCGCTCGGCGGCCAGTGCCTCGATGGCGGCGCGTCTGTCACCACTGCTCAATCCTGTGTTGGCCTCGATCTTCGCCTTGGCCGCCAGATAGTCATCCAGCCGGCGTTGCCAGTTCTGCCGCTGGCTATCCAGCACTTCCAGGCGTGCGGTCGCTTCGGCACCCACCAGTTGCTGACGCATCTGACGAATCTGTGCGGAGCTGGCACCTTCTGCCTGCAGACGGGCAGTGTTCTGCCGCAGTTCCTGCTGCAGTTGCGGCAATACGGCATCCTGCAGGTCGTCCGGCAGCGCAGCTCGCAGCCGATCGAGCGCAGCGCCTTTCTCTTCGGCGCTCATTCCGGCGTCCTGCTGGATGGCCAGGCGTTCCAGAGTGAAACGGTTGTAACCTTCCTCGCGGGCGAAGAATGCCTGGTGGGTTTCGCTGTCGAACAGTCGCGCACGGAGTGCCTGCACCGCCGTTTCGCGCTGGCGCATGGCGTCCAGGCTGGCCATCTGCGGCAAGTCGCGCTCCAGCATCACCAGTTCGCGCTTGTAGCTCAGGTACTGGTCGAGCAGCGCGTGTGCACGGGCGCGCGCAGGCTCCTGCAACTGGCTGTCGATGTAATTGCGCAGGCGTGAAACGCTGGCTTCCAGGTTTTCTTCACCGATGCTGGCGAGGAAGTAATCGAAGATGCGCCGAATGTCCTCGCTGATGATCAGATTGCCGGCGGTGTCGACGCGAAAGCTGCCGTCGACTTCGGTGCCGGCGAAGGAGTTGGGCAGGGCCAGCCTGGCGGCTTTCCTTTGTTCATCGACGACGACCGCTGCGACGGTCTCGGCAATTGGCGCAGCGGCTGGCTGTGCGACTGTGCCGGCAGTTGCAGGTGGGGTGAATGGGGTCGCCTGGTGTCCGGGGTGCAGGTAGAGCAGCAGCGCCAGGCTGATGGCGATCAGTAGAGGCAGGGCGAGCAGGACTTTCTTCACGGCAGATTCCAGTAAAGCGTCGGATCGGGATCGCTCCCGATCCGAACCGAGGCTCAGAACGAGTGCCTGGCAGTGTGCGCCGTGCGCACCTGGGCGGTAGCGTCAGCGTTTCGGTGCGTACGGCGCACCCTGCGAGCATTCGTCCGTGCCAGGCACGGACGAACCCCTAGAGCCCGGCATTCTTCAGGCGATTGGCGTGCTGGCGGTAGACGGTCACCGGATCGGTCTCGAACAGGCTGGTCAGGCCCAGAGTCTGGTTGACCTCGTCGAGGTGATTCATCCGATAGTTGTCGCGGATCACCTGGCCCATGCGTGAACTGCAGCGCCCCACCAGACCGTCGTTGGCTTCGTTGCCGAAGGTCAGCGAGGACGCGCCCATCAGCAGGTCGCTCGGGTCAAGCAGGTTGGTCAATGGGCTGGTTCCGCTCCAGGAGTAGTAGCGCACGCCATTGACGCTGTAGGCGCCTTCGCCGCAGGCGCTGGTGGGAATGCCCTGCGGGAACTTGGCGTTGAAGCGGGCGGCGCCCTGGCTGTTGAGTGACTCCAGCGAGCCGAGTGCATTCTGCGGTGTGGTGCTGGAACTGCCGGAAAGGAAGTTGATCAGCGTGCCCAGGCCGTTGACGATGCCCACCAGCAAGGGTGTTGCCACCGGGCCGGCGGGGCCGTCGCTGATGCCCTTGAGGAAGTCGGCGGTGGCCGAGCCCTTGTGCGGCGCACCCACGCTGGTCACCGAGGCGACCAGATCCGGACGCACGGCGGCGACATAGCGGGTGGTCGGGCCGCCATGGCTGTGGCCGATCAGGTTGACCTTGCCTTTGCCGCTGATGGCGACGATATCCTCGACCTGCTGCAGCAATTGCTCGCCGCGGGCTTCGGAGGTATCCAGCTGGCTGACTTCGGTAACGTAGACGCTGGCGCCATCACGGCGAAGTGCGGCAGGGATGCCGTACCAGTAGTCGACGCCGAGGATGCTGTCGAAACCGAGCATGCCATGGCCGAGGACGATGGGGTATCTGGTCTGGGTATAGCCGGATGAACCGAACCAGAAAGCCTGGGTCTGGCCGCTGGCGAGCAGGCCGGTGCCGAGGCAGAGGGCGAGCAGGGTCTTATTGTTCTTCATGGGCGCTCTCGATGGGTTTTGTTGAGGCAGTCGGGCTGCGTCCTGCAACGGGGTCGTGCCTATTCCATGGCACGTACGGCGACAGAGTGATGGCAGGAAACATGCCATCACCGGCTTTTCTCGTATAACCCCTCTACTGCGGCACTTTCCCGGAAATGGCTTCGTTTTCCCGGCGTTATTGCCTCAGCTTTTCTGTTACGTGGCGACACGCCAGGTCGGCATGGCGGGCAGCATTCGGTGGCTTCGGATGTGGCCGCCGAGGTAACGGCAGGGCCGCTGTACCGGGTTCGAAGGGTGAAATGGCGAGTTGTCCAATCGAAGGTTGGGGTGCGGGGCGGGCGTGCCTTGACAGCCTTGCCCGGGACTCTCTAGGATGCGCCCTGCGCCGATTTAAACAGCTACTTGCGGGGCGCCACAGGGGGTTGCCTGCAACGCCTGAAATTCCGCTAAAGCGCTGGTTCGGTGTCGCCTCTCACCGCTGCCCAGCGGGATTTCCGAGGCGGAGACTCGACAATGATCTGTCCCCAACCCCTGATTCGTCTGGCGCCCATCACTTCGGGTCTGTTGCTGCGCAACCCGCGCGTGCTGCTCGGCGGCAGTCATCAGCCCACCCTGTTGCGTTACCTCGAAGGCTGGCCCAAGCGCTGGGCCGGGCCGCGTGCATTTCGCATCCAGTTCGTGCAGAACGGTGAGTCGCTGGCGCGCTTCGCCCGCGACAGCTTCGACCTGGCGGTCATCCAGGCGCCCACCGCCGATGCTCTGGCGGACACGGTTCATGAACTGGTACGGGTTGCGCGCCAGGGGCTGATCACACGCCGTTGAGCTTGCCGTTGACGCGCCCTTGCTGAAGGGCGTTCAAACCGTCCGATGTCTCCCGGCGTGGATCGCGGTGCTGGCCTGGTTCAGTCGCTTCGGTGGTCGCCCATGAGTCGGGCAACCATTGGCGAACCCGTGCGAACCTCAGATGTATTCGATCTCGACGATGTAGCAGATCTTTTCGCCGCCAGGACTGTGTACCCGTACTTCGGCGTCCAGATCCTTGCCGACCAGAGCGCGGGCCAGCGGCGAGTCGATGCTGATCAGGCCCTGTTTCAGATCGAGTTCGTCGGGGCCGACGATGCGATAGCGTGACTGCTCGCCGTCCTCGTCCTCGATGGTGACCCAGGCACCGAAATACACCTTGTTCGGGTCGGACGGTTTATCGCTGACGACCTTGAGCTTTTCCAGGCGCTTGGTCAGAAAGCGCACGCGGCTGTCGATCTCGCGCAGCATCTTCTTGCCGTAGGTGTATTCGGCGTTTTCCGAGCGGTCGCCTTGCGCGGCGGCCTCGCTGACCGACTGTGTCACCTGGGGCCTGCGTACGTGCCACAGTTCATGCAACTCGGCACGCAGGCGCGCCTCGCCTTCGGGGGTGATCAATGGCGTGCCGGCGGGGCGTGGAGGGCGATAACGGCTCATGGTGTCTCGTGCCGATGGAGGGGGTGCCAGTCTAGCAAACCCCTGCGATCCTTCTCAGCCCTCACGCAGCACGCTCAGCGGGCTGGCATTCAGCGCGCGGCGGGTACCGAGAACGCCCGCCAGGCCGATCAGCAGGGCGCCGATCAGTGGCAGCAGCAATAGCCAGGGGTGTGGCTGCCAGCTCATGTCGAAGGCATAGCGGTACAGCAGAAAACTCACCAGCTCGCAGCCGAGGGCCGCCAGCAGGCCGGCCGCGGCGCCAAGCAGGCCGAATTCGGCACGACGGGCATTGATCAGCAACCTGCGTTCGGCGCCGAGTGCGCGCAGCAGGGCACCCTGGCGGATACGCTCATCGAGCGTGGCCTGCAAGCCTGCCAGCAGCACGGTGATGCCGGCGGCGAGAACGAACAACAGCACGTATTCGATAGCCAGCGTTACCTGCGCCAGGATGCTGCGCAACTGCGCCAGCAGCGCATCGACCTGCAGCAGGGTGACACTGGGGAATGCCCGGCTGAGGCTGACCAGCTCGGCATCCTGGCCGGGGGGCAGGTAGAAACTGGTCAGGTAGGTGGCGGGCAGATCCTGCAGGGTCTGCGGCTCGAAGATCATGTAGAAATTGGGCTGGAAGCTGTCCCAGTCCACCTCGCGCAGGCTGGTCACCCGGGCTTCGCGTTCGATGCCGCCGACATTGAAGCGCAGGCGATCGCCGAGCTTCAGTTGCAGGCTTTCGGCCAGTTCGGCTTCGACCGAGACGCCGGGCAGGCCGTCGGTCTGTCCCTGCGACCACCAGGCGCCGCTGCTGATACGGTTGTCCGCCGGCAGTTCCTGCGACCAGGTCAGGCTGAGGTCACGCTGGGTGGCGCGCTCGCCGCGGCTTTCCTTGCTCACCAGTTGGCGCACCGGCTCGTCGTTGATCATGATCAGGCGTCCCGGCACCACCGGGTACAGCGGGGCCGGATGCGGTGACAGTTCGGCCAGGCGTGCGGCGAAGGCGTTACGTTCGGCAGGCAGTACATTGAGGGCGAAGTGGTTGGGGGCATCTGCCGGCAACTGATCCTGCCAGGTGTCCAGCAGTTCGCCGCGCAGCAGTGCGATCAGCGCCATGGCCAGCAGAATCAGGCCGAAGGCCAGCGACTGGCCGGCGGCGGCCAGCGGATGGCGCAACAGTTGACCCAGTCCCAGGCGCCAGGGCAGGGCGGCGCGTTGCAGCACGCGGCGCAGGCTTTGCAAACCGAGCAGGAGCAGGCCGCCCAGCAGCAGAGCGGCCAGCAGGCCACCACCGAGCAGTGCCAGGGTCAGGCTCAGATCCAGGCTCAGGCGCCACATGATCAGACCGAGTGCAACCAGTGCGGCGCCGTAGACCAGCCAGGAGCTGGGCGGTACCGGCAGCATGTCGCGGCGCAGCACGCGCAGCGGCGGCACGCGGCCCAGTGCGGCCAGTGGCGGCAGGGCGAAACCGGCCAGTGCCACCAGGCCGGTGGCCATGCCGGCCAGGGCGGGCCAGAGATTGGCTGGCGGCAGGTCGGCGGGTATCAGGCCGCGCAAGAGGTGGAACAGGACGTGTTGGCCGGCCCAGCCAAGCAGGGCGCCCAGCACGCAGGCAAGCAGGCCGAGCAAGGCCAGTTGCAGGGCGAACAGGGCCAGTGCTTCGCGCCGAGACAGGCCGAGACAACGCAGCAGTGCACTGGCATCGAAGCGACGGGTGGCGAATCGGCTGGCCGAGAGTGCCACGGCCACTCCGGCGAGCAGTACGGCCGCAAGGCTGGCGAGGTTCAGATAGCGCTCGGCGCGCCCCAGGGCACCGCCGATCTGGCGATTGCCATCGCGGGCATCGTCCAGGCGCTGACTGGGCTGCAGACTGTCTTCGACGGCCTTGCGGTAAGCGGCCAGGGTGCCGGCATCGCCACGCCAGAGTTCGCGAAAGCGCACGCGACTGCCTGGTTGCACCACCTCGGTAGCGGCCAGGTCGTCGAGATTCATCAGTGCGCGTGGAGTGAGGCTGTAGAAGTCGCCGGCAGTGTCCGGGTCATAGGTGAGCACGCGGCTCAGGCGCAGGCGCTTGGCGCCGATCTCGATTTCATCACCGACGTTCAGGTCGAGGGCGACCATCAGTCGGGCTTCGGCCCAGACCTCGCCAGGGGCCGGGCTGGAGCCGGTTTCTTCTGCCGCGTAAGGGGCGGCCGCACTCTTCAGTTCGCCGCGCAGCGGATAGGTACTGCTGACTGCCTTCACGCTGGCGAGCTGGATGCCCTTGTCGGCTGCCACCACGCTGGAGAACTCCACCGCCTGTGCGTGATCCAGACCAAGTCGGGTGCCGGCTTCGATCTGATCTGCGCTGGCCGCCGAGCTGCCGGTCAGGCGCAGGTCGGCGGCGAGGAACTCGCTGGCGCGCAGCAACATGGCATCGTTCAGTCGGGCACTGAAATAGCCGATGGCACTGCTGGCCGCCACCGCCACCAACAGGGCGAAGAACAGGACGCGCAACTCGCCTGCGCGAGCGTCGCGCAGCAATTGACGGGCGGCCAGCGACAACAGGCGAGTGAAGGGCTGTTTCATCAGGGTTCCACGCTATCGATCAGATGGCCGGCTTCGAGGCGAATCAGGCGATGGCAGCGATGGGCGAGGCGCTCGTCGTGGGTGACCAGAACCAGGGTGGTGCCCCGTTCCTGGTTGAGTTCGAACAGCAGGTCGCTGATGCGCTCACCGGTGTGGCTGTCGAGGTTGCCGGTGGGCTCGTCGGCGAACAGCACGTCCGGCTCGGCGGCGAAGGCGCGGGCAATGGCCACCCGCTGTTGTTCGCCACCGGACAACTGCCGAGGATAGTGACTCAGGCGCTGGCCCAGGCCGACGCGTTCGAGCAGGGCGCGGGCGCGCTGGCGGGCGTCGGCGTGGCCTTCCAGTTCGAGCGGCAGCATGACGTTCTCCAGCGCATTCAGGCTGTCGAGCAACTGGAACGACTGGAAGACGAAGCCGACATGCTCGGCGCGCAGGCGTGCACGCTGGTCTTCGTCGAGTGCGCTCAGATCCTTGCCGACCAGCAGCACTGCGCCGCGGCTGGGCAGGTCGAGGCCGGCGAGCAGGCCGAGGAGGGTGGATTTGCCCGAGCCCGAACTGCCGACGATGGCCAGGCTGTCGCCTTTTTCCAGATCGAGATCGAGGTCGTGAAGGATGGTCAGCTCACCTTCCGTGCTGCTGACCACTTTGCTAAGGTTCCGCGCAACGAGAATGCTCGAAGTCATGGAGATTCCAAATGCGTGCATGGTGGCTGAGTGGTGCCTTGGCCCTGCTGTTCTGGGCCCAGGGAGCGGTTGCAGGCACCCTGCTTGTGGTCGGCGATAGTATCAGCGCGGCTTTTGGCCTGGATAGCCGCCAGGGGTGGGTCGCTCTGCTGGAAAAACGCCTCGCCGACGAGGGTTTCGAGCATGCGGTGATCAACGCTTCGATCAGTGGCGACACCAGCGCAGGCGGCGCCGCGCGGCTGCCGGCGCTGCTTGCCGAGCACAAGCCCGAACTGGTGATCATCGAGCTGGGAGGCAACGATGGCCTGCGTGGGCAAGCTCCAGCGCAATTGCAACAGAATCTTGCGTCGATGGTCGAGAAGTCGCAGCAGGCAGGGGCCAAGGTGCTCCTGCTGGGCATGCGCCTGCCTCCGAACTACGGTGCTCGCTACACCTCGGCCTTTGCCCAGGTCTTCACCGATGTTTCCGAGCAGAAGCAGGTGCCGCTGGTACCTTTCTTTCTCGAGGGTGTTGGCGGGGTGCCGGGGATGATGCAGAGCGATGGCATCCATCCGACCGTGAGCGCACAGCCCCTGCTTCTGGAAAATGCCTGGCCGGCCCTGAAACCGCTGCTGTGAGGCTTTTCGCTCTCAGGCCTTTCGGCTAATGTGGCCGGCCTGTCATGGAGCCCCAGATGCCGCGTCTTGCCTGGTCCCTTTACGCCTATCAACTGATCGAGCCGGACGAGCAGCTGGATCTGTTCGCCTGTCGCGAGGTGCGCCTGCATCTGGTCGCTCGGCAGTTGCGTCTGGGCGGCCATGCCGATCGCACCCTGTGTGGCGGCCTGTTGCCCGCACAGCCACGCTGGAGAGCACTGGACAAGCCGCTGTTGCGCGATCGTCGCCTGTGCCCTGCATGCCTGGCCACCTTCGAGGCGCAACGACAGGGCCTGTGCTCGAACTGGGCGGATGGCTGACGTCTGCCCGGCGCCCATATGGCGGTGTACAATCAGCGCAATTTCATTCAACTCATCAAGGATTCCCGGATGTTGTCGCGATTCTCTGCGGTCAACCGTTGCCTGACGCTCATGGCGCTGTGCTCCAGCGCAGCCGTGCAGGCGCTCGAACTGCCACTGCCGCCTCCGGGCGAGGACGTGGTCGGCCAGGTGCAGGTGATCAAGGCCAAGTACGAGGACACCTTCGCCGATCTGGGGACTGCGAACGATCTGGGCTACCTGGAAATGGTCGCGGCCAACCCCGGCGTCGACCCCTGGCTGCCGGGCGAGGGCGCCGAGATCATTCTGCCGACTCGCTACGTGTTGCCACCGGGCCCGCGTGAAGGGATCGTGATCAACCTCGCCGAGTACCGCATGTACTACTACCCGAAAGGGCAGAACGTGGTGCACACCTATCCCCTCGGTATCGGCCGCGAGGGTTGGGGCTCGCCGCTGGGCGTCGGTCGTGTGACGGTGAAGACGCCCAACCCGGCCTGGTATCCGCCCAAGTCGATCCGTGAGGAGCACGCTGCCGACGGCGACATCCTGCCGACCGTGGTGCCGCCAGGCCCGGACAATCCGCTGGGCCCGTACAAGATGACACTGTCGTTCCCTGGTTACCTGATCCACGGCTCGAACAAGAAGTTCGGCATCGGCATGCGCGTCAGCCACGGCTGTTTCCGCATGCTCAATCACAACGTGCTGGATCTGGCTGCCATGGTGCCGGTGGGCACGCCGGTGCGCATTCTCAACGAGCCCTACAAGTTCGGCGTGAGTGGCGGCAAGGTCTATCTGGAGGCTCATGCGCCGCTGGACGATGAGGGTGAGCCGTCGGTGGTCGACAAGCACACGGCGGTGATCAACAGCCTGCTCAAGCGCGATGAACTCAGTGGCCTGCGCCTCGACTGGGAGATGGTGCGCGAAGTGGTCGCCTCGGAAGACGGTTTGCCGGTAGCGATTGCCACGCAGAACGATCATGCCGTAGCGAGCAGCGATAACCCGTTCTGATTCGCATATGGCAAAACGGCCCGCTCGCACTTGTGCCAGCGGGCTTTTTATTGCTCGCGGCAAGAGGCAGCGGAAAACTGCAGGGAAGGCCATGCGACAGGAAGGCCAGGCACAAAAAAGCCGACCCAGTTGCCTGGGTCGGCTTTCGCAAAGCTGGCTCGCGTATTACTTGCGGCTAGCTTTTTCCAGCATGCGCAGAGCGCGCTCGTTGGCTTCGTCAGCGGTCTGCTGAGCCTTCTGAGCGGCAGCCAGAGCTTCGTCGGCCTTGCGGTAGGCTTCATCGGCACGGGCTTGAGCGCGAGCAGCTGCGTCTTCGGTAGCAGTCAGACGAGCTTCGGTTTCTTTGGAGATGCTGCTGCAACCGGTAGCCAGAACTGCGGCCAGAGCCAGAGCAGAGAATTTCAGAACGTTGTTCATCGTGTTCCCCTTGAGGTGGAGTTTTCCATAAAAAGCAATTCCCCAACTGCGGGAAATTAGCCGGCCTACATACTACCTATTACTTTTAGTAAGTAAACGGAGATAGAGCAAGAGTTGCACTTTTTTTTATAGCATACGAGGTGTGTTGGCGTGGCGCTCCCGTTACTTGTATAAAAAACAGCCAAAGTTTCCGGGGTGCCGGCCTCAAGGCGTGTCTTGAGTGTGTCGGCGAGAGAACTAAACACAAGTAAGACAAGGTGCAAACATGGCGGGTAACTGCCCCTGAGCCGTCCTGTGCTTTTATCTTTGCCGGCCGTCTTCGGCAGGATCATCCTTGCTGCACTTTGGGGCGGTGATCGCTATGCTGTTGTCCGTCACCTGCCATGCGTGCGTGGTAGGACAGGGTTGGCAATTGCGCATGACTGGTCGGTCTGCCGCCTGATAAGCTTGGGGCGGCATTGTCCGACCTCGGACGAAAATTTGCGCTTTTGGCAAAGCGCCGGTAAGAAGTACAGATACGTCGCGACGGGGTCGTGGCTAGAGGAGTGAAGATGAGCGAGGCGTTGTCCATCCATCATGATCAGGCGAGTCACCAGTTCGTGACGACGGTCGAGGGTGATCGTGCCTATCTGGCCTATATGGATCTGGGCAAGCAGACGCTGGATATCTATCGCACCTTCGTACCCAATTCCCTGCGCGGGCGTGGCATTGCCGCAGCACTGACCGAGCATGCACTGCGTTACGCCGAAGGGCGCGGCTACACGGTGATTCCCTCGTGCTCCTACGTCGAGCGCTACATGGAGCGGCGTCAGCGCCATCAGGCCAGCTGAGCACGTCGGGTGGATACGAAAACGCCGGGCTATGCCCGGCGTTTTCATGTGCGCAGTACCCTCAGCCGCGTTGGCGTTTGGGTAGCACGTCCTTGAGCTTGGCGTGCATGTTGCGCAGGCTCTTCTCGGTAGTGTCCCAGTCGATGCAGGCGTCGGTGATGGACACGCCGTACTTGAGATCGCAGAGGTTCTTCGGGATCGACTGGTTGCCCCAGCCCAGGTGGCTTTCCACCATCAGGCCAACGATGGAGCTATTGCCTTCGAGAATCTGGTTGGCGACGTTCTCCAGAACCAGCGGCTGCAGGGCCGGATCCTTGTTGGAGTTGGCGTGGCTGCAGTCGACCATGATGTTCGGGCGAATGCCGGCCTTGGTCAGTTCCTGCTCACAAATGGCAACGCTGACCGAGTCGTAGTTGGGCTTGCCATTGCCGCCGCGCAGTACCACGTGGCCGTAGGCGTTGCCTTTGGTGGTGACGATGGAGACGCCGCCTTCCTGGTTTATGCCGAGGAAACGGTGCGGGCTGGAGACCGATTGCAGTGCGTTGATCGCCACGGTCAGGCCGCCGTCGGTGCCGTTCTTGAAACCGACTGCCGAGGACAGGCCCGAGGCCATCTCGCGGTGGGTCTGGGATTCTGTGGTGCGGGCACCGATGGCGGACCAACTGATCAGATCCTGCAAGTACTGCGGGGAGATCGGGTCGAGTGCCTCGGTCGCGGTGGGCAGGCCCATTTCCGCCAGGTCGCGCAGCAGCTTGCGGCCGATGTGCAGGCCATCCTGAATCTTGAACGAGTCATCCAGGTAGGGGTCGTTGATCAGACCTTTCCAGCCAACGGTGGTACGCGGCTTCTCGAAATACACGCGCATGACCAGGAACAGGCTGTCGGACAGCTCGGCAGCCAGCACCTTGAGGCGCTCGGCGTATTCGTGGGCGGCCTTGATGTCATGGATGGAGCAGGGGCCGACCACGACGAACAGGCGGTGGTCCTTGCCGTCGAGGATGTCGCGTACCACCTGACGGCCATGGGCTACGGTCCGCAGTGCGGCATCGGTCAGGGGGATTTCGCGTTTCAGCTGGTCAGGGGTGATCAGGGTTTCGTTGGAGGCGACGTTCAGGTCGTCGATCGGTAAATCAGCCATCGTGCTATTCATCGGGTCAGGTCGTCAGGTCACGTGTGCCGGCCGCCAGCGATCCCCAGAGGCGGTGCACAGCTAGTTTGCGCAGGGGAGCGGAACCTTAGCGCGTACGGGGCGTCGCGACAATGGGCGTTAAGTCCAATGAGACCTATGGATTGGATGTATCAGGTCGTATGGGGGAAATCGGCGGCGTGCTTGGCGATCCACTCGCGTGCGCATTGTTCGATGGCTCTGGATTCGCCTGACTCCTGTTCCAGCTGCCTGCGGTAATGCTGGATCTGGCAGACCTGCTCGACCATGCGGGCGCGGAACAGGGTGTCTTCGTCGATGAAGGCGATGCCTACCAGGTAGTCCTGTTCCTGCCGCTTGCACCAGGCGACCACTCCCGGATACCGGGCCTGCTCGCCGAGCAGGGGAATGCGCAGCTCCACCGAGGTGCCACGGCGAAAGCCGCGCGGCGAGTTGCATGCGACCCCACCCAGGCTGATATTGTTCAGCCGTTGCCTGGGAATGCAGGCCTGTTTGCGCAACACCAGTTCCACCGGCATGTCGCTTGGATGACGCAAGAACTTACGCATGAACACCGACCTCGAATGCAGGCAAACTGATATCAGTGAATCCAGTATAGCGGCACAATTGGAGCTGACCGATCTCGATGCGGATCGTCTTCTGCTCGATCTGCCCGGTACGTCGCTACTGGTGTTCACAAGCACGGGATGTGCCAGCTGCCGCCGGGCGCGCCAGGCGTTGCCGGGCATGCGGCTACCGGTGGCGCGTCTGTGCTGGATCGATGCGGGGCACAATGCCGGGTTGGTGACGCGCTACGAGGTCTTTCACCTGCCCGCGCTGTTTCTGGTTCGCGATGGTCGGTTCCTTGGCGCTCTGCAATCACGCCTTGTCCCTACAGAACTTGTTGCCGCCATGTGCGAAGCATCGCTTCGCCCGGCTGAGGAGCTTCCCTGATGTCCGCAACCCCCGCGCCGCGTATCGGCATCATTGGCACCGGCGCCATCGGCGGTTTCTATGGCTCGCTGCTGGCACGTGCCGGCCACGATGTGCATTTCCTGCTGCGCAGCGAGTACGCCGCAGTGGTCGAGCGTGGTCTGCAACTCAACAGTGCCGTGCACGGTGCCCTTCATCTGGAAGCGGTGCAGGCCTATCGGCGGGTCGAGGACATGCCGCCGTGCGACTGGCTGCTGGTTGGTGCCAAGACCAACGGCAATGCCGAGCTGGCGCCGCTGATCGCCCAGGCTGCGGCACCGGCTGCCAGGGTCGTCCTGTTGCAGAATGGCCTGGCGGTGGAGGACGAGCTGCGCCCCTTGCTGCCCGACACCCTGCATCTGCTTGGGGGGCTTTGCTACATCTGCGTTCACCGCAGCGCGCCGGGGGTGATCGAGCATCAGGCGCTGGGGGCTGTCAATCTGGCTTACCACTCCGGCCCGGCGAGCGATGACGAGCAGCGTCTGGCGCTGCTCGAGCAGGGCGCCAGCCTGTTCCGCCAGGCCGGACTGGATTCGGCGGTCATGCACGATCTGACACAGACACGCTGGCAGAAGCTGGTGTGGAACGTGCCGTACAACGGTCTTTCGGTTCTGCTCAATGCCGACACGCGCCGGCTGATGGCCAACCCCGATAGCCGTGCGCTGATTCGCGACCTGATGCTGGAGGTGATCGAGGCTGCACAGGCGCTCGGTCATGGCATGCCGGAGAACTACGCGGACAAACTGCTGACGGCTACCGAGCGGATGCCCGATTACCTGCCCAGCATGTATCACGATTTCGTCCAGGGCCGCCCCGCGGAGCTGCACGCGATCTACGAAGCGCCTCTGGCGGCTGCGCAGGCGGCGGGTTGCGACATGCCCAGGGTGCGCGCCCTGTATCAGGCGCTGCGTTTCATTCAGGCTCGTCAGGAGGCTTAGACATGGGCAACGGACTGGGGGACAAACTGGTGCTGGCGATCTCCTCGCGAGCCTTGTTCGATCTGAGCGAGAGTCATCAGATCTACGAGAGCGAAGGAGTGGAGGCCTATCGCCGGTATCAGATCGAGCACGAGGACGAGGTTCTGATGCCGGGTGATGCTTTCCCGCTGGTGGAAAAGCTGCTCGGCCTGAACAAGCGCCTCAGCGAGCAGCGCGTCGAGGTGATTCTGGTGTCGCGCAACAGTGCCGATACCGGTCTGCGTGCATTCAACTCGATCCAGCATTATGGCCTGGGTATCTCTCGCGCCGCCTTCGTCGGAGGGCGAAGTCCGGATCCCTATCTGGCCGCCTTTGGCTGCCATCTTTTCCTCTCCACCCACGCCGATGACGTGCGCAACGCGCTGAAGGCCGGTTTTGGCGCGGCGACCCTGCTGTCCGGCGGCACGCGGCGGGCCAACAGCAATGAGCTGCGAATCGCCTTCGATGGCGATGCCGTGCTGTTTTCCGATGATTCCGAACGCGTCTATCAGAGCGGCGGGCTGCATGCCTTTCAGGATCATGAACGCGAGGCGGCGCGACAGGCGCTGCCGGGTGGGCCGTTCAAACCCTTTCTGGCTGCCCTGCACCGTCTGCAGCAGGAGTTTCCCGAGCTCGACTGCCCGATCCGTACCGCGTTGGTCACCGCACGTTCGGCACCTGCTCACGAGCGGGTGATTCGCACCCTGCGGGAGTGGAATATTCGCCTGGATGAGTCGTTCTTCCTCGGCGGGCTGGACAAGTCGGCCGTGCTCGAAGCCTTCGCCGCCGATGTGTTCTTCGACGATCAGACCGGGCATTGCGAGAAGGCGCGCCAAGTGGTCGCGACCGGTCACGTGCCCCATGGCGTGAGCAACGAGTTGCTGCCTTGAGCGCTCGTTGCCTGGCGCCCGAGCCGTTGGGCATGGCCAGTTGCATATAGCCATTCGTCCTAAATAACGCCTCCCACCTTGCTTTATCCGGCGCGCTGCTAAGCTCAATCAAGGGCCTGAGCCATGCAGTCAAGGAGGCCACGTGATCCGCTCCATACTCTATGCCACCGACCTGGGTCTCTACGCTTCTTACGTCTTGCAGCATGCCCTCGCGCTGACTCGCAGTTTCAGGGCCGACCTTTACGTGGTGCATGCGGTCGAGCCGATGGGATTGTTCGCGGAGTCCGTGTTGCAGACCTACGTGGATGACGAAACCCTGGCCGAGTTGCGGCGCAACGGCCTGAATACGGTGATGGCGAGTATCGAGCAGCGGGTGCTCGAAGGGTTTCGGGACGAGTTGGGGGATGGACAGCAGGATCTGCAACTGATTCGCGCAGTGCGTGTGCTACAGGGCGACCCGCCGTCGGTGATTCTCGAAGAAGCTCAGAAACTCGGTGTTGATCTGCTGGTCGTAGGCAGTCATAGCCATGGCACCGGGCTGGCCGTACCGCTGGGTCGCACAGCGGCGCGGCTGGTGCAGTTGTCCGAGGTGCCGGTGTATCTGGTACCGATGCTGCAGCATCGGGGGCATGGCGAGTTATAGGGAGAAAATGAATAAACGATCTAGGATGTGCGCTTAAACCAATAATATGGTTATATACGGCATTGGCGGCTACTGGCCTGCCTACCAGGCCGTTGAAAAACGTAGGCGAGGTAGCCGGTGCAATACCGATGGCGGCCCCGCAAAACAGGCGAAAAAGCGCAGTTTACAAGTTGTAAATGAGCATGTTGAGCCTGTTTTCAACGCAGCAATGGCAACGCAGGTAGTTTTTCAACGGCTTGTTACTGCTTTGAGGGAAACTTATGAAGCTTCAGCAACTGCGCTACATCTGGGAAGTCGCGCACCACGACCTCAACGTATCGGCTACCGCTCAGAGCCTTTACACCTCGCAACCAGGGATCAGCAAGCAGATCCGCCTGCTCGAGGACGAGTTGGGCGTGGAAGTCTTCGCCCGTAGCGGCAAGCACCTGACCCGCGTCACCCCGGCTGGCGAGCGCATCATCACCACTGCCGGTGAGATTCTGCGCAAGGTCGAGAGCATCAAGCAGATTGCCCAGGAGTTCTCCAACGAGAAGAAGGGCACGCTTTCCATCGCCACCACTCACACTCAGGCACGTTATGCCCTGCCGCCCGTGATCAGCGCCTTCATCAGGCAGTACCCGGACGTGGCCCTGCACATGCATCAGGGTACGCCGACGCAGATCGCCGAGATGGCGGCCGACGGCAGTGTGGATTTCGCCATTGCCACCGAGGGCCTGGAGCTGTTCAACGACCTGATCATGATGCCCTGCTACCGCTGGAACCGCTGCGTGGTGGTACCGCAGGGGCATCCGCTGACCAAGCTGCCGAAGCTGACCCTCGAAGCCCTGGCCGAGCACCCCATCGTCACCTATGTATTCGGCTTCACGGGACGTTCGAAGCTGGACGAGGCCTTCAGCCATCGCGGCCTGACGCCCAAGGTGGTGTTCACTGCCGCTGACGCCGACGTGATCAAGACTTACGTGCGCCTGAACCTGGGTGTGGGCATCGTGGCCAAGATGGCCGTCGATCCCAAGCTGGATCCGGATCTGGTGGTGCTCGATGCCGACGATCTGTTCGAGCCCAGCGTGACCAAGATCGGTTTCCGTCGCGGTACCTTCCTGCGTGGTTTCATGTGTGATTTCATCGAGCGTTTCGCCCCGCACCTGACCCGCGACATGTTGGCCAAGGCGGTGCAGTGCCACAACAAGTCCGAACTGGAAGAGCTGTTCAGCGGCGTCGAACTGCCGATGCACTGAGCCTGAGCGGAAATGAAAATGGCGCCCCTGGGGCGCCATTTTCGTTTCTGCTTGCTGTCGTCAGTGGCTCAGGTGCAGCCCGCACTCGCGATTGTCCTCGCCCTTGGTCGGGTCGAAGTAGTCGAACTCGTTCGGCAGGTCATGGGCGACCAGATACTGATAGAGATCCTTGGACGACCAGTGCAGCAGTGGGGCGACCTTGATCAGGCCGTCCGGGTTGATGCTGATCGGATCCATCTGCGCACGTACGGCGGTGTCGGTCGCGCGCAGGGCGGTGAACCAGACGCCGGGTGCCATCTCGCGCAGGGCGCGGGCGAACGGTTCGAGCTTCACCTCTTCGGTGAAGGCCGCGTGACGCGGATCGTCCAGGCCGGGCACCGGGCCGTCGATGGCCTCGCGGTGCGCGCGCGAGCGTTTGGGCAGGTAGGTGATGAGGTTGAGGTTCAGCTTGCGGGCCACTTCATCGGCGAAGCGGTAAGTGGCTTCGGTGTTGTAACCGCTGTCCATCCAGACCACCGGGATATCCGGTTTGACCTGGCTGACCATGTGCAGGATCACCGCTTCGAAGGGGCGGAAGTTGGTGGTGCAGATGGCGGGTTTGCCCAGCCCGATGGCCCACTGAACCAGCTTTTCCGGCTGGTTGCCGAATTCGGCGTTGAGCGCGTCCAGGTCGAGTTCCATGGTGAGGACTCCAGATCGTGTGCGTGAGGGCGCGATGGTAGCAAAGGCTGGTTATGCCGCTAAATAACTAGCTGGATGGTGGTGCTTTGAGATGGTTATAAGCGAGTTGCGTTGCGCCCGGTAGACCCAGCCGCTAGAGTGCCGGCTCTTTTTGGCTCAATCGAGGAGTGGCCTGTGGAAATCGCGTGTCTCGACCTGGAAGGTGTACTGGTTCCGGAAATCTGGATCGCCTTTGCGGAAAAAACCGGCATCGAGTCGCTCAAGGCGACCACCCGCGACATTCCCGATTACGACGTGCTGATGCAGCAGCGTCTGCGGATCCTCGATGAACACGGTCTGAAGCTCAAGGATATCCAGGACGTGATCGCCACGCTCAAACCGCTGGAGGGTGCGGTGGAGTTCGTCGACTGGCTGCGCGAGCGTTTCCAGGTGGTGATTCTCTCCGACACCTTCTACGAGTTCTCTCAGCCGCTGATGCGTCAGCTCGGTTTCCCGACCCTGCTGTGCCATCGCCTGATCACTGACGAGAACGACCGCGTGGTGAGCTACCAGCTGCGCCAGAAGGATCCCAAGCGTCAGTCGGTCATCGCCTTCAAGAGTCTGTACTACCGTGTGATCGCGGCCGGCGATTCGTACAACGACACCACCATGCTCAGCGAGGCTCACGCAGGCATCCTGTTCCACGCGCCGGACAATGTGATCCGCGAGTTCCCGCAGTTTCCGGCAGTGCACAGCTACGAGGATCTGAAGCAGGAGTTCCTCAAGGCATCGAACCGCAAGCTGAGCCTGTAAGCGGTTTGCAGGGGGAATGAAAACGCCGCGATCTCCGTAAGGAATCGCGGCGTTTTTCGGTGTGCCAGGGCGCCTACAGACCCTCCAGCGTCTCCAGCAGCACCTTCACCTTGGTGATGGATTCCTGGTATTCGGCCTGCCAGTCGGAGTCGGCGACGATGCCGCCGCCGCCCCAGCAACTGACCTGACCATCCTTGACCAGCAGGCTGCGGATGGCGATGGAACTGTCCATCTCGCCACGCACGTCCAGATACAGCAGCGAGCCGCAGTAGAGCCCGCGCCGCGTCGGTTCCAGTTCGTCGATGATCTGCATCGCGCGAATCTTCGGTGCGCCGGTAATGGATCCACCCGGGAAACTGCCGGCGATCAGGTCGAGCGCATCCTTGCCCGGCGCCAGTTCGGCGGTGACGCAACTGACCAGGTGGTGGACGTTGGGGTAGCTCTCCAGGGCGAACAGTTCCGGTACCCGTACCGAGCCGGTTCGGCAACTGCGGCCCAGATCGTTGCGCAGCAGGTCGACGATCATCAGGTTCTCCGCACGATCCTTGCGACTGCTCAGCAGCTCCCGTGCCTGTGCCTGGTCGTCCTGCGCATCGCGGCCGCGCGGGCGCGTGCCCTTGATCGGACGGGTTTCCACCTGGCCTGCGCTGACCTTGATGAACCGCTCGGGGGACAGGCTGAGGATCGCGCCGCCACCGGGGAGGCTCTGGAAGCCGGAGAAGGGCGTGGGGCAGGCCTTGCGCAGGGCGAGGTAGGCCGCCCAGGGATCACCCTCGCACGGGGCCTGGAAACGCTGCGCGAAATTCACCTGATAGCAGTCTCCGGCCAGAATGTAGGCCTGGATGCGTTCGATGGCCTGGCGATAGGTCGCCTGATCCAGATCGGCCTGAAAGGCCTGGGCAAGACGAAAGCGCACGGGGGGATCGGCATGCGGCGCTTCGAACAGCGCCCGCAGACGATCACGCTCGCTCGGTGGCAGGGCGGGGTGGAACAGCAGTTCGCTGGTGCCGAGCTGGTGGTCGCTGATCAGCGCCCAGCCGTACAGGCCGAAACGCGCATCCGCCAGGCCCAGGTCGTCTCGGCTGTGACAGGGCAAGTCCTCCAGACGGCGACCGAAGTCATAGGCCAGGTAGCCGATCAGACCGCCGACGAATGGTGCGGCGTGACCCTCTGCAAGTTCTGCCGGGCCGAGGCTCTGCAAGGCGCCGCGCAGCCGTTGCAGGAAATCGTTGGCCGATTCGTCGGCACGCGGCGCCAGTTCTGCCAATGGCCAGGCGCTCATAAGGTCATAGCGTCCACGCTCGGCACCCGGGCGTCCGGCATCCAGCAGGATGGCCCCCGGCGCCTGGCGAATACGCTGGAAGTATCGTGCAGGGTCGGCGTGATAGGGCAGAGGATGCAGGGAGCAGCTGGGCATGCGTGGTCGTCGGGAGGGCTTGGAGGAACGATTGTAGTCTGCCGCTAACATTCATCCTAGAGCTTCTGCCCGTGTTTACTCGGATGCATCCAGCTGATTAGTATGGAGCGGTGCCAGGACGTTGAATTCAGGGTCTGTTCCCTTTTCATCGCGAGCCGCGTTGCCGCGAGAAATGGCTCCCGATCAGGCGCAGGACGCCGGTAATGGTGATTCCCTTATCAAGTCCTGTAACGACAGCGGGAGTCATTTCCCGCGCAACCCGAAGGGCCGGGCCAGTTTTAGCGCGGGGCATTGTTACTCGACGGCTCATTGGGGCGACCAAACTTCGCGTCTCGCGCCTAGCCCCGCGCTAAAACTGGCTCCGGCGCGGCCGCGAATGAAATGGGAACAGACCCTGGTACCAGAACAATAATTAATGAAGGGATCCAGGCTATGGATGACGTCATAGGTCCAGCCGCTGGAAGCCTGCTGCGCTCGAAGCTCTCGCCGCCCCAGGCCTCCGCTGATTATCTGGCAAGACCCCAGGTCGAAGCTGCGCTTTGCGCCCATCCCCATGCCCGCCTCGTGCTGTTTTCCGCCCCTGCCGGCTTTGGCAAGACCACTGCGCTGGCGAGACTCGCCGCCGAACGCCGTGAGGCCGGCGCGGCCATCGCCTGGCTGTCGCTCGGCCCCGGTGACGATGATCCGGTGCGTTTCTTCCAGCAGCTCATCGAGGCTCTGAACCGAGCCCTGCCAGGGCTGGGTGAAGATGCGCTGGGGTATTTGCGCAACACCATGCGGGTGCCGGTCGAGGCCGTGATGGAAAGCCTGCTGGTGGATCTGGCGCAGCACCAGGAACCGCTTCTGCTGGTGCTCGACGATCTGCATCTGATCCAGGATGCAGAGCTGCTCGCTGCCCTCAATCGGCTGATCAAGCTGACACCTCCGAGCTTCACCCTGGCGATCGGCAGCCGCTCGCTGCCGCCCCTGAGCCTGGCCACGTTGCGTGCCAAGGGGCTGTTGCTGGAGGTCGGCAGCGATGAGCTGCGGCTCAATCCGGAGGAGGCGCGCGGTTACCTCGAACGCAGCGGCCTGCAACTCGACAGCGATGCATTCGGCAAGCTGTACAGCCACACCGAGGGCTGGATGGTTGGTGTGCACCTGGCCAGCCTGTGGCTACGCCATCAGCCGCGACCGGTCGAGCGGATGGTCGAGCTGGGGGCCGATCAGACCGCTGTCGGCGATTACCTGTTGCGCTCGGTGTTCGAGCAGTTGCCTGCCCAGCGCCAGGATCAGCTGCTGGCGCTGGGCGTGGCGCAGCAGCTCAGCGGTGATCTGGCCAACGCACTGACCGGGCGGCATGACGGCCAGCAGTTGCTGGAAGAGCTGGAGGCGCTGCAACTGTTCCTGCTGCCGCTGGATCGCGAGCGGCAGTGGTATCGCTTTCACAATCTGTTCGCCGAATTCCTGCGCAACCGCCTCAAGGAGCGCGACCCGGAGCGCTTCAAGCAACTGCATTTCAACGCCAGCCTGTGGTTCACCAATCACCACATGCAGAACCTGGCCATCGAACATGCCTGCCTGGCCGAGGATGCCGAGATGCTCGCCGCGCTGCTCGACGGCTGCGGTCTGGAGCTGATCAATCGCGGGCAGCTCAACCTCATCTATAAGTGGCGCCAGCATGTACCGGACGACATCGCTGCTCGTTTTCCCGTGCTGGTGCTCGCCGATGTCTGGACGCGGGCGACCGAACTCGGTCTGAGCGAGGCCAATCGCATGCTCGATGAGCTGCTGGAGCGCTGGGGCGAGTCCCGTGCATCCGGCCCGCTCAGCGACAAGCTGCTGGCGACCCTGGCGATCAAGGCGGTGATCGCGCTGCAAAAGGACGATCTGGATACCTGCGTGAGTCTGGCGCGGCGTATCGAGGCGCAGCTCGGCCAGCACACCGCGTTTCTCGAAGTGGCCATCCTTACCGTCGGCGCCCTGGCCAACGTCATGCTGGGGCGGGCCGAGCAGGCGCGCAAGCTGCTGGCACTGGCGCAGCAGCGCAACCATTTTCTCGAAGGCCGCTACCTGGATATGCAACTGGCCAACGTGGAGGTTCTGCTGTGCCTGGAGCAGGGGCGGATCAAGCAGGCGCAACTGCTGTTTGAACAGTTGCGTGCGCGGATGATGCCCTGGTTCGGCGAGAAGTCGCGGGCGTTGGTACTGCCGACCATCAGCGAAGCGCTGATCGCCTATCACCAGGGGCGTCTGGACGGCCTTCAGGAACGTTTGCGCTGGGCTCTGGCCACGGTCGACGTGATCAACCCCATCGATCTCTACGCCCAGGCCATGCTCTGCCTGGCGCGTTTGCAGCGTTTGCAGCAAGCCCCGAGGGAGGCGTCCGCGACCCTGGTGCTGATGCAGAACCTGGCGGCGCGCAACCATTCCTGGCGCTTTTACGTACAGGCGGTGGGTGACGAAATCGCGCTGGCTCTGCAGGAACCGGCTGCCGACCGCTGCAAGCGTGCCGAACAGCGTCTCAAGTCGGTGGACTGGGCCAAGTTGGCGGGGCACTACAAGCAGCGCAGTTTCAATCCGGTGAACTGGGTACTGGGGCTGACCCGTATTCGTCTGCAACAGGCGCGCGGTCATTACAGCGAGGCCCTGCACGAGATCACCCAGTTACGCGGCCAGTTGCAGGACGACTGGCATGGTCTGCAACGCCTGCGTCTGGATCTGCTGGCGGCATTGAGCTACCAGCGCCTGGGGTACCAGGAGCGTTCGCAGAGCCTGCTCGTGCAGTGTCTGATCGGCGCCGAACGGGAGGAGGCGCGCAGCCTGTTCATCGAGGAGGGCGAGGCGATCCGCCAACTGTTGCAGCAGTTGGAGTCGGCCGAGCGCCAGCCGGCCCTGCAGGGATTCATCCGCAGCCTGCTGGCAATCTGGCCCGGGCAGGACTCGCGTCAGGCTCTGGACGTGCTGGAGGAGGGGTTGACCGAGCGTGAGCGCGAGGTTGTCTGCCTGGCTGCCAAGGGCATGTCCAACGAAGAGATCGGCCAGCAGCTGTCACTGGCACTGGGAACCGTCAAGTGGCACCTGCACAACATCTACGAAAAGCTCAAGGTGCGTAACCGCACCCAAGCCATCCGTCGTGCCCGCGAACTGAGTCTGCTCGAATCATGATCAATCAGAATCTGCCCAGTCCGTCCGCTGTTCCGCTGTTGCGTACCAAGCTCTATCCGGCCCATGGTGAAGGTGCCCCGCTGCTGGAGCGTTCGGCGTTGCTGGAGCGTTTGCAGGCTGCCAGTGAGCAGCGTCTGATCGTGCTCAGTGCCCCGGCGGGTTTCGGCAAGAGCACCGTGCTGAGCCAGTGGCGCCGGCGCCTGCAGGCGCAGGGGGCGCGAGTCGCCTGGCTGTCGTGCGATGAGGCCGACAGTGAGCCACCGAGGTTTCTCCAGTACCTGGTGGCGGCCATCGAGGCGGCCTGCCCCGGTTTCGGCAGCAGTGCGTCGGCGCTGTTGCAGGGTGAGGTCAGCTGGCCGCTGGAGGCGGTGATCGATGCGTTTCTCGAAGACCTCAGGGAGATTCCCGACTCGCTGTACCTGATGCTCGATGACTTTCATCGCATTCGTCACCCCTCTCTGGGGCAGGGCGCGCGCTACCTGGTCGAGCGGCTGCCAAGGAATGTGCGTCTGGTGGTCAGTACGCGCTTTCAGCCGCGCTTTCTCGAGGAACCGCCGTCACTCGGCGCCTGGTCGTTCTGGCTCAAGGCCGAAGATCTGCGCCTGACGCGCGCGGAGACGGCGGCCTACTTTCGCGAGATCAAGCGCCTGGCGCTGGAGGAGGGTGAGCTCAATCAGCTGTATGCCCGAACCGAGGGTTGGGTCACAGCCCTGCATCTGGCGGCCCTGGCCTTGCCGCGCCAACGCGATCGTGCGGCCTTTCTTGCCGGCCTGACGGGCTCCGAACGCAATATCGCCGATTACCTGGCCGAGGATGTGGTGGCCAGCCTGCCGGAAGCCTTGCAGTTGTTTCTCGATCAGACCTCGGTACTCGACGAATTCAATGCCGAGCTGTGCAATGCCCTGACCGGTCGCCACGATGGGCGCGACATGTTGCGTCGTCTACAGAGCGAGCAGTTGTTCGTGATTCCACTGGACGAGCAGGGCGACTGGTTCCGCTATCACCACCTGTTCGCCGAGTTCCTCCAGGGACGCCTTTCCAGGCGGGGCGACTCCGCGCCTCTGCTGCATGCGGCAGCACGCTGGTGCGAGGGGCGTGACCTGGCTGACAAGTCGATCAAGTATGCCTTGCGTGCCCGTGATTACACCTTCGCAGCCGAGTTGCTGGAGCGCCAGGGCGCGCGTCTGATCGCCGGTAATCGGGTGTACGGCATCCTCGCCATCCTCAAGGACATCCCCGCGGTAGTGATCGCCGAGCAGCCGGTGTTCCAGATTTTCTATGCCTGGCAACTGGCCTTCGAGCAGAAATTCGCCGAGTCCGAGGCGTTGATCGAAGACGTCAGCACGCGCCTGACCCAGGGGCGTGGCAAGGGCATGCACTTCGGTCTGATCGAATTGCTGGCCGCTGCTCAGGTACTCAAGGCGCTGGTGTTGTTGTATCAGGACAAGCTGGAAGCCTGCCTCAAGGTTGCCGGTCACTGGCTGGCCATGGTGCCGCAGAACCAGCCGGTATTTCGCGCCAGCCTGGCCTGCGTGCAGGCTGCGGCGTTCGCCCTTCTCGGCGAGTTCGGCGAAGCGGCCAAGGCCATTGCCGTGGCACGCGAGAACCTGCGCCAGTGCGAGAGCGAGTACCTGCATGTGATGGCCAGTCTGATCGAGGCACTGATCTGCAAGGAGTACGGTGAACTGGAGCGCGGCCGCTCTCTGGCCGAGGCCGCACGGGCGCGAGTGGAGCAGGTGTTCGGGCGTCGCAGTCGGGTCGGCGGTCCACTGGGGCTTGCCTATGCCGACCTGCTGTACGAGCAGGATCGGCACGGCGCGATTCTTGCCGAATTGCCCCTGGCTACCACCTGGCGTGATGTCGCCACACCGGTGGAGCTGATCAGTCGCGGCAAGCTGGTCATGGCGCGCGCACGTTTCTTCGCTGGTGCGGCCGAGCAGGGACTGGAAGAACTCGATGAGTGGCTGGCCAGTTTGCAGGGGCCGGGCTACGAGCGTGTGTTCGCACTCGGCATGGGCTGCAAGGTGCAGTTCCTTCTGTGGCTGCGCCGACCCAACGAGGCCCAGCGCATCTACATGCAGTTGGAGCGTCACCTGGCTGCGCTCCCCATCGAACGCTATGGCGATGCGCACACGGCCCTGGCCTTGAGTCAGGCGCGCCTGGCGTTGAGCGAGCGGCGGGTGGAAAAAGCTCAGGCCTGTCTGGAGGCCTGCCTGGCCAGACAAGGTGCCGAGCATCAGCGTGACCGGCGCTTGCGCCTGAGCCTGTTACTTTCTGTGGCGTACTGGCGCAAAGGTAACAGCGAAAGAGCCTTCGCCCTGCTACGTTCCACGCTGGAGGAAGCCTGGCAATGTGGCTATCGCCGGCTGTTCCAGGACGACGCGTTGTGGCTGCTGCCGCTCTGGGATGCCTGGAGCAGCGCCGAACCCAGGCGCGCCGCTGCCTGGCAAGGGGTGGCTGAAATGCTTCGCGAGCAATGTCGACGGCTGGCCATTGATCCTGAAATCTTCGAGGAAAATCAGGATGTTAGTCATAGGGAGCGAGAGATTCTGCGACTTGTGGCGGCAGGTCTCTCCAATCGCGATATCGCTCAGGCGGTGCATCTGTCGGAAGCCACCATCAAATGGCATCTGCACAATCTGTTTTCCAAGCTGGGGGTGCGCAGCCGTACCCAGGCCGTGCTCAAGGGCAAGAGCCTGGGGCTGCTGAGTGAGGCGTGAGGGCGCGGGAAAATGGCCGATGGCCATGCTCCATCCGTTGGATGGGCTGGCAGTTGAATGGCGGGTTAGTAGCTTGTAGCCATCGCGAAGCGCAGCGCTTCGTGAATCCAAACCTGGCGTACTTAGGGAAGCCGCGGCAGGTCTGGTGGTCGGCGTGGGCCGATCAGGCTGCTCGTGACAGGACGTCACCGGCAGAGCCCGGGGAACCCCCATTTGAACTGTGGAGATAACAACAATGATGACCCTGAAAAAACTCGCTCTTGCCGCCGCCGTCATGGCCGTTCCGTTCATGGCCCAGGCCGACCTGAAGGCGCTGGATGACGCCGATCTGGCTGGTGTCACCGGTCAAGCCGGTATCAGCATCGCCGGTA
>Ga0209699_100304_pt1 | contig 35565 bp, 48 predicted proteins | sample SynthPrep_1_END__FD_187204 | JGI IMG/M metagenome (GOLD analysis project Ga0209699, IMG submission 187204) | Synthetic microbial communities from Ohio, USA - SynthPrep_1_END_DS7_MetaG (SPAdes) (version 2) | ecosystem: Engineered > Bioreactor > Aerobic > Activated sludge | place: USA: Ohio...
TCTCCGGCGCGATCCAGCACCTGGCCGGTATGAAGGACTCCAAGGTGATCGTTGCGATCAACAAGGACGAAGAGGCGCCGATCTTCCAGGTGGCTGACTACGGCCTGGTCGCCGACCTGTTCGAAGCCGTACCGGAGCTGGAGAAGTCGGTCTAAGCCGCTTCCCGCAACGAAAAAACCCGCTCACCAGAGCGGGTTTTTTATTGTTCTTCGCATTCTCGCGGGGAAGATACGCTTTATACCGGACTGGCAAGTTTGTGTGCGTCTTGCTTGCTGACTTAGCACTATCTATTACCGCGTGCGCTGAGCGTTTGGGTTGCGCCCCTTACGGGCGCCACACCTTTCTTGCTTGCCCAAGAAAGGTGTGCCAAAGAAGGGCACCCCGACATCCGGGTTTCGCTACGCGAAACTTCTCGCTCCGGCGCTGCTCCGGGTGCCGGCTTACATGGGCCATCCCTGGCCCATTAAGCGGGGCCGCCATCGGTATTTCGCCGCATCCATGCGGCTCGCTCCCCTACGCAACACCTCCACTCGGCCTCCTGAAGGGGACCAGGTCGCGAGCTTGCGTAATCTTTGCGGAATTGGAATTGGCGGCGCCTGGCCTTTTGTAAGCGCGCGACGGTTTTGGCACCGCCGCGCAGCTTGTTTGGCATAGCTCGGTCAGGTCGCCATGTCAGTTTTACGCGGGACATTTGGCATCCTCGACTGCCTGCACTTCCGCCGATCAGGTAGGGGCTGGCCTGGCTTAGGAAATGGCAGGGGCAGCTTCTTGAACCGGGAACGCCAGGCCGGTTTGATCAGGTAGATATAGCGAAACTGCAGCAGACTGCGTCGCGTGGCTCTTTCGATGTTCTCCCGTAGATAGCGCCCCCGCCCACCACCCTTTTTGCCCGTAGTCAGCAGCATCTCGTGATAGGTCTCGCCGTCCAGCTCGTAGAAGCTGGTGCGATGGTGGCCGAAGTAGAGGAAGTTCGCGGCCTGATAGACCACTCCCCAGCCGCCGCATCGTTCATCAGCGAACGACTGTACCCAGGCCACACGCGGGCAGATGCGCTTGATCAGCTTGAACGCATAGGAGATTGCCCGGCTCTCGCTGTTGCGCGGTGCGATGTCATCGAACCACATGCGGTTGAGCTCCAGGTACTGGTCGACCTCGGTGCCTGCGACAATCTTTTGAGCGCCGGCTACGGGGTTCATGGCGTAGCCGAGCTGTAGCACGCCCCGCATGACTCCATCCACCCAGCAGCCCAGGTGGATATAGGAGTTAGCAACGATGCGCCCCGAGTAGTGGTTGGCCATGATGATGCGGTTTGCCTCGGCGCGAGGGATCAGGGCGACGTAGAAGTCGCGGCAGCCGAAGCCGGCCACCGCATGTTCTCCCTGGATGTAGCCCACCTGATCAGTGGACGGTTGGTTGTAGTTGCCCGGTTGTGCCGGATGGTGGTCTTTCCTTTGAGCCATGAGCAGCCTCGAATCGAGGCGCTCCATGGCGCTCAGGGATTGGGCAGCTCGTGGCTGTCTGACTATTAAGCGACCGGCAACGCGGGCACTTGATTTGAAGGGTGTAGCAACCGCTTACGCGGCAAAGCAGGCGGCCGCAGCCGCCGCAACGTATGTCAAACATCCTGCAAAATTGCCTTCTTTCAGGTAGGCTCCCCGGCGCTCGCGCGAGCAGGAGGGCCTTGGCTGGCTTGCAGGCTATCTCTGCTGGTCGGCGGCCCGTTTGGGTGCTGGAACACTCGAAACGGGTCGCCCTCTTTTTACTGCTTGTTGTAGCGCCAGTGCCCGCCGATGCGGACGCCGGCATACATGAGCCAGGCTCGCCAGCGGGCCACGCCACTGGAGCGCAGCGCGTGGTAGAAAACCCGATCTGACCAGTAGCGGGTCAACTCCCCGGTGGCGTACAGGCGGTCATGAATGGTCGCCGCCGCGTGGCCATAGCCGACGACGCTGGCGTACAGCGCCAGGGCGCCATAGCCGGCGGTACCGACCGCCGCGCCAAGCATCGGCAGGAACCAGCCCACTAGCAGGCTCAGAGCGAGCAGACCCACGGCGATGTTGCGCAGTGGGCGCACGCTGGCGAAGTCCGTTTCGAAGCCGGCCGGCACTCGAACCGATTGCCCTTCCGGGTCGTGGTACATGAACTCAGTGAGCAAACGGGCCAGCTCGCCGCCGTTAATCAGTTGCACATTTAGTGGAAGTGGAAAGCGCCCCATCATGGCCACCACTTGTCGTCGGTGTAGTCGGCCGGGGTTGGCTCCATGTCCTTCAACTGGCGCGCGGCGAAGATCAGCGCTTGCTTGCGCTCAGCCGCAGCCTTGCCGAAGGCCACCACGGTTTGCGCGTCCATTGGCACAAGGCTGTTGTCCGAGGCGATCCAGGCGAAGTCCTGGTCCGGGCTCGACCAACGCAGGTCACCAGCCTGCGCCCCAGCTACAACTGCCATAAATCCGAGCTGTGCGGCGCCTGCTATGTTCTCGCGGTCGGTCGCACGGCTTTGAAACAGTACACTCTGAAACTCGACGCCAGCATCGATACGGCGGTCTCGCTCGATGTCGATATCAAGGGAGGTGATCGGAGCGCTTGGCACCTCGCCCCAGCTATCACCCAGCCAAAGCTGACGAGCATCGGCGGGCGCGCTGGGTACTTCGATTGCGCCAGGTGGTGGGTTAGTGTCCCAGCCACCAAGATAGCGGCCATCATTACTGACGTAGTACTTCATAGCCGTCATGCCCAAGCCCTCACTCTCAATTGCCAACGCGCATGCACCAGAGTCACGCCAGAGCCGCCGCCCTTGGGAAGGTAAGCGAAGCCGTTGGCAGAGCACTGGGCAAAGATGTTTGTTTCGTTTGCGTAGACCGCCGGCTGAATGCCGTTGATCGACGAGACACCAGCGCCAGGGCTGAGCCTGACCCTGTCACCAACTGCATAGCCACCATCTGCGGTTATGCACTCGGCGACCAGCTCAATGCTCGTCGGCTCAACACCAAGCCCATGGGTGAACGTCAAAAGGCCGCTGTTGACCATCTGCGCCCACGAGCTAACGAACTGAACCGAGAAAGGCCTGGCCTCAAGTGCTGTGACGCGCGTGATCAGCGCTGCCATATCCGTTGCAAGCTGTGCCGCGTCAGCGCTACCAGGATTGGTGACGCTGCCGAAGATCTTGATAATCCAGCAGCCTGTAACGTTCAGCGGCCGTGTTTCGGCGGCTCCAGTAGTCGACGTATAGCCCTGTTGCACAGGAGATCCCGAAGTCTCAGGGACAAAGCTAGTTGCAGAGCCCGGTAGGTCTTCGCTTGTGCCGCCGTAAACCCACGGGTCAACGACCGGAGCAACGGTACCAAAGCCGTTTTTATGGTTATGCGCGCGAATCGCGTCCTGCTGAATCGCACCCGCCACCGCCGCCGACAACGCCCCGTCACCACGGAAGAACGGTGCACCAATGGAACCCGGCGACTTGCCGTTGTAGTCAGGCAGCCGGAACGACGTAGCGCCATCGCCAGCGGTGTACTTGCCGCGTTGTATCGGCGTGCTGAGCCAGGTGCCATCTGCCACTGTTGGGACGTTACCGGCCTGGATGCCGGCCCAAGCGTCCGGGAACGTCGCGCGCGAGAGCAGTTGCCCATCTGCAGGAGCGTAGCCGGCCGGGATGCTGGCGCGGTTTGGCCACCACTGGGGCATAAAGAGCGGGATCGAGGCGTCAGAGGCGCCGGCCTGGGTAAGCAGCACAGACACCACGGCATCTGGCTCGGGCAAGCCGCCTTCGCCGCTGACATACTCGACCGGAATCGAACGGTACGACCCCTCATCACTGGCCGGTCCGGTCACGCGCAGGCGGTGCGACAGTTCTGCCGTATCGCGCTCCTGGAGCGTGATGGTGTCGCCGGCCCGTAGCAGGCTGAGGCTTTGCGTGAAGTCGACGCCCTCGGTGCTGGCCTCGGTGATGAATAGTGTTGTGGCAGAACCTGGCGTCGCGTTGTCCAGCGCAATGCAGCCAGCGCCGGGGTTACCGGCATGGCTGTTGCTCCAGAGCCATTGACCGAAGTTCGTGGCCGCACCACCGCGCAGGCGGCGAATCGCCTGCAGCAGTTGGCCGTCATCGTCCTTGTCCAGCTCGATGCCGGCCGACTCGACCACCGATACCAGCTCGCGCTGCAGCATGTTGAAGTACGCCGCCAGCATCGGCGTCGCCTGTTGCCCCGAGGCCGGGTTACCGGAGCGCCATTCGCCGCCCTCGGTAGTCCGGTCTGTGAAAGCACCTACCTTTTCCATTTATCCCTCCAGATATCCGATTTGCAGGATTAGCCAGCTCGGCGCGGCGTGCCGCAGCGAGCATTCAATGAGTTCATCGCCCCAGGAGCGCAGCGGGTCGCCGATCACGGCCTCGTCAATGACGGACTCCCGCACTACGCCGTTGGGCAGCAGGACGCGCCAGGTCAGATCCCAGACTGCATCGTTCATGTCGTCGCCGATCACAGCCCCGGCGTGCCCCGTGGGCGTATCGACCTCGACAGTGGCCTCACGGAACTCCGTTACCTGGGCGCCCACGTAGCCGAAGCCTTCGGCCAGATCGAGGTAGTCCTGGATCGTCATCCCGCCCCGGCCGACGATGCGGCCGATCAGCGCTGCGCGGCGGTCGGCCATGGACTGCCCGGCCGGAGCGCAGGCCGATGGCAAGCCGTAACTGGCCTCCCACTCCTCGAACGTGTAAAGCGCCTGGCGCGGGTCGCTCTCGGCCAGCAGCGCGATGGCGCGCTCATCGATGCGGGCGAACTCGCGGGCCTGGCCGGCCAGCAGACGCTGCAGCGTCGAGTCCAGGTCGGAGTTCCAGACGATGCCCGGCGGCAGCAGCGCGAATAGCTGCTGGCGGTAGTCGTTCGCTGTCAGGCCTGCCACTCGACACCTCCCCAGATCGGTAGGTGGCCATGTGCGTGGATGACGTTGGCGGTCGGCCATTCCAGCTCGTAGTCGGTCACGCCTGCGGCAGTGCCAATTGCGGTGCGAATTGACGAAATGGTCAGCGTCCCGCCTGGCTGGCCAGCACGAAGAATCAGATCCTGGAGCGCTTGCTCGACCGCTGACCGGGTGCTGCTGTTGTCTGGAGTCACCCGCAGTTGAGGCACGAACGGCGCCGGCACTGGCGGGATGACGTACACGTGCGCGGTGACGTTGCGCTGGGCCGCGATGTAGTCGAATACCTCCTGCAGGAGCTGCAGGGACGGCATAGGTCCATCTTCGGCGTCGTCAGCCATGATGCGGATGACGATGGTGCCTGGCCCCATGCCCATCGGATCTTCCCAGGCGCGGGTTACGCCCGGCACCTGCAGCGCCCACTCGACCCAGTCGCCCTCGGCGCCGCCACGGGGAATACGCGCACGGCGGCGCATGATGCGGTCGCGCCAGCTGTCGAAGGTCTCGATATCGGCGCCCCCCGTGATACCAGCAGCGCCCACTGTGGCCGTGGCGTTCACGCCCAGTACGGGAGAGACCAGGGTCACCTGTACGCCTGCAGCCTGGCTGCCGGCACTGCCAGCGGCCAGCGCCTCGACCTCGACCGTAGCGGTGCCGCCGACCAGGGTCGCGTCCTGGATGGTGCGGTACTCCAGCCCGTCGACCTGCGCGAGGGTGCCGGCATCGAGCACGGCGCCAGCTGTGCCAGTGAAGATCACCGGCCCGGACGCGGTGCCAGCCTGCCGGCGTGGCACGCCAACGCTGTGCAGGTGCAGCAGCTCGTCATCGCAGGTCTCGGGAAACATCTGCAGTTCCTGCCACTGCAGGTAGCCATACAGCCCGTGGGCCACGCCGGCTTCGCCTGTGGCGAGTATGCGCGTCAGGCGCTGGGCCAGGACGGCCTGCGCGCCCGGCAGGCGAGAGACCAGGTCAGTGTCGACCCGCTTGATCAGATCAGGCAGCGAGGGTCGGTTAAACGCCATCAGTCATTCCCCATACATAGTCATAGCGGCCAGCCAGCACGCTGGTGCTCTGGCGCTCGATGCCAACGATCAGTTGCAGCACGCCACGACGCAGGTGGATGGCTTCGACCTGGACGTCATCGCCGATGCCGTCCTCGATGACCCAAGCCAGCGCTTCCTTGGCGTACTGCTCGGCCCGGCGCAGTACCGAGTCCAGATCCTTTTCACGGCTCAGCAGCCACAGACGCGAGCCCTGCAGGCGATCCGAGTAGGCATCGCACCACCAGCCACGGCGGTCGGTGCCTTCGTCGGGCAGCACGTCGTCGGGCAGGGCACGGCGGTCGGTGTAGAGCGACAGCATCACGGCGGTTTGCAGGGTCGAGTCAGTGACCAGGTCACCGCCCTGGATGGCCAGGTCAAAGGCTTTCGCGTCGGCGTCGTAAACCAGGGCTACATCCATCAGCTCATGCTCCGGTCTGGGCCTGGGCCGCCATGGGTATGAGCGTTGTAGGTGTCACGCATGGCCTGCATCGTGCTGGTGTGGTCACGCACGTTGCCCGCGACCTCGAGGTCGCCGTCCATGGTCACCACCGGACAATCTACGAAGGCCAGCGGCAGACCCGCGCCCTTGATCACGATCCCCTCGCGGGTCAGGTGCACGGACTGGCCGAGGCTGTCATAGATGGCCACCTCACCGGTTTTGAGCGATGCCATGCGATAGCGGCGGTCATCGACGACCAGAGCGACCAGGTGCGCACGGGCACCGCCCACGGATGCCACCACGGCTTCGGCGCCGCCGTGGGGCACTGAGGTCAGGCCGTACTGCTGGAAGCGCTCGGCCCAGGCGGGCTCATCGCCCTGCAGCGTTACCTGGACTTCCTGCAGCCCTGTCGCGTCCTTGCTCATCTGCAGCACGCCACGGGAGACCAGCAGGCGCATGCGGCGCCAGATCGGGCTGAGCAGACGAGACATCTGGCGGCGATCCATTAATTCCACCCCACGTCGCCGGCACCCGAACCCGACCCAGATTTAGGCTCCGATATCGGAACCGGCTCAAAGGCTGCAGGCGGCACCATGCGCAACTCAGCGCGCCGCCCATCCAGACCGTCGATCAGTTGCACGGCGCTAACCAGTAGCGACTCGTCCAGGCCCAACCAGGGGTCGCGCACCGGCACCAGGTCGCCCGGCCGCCAGACGCCTTGCTCATGCTTCCAGCCGCTGACGGTGTAGGTCACGCCGCGACCGTTCGCCCAGCGCATGCGCGCCTCCAGCTCGGCCCGCTCGGAGCAGTCGCTGCCGTCGGCCGGGGTGTCGCATACCACCAAGGTGGTGCGCGGCCGGCGTACTCGCGGGTCAGTGGCGGTGCCACGTGGGCCGGAAGCGTTGGAGCCGTTCCACTGGTCATCGCCTGGGGTTTGCCCCTCGACGATGTACTGGTTGAAGCGGTCGCGGTTACTGAATACGCCAGACGCTTTGCGGATGTTCTCTCCCAGGACCAGGGCGGTGCGGATCTCGCGCTGCACGGCATGAACGATCAACAGGCGCCCATGCGCGTCACTTACTACGCGCGCGCCCCGGATCTGCGCGGCGCGCTCGATGGCCTCGGCAATGGGCTGGCCGCCCTCCAGGACGAACGAGCGCAGGGGCTTGGTCGCGCCAACGGTGTCGATGACCTCGATGCCGTAGGGCTGTGCCAAAGATGCCGCGACTTGCTGCAACGTGCGGTTGGCGAAGCGCTGCTCTTTGCCGCTGCAGTCGACCAGGTCAGCAGCCTTGCTGCGGCCGTTGGCCACGATGGTGTGCGTGGTCGCGTCGTAGTCCGGCAGTACTTCGTCCAGGAAGCCGGTCAGCAGCAGCTCGTCGCCGATATGCAGGGTGCAGGCTTCGTCAGGCGACACCGGGCGCACCTGGCCGGACTCGCTCCAGCGTTCGGTCAGGGTCAACTGGAACTCGTCGGCGATCTGTTCCAGGGACAGGCGAATGCTCACCTCCTGCCAGCCGGTATGCCGGTCGCTGCCGATCTGCAGGACTACTTGCTCATCACTCACTGAGTACCTCCAGAGCCATCCCGCCGCGCAGGGCACCGGGGTGGCGGACGTTGTTGCGCACGCAGATCTCGTCAGCGCGGGTCGCGTCGCCGTACAGGCGGTGGGCGATCACCACGGCCGGCAGCGTGGCCTGCGGCGTGTATTGGGTCAGGTTGGGCATGGCCAGAGCGCGGGTTCGCAGATCCGTCGACAGCGCGGCACGCAACGCCACCAGGCCGTTGTAAACGTCATCGCTGATCGGCGCGGCCGTCTGCAGCTCGTGATCGATCAGGGCCAGGGCATCCTGGCCAGCTCGCTCGGCGTCCTGGCGCGACAGCCAGTCGGTCTCGGCCACCACGCGGGCGGCGGTGGTCGCGGCCAAGCGGCCGTTGAGCTGGTTGGCCGCGACGACGTTGCCGACCCGCTGGGTGTTCTCGGGTGTGTCTGCAGGCGGTACCGCGACCGAGTCGCCAGCCGTGCCGGCTTCGCGCAGCATCCGCACCGCCCTGGCCGGGGTGCCGGCCGTGGTACGCAGTCGGCCGGAACCGCCCAGGGACAACACGCTGTTGCCGCTGTACAGGTCCAGGGCGTTGACCGGACGCATGACCGCGTTGCGGATACGGTTATAACCGCCCAGCACCAGGCCAACGATGTTCACCGGGAAGCGGATCACACTGGTGATTTCTTCGGCGATATCGCCCACGAACTGATCGAGGCCGTCGACTACCGCAGCCAGATCGCGCTCGATGGCATCCAGGGAGAAGCCCGTCAGCCCCTCGACGCTCCAGCGCTCCAGGAAGTCTTTCTCGGCCTCTTTCTCGACCGCATCAGCGGCCTGGCCGACTTCGCGCTGGGTATCGACCGAGGTGGCTGGCTCCAACTGCAGGCCGGACTCGGTGAAAGTCACCTCGAACGTACAGGCGCCGCCCTCGCGGGTGGTCTCGCTGAAGCGCACGTCGGTGGCCACCGCCGACATCGTGCCCATATAAGGGTGAACAAGGGTGGCGGCACCAGGTGCGTCCAGGGCCTCGATCAGCTTGTCGCGCTGCAGGTCGTAGTCATCGCCGGCAACGAAGAACGCCAGGCGATATTCCTTGGCACGCCGGCCCATGTCCTCGGTGTACGGCACGTCGCGGCGCGGGTACTCATGCACCAGCCAGCGCCGACCGCCCGTGGTGTCGGCTCGCTCGACGAAGAACTCGACGCCCCGATAGCTGCCGCGCAGCTCAGGGTCGATACGGTCACGCCAGGTCATGTGCTACGCTCCCTTCAATCACGTCATAGGAGGACAACGCATGAAACCTATTGAGAAGGCTGCTCTGATTGCAGGTGCTGTTGGTGTCGCAGGCGGTCTGGCCATAGCTTGGGCACTGCCCGCTGCCGCTTGGTGGATCTACGTTGCCGGCGGCGCTGCACTTGCTGGCGGTATGTTCGCTGCAGCCAGCAAAGACATAGAGGCCAAGCAAGCGGCGAAGGGTGAGTAGCATCACGGCACCACCCCTAGCAGGCCGCTTTCCACGCTGTAGTCCAGGCCGCCATTGGCTTTCATCGACGCCACCCGCGCGCGGCCTTCCTGGTCGATCTTGATTCGCAGTTCACCGCCCACGTCTTGGCGCCCTGGACCAACCAGGGGCGTTGGGCGGTTGCTGAACGCTGGCGGGCCAAGTTTCGGCGCAGCAGCCGCAGCGCCGGCCGGAGCGGCAAGGCCCTGGGTGAGACCGCCCCCTGTCATCCAGTCCGGTAGCCAGCCGGTCAAGGCGCTGACCTTTTGCCGCAGCCAGCCTGTGAGCTGCTCGAAGCGCTCGGCGATTCCGCTGGCCAGGCCGCCGATCCACTCGCGCCCCAGGTCACTCAAAGGGCGTGCGCCCAGCAGCTCGAACACAGCGTCGACCGCACTCATCAGCAGGCGCGCCGGGCTGAAGGCCAGCAGATCCTTGGCGATATCGCCGATGCCACGGTCAAAGAAGGCCTTGACCCGATCCCACATGCCGCTGAACCACTCGGCGATGCCATCCCAGTTGCGATAGATCAGGTACACCGCGCCGGCCAGGGCGGTGATGCCCAGGATGATCCAGCCAATGGGCGTGGTGACAAGTGCCAAAGAGAACGCTTTGATGGCTCCGATCACGGCGGGTAACCATTTGATGGCTAGAAGGGAGAACTGCCACCCCAACTTACCGATAGCCCAAGTAGACGCCAGAAGCGAGAGTAAAAACTTGCCCGCAATTAGCCCCGTGACAATCACAATAAGCGGGCCAAAACCGCCAAACTGATCCGCCACCCAGGCCACGATCTTTCCTACGGCCGATAGCCCCGACCAAAGCTGACGCAGCCGCTCCAGGATCTGTTGGGTGATCATTTCCCGGTTGGCCTTGGACAGTTTGTTGATACCGCCCAACCACTGGTTAACAGTAGGCAGCAGGCTACCCAGGATGGTGTTCTTGAGGCCCGACAGAGTGGTGGTCAGTTCGTGCATCTGCCGCACGTACAGGCGCGACTGCTCGATGTCGGCGTCGCTGAGAATCGAGCCGCTATCACGGGCAGCCTGTCGCAGCTTGTCCAGCTCTTCGCGGGACTGGGTGAGCAGCGCGACCATCTGCTCGCCGCCGCTGCCGCCGAACATCTCGTCGAAGATCCGCTGCTTGGCGGCGCTGTTCTCGATCTTGCCCATGCGCGACAGCACCAGGTCGAGCAGTTTCTCGGTCTCACCTGCAGTGCCGCGCAGATCCTTGACCGTAATACCGAGGCGCTGGAAGGACTCGGCCGCACCACCGCCGCCGGTCATCACGAACTCATCGGCGCGCAGGCCCAGTTCCTTCAAACCGTCGATCAGCGCGTCATTGCCCACGCCGAACTGGTGGGCCGCGTACTGCCACTCCTGCAGCCAGCCGGCTCCAACGCCGAGCCGCTCGGATGCGATCTTGACCTCATTGCCCAGAGTGGCGACGCCGCCGACCATGCGGGTGATCGCCCAGCCTGCAGCAGCGGCAGCACCGCCCGCGATAGCCAGGTTTTTACCCAGCAGTGCGGCCTGCTTGAGGGTGCCAGCCAGGGCGGTGGACGCCTGGCGGCCGGCTTGCTTGAGGTTCTCCAGGCCGCCACGGCGGGACAGGCCAGACAGGGACTGGGTGATACGGCGAGCAGGAGCGGTGATCTTGTCGACCAGCTCCAGGATCACCGATGTCTTGAGTTCACCCGCCATGCTCTTTCATTTCCTCTGCCAACTTTTCCGCCTGGCCGTACCACCAGCGCAGGTCGTCCAGCTCCATTTCCAGCAGATCCAACGGGTTGAAGCCGCCGAACGCTGTTGCGACTACCCGAACTAGGACGTCCCAGTCGCTCGGGATTTCGGCAAGAAAGGGCCGATCAGCTCCTGCACCAGGTCGAGGTCACGTGCATCCAGTTCGTCCATGGCATGAGCCGGAACACCCGATAGCGCGGCGACCATGGCCAGGGCTTGGCTGATCTCGCCATCAGCCTTGTCCATCGCCTTCATGTGCTTGCCTTTCACCTTCTTGACCAGGCGCAGTTCGGTCAGCGTGCGCTCACCATCGAGCTTGCTGTGCTTGTAAGTGATGGGCTCAACCAGGGTGACCTGCAGGGCATCGCCCAGATCCTGGATGCGGGCGCGCTCTTCATCGGTCAGATCCAGGGTGGCGAGAAAATCAGTCGTCATCGGTTAAATCCTTTCGCAGCGGCGGGCGGCCATGTTCAGGCGCACCTGGCCTTCGGCCGTGTTGAGTTCCGCTGTCTCGGTCACGAATGCGCCGGTCAGCATGTAGTCCTGGCCGTTGTCGCACTCGACCAGGACGGTGGCGTTGGTGATGGAACCGAGGTCGATCAGGTCGGTGTCCTCGGTATGCAACACGGTGCATTGCAAGGTCGGGGGGACGGGCTCCTCGTTGTAGTGCACGCGCTTGCCGGCCATGCGCGGAGCACGGTTGACCCCGCCAGGGTTGAGGGTTGCCCCTCGCTCGGTCGGGATCTCGCGGCCATCGACGCGGATGGTGGCGACCCCGGTTACTTTTCCGCTCATGTGGGTTTCCTCTGGTTAGCGGCGGAACTGCGTCTGCTGGGCATGGACGCGGTATTGGCCGATCAGCTTGGGCTGGTCGATGACGTTGAGGCGGCTCGGGTCATTCGGGTCGATGCTCACCTGCAGGCTTTCCTTGTAGCCGGCGTAGTCACGCACCCAGGCCCGCGCGCCCATGAAGGTTTCCAGGTACAGGCTCAGCAGCTCGGCCTTGCACACCTTGGGCGTCATGACCGACTGGCTCGGGTCGTACAGGTCGCGGTCGACGTCCTCGGCCAGCTTGTGGCGCGGGTACTTCATGGCGAACACGCTGCGGATCTCGTAGCGGATGCGCTCCAGGGTCTCGGGCGTCTCAATGTCCAGATAGCTGTCCTCGGCCACCCCGGCGGCGTTGCGCTGGTAGGTGGTGATCTGGCGCTCGATCTGCACGGTGCCGTCGGTGGCCACGGTGTAAGTGGCAATCCCGTCGAACAGCAGCAGGTTGCGTTCAGCGTCATCCCAGCGCTGATCCTCACGCGGGCCGATCAGTCCAGGCAGGGGCAGGCGCTGCAGCGGGCGGGCCGGGTCAATGGCCAGGGATTTCGCGGCCACAATGGTGTTGGTCGCGGCCCAGACCCACGGCGCGCTGGGGGACGCCCCCATACCCATGATCGACAGGTGCGGCGAGTTGCGGGCATTGCCCAGGGCTGCAGTTGCGCCATGGGTGCCACGGAACGCCGCAAAGGCGCGTCCACCGATCTGGCGCATCGGGCCGTAACGGTTGGCCAGCTCGGCCTCGATCTCCTGCAGGGAGACGCTGTCGGTGTACGGCAGACAGACCCAGTTCCACCATTCGCTGCCCATCGCGGCGATGGCCGGAATCAAATCCGGGTTGACCGAGCCCCCGGCCGGGGCGGTGTACGTCAGCGCGAGGCCGGCAGTACGCTCCTCGCCCTTGAGGCAGTCGGCCAGGGAAATGCTGTTGCCGGTCTCACCGCCCCAGCGGCACTCGATGTCTACGCGCTCCGGGGTTTCGACTGCGACACTGGCCGTGACCGGCAAGCGGTCATCGGCATTGATGGCGGCCGCAATCGCGGTGGCGGCAGCAGCCAGCGATGCACCGGAAACCATCTCGCACCAGACGCGGTAGCCAGCGATATAGAGTGCGAGCGGCCGGGTCTCGGCCGGGCCTGCGGTGACCACGATGGAGCCCTTGGCGGGTTGGGCCAGTGCAGCAGCGCCCAGGGGAATCGCCCAGGTCTCGGTATAGAGGTCGACCTTCTTGATCGCGCGGAACTGCTCGGCCAGCATCGAGCCACGGCCAAACAGCTCGTCGCCTTGCTCCTCGCGGGTCACGCGCACCGGCACCAGGGGCGTGGCCGTGCCGGTTTCCAGCATCTGCCCCAGTACCAGGAGCTTGCCCTGGAACACGGCATTGCCCGCCAGGCGGTTGTCGAACTCGATAAACCAGCCCGGAATACGCAGCGCGGCCGGGATGTCGTTGAATACCGTGGAGCTGATAGCCATTACTTGGCCCCCCGTTTCTTGTCGCCGTCAGCGCTGGGCTGCTCGGCTTGCGGTTGTTCTTGCGCGGTGTTTGGCACTGCGCGGACGTCGCCGTCGTTAAAGCGGCGCTGCCAGTAGGCCGACCACTCGACGGCCTCACCCTGGGCGGCCAGTGGGCGGCCGTTGTCTGGACGACGCACCAGCAGCCCTTCGGCCGGCTTGATGGTTCGCATAGTCATGGCGTTACCTCGCTGCCCGTGGGCAGGGTTTGGTGTGTTTCGGTGTCAGGGCCGTCCGGCACCTGGTGGTTGGCGTGGAAGATGGCGAAGTCGGCCAGGGCGCTGCCATCCAGGGGCGCCTTGAATGGCATCCTGTCCAGGGCGTATACGGCGCCGTAGACCGCTACGCCTTTCTTGTCGAAGAAATCCGAGTTGAGGTTGTCGATGCGTTCAAGGCGCAGGGTGCCGACGTCGTCAATGCTCAGCCCATGAAGAGCAGGCACCACCAACTCGATCAGCTCATAAGCCCCTACAGCACCTTTTTCGCCACGGCGCCGCGCTCGCTCGCCACTGGCGTGGCCAGTGACGAAATAAACGGCATAGCGCCCATTGAGCATTGCTGGCTTGCTCTGGCCTCCCTGGCCACCAGACCAGGCGACATACACACCCGGCACATTCCGAAATGCGGCCTCCAGGCTCTGTTCAGTCCAGCCGTTAGGCAGGTCTTCGACCGCCTTGACGTGCTTACCGAGCACCCGCTTGCAGCGCTCGACCATGGCGTCCTCGATCTCGGCCAGCATCAGAAGACCCCGCCCGGAAACGTCCGACGCCCAGGAACCATCATCACGTCGCCAGCGCTGGTCACGTCGTCGTCCACCTTCGGCAGGCCGAGTTTCAACGCGCCGCTGGCGATCAGACGTAGCCCCTTGATTGCATCGTCGTAGCGCTTGGTTTCCTGTTCTGGAGCGCGCTTGTACAGACGGTAATGGGCGATGTCGCAGCCATAGGCCCCGAGGATCGGCGGCACACTGGCCAGCGGCAGGCGGTACCCACCACCGGCCAGGGCGCTATCCATCTCGCCAGCCGCGTCCTGGATGGCGTTGTCGATCTTCTTAAGGTCGAATCCCTCGCCAGTGTCGTCCTCCTGATCGCGTGCAACGCTCAGGATCACGTCCCGCCCGAAGCGCTCGACCAGGTCATCCAGGGTGATGTAGGCCATGACTGATCCTTATCAGGCTGCGGACAGCCACGGGTTGTGGATCAGCTTGGAGGTACCGGCCCATTCGTTGGTCGCGCCATTGGCTGTCTGCACGTTGTTCAGTACGCGCAGGGCCGCACCTTCCATGCCGCTCGGCACCATGGTGTGGCTATGGCGCAGGGCCAACGGACGGCCTTGGTCGCCTTTCAGCTCCTGCAGGCGAGCGCGGGCCGCTTCGTAGGTCTCGGCGTTGAGCGGCTCATTGCAACGAACAGCCAGTTGCCACAGGCCAGGGCCTGCGTTCACACGGGCATCGACGCCGTACTTGAACACGTCGCTGTCCATCACCGACTCACTGTTCAAGTTGGTCAGGGCGCGGAAGTTGTAGTCGCGACGCTTCTGGAAGATCACCGGCTTGATTTCACGGGTCAGATCCATGACGTACCAGGCGTTGCCGTTGCCCCCGATATCGTTGCTGACCTGGACTTTCTTGCCCTTCTCGTCGAGCACGGTGTGGTTGCCGAACAGCGGGCTGCCGTCGTAGCACTTCGGGTTGGCGGCCAGCATCTCGGCCGACAACGCGTTCGGGTGCTCTGCGGTGGAACGCCCGAAACCGGCGAACATCGGGCCGTAAATGCCATAGGTGTCGTCTTCGATTGCATCGCGGTTGATGGCATAGCTCAGCTCGAACTTGCGGTTCTTGATGAAGAACTCGCCAGCCTCCAAGCCGTGATAAACGCGGTCACCAACCCACTCACGCAGTTGCGCCAGCTCTTTGAGCCAGGGGTAAACCTCGACAGCAGTGGTCGACGGCACGATGGTGCAGAACAGCCGGTAAAGCTCGGTATCGCCTCCCAGCTCAGCGAAGCCACGCTGGAAATGGGTGTTGTAGGCCCGGAACAGGACCTGCATGTTGGCGGAAGTAAGATCCATTGAAACGTCCTCGTCGGGAAAAAGAGTTGTCGCGGGGCTTACTCGGCCGCCAGGGCGTCGAGTGCTGCACCACTGGTTGGGTCGATCAGCACCCAGACACCAACCTCGTCGACTGAGTCGACGATGCCGGCAATGGAGCGCGTGCCGCCGCCATCGGTCTTGGCCACGGTCTGGTTGTCGACGATGTAGCAGCGCTTGAACATGTCGGCGGCGGTGATCTCGTCGGCATCCGCGCTGTTCTCCAGGCGAGCGAAACCACGCAGCACCTGGGCTTTCTCCTCGCCGTCAGCGCCGATGCGGTTGTCGACCAGGTGCTCGAAGATGCCCACAGCGACCAGGCCCAAGGCGGTGGTGGCTTCCTTGACGAAGCCAGTGGCATCGACCACAGCGATGGTGCCAGCGCGGCAAAGGGCGTTGGCGGCCACCGGATGACCACGGCGGTGACCGGATACGCTGGGGGTGTTGCGGTTCTGGGTAGTCGCGACCATGTCGGCTTACTCCTTCGCTTTCGGTTTCGGGTTGTACTTGCGGTACTCGGCCGGCTCGATGCCCGTGCTCTTGCATACCGCCAGCTCGGCTTCGGTAAGGTCATCACCCTGCGACTCTTCGCCTTTCGGCTTGCGGCCGTTGGTCTGAGTGCCGCTCAGGGCCGCAATCGGGACGGCGCCGGCCAGGAAGGACTTGCAGGCAGCCAGGCCCTGGTCTTTGAGCCATTCGGCAGTGGCCTTGCCACCGATGCGGCCGTCTTCGAGACCTTCCTTGATCAGCGTCTCCAGCTCGGACACACCATGGCTGGCACGCAGGGCGGCCAGTTGCTGGCCTTGTTCCTGGAACACGGCCAATGGGACGTACTGGTTCATGTCCGGCTTGGCCGCACCGGCCTTGGCAGCGGCAACTGCCTTCTCGGCGTCATCCTTGGCGGCGGCAACGGCTTGCTCTGCGTCGGCTTTGGCCTTGATCAGAGCATTGATAGCGGCGGTGATCTGCTCGTCGGTAGCGTCGGCGGCGAGGCCCAGGAGCTTGATCAGTTCTTCACGATCCACGGTGTCTTCCTCATGGGTAAGGTCATAGGTGCCGCTGCCCATGCGGGCTGCAGCGAGTGCTGGAATGGCGGAGTCAATGGCGGGGTTGTTGACCAGACCGACGTGGAACAGATCGAGCACGGTGCCGGTCTTGGGGTCGTAGGGGAAAACGGGGGACAGGTAGCGGTACTCGTCCGCGTCGATGGCTGCCTTAGCGGCGGCAGTCCATTTGATGCGGCCGTAGACGCCGTCGGCGCGCCACTCCAGGGAGGCGTGGTCAATCCAGCCCGAGGCTGGCGCCGGCTTGCCGTTCTCTTCGGACAGTAGGGTCTGGTGCTCGTAGTCGACGACGATGTCGGTGCTGCGAGCTGCAGCGCGCTCGATGATCGGCTTGGCGGCCGATTCGTCCATGAACCAGGGGCCGGAACCGGCCAGAGCACCACGCGGGGCGGTGAAGGTGCCGGCCGGAATCAGGCGCGTCATGCCACCCTCGGCCGCCACTTGAAGGGCCAGGGAGCAGGCTGCGATGGGGAATGTGCGTTTCGTTTTCATGCCCCCATATTCGGGGGGCGCGGCGCGAGGCCGGGATTCAAGCGTTTGACTATTGGTTGGCCTGGCGGCCGGAGGGGGGAACCTGGCCGAGATTACCAGATCCGGGAATGGGCAGGTGGGCTTGCCCATGCGCGCGCGTCTATACGCGAATTTAACGCGGGTTTAACGCGCTCTTTCCCTTCTATGCGGGCGACGGCAGCCCCTGAGTCGATAAAGGCGCTGTAAGGGCCGCTACGGGCCGCCGCCCTCTAGAGGCTCTGCCAGGTGTTCCTGCAGGATCTCCAGGGCCATGGCTTCGTCCTCGCTAGACATGCCCAAAAACTCCCGCTTCGGGATGTTACCCCACAGGTGCGGGTAAGCGGCCTTCAGTCCGCCGAACTGCTGCATGCCGGCATAGACCAGGCTGCTACCCCACTCCAGGGTGGTGGCTGTCGCCCGGTAGTGGATCTCGTTGGAAAGGCGCCTGCTCTCACCGATCAGCGGGTCATTCTTGCCTTTGCGCTCTTCGGTCACCGATGAGTTGTCTTCCCACCTGGTGCCATCCGGCGCTGTCTTGGTCGCAAAGCGGCGCTTGGTCGATTCGATGAAGTACTCGCCCATGTCCTGCAGCGCGGGCCGCACGTCCTGGGCGTGCTTCATCAGGCCGTTCAGCGCATCCAGGACGCGCTGGTTATCTACCCTGGTCTGGATCATCGGCTATACTCCTGACTCGGTTTCGCGCATCGCGCCGTCGTGGCCATACCACGAATCGCCCAGGGCGTTAGGGCATGGGGTGCGAGACCGATCATTTCCCCTCCCGGATGTAGAACGTCTGCAGTACCAGCATCCGGCGCCCCTTGCGCACCTCGAAAACGCCAACGTAAGTCACCCCGTCCACGGTCAACTCTCGCCGTACCAGGGGCGAACTGGTGGTGCGTGACAGCCCGGCATCGATCAGCGGCCCGCCCTCATTGAGCAGCCTGGGCAGCATGGCGTAGTCCTCGGCCGACACCGCACGCTGCCCTCGGGCGCGCTCCGACTTCGCATTACCGTGGTTCTTCTCGACATGGCGCACGGCCGAAACGTCCAGGGCATAGTCGTAGCCATCGACGGCCAGATCCTTGACCTGGTGAACCTGGGCCACGTCTGCAGCAGGCAACAGCCCCAAGGTGCGGTAGGCCGGGATCTGGCTCGGGTTCTCGCCACGCAGCACGCGAGCGGCATAGCGCCTGGCGTCGTCAGCCACGCTGGGCAGCGCCCGGTAGCTGCGCGCCAGCTGATCTCGCACACGCTCGGGCACGCCTGCCATGTAGGCCTTGGCCACCTCATAGGGCCAGGCCCGCGACTTCTCGGCCATCTGCGTGACGGTCTGCGCCACGCGGGCGCCAGGTTGGTAGTCCCAGCCTTCGTCGATGCCAGGCGCTTCGTCGGCGTCCCAGCCTTCAATCGGGGTTTTGTCCGGGTCGCCACCTAAGCGACGTGCTCCAGCTGCTGTACGCGCGCCCACCACATAGCATTGGCATCCCCAGCCGTTCGGCGGGTAGTAGCGCTTCCAGAACGCGTGGCCGGCCGGCAAGGTCAGGCCATTGAGCTTCTGGTGCTCGGGTCGTGGGTTGCGCACCGAGTCGTTGTGCCGATAGACCCAGTATTTGAAGCCGCCGTCCTGGAGTTGTGCCAAACGTCCCGCCGAATAGCTGGTCATGGCGTTGGTCTGGTAGATGGTTCTGGTGCGCCAGCGCTCGCCGGCTCGGGTGCCTTCGCCCGTCCAGCCGTGCCAGCCGTTGCGCTGGACGATATCGCGGAAGTCTTTGCGGAACTCGCCCAGGCCGCGCCCCTCACTGATCGCCCGGTCGACCGCCACAGCCAGATCCGACAGCAAGTCAGCCTTGGCCGCGCCGGCCACCATAAAGCCAGTGTCATGGGCGTCACGCTTGATATCGTCCCACCGAGCCGTGGGCACCAGGTTGCCCAGCTTGTTGCGGTAGAACGCCACCTGCTCGGCGAATGGGCGCCCCAGGACGTTGTGCAGCGTGGGTTGGCCGTCAGCCATTACCGGACTCCGACACGTCCTCGATGTCGCTGCGGCCGGCCAGCTCGGCAACAGACAGGCCGTCACCGATCAGCGCGGCCAGCTCGTCCTCGTCCAGCTCGGTCTGCGCGGCCAGCAGCATCTCGCGAAACTCTTCGATGCTCTTGGCCGCTGCCAGCATGGCCTCGATACGCTCCAGCCAGGTCGCTATCGCCGGGTCGCCTTCACGGGCCATACGGGCGGCAATAGCGTCTGCAGGCGTGGCCGGGCGTTGGCCCTGGCGCAGCACGGCCAGGTGCGCGCCCGGCTGCTGGCGCAGCATGGCGGTCATTGGCTGTTGCGGGCGGGGCTGCAGCACTGGGGCGCCGTCCTTGGCCTTGGGAATGCCGCTCTTCTCATGCAGCCAGTCGACCTCGATCTTGGCGCCCATGTCGACGAACACGGGCAGCGTGTTGGCCAGCACCTGGAAGTCTTCAGTTTCGCCCATGTCCAGGACGAAACGCGGCGCCCGGTTGGCGTCGGTGATGCCAAAGTTCAGCGCCGCCATGGGCCACAGGATCGAGCGGCGCACCGTGCTGTTGTACTGGCGCACGTCCGAACGGATCAGCGCGGCCTGGCCGCGTTCGTGGACGTTGCCCAGGGCGTTGGTGTTCGTTCCTTCGCCTGTGCCGCTGGTCAGCGTGCCGCCCAGGATGACCCTGGACTTGCTGCGCTCGCACCAGTTCATCATGGCCAGGTAAAGGTCGGCGCTGCCCTGGGCGGCTTCCAGGAACTCGATGGCCATCCCTTCGGGGATGATCCCGGCGGCGTCCTTGCCCATGGCTACCACTGCACGGAGCAGCGTCGCTTTCTCTTTCGCGGTGGCGTTCTTCGGGTACTTGCCCAGGCGGGCCGGCATACCGTAGATGTCCAGGAGCTGCGCCAGGTCGCCCAGGGCGTAGTTCTGGAACAGGTACGGCCAGGCCAGCATGCGGTGCAAGCCTGCGCGAGCAACGTAGCCCGGCCGGGCGCGGTGACGGTGCGCTACCCAGCCCAACGGCCATAGCTCGGCGCCGGTCGGACTCATATCGCGCAGGGTGATGTGGTTCTGATCATCGGGGTGTAGGCGGAACCAACGGTGCGGCCGCAGTGTGGGCTGCTCGATGTAGCGCGTGGTGCCGTCACGCCCCCAAGTCAATTCCAGGTTGGCGAAGCCATGGCCCAGGCCGGTGCCAAGATCGAGCACCAGATCTTCGACCTCCATGGCCGTCAGCACTTCGATAGAGTGGTCGGTGGCCTTCTTTTCAGCTTTAGAGGCGTTGTCTGGCGGCACGACCTGCCATTCCAGCTCGGCGGCTAGCTGGCGGCGCTTGAGCATGTCCGCGCCGATCTGCGGGTCTTTCTCTTCCATGTCCTCGAACAGGTCGCACTGCGCCATCAGGTCGCCTTGCTCGGCGCCTTCCAGGATCTGGTAGAGCCGCGCAGGCGTCAGCCCCTTGGTCGGGTGCTCGGCAAACTCCCTCTTGATCGAGCGAGTAGTAGCTTCATCATCGGTCTGCTTTTCGTCTAGGGCGCTCGTATCACCCAATAGCCGTTTGATAAACGCGGGAACGCCTACCTTTACCATGCGCCTGCTCCAAAACCTTCGTTGTTATCGTCGTCGTCATCGTCCGAGTCGGCGTCACCAGAGAACGGCCGACCACGGCCTGCAGACATAAATTCGCTAACCCAGCCGCCCACATGGTTCAGGGCGGCAAAGTTCATCAGGGCGCCCGCAATGGCGCCGTCACCGTGGCGCACCAGCTCAGCGTCCTTGAGGTCTTTTCGCTCGATCTTTGGCACCATCGGGATGCCGTCGATGAACTCGACCGCACGGTGGTCATCCTCCAGGGAGGCGTCCCGAGGCAGGGTGATAAAGCCGTCCTCGAACAGCGAGATGTACTTGCCCATCCACTGGCCGTACCAGGGCCGTGACAGGTTGATTTCGTGCACGGGGCCACCCGTCCAGCGGTTGTGTTCTTCGTCCCACTCGGCCCGGCCATAGCGGTCGGCGGTGTACTCCATCAGGGTTTGGCCGGGGCCGGTGGCGTCGCCGGCAAACGTCCAGTTCTTCAGCGTATCGAGCAGCGCCCAAAGGATCTGCTCCTGCTGGCGGGTCGGTGCGTTGGCCAGCTCGATCAGGAACGGCACGTCGCGGCGTAGGTCTTGGGTGATCTGGGCCGGCTTGATGACCGAGAAGTGCCGGTGCCGCGCGAAGTCCATCCCGACAGCCCAGCGGCCAGTGAAGTTAGCCGCGAACTTATCGAGCACAGGTAACAGATTCGTGGCGATCCAGGTGGCGCACCAGGTCTCGCGCTCATGCTCGGGCCGCTTGGGAAAGTCGTCGTTGAACACGATGCGCAGCACCGGGCGGATCTCGGGCATCGCGCGCTCGATCCACACGCCATGGATGGCCGAGCCTTCACCATCACGCGGGATCACGTCCAACTCTTCGCGCATCGCGGCCTTGCGCGGGCCGTAGCCGGCGCGGATGCCCTGATACCAGTCTTTCTTGCCTTCTTCGGTTGGCTGGGTGCCCATCATGAAGCAGCGGCGCTCATACAAGCCGTTGGCCACTGCGTCGTCGAAGCCGATTTTTATGACCTTGGCGCGCTTGCCGTAGCGACCGGCGCGCACGTCCTGGACGAACTGGTTAAACGGGTTCTTCTTGCCCCGGTGGGTCGACCAGACACGGATGCGGCCGCCCCAGATCAGCAAAGCGGTAGCGGACTCCAGGACGTGACCGACGTTCTTGTGCAGAGCGGCTTCGTCGATACTGACCAGGCCCTGCAGGCCGTGGATGTTCTCCGGCCGGGAAGACAGCGCCGTGACGCGGTAGCCGCTGGCGAAGCGCACACGGAAGGCCTGGATATCGCGACTGGTTCCGTCTTCGAGCTGGTCGTGGAAGATGTGCTGCTCGATCATGGTGGCCTGACCACGCGCGACGATCCGCGAGAACTTGGCTACATATCCGATGTACTCCAGGCCCTTTTCCCGCGTGTCGGCCATGTACCAGACGTTGTCGCCCCCTGCGGCTTTCTCGGACGCGCCAGTAATGGTGTCGGTCATGGCCTGGGCGAAGGTGATGCCGGTACGTCGGCCTTTCTCACAGACGGCGATGTCCAGATCCTGCTGCATGCTGATCCAAGCGCTCTGGTGCGCCATCAGCACGCCCTGGGCAAGTGGGTTGAAGTCAGCCGGGATTTCCCGAACGCTGGCGGGCAGTTCCTCCCAGTCCAGGACTCGCTCGGTATCGTTAAGCGGTGCAGGAACGCCCATCAGCCCATTCCCTTCAGAACTTGTTCACGCCAGAAACTGGCCTCTTCAGCGGTCAGGCCACGCGCCTGGGCGGCCTGGCCAATACGGTCGGCAGCTTCCTGCAGGGCTGCGCGGCGTGCCTCGGCCTCGGCGGCGTACTTCTTCTGGGTCACCGAGGCCTTGATGATCTCGGCCACGGTCTTGCCAACCTTGCTGATATCGAGTGGCCCCTTACCATCGGCCAGCAGCGTGAACAGTCGTTCTTGGGTCAGGCGCAACAGTGCTTCGTTGACCGCGCCGTCATCATCAGGCGCAACGGCGACCACGGCTTTCGCCTGCTCGCTAGCCATCTTCAATGCCGCCAGGCGCTCCTCGAAGCTCTGGCCGTAGCTGTGCAGCGCCGACTTGCCAATGCTGTAGCCGCGCCCGGCCAGCTCGGCCGAGAGCAGCTCGTAACCGGAAAAGTTGTTCTCGACCAAAGCTTGGTCGAGCCAGGCCTTAACCTTCGGCGGCAGTTGCGCCACCTTGCTGCGCGGCGGCATATCAGGCGCTCCAGTACTTTTCCGGGCGGGCGATGCCTGGGCGGCAATCCACGGTGTACTCGGCGATATCGACGCCGTAGTGAGTCAGGCCACAGATCCATTGTCCGTTGGGCTGCTTGTTCAGGGTCACCAGGCTACGGTCGGCCAGGTAGTCCAGTTCACGGCGCAGCTCCAGCGGGGTGGCGTCCGGATAGATGCCCTGGATCGTGGACAGCACCACGGCCTCGTGCGGATCTACTGGGCGGGAGGTGTTGAGGGTCAGCAGCAGATACCAGCGCAGCGACTCGCGGCGCGTCTTGGCAGGGTCAATCATTGCGGGCTCCTTTGAGCATGATGTTCTCGATCTTCAATGCAACACCGTCGAGCTTGGCTTCCAGGACGGCTTGCCCACGTACCCAGTCTTCGCGGCGCACGTACTCAAGCGGCAAGTCGGCCTTGAAGTTCAGGAACGAGCGCTCCAGTTGCGCCACAGCAGCGGCATCTTTGTCTTGTCGTTCCAGCACCTTGGCGAAGTTGTCTTCCCAGTGGCGGCTTGCATCCTTGCGGGCCTCATCCTGCGCGGCGAACCGTTCGCCCAGGCGCTTCTCGAACTGCCACAGGAGCACCTTCACCAGGCCGGTAATAACCCCGGTGAAGACGCCTAGCAGGCTTGCGACGGTGCCTAAATCCAGTTGCATCAGTTGCCCCCTACGGCGTCGATCAGAGCGTCCAGCTGCGCGGCAGTGTTCTTGCACTGCTCGGCGTAGCGGACGTGATGGGCCAGGAGAGTGTTCTGGCTGATGCCTGAATCGAGCTGGTCAGCGGCTCGGGCTTGGGCGACTTGCGCAGCAGCTCGCTCGGGATCTGTGGCGGCGGGCAAAGTGGCAGGGGATCGGGCTCCGCTGGCTTCGTTCCACACGCGGACAAAGCCAGCAGTGAACACGCAAGCAGGCAAAGGCTCAGGCTCAGCGTCGAGCGCTTTCCGGTATAGGTCGTTGACACGGGCAATCTCCCCAGAGAGGTAGTCAGTGGTTTTGCGGTGTTGGCGTTGCTGGGTGGCCAGGTCGGCGGCCAGCTTGTCGTTGTGCGCCTGGGCGTCCTGCAGGCGTTTTGCGGCATCTTTGGCACTCGCTTCGGCTGCTCGGGCACGGGCCAGCTCCTGTTCCTGGTGCTCGGTTTTCAGCTTCATCAGGGCAAGGTCGCCCTTGGTGGTTGCGGCGCGGTGGCCAGCGTCATAGGCGGAACGCTCCAGCATTCCGACCAGCAGGTAGATCGCTGCGGCAAGGGCCACAGGGATGGCGAACGGGAGCGCTGCGCGCAGGAAGCTGAGCCACTTCATTGCAGGCCCGCCTCGCATAGTTCCCGCTCGGCCGCGCGGCGGCGCTCAAGCCCTCGGAACTTGCGGCCGCCAGCGTTCACCCAGTAGCTGAGCTGCGCGCATGCCGGCTCAATGCGACCGGCCTGCAGGTGCAGCAGCATGGTCGAGTGGCGGCCACTCTTGAGCCAAACAAAACCGTCCTTAACGCCAGGCTTGCCGGGGCCGGTGTTGTAGATCATGGACAGAAACGCCGCGATGCTTTTGGTATCCATGGCGGCAATGACCTTGGCGGGCACCCAACGCTCGAACGTTCTCGCGGCTTCCTCTAGGGCTAGCCGGGTTTTCTCGTCACACTCGGCGTCCGTCGCAACGTCGCCAAGGCGTACCCCATACGTCCAGCCGTCGCAGATGGTCGGGATGCCCACGGGGTCCAGGTATGCCAGCAGGTTGCGTCCCTCGAAGTAGGAAACAACTGGCGTGGCAATGAGAATGGCGGCGGCGACACGAGTCTTGATGCTCATACGCCCCCCTTGCCGACTGCATTGCGCAGCTTCGCGATGGCCGCATTGCCGATCTCTGGGGCGGACTTCCTCACGCGCCGGGGCTTGGGGGTGGCATCGCGGCGCTGTGCTGCGGGTGGTTTCTCGCGCGCTTGCTCCGCCCGGCCGGCCATGTGCTGGCGGTACGCGGTGACTTTCGCGAAGGCGCTACGGACGTGCTCTTCGACCTGGCTACGCCACTCGGCCGGACAACGCCCCATCAACAACTGGCGGCGGTCAAGCGATGGCTCAGCGAGGATCGCGGCGGCGTAGTCGCGGGGGGACATTGGGCGACTGGCGGACACTGTTCTGGCTCCAAGGGATAGGAGACCGAACAGTAAGGCGCGGCAATCGCCGCCAGGGATTCAAGCCTTTGAATGTAAAAACCCGCCAGGGCGGCGGGTTTCAGGGCAACATTCAACGGGTGTTATAGGCATCTTGTAAAGCCCTTGGTTCAGAACAGCGACGGCTGGATACGCTGGCGGTGCAGTTCGCGCTGCTCGGCGATGATCGAGTAGACCTGGGAAACGGTCAGGTCGAACTCGTTGGCCAGGTCGTCGATGTTGTTGCCCTTGTACTTGACCCAGATCTGCCGCGCCCGTAAAGCGCGCTCCAGGACATCGCCCTTGGGCATGTAGAGCTGGCGGCCACCGGCATAACGCGACAATGCCCGGACGGTGATGAACGCCCGATTCTGCGCCAGCTCCGGCGCGTCACCGGCACGCAGGTGGCCGGCCTCGATCACGCTGACCAGGTCGGCCAGGGTCTTGGGCCACTTCGAGCGGATCTCGGGCGACAGCATGTGCTCCAGGGCATCTTCGGGCACGTCGTCACCGAACAGGTCGTTATTGCTCATGCAGGCCTCCCGTGGCGCTCGGCATCTTTTGCCAGCGCGGTGATGATTCCGCCCAGTTGCTTGCTGTCGCACCACTCCAGGCGCTCGACCTTGTACATGCGGGCGGCCAGGCTATCGGCGTACTCCCACGGCCGGCCGGCTTCGGCCAGTTGCGCCTCGATCTTGCCGACCAACTTGGCGCGTTCGGCCGCTGGCTTCGGTTTGTCTCGGCCTTTGGAAGCAGTAGCCTTGAAGCCAAGACGCTCCATCTCGACCAGGACGCGGCCGATCTGGCGCGGCGTCAGGTCTTTGGACGACTCAACGCCGACAGTGCGCTTGAGCACTGCGCGATAGGTTTCATCGTCCAGGCCGAGCTGGCGGCGGGCGATCTGAATTTTCGTCTTTCCCGTACTCATACAAGGTTCCTCGGGTCGAGTGCCGCGCGCAGGGCGGCAGGGTCGCGGCGGGCAATGTTGGCCACGTAGCGGATGGCCAGGGTCAAACCTTCCTCGACCTGCTCGAAGTCACCAGCAGCGCGGATGCACTCCATGTCGTCGCGGGTGCCGGCGTACGTCTCCCACTTGAACTTCTCGGCGCCAACGGCGGCACGATGCTGGGCATCACGCTCGCGCTTGCGGCGCTGCCGGGCCGTATCCTGGGCGCGGACTTTCGCGGTTCTGGGCTTCTTCTTTCTCGTGCTCATGTATGGCTGCTCATCAGTACCGGGCTACCACGCCCGGCAGACCAACCCCGGCCAGGCCGAGGCGGTTTCGCTTAATTGAGGGCGAGCGTCAATCGTCGAAGCCGTAAGAGAAGTCGTTCGGCTCGCAGTCGATAACCAAGATGGCGTTGCCGAAGTACAGGGATGCCAGCATGCGCTCCCACTTCGAGCGGATGCTCATGTTGAGCAGGAGTTTCTTGTCATCCAACTTCGCGCTGATCACCTCGCCGAACTGCTCTGTCGGGCGGAAGTGGTCGCCAGTCTCGCGAGAGCCTTTGATATGGACATGCAGCGAGTGCTTCAGGCTGTACCTGCTGCGCTTGTCACTGCTGAGCATGAATCGGTCGCGGCTATCTTCTGGCTCTGGATCGAAAGCGATATAGAGGAAGTCCGACGAGCCGGACTCACTCTCTTCGAATCGAATGTCAGGGCAGCCCCAGTGTCCTTCAGCGGCTTCTTCCTTGTGTGCGTCGATAAATTCATCAAGCAGAGCTTTCAGCGACACCTCGCCAGTCAACAGACCTTCACCGTCAAAAACTTCGGCGATTGCCTTCTCTGCTTGCTCCATAACGGTGGTTTTCAGGGCCGCAGCCTCCCAGCGCTCGCGCAAAGCATTGGCCACCAGAGCGTTGTAGCGCTGAAGCTCGAACATGTCGGAGACGTTGGCAGGGAGTGCAGCCTTCAAGGCCTCCTTGATGGCTTTGGAGAAGTCGCCATAGCTGCGGAAGGCATCATCGACAACATCCTTAAACATTTTGTCGATCCCGGCGTCGATCAACTCGCGCGGTCGGTCGGACTGGGCGTATACGGTGACGCGCTCGGCCAGCAGCGCTTGAAGGGTTATGTCGCTCATTTGGTGCTCCATGTTTGCTTGGTTGCTCGTCAGTACCAGGCCACCACGCCTGGTAGACCACCCCAGCAGAGCCGGGGCGGTTTCGCTTAGTGCAGGGTAGGTTTGGGTTCGTCGGGTTGGGCCTGGCCAGCAGCCTCGCGCTTGGCCGAGCACTTCGGGCAGGGGCAGTTGCCACGTTTTGCGGCAGCGCGGGCGGCGCCGACGACAACCTCGGGTACCAAACGCATGAGGGCGTGGGCAACAAAACTCGCAGTTGTCTCGTCATTGGTATCGCCCCCAAGGGCGACCCCAATGGCACCGTTTTCGTCTTTGATGGTGATGGTCAGCTCGGCCATGGGGTCTCCTAGCGCTGGCGTTTGAATTTGATGTTGAAGTCGCGCGCCACCTGACGCGCTTGCTTTTCGTTGATGCCGATTGCCCGTGCAGCGATGCCCGGTGATGCGCCCAGCGCCGCCTGAACCATCAAACGGGCGGCAACGGATAACTCGCGAAGCTCCTGGACAACGTCGGTGCGTTTCGGCGCCGTCGGTTTCGGCTCGGCTGCAGGCGCCTCGGCCTTCACCTCCGGCTTGGCCGGGGCCGTGTTCGGCGTCACGGCGGGCTTGGCCCGCACCGGTTCGTCCTCTGGGCGCACGAACAGATGCGCGTAAACCGGCGTCTTGGTCGGGTTGATAACGAAGGTAGGGCTGGTGGCCTACCTGCTCGATCTGTCCGCCCTTGGCCAGGAACGCCTCGGTAGCTGCGGCAATGCGCTGGCGCTCCTGTTCATGTGCTGCAGTGGCGGACAGCGGGTCTTCGCTAGGGTCGTGATAGCGCTGCATGTCACACCCCCAGTGCCCGAATGCCTACCGTGCCGCGCTTTGCCAGTACCTGGATGTAGTAGGCGATGGCTGCGAGGTTGGTACGCGGGTCGGCCCCGTCCTGTGTTTCAGGCACGCGGAAGCGGCCCGGCTTCTCGGTGCTCTCGTAGTGAGGCAGTGCGGTCTGGTGGATTTCCTCGACCAGGACGGAGAAGTCGCCGACCGCCAAGGCAAACTGGCCGTCACCAGGCAGCTCGTCGGTCAGCCGGATCAGGCCGGCAATGTTGCAAACGGCGTAGTACTTGCCCACGTCATTCCTCCTCGTCCAGCTCGTCGGCTGGCTCTGTCACGGTCAGAGGGAACTTGCCGAACATCTGCAACGCCAAGTCGACGCCTACCACTAGCCCGGTACGCTGCTGGGCGCTAAGCGAAAGGCTCTTGCCATCCGGCCCGGCTACCTGAATGTCTACCTCTGGGCCGGAATCAATGATCTTCTGCAGTGCCTTGATACGACTGGAGTGCCACTCCTGCATCAGCTCGACGATGTGCAGTACCTGGTCGTCGTTTGTATGCGCGACAGCGGTGCCGCCTGCCGGTACGGGCTGGCTCCAGGTGCGCAGGCGCTCCAGGAGCTCGACTACCTTCTCGACCTGGGGCCCGGTGACCAGCGCCAGGAGAAAGTCGCGGCCGTTGTTCAGCTCAAGGTGCTCGAAGTCCAGGGCGTCGACGTCCAGCAGCTCGACGGCATCAGCCACGGCCTTGATCTGTGCGGTTTCAGTCAGCAGCCCCATCACTGCACCCCCTGCTCGAACGGCACGATGGCGAAGTCTTCGATATCGCGGTTGATGGTCACGCCCGGCAGGGCCTCGACTGCATCCGGTTCGTTGAGGATGGCTTCCTTGTTCACCTCTTCCTTGGTGCGAATGAAGCGCTCCAGGCCCTTGACCTTGAGCAGCTCAAGCACGGTTTCGGCGCCGCGCACGGTCACGCTCGGCGGGCGGCAGCGCCACTGCACTTCGCCGGTCACCAGGTTGGCAAACTTGACCTTGTTGTTATCGGTCAGCTCGGCGCGGTGGGCCTCACACCAGCCCTGCACACCGCTTTGTAGAGAGGTGAGGCGCTTCTTCAAGTCATCGACTGGGCCGGCATAGCGCTCGGTAACCTCGCCGATTTCGTCATTCATTTCGGTTTCCAGGCGGGTGATTTCGCGCTGCACGTCGCCGATGGCTTTGATGTCGCTCACCACCTGGTCGCGGGTTTGCGGGATGTTCTGAGCAGCAGCGGCTTTCAGTCGTTTTTTCGGTGCCATGTGTTTGGTCTCTCAGTGAATAGTCGTTTGTAGGTCGCGGTAGCTGATGGGGCGGCGCCATTCGAGGGTTACGCCCTCAAACAGCACGGTGATACGGTCGCTGCCCGCCGAGGCGTGGCGCTGGTAGCCCTCGGTCAGGCGCTCACGCAAAAGGCGCTCGCCGTCCTCTGGGCTGATCTGCAGGCAGTTCTCTGTCGGTTTGATCTGCAGCAGTCGCACGCCCTTGGCTTGCAGGTGACGGGCGGCTGCGTTGAAGTCGCGCAGGCTGGTGGCCAGCGCAGTGGTCAGGACTCTCAGCGGGCGTTGCTCAGTGGCTGCCATGGCGTGGCTCCTCTGCTGCACAGTTGGGGTTGTTGGGGCAGTGCTGGCAGGCGCGCCAGTGCTGCATGGCCATCGGGTTATGGGTGGGGGCTTTGCGTTCGCGGTAGGTTTGGCACTGCTCGGCGGTGATCACTTCACCCAGGGCCACGCACTCGATGCGGCCTAGGACGTCCATCACCTTGCGGGCCACGCCCTCGGTGGAGCACGGGTAGCGGTTGACCAGCACCAGGCTTACGGCGGTGCGGCTGACACCGACACGCTCGCCGGCCGATTTGCGGTTGCTCTGCTCGACCTCGCGCGCCAGCAGGCTGACCCACAGAGGCGGCTGTTCGCCCCAGGCGGACAGGTCTACTCGGGCGGCCTGGTTCATGCGTCACCGCCTGCGGCAACCAGGGCGTCAATCTGCGCCAGCTCTTGCTCGGTGAGCACTGGCGACAAGCCGCGCGCGCTGATCATTTTCAGCATGGTTCGGAGCTGCTCGTTCTCGATCCTCAGCCCGGCCAGCTCGGACGCATCAGCCTGCGCGCCCTTGGCCCACACCACCTTGTCCAGGTTCGGGTCATAGACCTGCTCATAACTGGAGCGCTGATAGATGGGGTGCAGCGGGCCGCTGTAGCGCGCAGGCAGCAGGCGGTAGCTGGCCGGGATACCGGGCGTACCACCCGAGCGCACCGTGTAGCCGGCCTGGGCCAGCCCCTGCAGGTAAATGCGCGCACCGTTCTCGCTGATGGGCGCGCCACCGGCTGCAGCCTGGCTGGCCGCTTCGGCGGCGGTCAGCTCGCCCAGGATGCGCAGCGCACGCCAGATGCACTCGACGGCCTCAAGCGGCAGGCGCTCGCCTTTCTTGTTCACGCGTGGCGCCTCTGCGCCTTCGTCTTTCAGGAGAGACCAGGTGCCGTCGCGGCCTTTCACGGCCAGCTTTGCGACGATGCCTGCCTTGGCCAGGCTCAGCAGGTAGCTGCGCGCGGCTTCGTCTTCTTCCTCAGAACGGCGGGCGACGCTGTAGGTGGTGAACTCGGCGCCATCGCGGCCCAGTTCGCGGATGGCTTCCCACATGCGCTGGCGCGGCAGTTTGCCCCCGGTCATGGCCAGGTGAATCGGCTTCTTACCGGAGCGCATTACTTATCCCCCGCGCGCGGCGCTTCGCCGGTAAACCAGCCAGACGTCCAGGTGTCCAGGCTGACCTCGCTCAGACCCTTGGCGGTGCACTCACTGCTGACGCGGTAGAGATTGACCGCAGCGCGGCGCAGGCAGCCCTTCACTTGCTTGACCAGGTCGGACAGCAAGTCGTCTGCGATCTGCAGGCTTGGATAGCTGGCGGTAGCCAACCGCTTCACGTCTGCCAGGGTGGCGGCTTGTGCCGGCACCCACTCCAGCACGCGGTTATGCAAGCGCTCCAGCTTGGCCATGCTGGCCGGTACGCCTTTCTCGCCGATCAGGATGATGGTGCCCTGGCTGGCGTTGTAGATGTCGGTCAGCACGTTGGCGGCTGCCTTCTCCAGCAGGTACTGGACGTCATCGACGATCAGCGGGCGACCGCTGCGGCTGAGCTGCTCGGCCACCTGGTCGACCATCTCGCTCAGGGTGCGCGCCGGGGTGACAGACATCTCGCGCAGGATGGCGAGCAGGAATGCTTTCTTCGTCCAGGTGTCGCGGCACTCGACGTAATAGGCGCGGTGCTGGTTGGCCGAGCAGGCAGCAGCCACGGATTTGCCCAGGCCGCTCGGCCCGTACATCACTACCAGGCCAGGCAGGCCAATTGGGCGCTGCATGGCGCGCTCGATGGCGCCGGCCAGCAGGCCGACATTGGTCAACGGGATGATTTTGGAAATACTCATTAGTGGTTCTCCCCCAGGTCAGGCAGTGGCCTCAGCGGCCGCGAAGTGGTCGTACATGCGTTGAATGGCTTTGAAGCCAGGGTTTTTCGGGTAGATGGCGTGCCAGTTGGCCTCGGCCTCGCTGAGCGCTTCGCCGCGCTGGCGGCGGGTCTCCAGCTCCTGCCACAGGTCGTAGCGGGTCATGTCGTTGTCGGGCACGGTGAAGGCAGAGGCCTGGATCGCTTGGTGTTCCACAACTTGCTCGGCGTATTCCAGAGCCGTCTGCTGTTGTTCCAGGAGCAAGTTGCTGCTGGGCGCGATGGGCTGCGGCACCAGCTCCAGGCGCTGGCCAGTGCTGCGCTCGATCTTCTCGATGCCACGCTTCACTTGGCCTTGGGCCAGCTTCTCGCGCGCCTTCTGGATGCGGTTGAGCGGCTGGTAGTCGTCGGCATTGCCGTCGATCAGCGCCTCGCCGATCAGCTCGCCGGCCAGGGTGCGCACCCAGATGCGGCTGGCGTCATGCACGTCGTAGGCAATGCGCACGTCTTCGCCGTGCATGTGGCGCAGCTCGTCCAGGAAGTAGCGGTTGCCGTCCCAGTTGATTTCGCCGCGCAGGGTGCGGCGCACTACCTGCGGGCGCATGAGGTCGCACACCAGCTCGGCCGGCGCCAGGATGGGTTCCCAGCCGGTAGCGCGTGCTGCTTCCCAGGCCTCGTTCGGGCTCATGTGGCGCATGCGCCCGGTTTGCGGGTCGCGGATCTTCTCAAGGCCACGGTGCGGCCGGTTGTTGTAGTCCTCGATCTCGACCGAGGCCACGTCCATGAACTCGCTCAGGGTCGGGATCAGGCGGGTAACACCGTGGTCGCGCAGCTGCTGGCGGCTGATGCGGTGCACCTTGGTGCCGGCGTGCTTGTCCATGTCGGCGCCGATGTAGCTGACCAGCTTCTTGGCGGTCGCCACCCAGATGGTCTGGTGGGCGCGCTCGATCAAGCCACGGGCCTGGCTGTTGTAGGGCAGCGCATGCACCATCTCGCCGCCCAGGCGGTCGACCACTTCGCGCACGGCGTCATTGGCGAAGCCGCTGCCGTTGTCCACGTAGAACAGGGCGAACATGCCGCCGCGCTCGATGGCATCGCGCAGCGAGTGCATGACGTCGATGCTGTTCTCCGACTCACCTACGGAAACGCCCAGGACTCGGCGGGTCCTCACGTCCATGGTGGTGGTGATCTCCGGCCGGAACGGTTTGCCGGTACGCGGGTTGATCACCTCCGAGTCGAACTTGTGGCCGTCCGCTGTGTACACGTCGCCGGGCAGCAGGTTCTTGGTGGTACGGCGGCGGAAGGGCTTGAAGGCTTTAAGCTCTTGCGGGCTGTAGCGGCCACGCTCGCGGGCCTCCGGGCTCAGCTTGTCCAGGAAGCGGCGCACCTGGTGGATGCTCGGCCGCTCGCCCAGGTACTTCGCGGCAAACTCGGCATAGGCACGCTCGACCGCTGGCTTGGTCGGCCGCTGGTAGCAGCGCAGGAAATCAGGCGCCCAGTCCGGTACGCCGGTATCTGCCTTGCGGCGTGCCGGGGCCAGGCCAACTTCGCCTTGCTTGCGGTAGTCCGCCAGCCACCTTTTAAGGGTGCGCTCGCTCAGGGTACGGTCAGCCGTCTTGCGGTCGTTGGCACGCTCGACGCGGGCAGCCAGATAGGGGCTGAGCTGGCCGTCACGCGCCAGGCCAATCAAGGTCATGATGGCCCGCTGCTGGCTGACCACCTGGCTCATGCGCTCGATTTCACGCACGAATGCCAGGCGCGCTGTCATCACATTGCGTTGATCATCGGTAAGGCGTGACGCTGAAATGTCGTCACGCAACGCGATTTCATGCGCTTGGATAGGCGCGACTTCAGCCTGTGGTTCGGCATCATTGACCAGGCGGGCCAGCAGCGCGGCCTGGGTTTCGGCGGGCAGCATGGCGAAGTTGTATTCCTGGCCACCGCCCCGTCCCAAGCGTAGCTGCGCCTCCCATCCCTCGCGCTTGGCGCGGAGATTGACGCCTTGCACGGTACTCGGCATGCCTGGCTGCCCTGCTAGCTCTCCGGCGGCGAACCACTTACGCATGGTCGCCACCAAGCAGACGTTTGAGTTCACGAGACTGACGGGCCGATTCGTCGCGGGTGCGCTCCAGGCGCCCCAGATCGGCCAGCAGCGCGTCACGCCCATAGGCCACACGGCCGCCGCGCAGGCTTACCAGCCAGTCGGTCAGCAGATGGCTGGCGCACACTTCTTCAAGCAGCGCTGCCCTATAGAAAGGAAGGTTGTGGTCGGTGCGGGCCGGGCTGGCCCAGGCGTCGAGCATGTGCTTTGTCACGTCATCACCGGACAACCGCGACATGCAGGTGGCGATCTCGTAGCGGTCAACGACGGCGCCCTTGAGCATCTCGCCGACAATCTCACTCACCTGCACCGAATAGTTGCCCTGGCCTGGGATAGCCAGAACTGGCTGGGGAATCTCGAACAAATCGAAGGTGCGGGTATCCCGCAATGTTTTTACGCGACTCATGTCTAGTTATCCGTCCCTGTTTTACGGTGCCCAAGGTCACAAGCTGCGTTATGCTTTTGCATACGCGCGGACATAGCCTCCGGGCGCTTGGGGCGCTGACGATTGGGTTTGCCACTGGCATCCCAGCGCTCAGGCCACAGCGCCTCGACGGCGATGCCTAGTGCTTTAGCGATAACGCGCTCCATGCGTGGGTAGGGCGTGCGCTTCACGTTCTTCAGGGCTGGCCCTGTTACGTGTTGCTCACGCGCCAGTTTCGCCAGCGACGTGCCGTTGGCTCGTAGCTGGAACTTGATCCACTCCCAGCGCAGTGCTGGGTCAGATGGGATTTCCGCTGTGTTCATGTCGTGATCCAAAGACCGCCTGGCGGGGTGGTCATGTGGTGATGTTTAACGTGCCTTACGACATAAACATAGCGCTATAGAACATGAAAGTAAACGCTTTCAGGTTAGACATTTGTTTCTTTAGGGTTTGATTTCACTCTCTAAAGAGTTAATGCCTTATAAATCAATAGGTTGCGCTAAGTTGAAACTTGAAACTGACGAAGCTACACGGCTTTCAAGTTCGGATTCCGAAGCTGAAAGCGCTGATGCCTTCCTGCAGCGCCTGCAGAGGTTGGTGCAGATCGCGGGTAGTGCTAACGCTTTAGCGAAGAGGTCTGGAATATCCCAGAGCGGGATTCAGCGGTATCTCAAGGGAGGCGAGCCCACCCGGAAAATGCTCATTACTCTGGCCGAGTGCACTGGCGTAAGCCTGGTCTGGTTGATGACGGGCAAAGGGGATGAGGTTGAAAGGCACGAGCCTCTAGCCGGAGACGATGATGCGTATGCCTATGTCCCGCTGTATGACGCCCGCTGCAGCGCAGGCAGCGGCGCCTGGAACGAGCGCTCGCGCGTCCTGGTGAACCTGTCGTTCACGCGCTACAGCTTGCGTAAGAAAGGCCTGACGCCCTCAGACCTGGCCTGCCTGCGCGTAGACGGCGACTCGATGCTTGGCCTGCTCGATGACGGCGATACCGTCATGATCGACCTGAGCCGCAACGCGCTTGAGGGTGAGGGTGTCTATGTGGTGATGCTTGATGACCATCTCTATGCCAAGCGCCTGCAGCGCGACTTCGATGGCTCGGTGCGCGTCATCAGCCACAACAAGGAGTACCAACCGATCACCGTGCCCAGGGATCGCCTGGCCGAGCTGCATATCATCGGCCGCGTGGTCTGGGCTGGCGGCTGGATGGTCTAGCGCGTCAGTGCCAAAGCGTTTGCGAAAACCGGCAACTACCCCAGAAAACGGCCGGTTTTCGCTTCGCGCCGCTTTGGCACATGTCCCCCGGGCACAGCCCGCGCCGTCCGGGCTCTTCCGGCATCCCCCGGCCTCTTCCGGCCACTCCCTCCCTGTGCCATACCTCTAACCCCCTCACACCTTTGCCTTTGCTCTTCAACTGCGATGGTACAGACGACGTCCAAATCCCCCTCAGGAGGCCGAGTGGAGTCGCTGTGGAAGGGGTTGAGCGACATGGATGTCGCGAGAGCCGTGATGGGCCAGGGA
>Ga0209699_100305_pt1 | contig 35508 bp, 48 predicted proteins | sample SynthPrep_1_END__FD_187204 | JGI IMG/M metagenome (GOLD analysis project Ga0209699, IMG submission 187204) | Synthetic microbial communities from Ohio, USA - SynthPrep_1_END_DS7_MetaG (SPAdes) (version 2) | ecosystem: Engineered > Bioreactor > Aerobic > Activated sludge | place: USA: Ohio...
GTTGCCCCACAGCAGGTTGTCGCCGCTCTCGTACAGGGTGATGCCGTCGGCATGGTTGCCGTGCACGCGGTTGTAGGCGATCAGGTTGCGCTCGCTGCTGCGGTCGATGACCACGCCGGAGAGCTTGTTGTCGTAGCTCTCGTTGTTGATGATCCAGCTGTCGTTGACCTCGCGCGAGATGATGATGCCGTGCTTCTTCTTGGTACCGAACACGGTGTTCTCGGCGATGATCAGCCCGTGCGAGCGGTCGTGCGGGTCGATGCCGTAGACGATGTTGTCGCGGTAGGTGTTGCCCTTGATCACCACGTTCTGCGCTTCGTAGCAGTAGAAGCCGTACCAGTGGTCGACGAACTCCGAGTCGATCAGCCAGCCGGTCGGTTCATCGCGCTTGAGGCGCTCTTGCATGCTCGGCGTGTACTGGGTGATCGACACGCCGTAGGACTTGGAGTTGTCGTAGCCCAGGCTGGTCAGCACGCTGCTGGCGATATACAGCTCGCTGCCGCCCCAGGACACCAGGAATGGGCGGAATTCCTTGCCCTCGTCGCGCAGGGTCGCCGGGCCGTTGTCGGCTTCGCGCCAGGCGGTGACGCGGGTGTCGGTGATGAACATCAGGCCGTCGTTGACCAGAAACGCACCGCGCTCCTGCGACAGGCGCAGCTCGCGGGTTTCCTTGCCGACGTGCAGCGCCGCGCCCTCGGCTACCACGATGGGCAGGCGGGCGAGGTACACGCCGTCTTCCTGTTCGGCGAACTGGCTGTCGGGCAGTGCCTTGGCGATGTCCTGCGCGGTGACCAGGCCACCTTCGATGAAGATCGCCATGGGCATGCCCTGCTGGCGCTGAATCCATTCGCGCAGGCGCTCGTTGCCGCCGGTGAAGTCCTTCAGGGCGTCCTGGCGCAGCATGCGCCGCACCACCACCTTGCCCTTGCTGCCTTGCGGAATCTTGGCCAGCACGGCCTCCCTGGTATAGCCGGACAGATCCGGCAGCGTGGGCGCCTCCATGTGCAGTTCGGCGGCCGGGGCGCTGCGCACGCGGTATTCGAACTGGTGTTCCTGCGGGTTGGCCTGGGCCAGTGGCGCGGCGAGACACATCGCGCTGAGCAGCAGGGGTAGGGCTAATCCGTTGGGTTGCATGATCCGATCCCTCAGAAGCGCCAGATGAAGTCGACGAAGGCACGGTGCATCACCGAATCGGTGCCGCTGCCATAGGCGTCGCCGGGCAGGAACACGCCGGCGCGCAGGCGTACCAGCGCCGAGCGGTCGTCGAGTTGTTCGGCCACCGAGGCCGGCAGCAGGCCCTGCTTGAAATAGCGGGTCAGCACCAGGTCGACTTCCTGGCCGATGTCCTTCTCGCCCGCCACCAGCGGTGCGGTGATGCCGCTGTCGCCAACATCCTGGTCGCCATCGACGCGCCAGAAACGGTGATAGACGACGCTGGCGTCGTAGTCCTCGCCCATCTGCCAGGAGCTGAATGCGCTGGCCACCTGCAGGTTGGACAGCTCGCCGCGAAAGGCCTCGCCATAGCGGTGCAGGCGCGATTCGACACCGGTGAAGTTGGCCCGGTTGCTGTGCAGACCGGTCTGCATGAACTGTCGCGACTTGCCTTCGTCACCCCCGCCGCTGCCTCGGGCGTAGGCGGCGCCGATCTTCCAGTTGTCGTCGAGGCTGTAGCGCAGACCCAGATCCATCGCCCAGGCATCCACGTCCTGGCTGCGCGAGCCGGTGGCGATGCGCTCGTTGCCGACCACCTGTTGCTGCAACTGGTCGGTGTCGCCTTGCAGCCAGGTCAGCTGCGCCCAGTAGTTGAGACGGTTGCGCGAATTACGCTCGAAGAAGCCGCCATCGGCGTGCAGGCCGAACCAGGTCAGGTCACCGGTATAGCGCTTGCTCAGTTCGTCGACGCGCTCGCCCTGATTGGCCAGGTGGCCGTCGTCACGGCTGTGGTGCAGCTTGGCGCCGATGCGGTGGCCGGGCGTCCACTGGTAGTCGAGGCCAGCAAAGAAGTGCTGGCGGTCTTCGTCCTCGGGCGCCAGGTCATCGAGGTCGGTGCGGTAGTCGGAGAAACGCTCGGCGACGCCGACCGTGGCTTGCAGAAGGGTGGTGTCGAAGCGCCAGTTGACGGACTCGATGTTGGTGTCCCACCAGGTGCCCTCATTGCTGCGCAGGCGCTGGCGACCGACGCGCAGGTGCTCGCCGGGGTAGGCGGTGAGGCCGGCGTAGTCGACCCAGAACTCGCGCATGGCCAGGTAGTTCTTGTCCGGCTGGCGCGCGTCGCTGCGCTGGCTGCTGTCTTCGCCATCATCCTGCAGCGGGTCGGTTTCGATGGTGTCGGTGGCGGTAACTGCCTGACCCATGGCGAAGGCGCTCCAGTCGCCGCGCTCGCCGTAGACCCAGGGGCGCAGGTCGAGACCGATACCGTTGACGTCGCCCCCTTCGCGGGTGCCGAGGTCGCGGTCGTCTTCCGATTGTGCGGTGATCTTCACATCCAGGCCGAAGTTCTTCGGCGCATCCGCCGCCCAGGCGGCGCTGGCTGCCAGCAGGCTGGCACTCAGACACAGCTGGCTAACGATACGGTTAACAGGTCGTTGAAAAACTACCTGCGTTGGCAATACTGCGTTGAAAGCGGCCTCAAAACGCTCATTTGCTGCTTGTAAACTCCGCTTTCTCGGCCACTTTTGCCTTGTCTTGCCTGTCTCGGCTCGGGCCTCCTGCTTCGCTCTACCTCCTGCATCCATGCATTCGTCGGCTACGTTTTTCAAAGACCTGTTCTGCTGCATGCGTGCATCCCTGTTCATGGCTGGCTGACCTGCAATGCGGCCTGCTGTTGCAGGACGATGCCGCGTGCATTGCGCTCTTCGCGCAGCAGGCGTTGGCCTTCGGCCAGTTGCGCCGGGGTCAGGCTCTCGGCCACCTCGTGGGCCAACTCGAAGGTCGGCGGCGTGTTGCGTGGCAGGGCCAGCTGGCTGAAGACGTAGGCGTTGACCGGGTTGGGTTTGACCCCGCGGCCCTGGCTGAACATCTGCGCCAGGGCGAAGTCGGCGCTGAGCTGGCCGGCGCGGGCGGCGCTGAGCAGGTGGTCGAGCGCCTGCTGGGCATAGACCTCGCCGAGGTGACCACGCAGGTAGATCTGTCCCAGGTAGTAATTGGCGCTGGGCTCGCTGGGCGCGGCCTTGCGCAGGTGCTCCTCGGCCTTTTTCGGCTCCTGCGGCAACAGCTTGCCTTCGTAGTAGAGGCGCCCGAGCAGCAGCTCGGCGCGTGGCAGGGCAGCCTCGCGGCCCTTGTCCAGATAGCCGAGCAGGGTTTCGGTATCGCCCTGTGCCGGATAGTCGTAGAGCAGGCGCGCCAGGCTTACCCAGGCTGCCGGGTAGCTCGGTGCGATGGCTTCGAGCAGCTCCTGCGCGCGCTGTGGCTGCGGCTGGCCGAGTTCGGCGTCGCTGAGCACCAGGGCCACGGACTCGACCTGGTTGGGCGAGACGTTGCCGGCCCGGTAACCGGCCAGCAGTTGCTCGATCAGCGCTTCGCGGTCGTCTTCGCGGTTCTGCTTCTGGTAGACGGTGGCCAGTTCCGCGTAGCAGGCGTCGTTGCTGGCCAGACGCGCCTGGCAGATGCGTTCGATCTCGCCCAGGTGCTGGTCGTAGGTGCCGTCGGTGCGGTACAGGAGAATCTGCGCCAGCTCTGCCTGTGGCAGACCCTGCTGGCGCCAGTCCTGGATACGTTGCGCGAGGTTCATGGCGGGGAAGTCCTGTGGATGGAACAGGTAGAGTTCGGTCAGCGGCAGCAGCGCGCTGGGCTCGTGAGCCCGCGCTGCGCTCTCCAGCAGCTCGGCGGCCTCCTGGCGTTCGGCCTGGGTGCTGCCGGGTTTGCGTGCCAGCAGCTTGCCGAGCCGTGCCTGGGCACGTGGCGAGCCGTCCAGGGCCTGGCGGTAGATGCGCTCGGCCTCGTCCAGATCCTGGGTCTGGCCATTGGCGGCGTAGATGTCGGCGAGGCCGATCTGCGCATCGCTGTAACCCATTTCGGCGAGCTGACGGAAATGCCACTCGGCGGTCTGCTGGTCACCGCTCTGCAGGGCTTCGCGGGCCAGACGCTGATCCGGCAGGCCGGCGCAACCGGCCAGCGTGGCGCTGACGGCGAGGCCCAGCAGGGCAGGACGAAGAAGGGGCATGCTCACGGCGTGGTTCTCCTTAGCGGCCTGCCGCGACGGCGCGGTCGACCAGCCAGCTCAGCGACGGGCCGCGATCGATCACCACTTCCACCGGCTGCCCGGCGAGACTGGCCGGCAGCAGATCGTCGGGCTTGATCTGCACGCGGATGTCCGAGGACAGCCCGCCCTCGTGCAGGTTGCTGCTGATGATCTGGCCACGACGGCTTTCATTCTCGCCGGCCACACGGAAGCTCACCGGTGTGCCGGGGCGCGCCTGTTCCAGGTGGCGGTAGGGGAAGCTGGCGCTGACGCTGGCGACGCCGTCCTGCGGCACCAGTTCGAAGATCACGTCCCCCTTGCTGGCGAACTGACCGTCGGCCACCAGTTGGCGGGCGATCTTGCAGTTGCACGGGCTGGTCAGGGTGCCCTGCATTTCACGGGCGAACAGGGCCTCGATCTGGCTCGGTTCGAGCTGGTCGTCACCGAGGTGGCCCTTGAGCATCTCCAGCATGCTGGTGGTGAAGGTGGCGATGGGCGCGCCTTTCTCGATCACGGCGTCGGGCTGCACCAGGCTCTGCACGCTACCCTCACGCGGCATGGTCACCTGCAACGCCGGCAGACTGACCTGCGCCGATTGAGCGTGGGTCACGAAGTACAGACCGTAGATCGACTTGCCGATGTAGCCGAAGGCGGCCAGGCCGACGATGAAGATCGCGCCGCTGAACGCCACTGCACGCAGGCGGCCGAACACACCCATGCCGCCATCGGAGCCGCTCTTGCGCGCCTTGGTGAAATTGTCGCGTTGCAGGATGTGCAGCACCTCGCCGACATTCACCAGCTCGCCAGCCAGGTGGCTGCTGATCAGGTGACGCAGGGCAGCGGTCTCGCGGGCGCCGAGGTTGTGGAACTGGCAGCCGACGCGATTGTGCTCGGGTTGTACCGAGCTGACCTGAAACTCCACATCCAGACCCAGCACCAGGCTGTCGAGCTGGAACTGCAACTGGCCGCGATGGAAATCGCCGACCTTGTGCGTGGGGTTCTCGCTGGTGAAGCTGAAGCCGCCGGCAGACACATCCTGCAGGCGCGCATCGATGCGCTCACGCTGGGCATTGGTGAAGCGCAGGCGTCCCGGCAGCTTGACGCGGGCGTGCTGGCGCTGGGCCTCGGACTCATGGACGACGTTGAGATTGGCGACGGAGTTCATGGTGGCTAATTCCTTTCGAGTACGGTCACACCAGCGCCAGCAGCGCGGCGATGAAGACACAGGAGGCAGAGAAGGTCATGGCACGCGACGACCAGCTGTTGAACCAGGTGGCAAAACCGGACAGGCCACGGTTGAGCTTGGTGTTCTGGCGCGTCCAGGACTGTTGATCGAGGCGGAAGAACACGTAGATCTTCACCAGCGCGCCGACGATCTGGTTGTAATAGAGCAGTGCCGGATAGGCCGGGCCGACGCGGTGGCCGGAGCACATCAGCAGCAGCGTCAGGATCAGTCGAGTGGTGCCGATCCACAGCAGGTAGATCAGCAGGTACATCAGGCTGTACTTGAGGCTGGCGATGATCGCCACGCACAGGCCGAGCAGGCAGGTCCACATCGATACGCGCTGGTCGAACAGCACCAGGCTGGTGAATGCGCCAAGACGGCCCATACCGAGGCGCAGAGCGCGCGAGTTCTGTCGCAGGTTGTTGCCATACCAGCGGAACATCAGCTTGCGGCTGGCCTTGATGAAGCTCTTCTCCGGTGGGTGCTCGACCGTGTTGATGGCGGCATCCGGCACGTAGAAGGTGTCGTAGCCCAGGCGCATCAGGCTGTACCAGCTGGACTTGTCGTCACCGGTGAGGAACTGGAAGCGACCCAGGCGCCAATGCTCCAGGTGATCGCTTTCCACGTCGCGGATGAACTCGGGGTCGGTGACCACGCTGGCGCGGAACACCGACATGCGCCCGGTCATGGTCAGCACGCGCCTGGAGAGCGCCATCGAGCACATGTTGAGGTGGCGCTGGGCGAAGCGCAGCTTGTGCCATTCGCTCATCAGGTAGCTGCCGCGTACCTCGCAGAACTCGTTGGTGGTCAGCCCGCCGACGTTGGGGAAGAGCTTGAACCAGGGTACGCACTTGCGCACCACTTCAGGTTCGAGCACGGTGTCGCCGTCGATCACCGCAACCACTGCGTCGCGATCCGGCATCTGCCGGGAAATGGCGCGGAAACCATGAGCCAGGCCATCGCGCTTGCCGGTGCCGGGGATGCGCACGATGTCCAGGGTGACGTGCGCCGGCGGTTCGGCCTGGGCCCAGAGGTTCTTGATCAGCAACTCGTCGGAAAGCTCGACGATCGAGCACACCACGGTGCAGGGGTAGCCGCAGTCGATGGCTTCGCGAATCACCGAGCGGTAGACCATGGCGGTGGTCAGCGCCTCGATGCGAAAGCTGGTGACCAGCAGATACACGTGAGAGGGGTCGGCGTCCTTGCCGAGTTTTTGCACCTTGCGGCGATACCAGGGATAGACCAGGTAAAGGAACAGGCAACCGCGCACGAAGTGCATGGCGCCCATGGAATAGCGCCAGATGCCGACGATGCCGATGAGCAGGATGAAGTCCCGCGCTTCGGGGTCGAACACCGTGCGTGGCAGGGCCAGTGCCAGGAGCATCAGCAGGCTGAGATAGAGCATCCAGCCGCTGGCTTGGTTGAGGCCGTTCTTGAGCTTGTCCATATGCGTCTCCGGCTACCTGCACGCGCGGGGCGCGCAGGTAGGCTCGGGTCCTTACCAGCAGATGCCTTCGGCCACGCCGTTGCTGGCGTGGGGCATGAAACCGACCAGGTCGATCACCCGCTTGCCGCTTGGCGCCTGTGCGGCCAGCTTGGCGAAGCGCTCGTCGCTGTTGCCCAGGACGATGATGTCGGCCTTGGCCACCACCTCTTCGAGGTCACTGTTGAGCAGCGAGGAGACGTGCGGGATCTTCGACTCGATGTAGTCCTTGTTGGCGCCGTGTACGCGGGCGTACTCGACGTTGCGGTCGTAGATGCTCAGGTCGAAGCCCTTGCCGATGAGCATTTCCGCCAGTTCCACCTGCGGGCTTTCGCGCAGGTCGTCGGTGCCGGCCTTGAAGCTCAGACCGAGCAGGGCGACCTTGCGCGAGTCATGGCTGGCGATGATGTCGAAGGCTTTCTGCACCTGGGCGGCGTTGCTGCGCATCAGCGAACCGATCAGCGGCGCTTCCACGTCCAGGCTGCCGGCGCGGTAGTTCAGGGCGCGCACGTCCTTGGGCAGGCAGGAGCCACCGAAGGCGAAACCGGGCTTCATGTAGTACTTGGAGAGGTTGAGTTTGTGATCCTGGCAGACCACGTCCATCACCTCGCGGCCGTCGACGCCGACGGCCTTGGCGATGTTGCCGATCTCGTTGGCGAAGGTGACCTTGGCCGCGTGCCAGACGTTGCAGGTGTACTTGATCATCTCGGCGACTTCGATGTCCTTGCGGATGATCGGTGCGTCCAGCTCGCTGTAGATGCTTTCCAGCAGGTCACCGGAGGCCTTGTCCAGTTCGCCGATGACGGTCATCGGTGGGAAGTCGTAATCCTTGATCGCGGTGCTTTCGCGCAGGAACTCGGGGTTCACCGCCAGGCCGAAGTCGACGCCGGCCTTCTTGCCCGAGCAGTCTTCGAGAATCGGCAGTACCACGTTCTTGGCGGTGCCCGGCAGCACGGTGCTGCGTACCACGACGGTATGACGCTCGTGCTTGTCGCGCATGGCCATGCCGATCTCGCGGCAAACGCCTTCGATGTAGTTGAGTTCCAGGTCGCCGTTCTTCTTGCTCGGCGTACCGACGCAGATGAACGAGACATCGCTCTCCAGAACGGCAGTGGCGACGTCGGTAGTGCCACGCAGGCGACCCTGACGCAGGCCCTGTTGCAGCAGTTCTTCCAGACCCGGCTCGACAATGGGCGATTTGCCGTTGTTGATCAGGTCGATCTTGTTCGCGGAGATATCCACGCCAATCACGTCATGGCCGCGTGCCGACAAACATCCGGCACAGACTGCACCCACATAACCCAAACCGAAGATACTGATTCGCATAGTATTCACCTCGTCCGTTCGATGCGTTTAAAAACTGGCCTTGATGGCCAAAACTAATCCGTGAACTTGCTGTTGGAAGACTGGCAAGTTCATTCAGGCATAAGAAGGTTGTGACGCCGGAAGTGTGGCGTCAGATGCGAGCCTTATAGGAATCGTGGCTCGTTGATATTGTCCTGGTTGCCTCGCTTGAGGCCTCTATCTCGCTGCTTTCTGGGCTCTTCTTCTCCCTGTGAAACGCACGGAACTTTCGTGGTATTGAAGCTGGCCAGCAGTTGCCTAATGGCGTTCGGTCAGTTTCGCTTGATAAGAAAGTTGAGTGTTCAAGTGGGTACGGGCTGTATGAGTGGTGGTCTTTTTCGATAGTTCCTACCGTTCGTCTGTAGCTGAACGGGAGCTGAACGAATAATTGATCTCAATATAATGGCAACTTGCAAAATGCATGATGGCATTGGGCTTATTAATAAGCGTGAAACTATCGGATAACTAAGCGGCGTATTAAGTTCGTGAGAAAGTGCAGGCGAGCTGAAAGTGTGACGCCAAGCCGGTTTTGGCCAGCGTTGCGTTGTGTTGAGGGAATTTTTTCCAGGCGCAACGTTCAGGGCGCAGCGAAGCGGCGGGGGCGGGAGAAGGGAGGTTGCAGGCGCAGGCACCACGCCCATGCACCAACCGATGAGCGGTGCATGGCGTGGCAGGCGGGAAGAGTCAGTCCAGCGGCTGGTCGCGCAGAAAAACCAGGCTGTCGCCCTTGGAATGTTCAGCCGAGTAACGGTAGCCCTGATCGTTGAAATCCTTCAGGCCCTCGGGGTTGCTCAGGCGTTCCTTGATCACGTAGCGCGCCATCAGGCCGCGGGCCTTCTTGGCATAGAAGCTGATGATCTTGTACTGGCCGTTCTTCAGATCCTTGAACTCGGTGTCGATGATGCGTGCGTTCAGGGCCTTGCGTTTGACTGCACCGAAGTATTCGTTGGACGCCAGGTTGAGCAGCACATCGTCACCCTGGGCGGCCAATGCCTCGTTCAGCCAGCCGCTGATGCGCTCGCCCCAGAAGGCATAGAGATCCTTGCCACGGCCGTTGGCCAGCCGGGTGCCCATTTCCAGGCGATAGGCCTGCATCAGATCCAGCGGGCGCAGCACGCCGTACAGGCCGGAAAGCATGCGCAGATGGGCCTGGGCGAAATCGAAGTCCGCTTCGGAGAAGTCCTCGGCGTTCAGACCGGTGTAGACATCACCCTTGAACGCCAGTAGTGCCTGTTTGGCATTGGACGGGTTGAACGGCCGCTCCCAACTGCCGAAGCGTGCGGCATTGAGCCCGGCAAGTTTGTCCGACAGGCCCATCAGCTCGGCGATTTGCGCCGGGCTCAGGTCGCGCAGTTGGGCGATCAGTTCCTGGGCATGGTCGAGGTGTTCGGGTTGGGTGAAGCGTGGGGTAGCGGGCGGCGTCTCGTAGTCGAGGGTCTTGGCCGGTGAAATCACCATCAGCATCAGCGGAGTCTCCAGAAAGCGTGACGGCGATTCTAGAGGTCGGGGATCGGCAAGACCACCTATCGGGGCGATTGAAAGGGATCGCTGCACCCGATTGGCGCGGCGTGCTGCAAGTAGGGGCGGGGAGTCGCGGAGGGTTACGGCAGGTAGGACTTCGGACTTTAACGGGGAGCCGGCACCTCGCCAAGCACTATCCGTCGCCTCTGCAAATAAACCTGCATGGCGATAAAAAAACGTTTTTCTGTCATGTGAATTGGAGTAATAAAAAAGCAAGACCGCCGAAACCTGCAGACAGGTGGCGGCCATTGGCCCTCACCTTGCTTGCCACCTTTCGGCCCCGACCTGAAAAGTCGGCGGTCTCTGTACGGCGCAGCACCGCCCTGGTATTGCGTCGCCTGGCTACTACAAGAAGGTGACCGAGTATGGATGACCACGGACGCTCCAAGCCCACCGCTCCAACCCTCTACGCCCTCGACACCAATGTTCTGATTCACGATCCCAACGCCTTGCTCAACTTCGAAGAACACCACGTCGCCATTCCGATGACGGTGCTGGAGGAACTCGACAAACTGAAGTCCGGCAAGCATGGCGTCGCCGCCGAATGTCGCCAGGCCATCCGCCTGATCGACCAGATTCTCGCCGGTGCCGAGCCCGAGGACGTCGAGTACGGGGTACCCATTCAGCGCGGCAAGAGCGGCCCCTGCGGGCGTCTTTCCATTCTCATGAGCAAGAGCGCGGCACCGGTGACCTGGCTGCCGGAAACCCTCAACGACAACAAGATCATCAACCAGTTGGTGGAGCTCAAGTCACGCAACCCCGGTCTGTCCGTGGTGCTGGTGACCAAGGACATCAACATGCGCCTGAAGGCGCGCGCCTGTGGTATCGACGCCGAGGACTATCACACCGACCAACTGGTCGATGACGTTTCGCTGCTCTCCAAGGGCTATCACGACCTGTCCGGCTCGTTCTGGGATCGTGTGAGCAAGGTCGAGACCCGTCAGGATCATGGCCGAACCTGGCATCGCGTGCAGCTCACCGACAACCTGCCATCGGTTCACGTCAATGAATTCATCCTTGATGAGCAGGGTTTCGTCGGCTGGATCAAGGCGATCAAGAATGACGAGCTGGTGATCCTCGACATGCATCAGGAGCCACTGCTGCATCAGGAAGCCTGGGGTCTGAAACCACGCGATATTCACCAGGCGCTGGCGCTGTTCGCGCTGCTCGATCCGGACATCCACCTGGTCAACCTGTCTGGCGCAGCCGGTTCGGGCAAGACCATCCTGGCACTGGCCGCGGCCATCGAGCAGACCATGGTCAGCAAGCGCTACCGGCGCATCATCGCCACCCGCAGCGTGCAGGGGCTGGATCAGGAAATCGGCTTCCTGCCCGGCACCGAGGCCGAGAAGATGGAACCCTGGCTCGGCGCGATCACCGACAACCTCGAAGCCCTGCACATGGACGACGAGAGCACCCACGGCAGCGTCGACTACATCCTGCAAAAGGTGCCGCTGCAATTCAAATCGCTCAACTACATTCGCGGGCGCAGCTTCCAGCAGAGCCTGATCCTCATCGATGAGTGCCAGAACCTTACCCCGCACCAGATGAAGACCATCATCACTCGCGCCGGCAGCGGCTCGAAGGTGGTGTGCCTGGGCAACCTGGCGCAGATCGACACCCCCTACCTGTCCGCGCCCAGCTCGGGCCTGACCTACCTCACCGAACGCTTCAAGGACTTCCCGCACGGCGTTCACATCACCCTGCAAGGCGTACCGCGCTCGATCCTGGCGGAATACGCGGAAACCCACATGTAGCGTTCGGGCCGTCAGGCACTCGCGCCCCTGCTCGCAAGAGCAGGGGCGCTTTTCATTGGGGGAGCCGCTGCACGTCTTCAGGCGCGGTCGGTCGGCATGTCGTTTCTGTCGCGATGATCGCGGATAAATCCGCTCCTGCGGTTTTCTGTCCCGGATTGCACCCGGGCCACAAGATGCCTGCAAATCCTGACCTGCGGGTTTACAATCGGCCGATTCCCGCCAGGAGTTACCCCGTGCTGACCCATCTCGATTCCCAAGGCCGCGCGCACATGGTCGACGTCACCGACAAGGCGAGCACCTTTCGTGAAGCCACCGCCGAAGCGCGCGTGCGCATGCTGCCCGCCACCTTGCAGATGATCGTTGCCGGCGAGCACCCCAAGGGCGACGTGTTCGCCGTAGCGCGTATCGCCGGTATCCAGGCGGCGAAGAAAACCAGTGACCTGATTCCCCTGTGTCATCCGTTGATGCTCACCGGCGTCAAGGTCGAGCTGCGGGCCGAAGGCGAGGACACCGTGCAGATCACCGCGCGGTGCAAACTGTCCGGGCAAACCGGTGTCGAGATGGAAGCACTGACTGCCGCCAGCGTCGCCGCGCTGACCCTCTATGACATGTGCAAGGCCGTGGATCGCGGCATGGTCATCGAGCAGGTGCGCCTGCTGGAAAAGCTCGGCGGCAAGAGTGGCCACTACAAGCTGGAGGAACAGGCATGATCCGCGTGCAGTACTTCGCCCGCTACCGTGAGGCCCTGGGCCGTGACGACGAGCAGCTCAGCGGCGATTTCGCCACCCTCGACGACCTGCGTCTGCACCTGATTGCCCGTGGCGGCGAATGGGAAGTGCTGGGCGAGCAGAACCTGATGTGCGCACGCAATCAGGAACTGTGCAGCCTCGACGAACCCCTGGCCGAAGGCGATGAAGTCGCTTTCTTCCCCACAGTCACCGGTGGTTGATACGGGTGTGGGAGCGGCTTCGGCCGCGATGATGAACAGCGCTGTAGGGGGGCGGGCGGCGTTCCGTTTCAGCCCACCAAACCCCACCTGAAAACGTCCTGCCAAAAGAGTCTTCCATGACCATTCGCGTACAGAGCCAACCCTTCGACCCCGGCAGCGAACTCAATGCCCTGCATGCCGCCAACCTTGGCATCGGCGCGGTGGTCAGCTTCGTCGGCTACGTGCGTGATTTCAACGAAGGGCGTGAGGTCGGCGGCATGTTCCTCGAACATTTTCCCGGCATGACCGAGAAATCCCTGGCCCGTATCGCCGATGAAGCCCGTGAGCGCTGGCCGCTGCTGGGCATCGAGATCATCCACCGCATTGGCCGCCTGGAGCCGGGCGAGCCCATCGTCTTCGTCGGCACCAGCAGTGCTCACCGCCAGGCCGCATTCGATGCCTGCAACTTCGTCATGGATTACCTGAAGACCCGCGCGCCGTTCTGGAAGAAGGAAGATACCCGTGAAGGCCCGCGCTGGGTCGAAGGCCGGTGCAGCGACCAGAGTGCCGCCGAGCGCTGGCAACGTCCGTAGGGTGCGCCGCGCGCACCGGCTGTTCGCAACACCGTGCCCGAATGAATCGCGACACCATCGGCATCGCGTGGTGCGCATGGCGCACTCTCTACGCCAGCGCCAGATGCACCCGCAGCGCGATCGGCACCAGCATCAGCAGCACACCCAGGCCCAGCACACGTATGCCCCATTCGTGTTCACGAAAGTTGAAGCCGACTCCCAGCAGCAGGAAACCGCCAATCAATAGCAGCAGCATCAGATGATAGTGATCCATCGCTCTTCTCCGTTTCCCAGCCCTCTGCATACAGACTAGCCCTTCCGTTGGCCCCCGGTGCTGACCTGGGGCAATACGGCTGACTCGATTGGCGACAATGAGCGTCCCGATTGGTCGCTGTCTGGCGTCACGGCCTGTTCCATACTGTGCGCAGTCATCGTCAAGGATCGTCCATGCGCCTGTTCTCCTCACTCCTGCTCGCCGGCCTGCTGAGCGCAACGCCACTGGCCGCCGCCGAACGCAGCTTCACCATCCTGCACAGCAACGACTGGCAGTCGCGACTGCTTGGTTTCGGCCCCAACAACGAATACACCCCGGCGACGGTGAACGATGACGACACCGTCGGTGGCGTTGCACGCCTGGCCACCCTGCTGGACGAGCGCCGCGCGGCGGCCGGCGACGAACCCCTGCTGTTGCTCGATGGCGGCGACTTCACCATGGGCACGCTGTTTCACACCATCGCCCGGGAGATGGGCAGCGAACTGCGCCTGATGACCGACCTGGGTTACGACGCCGCGGTGATCGGCAACCACGAGTTCGACTTTCGCCCTGCGGGCCTCGCTGCGATGATCAGCGCGGCACACAAGGCCAAGGGCGATACGCTGCTGCCTCTGCTGTCGAGCAACATGCGCTTCGATGCCGCGAACAAGGCTGATGACCGTCTCCAGGCGCATTTCGATGCCGGACGCATCCTGCCCTACACCCTGATCGAGCGCGGCGGCATTCGCTTCGGCCTGTTCGGTCTGCTCGGCAACGACGCCGTGGCAGTCAGCCCGATGATCAAGCCGGTGACCTTCGCCGACCCGGTGGCCACCGCTCGGGAAACCGTGGCCAGGCTGCGCGAGGAGGGCGCCGAGGTGGTCATCCTGCTCTCGCACATGGGCGTCACCCAGCAGGCCGATGGCAGCTGGCGTGGCGAGGAAGTCGAACTGGTCGAGCAGGTGCCGGGCATCGACATCGTCGTCGGCGGCCACTCCCACGTGGCCCTGCCGCAGCCGGTACTGGTCAACGGACACACCCCGGTGGTGCAGGCCGGCTCGGAAATCCAGTACCTCGGCGAACTGCGCATGACCCTCGGCGACGACGGTGTCCCGCGTGTGCGCGACTACCGCCTGCACCCGGTCAACGACCGCATCGCGGGTGACGCGACCATCACCGCCAAGGTCGAAGACTTCAAGCAGGTGGTCAGCGAACGCATGCTGGCGCCCAAGGGCTATCGCTTCGACCAACCGCTGGCCAAGGTCGACCAGAGCCTGGGCCGCGACTTCAGTGACCACACCCTGGCCAACCTGGTGACCGATGCCCTGCGTCACGCCGTGGACGCCGACCTGGCCTTCACCGGCAATGGCACCATCCGCGATGATCTGCTCAAGGGGCGCCATGGCGTACAGGACGTCTCCGACCTGTTCCGCATCGCCCCGCTGGGTATCGGCCATTTCGATGATGAACCCGGCTACCCGCTGATCAAGGCCTACGTCAGTGCCCGCGAGATCAAGTCGCTGCTGGAGGTGCTGCTGCTCGCCTACCAGTTGCGCGACAGCCAGAGCTACTACCCCCGGGTTTCCGGTGTGCGCTTCACCTACAACCCCTGGCGCGTGCCGTTCGACCGGGTCAGCCGCATCGAGATCGGCGACCCCGTCAAGGGCTACCGCGAGCTGGATCTGGACGACCCGCGCCTCTACAGCATCGGTGCCACCAGCTACGTCGGCAGCTTCACCTGGCTGGTGCCGGATCTGACCAAGGGCCTGCTCGATGTCATCCCCAAGGACGCCGAAGGGCGCCCGCTGCCGCGTATCGAAGACGCCATCGTCGACCAGGATCCGGTCAGGGAAGGTGTCCAGGAGCTCAAGGAATGGCAGGCGTTGCTCGATCATATCCGCAGCCTGCCCGACCTCGACGGTGACGGTCTGCCCGACATCCCCACCACCGGTGTCGCCGCCGAGGAGCGTATGATCCGTGCGCCCAGCCTGCATCCGGCCGAGCTGTTTCGCCTGGCCGGGGCGATGCAGTGGGGCGCCAGTGCGGTGATCCTGGCCTGCGTGCTGCTGATCCTCTGGCTGCTGACTCGCCCGTTGCGCCGCAAACGTCAACAGACCCTGGGGAGCGCCGAAAAGAGCAGTCATTGACTCGCTACGCTCGCCCGAAGGGGAACCACCCGGAATCTGCGGGCTTTCCGCGAACTACCTGTACTCCCGCCTTCGCGGGAGTGACGATGAGTGGTTTCAGGGCATTCCCAGGGAAACGGCGAAAAAGAACCGTCGTTCCCGCGAAGGCGGGAATCCGGAATCTGCGGGCTTCCCGCGAACTACCCGAGCTCCCGCCTTCGCGGAAGTGACGATGAGTGGTTTCAGGGCATTCCCAGGGAAACGCCGAAAAAACCGTCTTTACTCGCTGCGCTCGCTCTGTTCGGGCCGCACTGAAGTGTGCTCAACGCAAGCGCCGCCCAGGCTCGGCGCGCCCCGCGATCATCAACCTGCACAACCTTGCCAAGCCCAGCCTGCCTCCGTATGGTGCAAAGCCGTCTGATTCGGAAGCTATGCAATGATCGTTCAGCACTGTCCGCAAGAGGCCTCCACACCTGGCGCAGCGTCTGCCTCATGAACGCACTCAACCATTCGCGCTCGCTGGCGCTGTTCGGCCTGCTGCTGGCCAACCTCTGCTGGTCCGGCAACGCTCTGGTGGCGCGTGCCTTTGCCGGGGAAATCGCGCCGTTCACCCTGTCGTTCTGGCGCTGGTGCCTGGCGCTGGCGCTGCTGCTGCCTTTCGTCGCGTCGCCACTGTGGCGCCACCGCACGGCCCTGTGCCACGCTGGCTGGCGCCTGCTGGTGCTTGGCGGCCTGGGCATAGCCGGCTACAACTCGCTGCTCTACAGCGCGGCGCAGACGACGGCCGCCATCAATATCTCGCTGGTCAACACCTGCCTGCCGCTGGTGACCTTCATCGGTGCCGGCCTGCTGCTCAACGAATGGCCGGCGCGGCGCGCCTGGTGGGGTATGGGCGTTGCCGTCGTTGGCCTGGCGGTGCTGATCAGTCATGGCCAGTGGAGCCGCATCGCCAGCCTGTCATTCAACCGGGGCGACCTGATCATGCTGCTGGCCGTGGTGGACTGGGCGCTGTACTCGTTGCTGCTGCGGCGCTGGGCGGCCTACCTGCAACCCATCCCGCCGCTGGCGCTGCTGGGTATTTTCATCATCCTCGGCGTGCCGCTGATCCTGCCGTTCTATCTGTACGAGCTGAGCCAGGGTGCGCACCTGGTGATCAACACTGCCAACCTCTCGGCCATCGGCTACACCGCCGTGTTCGCCTCGCTGCTGGCCTACCTGGCCTGGAACCACGGCATCCGCGTGATCGGCGCGGCCAAGGCCGCCCTGACCAACTACCTGATGCCGGTATTCACTGCGCTGCTGGGCTGGGTGCTGCTGAACGAAAGCCTGGAGGTCTACCACTGGATCGGCGCCGCGATGATCTTCGGCGGGTTGCTGGTGGCCACGCGGCCTGGCAGGAGCGCCTAGCCGCGCAGGGTGGATCATGCTTCACCGATCCACCTTTCAACGCCGACGGATGAAAAGGCACCATCCATCCTGCGGCGAAGCTTCTATCTCCTCACTCCGGCTTCAGCATCACGAACGCCTCACCGCCCTCGCGGTCGTGCATCAGGATGAACGACTGCCCGCCGATCATCATCCTCACCGGCACCTTGCGTGGCACCGTGGTGCCGGCACTCACCGCAGCGGCCGTCAGCAGCTGGCTGGTCAGCGTCTCGTCCTGTTGCGGCTCGCTGGTCACCACGCATTCGCGGCTCGCCTTCACCTGAATGCTCAGGCTCTTGTCCGCATTGAAGCCGATCGTGGCGAAACCCATGTCGGTCACCTCGGCAATGCCATGCTGGCGCGCGACCTGATGCGCTTCGGCAAAGCTCGGCGCTGTCTGCAGGCAGATATCGCGAAACGCCTGCACCACCGGCGAGGTGATCGGCACGGGTGGTTGCGAGCCCAGGTTGGCGCAGGCGCCGAGCAGGCTGCAACTGACAAGCAGAGCGAACGTCTTCATCACATCTTCCTTAATGAGTGTTTGGATCAGGGTTGCTGGCAAAGATCATGCCCCAGCAACTGCGAGGCCAGCCCCTTGGCCAGATAGGTTTCCACCACGCGACCATCGGCGCACTCGGTCTTGTGACCGATGGCAACGCCGATGGAAAGCAGGACGAACAGCGCCAGGCCGATATTCTGGATGGGCGTCATGACAAGGCTCTTCACGAAAACAATCGAGCAGAATGAAGAGCCGGGCAGTGGATGGCAAGTACCATCCTCGACCCTCCGAGTGCCCTGTGAATGGAAGGGTAGGGCAGGGCGTCAGGGCAGGTTGATCGACATGCCGCCCAGCGCCACCCTGGCGAGGATCATCCAGGCAAGCGTGCCGAGGATTCCCAGCACGCTGTAGCCGACGACGATGCCGATCGCGATCTGCTTCCATAGCCCGGCGTGGCGGTTGGGTTCGCTCCGGTAGTGGGTGGGCATGTCGCGCTCGGCACGCAAATCGTCGAAGTCGTCTCTTGCTCTCAAGGTGCTCTCCTGGAGCCAAGGCCAGCGCGCGGCGGCGCTGATGCCTGGCAGGGGGCGAATTTTCCTGCATCGCCCAACAGCCCCGCAAGCACCGTCCGAGCCATTGAGAGGTGAGCCGCAGGCTCAGAAACGAGCGATTGAGCGATCCGCCGGCAGCGAAGCCTAACCGCTTGATAAAACGTAAATTTATCGATGATCTGGGGTTGACAGCGCCATACGAGACGCGGAAAATGCGCGCCGTTGGCTACATAGCTCAGTCGGTTAGAGCGCAGCATTCATAATGCTGATGTCCCAGGTTCAAGTCCCGGTGTAGCCACCATAAATTTCAAGGGGTTAGCGCAAGCTAGCCCCTTTTTATTTGGGCCGGTGTCCCCTAACTGTCCCTATCTTGTCCCAGTGAGGCCGAGATGAAGAAAGAAGAGTTCCTGAGATGCCTGGATTTTCCAAGCGAGTGGCTGACTCTCAATCTCTACCCCGACGAGTTGTTCCGTATTCAGATTGCTGAATATCAGCCTGAACATCGTTCGTCCTCTGAACACACAAGAAACGGCGCTTTCAGCTGGTGGCTCCATGACGAGCCCTCTGAGACGCTACTTGTGCAGCTCGCTCTCCTAGCCCGTATAGATCCCGACCCGCTCTTGAGTGCTGACATCCAGGCAAGGATCAGGGCTTCTCGCTACTACAGCTCCAAGGTAGAGAAGGCGCTGACTGAGTCTAATCCTGACTGAGCAACGCCAGCGGCGAATGGGTCAGGGCAGTGGCGAAGTGATCGGGCGCGAGGTGTGAATAGCGCATGGTCATCTTGATGTCGCCATGGCCCAGGATGCGCTGCAGGGTGACGATGTTCCCGCCTTGCATCATGTAGTGGCTGGCGAAGGTGTGGCGCAGGATGTGGGTCATCTGCCCTGGCGTATGCAGGCCGGTGCGCTCATAGGCCTTGCGGAAGGCTGACCGGCAGGAGCTGAACAGCTTGCCGTTTCCAGGGTAGCCCCGCGACAGAATGAGCGTCTCCAGCTCGGCCGGGATCGGCACCGAACGACTTTTGCCATTCTTGGTACGCACGAAGCGCACTTGGCCATTGGCAATCTGGGGCCGGGTCAGGCTTTCGGCTTCATCCCATCGAGCACCGGTAGCCAGGCAGATTTGGGCGACAGGCAATGTATGGCTGTTGGTCGAGGCGGCGCATTCCTTCAGGACAAGGCGGCATTCATCCAGGGTGAGAAACGCTCGCTCGGTTTCATCCACCTTGAGCTGACGCAGCATGGCAAGCGGGTTGGCCTCATGCCAGACGCCCAGGCGGATCAGCTCATTGAACACGGCTTTCAGGTAGCGGTGTTCGTGGTTCACGGTAGCCGGGGTGCAGTCTTTGAGGCGCTGGGTACGGTAGTGGCCGAAGTCCAGGGCGGTGAAGGTCGAGGCAATCGGATCACCCAGGGCTTTGGCGATGGCCATGGTGCGGCTGTAGCGGTATGGGTCTTTCAGGGTTGAACCGTGCAGCTCATGCCATGTATCGACCAGATCGGAGAGGCGTTCGCCAGGATCACGGCCACGTTGGCTGTATTGGCGGCGAATGTCGGATACCCAGCGTTCGGTCTCGCTCTTGGTGCGAAAGCCACGTTTGCGCTTGCGGATGCCAGCAGTCTTATCCAGCCAGAAATCGACCTCCCAGCCGCTGTTGCCCTTGCTGATCAAACGGCTCGCCCCCAACGCACGTTGCGTTCCTCAAGCAGCCCTTTGATGTGCTTGTACAGGTTGTCTTCATCGAGCCCCTTGGCTGCATAGTGATCGCGGATCACCGGCCAGCAGTCCCATTCCTTGAGGGTATGGAAAGCTTTTCTAGCGCCCACTCGCTCCCGTGCCAGCAGGCTTACGAAGTTTCCCAGGAAGAGTTCCACGTTCTTGCCGGAGAAGCCTCGCGAGGTCTTGTGATAGCGCTTGTACTCGGTTTCATCGAGCAGGGAATCAACAGGCAGATCGACGCGCACGTCGTCGCGGATCAGCGTCCAGATCGGGGCGTAGTAGCCCGGGCGGGCAAGGTACTTGAACTGGTTCAGGCCATAACGCCACAGGCCATCCAGATGCCCAGCGAAGGCCGAGAAAGTGCACGTCTCGATGGTCTGGCCGCTCTGTAGGTCTACCGAGCCGCTGGCGAACTGTTGGACGATGGAATGGTGATAGCGCAGCTCTATGCGCCATACATCCTGGGCTGGGTTGTAGTTGTCCGGATCGCCATCATCCAAGTTGTCGCGGCGTCGCCAGACGCTTTCCCAGTAGTCGAGCTTGTCGGTGGCCTTGGCCTGTTCGGTCTTGTTGTAGATGCAGAGTTGCAGGCCGTTGGCCGAGCCGAACATCGAGGTTTCCCCGCGGCCATACACGCTGGATTTCGTGGCCCAGTGCAGTTCGTTGATGCCGGATACGTCCCGGTGCGTTCGTGCCCTGCAATGCATCCTGGCGACCAGATCGGTCGGGGGTGTCCAGCCTTGTAAATCAAGTGCCAGGTGCACGGCACACTGATTGACCTCGATGCTGGTGAGGATCTGGGCAGCGTAGTGATCCATGCGGGCTTGCAGGCGCTCGGGCGACAGGCTGTCGATGGCATGGGGTGACACTTCGATCTTGAGGTGTGGGCCGATGTTCTCGATCTTGGCGTTGAAGTTTTTCAGCAGCAACACGAACCCGAGGTCGGCGTTCTGTAGCTTGTACTGGTAGCCCGAGTCACGGCTAACCCGCCCGGCGTGCCAGCGGTCACCCGCAAAATCGACGATGGTGCCTGGCTTGTCGAACAGGCCCAGGATGTCAGGGCGCAGCAGACCCCGGTACAGCTGCCGCACAGTGTCGACACCGCAGCGCAGCAAGCGTACGCCGGACAAGTCGACGAAACCGACCTTGCCGATGTCCAGGAACAAACGGCCATGAGGGGACTCAAGGCCGGTTTGGTTATCAACGCGGAAGAAGTCTTTAACGGCGTCCATCTGATTTCCTGTTATTGAAGGTTTGTCACTCGTTCAACGGCTTGTTATCTGACGTGTTACAGGGGCGTCAGCGGGCCGGCGGCGCGCACCCGCGCTCGTGCCTCGCACGCAACCCCACCGCCGGCCCGCATCCTTCATCTGTCACTGTCCAGGCATACGGCGATGGCCCTTGTGGGCTCTTCAAGGCCACCCAGGAGTTGCCCATGGCCGAGAGGATCAGAAACAGAATCAGCGTCAGGAAGGCCGGCAGGGTGCCGAGTGTGGGCGGGAGTCGATACAGGCGGGAGCGCCCAAGACCAGGCGCAGAGGCGTTGCGGTGGCGGGACTGCTGGCGGGCCGGGAAGATCAACACCAAGGGCTTTGCCCTTGTCATCCCACTCTTGCCGCCGAGGGCTCGGGAGCGCGGGGCGGTGAAGCTACCCCACACTCCCGTGGTCAGGCTGATATTCATGATGCGGGGTCAAGGGTGCGCTGCGCCCGTGCTTCCGTTCGCCGGAACGGTGAAGCTGTCCCGACGAGCCGGGAGCGCGGCCCCTGACCCGGTTACATCGGTGGAATGGGTCAGGGTCATGCGGCCCAGTACGTTGCCGGAACCATGCCGGTCGCGGTGCCGCATCGCCCTGATAGTGCGGATGTCCGAGAAGAACACCTCGTTCGGGAACTGCCCTGGATCGTTCATTTCCAGGGTCATGAAGTAAGCTTGGTCATACACCCCTTCGAAGGGCAGCACGACGCCGACAATATGCAGGAACAGCCAGAGTGGTTCGGGTTCATCGTCCCAGGCCAGTTCGACCAGGGCGGTTTGGCCAACGTACTGGGCTGCGTTGGATGGATTCACGGGGGAGGCGTGGCTAGTCATCGCTATAGTCCCCCGCCTTGAAGGACTCCTTACCGCTCAGCAGATCGGCGCGCAGCTTGCCCACGTTGACCATGCGGAAGTCTGCAAAGGTCAGGCTTGGCAGGGTGCCGTTGTCCACCAACTCGGCGACTTCATCAGCGGGAATGCCACTGCCGGTAGCGAAGGTCACGATGCTGCAGACGTCGCCCATGGCGGAGCCGAGCGGGACAACGTTGCCGTGGTTCGGGTTGGCCTTATTCATCGACGTAATCCCCCTGCGCAAAGATGGTTTTGCCCTTGGCCAGATCGGTGCGGATTTGGGCGAGGTGGACGAGGCGGGGGCGGCCCATCTTCACGCTGGGGATGGTGCCGCTCTGCATCCAGGCGATCACGGTGTCGGTGGAAACACCGTTCATGGCGGCGAAGGTTTCCTTGCTACAGGTGAGGGCGTTGCGGCAGTCGAGGTAGATGACGCGTTTGCCGTCTACATCGAAGCTGACATCGAAAGGTGGTTCGTTCAGGTGCTGAGTAGTCATTGCCTATCCCTGCCTATGAAATGCTCATAAACTGTGGTTAATGGGTGTTTGCCACCTAAATTATTTAGGTTGCGAGCGGGAGCTTACGTATAAACTATTTAGGCGTAAATAGTTTAGGTGGATTCGGCGTATACAAATTGGGAATAAGAGAAGAGCGAGTTAGAACGCTTGTGCGTCACTTGACCCCTTCGCTGGTGGCCAAGAGCACTGGCATTGATAAGGCGCGCTGGGGCACCGTTGCTCACAATCAGAAGGTGAAGGTGCGCCTGGAAGACCTCGATGCCTTGATTGAGGCGTTCCCCGAGTACGAGCTGTGGCTATGGAAAGGAGAGGTTGACCCCAGTCAGGGCCAAGTCAGTCCGGCTTACGCCGAAGCAGACCTAAAATTGGAAGGACAAGAAGCGGGCAGCAGGTAACAGCGGAGGTGGCCCGGCGATGGTTCAGCCGAACAACGTGACTCCAGGGAGAAGGGCATGGGAAACATCATCGACATGGCGAGCTTCGAGCACCTACGCCGGTCAAACACCGATGACCGCTACACGTGCCCGAAGACCAACGTAACATTCCCCCACATCTACAAAGTGCTGGTGCCGGAAGGCGATCTGGTAGATGACGTGCCGGTCTTTATCGGCACTTACAGCACTGAGTACCGGCTCAAAGAGCCATCGAGCCTAGAGCAACTTCCAGGCTTCCCACCTTTGACGACGACAAAGATAAGCACGCTCGATGCTGCCGATGAAATCTATCTCGACATAATCCACTTCACTAACAAAGACAGAGCGCTTGGCTTTAGGCAGGCCTGCGGGCACCTAGGACTGGAGCCAGAACACGTCCGCTCGTTCAAAGATGAACAAGGGATGTTCCTACTATTGCGTAGGGAAGATGCACCGAAGAAGAAAGGGCATATTATTTATCGAAGTAGTAATAAACAATACCTTGAGGCGTTAGGGTGTGAAATGGAGTGTGAGTATGTGGCGGCTTTTAATGGTTTGGGTGATGTTGTGCCAATGGGTAGTATTGAGGATGAGGACTATTTCTAATGTTAGAGGTTTAGGTTTTTAGTTATGCATGACTAGAAAGCGATGCTGTCATCTTGTTCAGTTGAAATGTCTACAAAGTAAATTATCTGAGATGCACAAACTGCAAGAACGTATTCGGTAACCTCTGCTGTAGCAATCCCCCCGTTTGATCCCCCATGTCCGACCCCGTCACCACCGCTACGGTATGCATAGATGGCTGTTACCGTTTGCGCCAAAGCCTTAGGCACAGAGACTTCCTTGGTTGATGAAAACCACTTGGCTAAATCACCGAGAGTTGAAGCCTTTGCATTTGGGAATAATGACTTTCCTGCTGCTTCCACTGCACAAACAGATTCTTTGACCGCATTCTCAAAATCTGGCTTTGTGGGATTCCGGAAAAAAGCCATTGCTTTGTCGTAATGCCGACGAGCGCTTGTTAATCGAGGATCACCTAAAACGACTTGAGCGCGAGTTGTCACATCGTTAGTGTGTTTTCTGCCCCTTCTTCGAATGACGCCTTGATCAAAGTCAAAGGCAAGCGACTCCTCTTCGAAGAGTCTCTGTATTTCTTCTGCTATGAATTTTTTTACGTCTTCTTTTGATGTTTTTTCATGGAACTCATCGTTCCAATAGTACCCTGTTGCACAGGCTAGATAGTTATATAGTCTTTCGCAAAAATCATATACGCTATCCCATTTCATTGTGTTGATGATGTTTTCAGCGTCTTCTGCAGCCCGTCGACGGCTATCGGTACGGGTAGCGTTATAGGTGACTGGTGGTTGTCGATCTATACGGCGTAACTCTCTAGCTACTGTTCCCCAGTTTTCCACATATTCTTTTTCAACAAGATCTACAAGAATATGTAGTAGGCCGTTGCGTGCACTAGAGGGGAATTGACCATCAATATGACGATGGATACCGCGATTCCGCGCGGAAAATGGAGGGATAGACATCTTTTCTCTAACCGTTAAATGGGGAAGATTTATTTAAGGCTGGAGGCTCCAGTCTAAACCCTCTCAGGCAAACGCTAACCTTCCAACCTGCTGCAGATCTACATGCTGGCGGGCATTCCACAGGTCGTAAGCATCCTGCATGGCTAGCCAGCTCTCAGGCGAGCGACCAAGTGCTACCGAGAGACGCAGAGCCATTTCCGGTGTCACGCGGCTAGTACCCTTGAGCACACGGCTCAGGGTCGAGGGTGCTACACGCAGCTTTTCGGCCAGCTCACGACCGCTGATGCCGTTCGGCTCCAGGTAGATATCGGTGATGAATTCACCGGGATGGGGCGGGTTGTGCATGTTCATCAGTGGTAATCCTCATAGTCCAGGACATAAGCGTTTCCGTCGCGAAACTCGAACGTCAGCCGCCAGTTGCCGTTCACCATGATCGACCAGCGCCCACGCATTTCTCCCTTGAGTGGATGCAGGCGGAAGCCAGGGATATCCATGTCGTCTACCGTCATGGCTGTATCCAGGGCGGCTAGCTGCATCCGTAACCGCTTGGCATGGGCTGCTTGTACGCCTGCCGTGCTGCCTGTTTCGAAGAGCCTGCGTAGCCCTTTGTGCTGGAAAGATTTGATCATTGGCGAAGCCTAGCATGTTGCGCAACACGCAACAACTTGAGGTGTCCCTAGGTGAGTCTTGAGGGCTGCTTAGTGAGGGGCTATCACATCGAAGGAGGTCTGGAAGCCCTGGTTTTACTGGCTTGCAGCGTCTACCGAGTGAGGTGGCGCTTTTTCATAATGCTGATGTCCCAGGTTCAAGTCCCGGTGTAGCCACCATATTTATCAAAGGGTTAGCTTCGGCTAGCCCTTTGTCGTTTCTGGGGTAGTGACTACACCCTGTCTACGCTTCAGCGGCACCACTGCTGCTCGCACGGAACGCCGTCCCGGTTGCCATCCATCCTCGTGCCAAGGCAATTGTTCAAAAAGAAGGTAGCTTCTTCACAAGATCTCATCTGTGAACAATGAGTGCGGCCATCGCAGCGATACTTCGCCGCCTGCTGTAAATCTTGAGCGGCGGACATAGGAGACGAAGATAAAGAGCTGCCCGAACTGAAAGGTGGTAACAGGCTATTAAACGAGAAGCCTTCCGATGGCTGCTTGATTATCGGCTCGTTCAGCAATGTGCCATCGTCAGAAGTATTGGTAATCACTGGGCTTGCAGGTTGGTTGAAATAGAAGTGCCATATCGTAAAGCCGACAGCTAGCAACACAATCCATTTTTTCATTGCACACTCCTTACCCGGGCTAGACGTTCCAGGGATCTACCAGGGCAACGCCCAGGGTTTCGAAGTGGCGAATATTGCGAGTTGCGATCACGGCTTCATGTAGCCGACCAATTGCAGCGATCTGCGCGTCGGCCATGTCAACTACTCGCCCTTTCGCCTCGGTTTCCGCGGCTATCTCTGCGTAGTACACAGCGGCATCTGCATCGAACGGCAGGATGTTGTCTGCGAAGTCCTCATCGAACATGACCGAGGCTATATCGAGCAATCCTTGCTTGCGCTTCCCATCCGGCATCCTGGCTATGCCATAGAGAATTTCCGCAACGGTGATCGAGGTGATTACCAGATCCCAGGCAGGCTGAGCGTCAACCCACTCCAGAACCTGGGGCGCAGGCTTGGCACGCATGAGTTCCGACAGCACGTTGGTATCAAGCAGGATCATTAATCGAAGCTCGCGGCTCGGGCTTTGGTGGTGCGTTCTGGCAGCTCAAGGTCAGCCCCACCGACAGCGGCAAAGCGAGAGTGAATACGACTGCCCAGGCCCCCACGCTTTTCTTGGCGTGAAAGAGCCTGCCGAATGATGAATCGGACTTCTTCTTCCATCGAGCGACCGTGGCTTGCCGCGACAATACGCAGTTGGGCTTTCAAGTCGTCGTCGAGGTTTCGAATAGTGATAGCGGCCATGGCTACCTCCTGTGGATTTAGTGCAATCATTGATAGCATACAGGCACGCAAGTTACACGCATACCACGGCATGGCCGCTCTGATTGAGAGGGGAGAGCCTAAGCGCCGACTCCAGATGATCAGGCGACAGATGCGCATAGCGCATGGTCATCGTGATGGGCGAGTGTCCGAGAATGCGCTGCAAGCCCAGAATGTCACCCCCACCCATCATGTAATGGCTCGCGAAGGTGTGACGCAGGATGTGGGTCATCTGACCAGGCGTGTGGAAGCCACAACGCTGGTAAGCCGATTGGAATGCCGACCGGCAGGGCATGAACAGCCGGCCATTCCCAGGCATACTGGTCTGTCCCGGTGTAGCCACCATAAATTTCAAGGGGTTAGCGCAAGCTAGCCCTTTTTTATTTGGGCTGGTGTCCCCGAACTGTCCCTTTCTTGTCCCGGCCTAGACGATAGGCTTGCCGACACAGCGTTCGAATATCTCAGTCATTGCCCGGTAGTCGCAGATCACTGCGTCTATATTCGCCTGGATCCATTCCCCGTCTTCGACCGCCCACCAACTGATCTCATAGCCGGCGTTGATGACGATGTGCTCGAACAGGATTCGCTGTGCCCGACCGTTACCCTCACGGAAAGGGTGGATCATGTTCAGATCGCCATAGAGTTCGGCTGCTGCTGTAACCAGCTCAGCGCGAGACAGGCCTTCAAACCAGCCAGCATCGGCTAGCTGCTTGAACAGCTTGGCTGATTCGACCTCGATGCGAGCGAGATTGCAGAAGTGCGTGGAGCCTTTGGATATGTCGACGGTGCGCAGCTCTCCGGCTCAGTCGTAGACGTCAGCGAACAGCTGTCGGTGAATCTACTGGAGGTAGGGAAGATCGTAGGGAGGAAGGTCGAAGTCGATCTTGCTGGCTGCAATCTCGGAGAGGGTACGCTCTGCTTCATCGAGCGCTTCGTCATTGGTCAGGCCGAGACGGTTGCGGAGAACTGGTGAGCCTGGATATCAGTGAGGGTCTTGGCCTGTGCCGTATTTGTCGCGCATCAGGCCTGCCGGGAACGTAACTCGCTCAGCGCGGCCTCACGGGTTGGGAGCTTGCGCTCAGCATCGGCGGCAGTAACCTGAAAACCTTCCAGACGCAGGCTGGCGGCGTAGTTGGACTGACGTGCCTTGGCGCAATAAGCCTTCTTGGCCTGCAGGGATGGGCTTGGCATGGTGGCTACCTCTCTTGCATGACGTCGCTCATTATAGCGGAAGCCCCTAGGTAGCGTCTTGCAGCAACGCCAGCGGCGAATGGGTCAGGGTAGTGGCAAAGTGATCAGGCGCAAGGTGTGAATAGCGCATGGTCATCTTGATGTCGCCATGGCCCAGGAGGCGTTGAACGGTGACGATGTTCCCGCCTTGCATCATGTAGTGGCTGGCGAAGGTGTGGCGCAGGATGTGGGTGATCTGCCCTGGCGTATGCAGGCCGGTGCGCTCATAGGCCTTGCGGAAGGCTGACCGGCAGGAGCTGAACAGCTTGCCGTTTTCAGGGTAGCCCCGCGACAGAATGAGCGTCTCCAGCTCGGCCGGGATCGGCACCGAACGACTCTTGCCATTCCTGGTACGCACGAAGCGCACCTGGTTCAGGGGGTGGCAAACGAGCTACGGGTCACCTGGATGTATGTCCGTTTTCAGGAACCATCGTAGATATCCAGTGAAAGTGATATGCCTCGCTCACCCAGTAGTTTGAGGGTGGAGGGGGAGATATCCATACCTTCGTTACTTTCCTTCAGGAACAGGCCGCAAAAAATGTCGCAACGGTAGGTAGTCGATACCTCGCCCCAGATATCGAGGTCGTCTGTCAGTTGGTCGAGTATCTCTCTGACCTGGCCATCAAGGTTTTCAGGTTCGCACGCTTGCGTGGCCAGAGACCAATGACCGGATGCTCTCGTTACCTCCCGGTCTACCGTTTTGCTTGTGAACACGTCACCTTTCGTATACATGGTTGTCCCGTCTCGGCCGAGAAGTTTCGATATCTCGGACGGGATCAGGCTTTCACCCATTATTCTCAATGAGACTCGTGAACGGCTTACTTGTGCCATGGGCTGGCTCTATCTGCTTATACGATGGGCGAGTATAGAGCGCTGAAGCGCTATTGCTATTGAGCGATGCTGGGTTGATGGTGCAGGAACATCACCAGATTCCTGATCGAAGTGACCTTGTTGAAGAACGGGTTTGTTTCGGGGTGTTCAACATCGATGCCTAGACGATCAGCGAGTCTCCAATAGATTTCGTCCAGATCGTCAGGGGAGAAACCATAGGCTTTTGCCAGATGATCATCAGCGTGTAGCGGGAATGGTTTGCCGTGGTAGTTGCCCAGGTACTGCTGCACTTCATTCCAGACCTCCCGAATGATGGCTGTATCTATCGCTCGGTAATCGAATGACCTGGCAAATTCGCAGATGTTGGGAGCGCCTCGTTCACGCGATAACCGTGCAAGCCTCATATGATCGATGATGGCTTGCGCCACCATGACAAAGGCAATCGGAACGAGGAAAAACAAGACTTCCATTGTTCAACCCTACATGTCGGACACGTCAGATTCATGGTGGTGTTACCCCTGTATCGCCTGCTTTTGCTGCCTCGACGGAGCCTGAGGCAAGCCTGCTCAGGTTCTACCGGTCAGACAGTTCGCCAGGCTGGAGCCTGCTGCATCAGCCTCTTCTTTCGAGCTGAATTTACTTCCAGGGTACCGAGATTTGAGTGCAGACACGCAGCGCTCGATGCTGGCGGTGAACTGGCTGTTGCATTCTGCGCTGGTCATTTTCTGGTAATCCAGCATGCCTTGATGGCTGCACATCTCGGTCTGTTTGCTGAGTATGATATTGATCATGTGTTCGTGCTTGAGCAGGCTGTTTTTTTGATAGTAATAGTATCCGCCTATCAGCACCGCCAATATAAGAATGTATTTCATATTGCTGTCTCGTGTGTGCAGGGAAGTGGGTGGGAATTCTGGTGAAGGGGCTACGGGTAGATGCCCTGGAATCCGGCGATGCTGAAGCCATTCATTCTCTTGTCGCCGACCAAGATGACCGGCACGCCATTGCCGCCAATCGAGTCGTAGGCTTTGCGGGCGCGCTGGTCTTTCTCGATATCGTATTCGACGAAGCGGATGCCGTTTTGCTGGAAGTACTGGCGGGCCTGCTTGCAGTAGCCGCACCAGACAGCGGAATACATGACGACTCGCTTTGATTCGGCGCCCTGCACTGGAGTGATGGCTTCATAGCTGACGCTCTCATAGGAATTGACCTTGATCGAGAGCAACTCGGCGTTGTCCTTGTCCTGTGGCTTGTCACCGAAATGAACGCGCCCATGCTCATCCGTCCATTTGTAGATCTCGGCGGAGCAGAGCAGCGGCAGGGTGGCGATCAGGGCGAGGATGAGTCGGGTCATGCGGTCAGCGTCCATGCAGGGGAGGGCGTGCTGGCTGTAGCATTCGCGCCACGGTTCAGGCGCAAGGGATGCCCCCTTACGGGCGCAAAATACCACGCAATGGATACTGGCCAATAGCTTTCACGGAAGAAGCTCCGTTTTGCCCCTTTCAGTCGCCCCTGGGGCGAAGCGGGTTCAATGTCGCCTCGCGTGAAGGCAGTAGACTTTCGTGATCCGAAAGACGCTACCTGTATCGACGGTGACAATCGCTGTAGCGATCAGGCGAACGCCAGTTTGCCAACCTGCGTCAGGTTCACGTGCTGACGAGCGATACACAGATCATGGGCACCCTGCATGGCCAGCCAGCTTTTGCCGTTCACTATGATCGACCAGTGCCCACGCATTTCTCCCTTGAGCGGGTGCAAGCGAAAGCCCGGGATATCCATGTCATCTATAGCCATAGGGGGGCAGCGCTGCCAGCTGCATTCGTAATCGCCTGGAGTGGGCTGCTGCACCAATCTGGTCGGCTTCGCCAGCCTGTGCGAGGAGGTCATCGATATCGGCTCGAACGGTTGTCCCGCCGCGCCGCGTACGTAGGGTTTCAGCCAGGCAGGTGTCGTCGAGTATCTCCTGCATGGCTTCGTATCGCGAAGGAGGGACTGCATGGAAAGCAGGCACGTTACGATCGAGGATCACCACCGTCTCACTACCGCCTTCGCGGATGATGCCCATAGGGTCTTTGTTGAAGTCAGCCAGCGATGCGGCTGTAGCGGCCAGTGTTTCTCAGGTCGTGGCTCTGGGCCGTTCATTGAGGAGCGCTTCACGCCGTATCTGCCGCACGTCCTCTGCCATCGAGCGTCCATTGCGGGTTGCCTGGGTGCGTAAATGTTCCTTGAGGTCGGCATCCAGGCTGCGAATGGTCAGGCTGGCCATCAGCGCCACCAGCGATCGAGCAGGGCGCGCAACGAACGCTCGCCGGTTGCTGGCGGAGCGGCGAAGCGGGGCATATCGCGCAGGGCGATCCACAGGTCGCCCTGCCACTCCAGCAGGCTGATGCGCTGGTGATCCCAGGCCATCAGGGTGCGCCTGGGTTCCTGCGGGCGATCTTCCCAGGCATCGCGCAGGGCGGGCAGGGCTTCGTGGGTAAGCCAGCGGCGCAGATTGCGATTCTCGGGATGGCCGAAACGGCACAGGGCACGGTAAAGCGCGGATTCGCTGAGCACCTCAACAGATTCCAAATCTCCGTGGCGGGTACAGAACGTCACGGTGCGCACCTGGTCGTCATCCATCAGCCGACAGATTCGCTCCGGGTGGCGATGCCCCATCAACAGACCGAACTCCTTGGCACAGACCCAGGGTTGTCGGTCGATCATCACGCCACGCAGTGGGCGGTTGTGGCGCATCAGCAGCAAGGGGCAATGACTTTGTTCCATAACGGTCTCCATCGGTTCATGCATATCGGTAAGAACCCTGACCGTCGAGCAGATTGATCGTGTGACGATGACCGATTTTCACGTTCGGCAGGGCATGGCCTTCCATCCTGCCGCGCAGCACGTCTTCGGTGATTTGCTCCATGCCCAGGAGCTGAGCCAGCACGTATTTCGTGCAGAACGGTGCGTCGCGGAAATCCGTTACGCGTTGGGCGTCTCCCGAAATCGAAAGCCCCACTACACCAGACTGTTCCATAGCTTTTGCCCTATACTCGTCCAAACGTTCGACTCAGATACTTGAGTCAAAATATTTGAACAAAGCATATGAATTGCTTTCTCGAAATTCAAACTATTCGATCAAAATACTTATACGAAATGGGCACGATAAACGAGCGCGTTAGAACGGTTGCCTCTATGGCTGGCATGGATCGGCTCGTGAGAGAGACGCCAATAGGCTCGAATCGGTGGCGAACGGTGCTCTACAACAAGGACGTACGGATCAGTACGGATGAGATTGAAGCGCTCGGTGCTCTGTATCCGAGCTATCGCTGGTGGATGGTCAGCGGCGAGATTGCGCCGGAAATAGGCCAGACCAGCCCCGAGTTCGACGAAGCCAACCGAAACTTGGCCAATCCAAACGCGGGATAGCGATCACACAGGAAGTAGCTAGGCGCTGGTACGCCCGCAAGCAGGTCAAGGACGGCAAGCAATGATCACACTCGAAGCCCTCGAAAAACTCCCTCGCAGCAAAGCTCTGGCCTGTTCAATAGGAGCTGGCGGGGCTCTAGGCGTCTTAGCTTATGTAGGGCTGAGGCTCTACGAGAACAACGACGCTAGCTTTCTCTCCATTGCGTGTTTTGTCTCAGCTATCTGGCTAAGCCTTGTATCGAAGCACTGGAATCCGCTGCTTGGTGTGAAGCAGCTCTATCTGTTCGATTGGCCTATCGTGGCTGCGCTCGCTTGGTTCATGACAATCAACGTGCCTCAGCTGGGCCACAAGTTACTGATTGGCATGGTCATGGTGGTCTTTGCGACCGCCGGAGCAGTTTCGGCCCGTAGAAAACGGGCAAGGGAGTAGGGCAGGGTAGACATTAGTGGTGCTTGCTTACTGGCGATTTGATGCCAGAGAATGGCCAGAAGGGGCCTGGCTATAGCGAGGCCAATCCACACGCGGGATAGCGACCACCCAGGAAGTAGCTAGACGCTGGTACGCCCCGAAGGAATGGAGAAGACCAATGAAAAGGATGCTGTTGGCACTGGCCCTAGCCACAAGCCCCACCCTCGCAGAAGAATCCAAGCCCGTTGCCACCCAGATCGGTGAAGCAATGCGGCCAGCAGCCGAAGCTTATGGCAAGACCATGAACCGGCTAGTCAACGAATATATGGCTGGGGCCAGCAAAGGCCCGCTTGGCGATGCAGCCAGAGCCAACCTCAAAGCCCAAGATCAGCGAGAACGCGAAGCCAACCGCGGGGTTCGCCGCACCATGAAGGAATGCATCAAGCCAGGGAACGTCATTGATGATGATGTGAAGGAGTGCATGGACGGGCTGAGAGCTAAAGAATGGTAAATATGGGCGTACTCATATCACGGAATATAATTGCAAGTGTAATAGCAGGTGAGGTGAAATGCACCTAACAAAGTTAAATATTAACAATGTTGGCGGGATAGACTCTTTAAGCTTGAAGTTTAGCCGTAAAATGAACCTTATATGTGGCCCGAACGGAATCGGTAAAACTACAATACTTGAATGCATTGCTCAGATGTATGCGGGTGAAAAAAACTTGATACTTAAAAAAAGAGTCAATTCCGAGCGGGGGGGTGTGACCGGTTTTACGGCGGCGGATGCCAAGGATGGGGAAGTCGTAGCAGAAACAAAGCATCAGTATAATGTTAGTTTTTTTGTTCCGACTGAGGGTGACTATAGCGCTGGCAAAGGAGAGTTATCAAAATATTTACTGTCGCTGAAGGTGGCCAGGACATTTAGTTATAAGTCTTTGGTTTCTGTGTCTAAGGACGCAGAAAAAGCAGCGCATACCATATCCAATGAGAATAAGAACGGCGTAAATTTAGATGAGGTGAAAAATTGGTTTGTGAATAGATATCTCTATTCACCACACAAGGGGGCCTTGACTCCAGCTCAAAAACATAATTTCAATATTTCCAAGAGTTTCTTTGGGATATTAAATTCGGATTATTCATTCAGTCGTGTGGATGCCGCCTCAAATGAAATAATGGTAAATACTCCTGCGGGTGAGATTTATTATGAGTATCTATCGTCGGGCTTTAAATCCTGTCTATCAATACTCTTCGGGATAGTAAAGGAGCTTGAGTTCAGGTTTCGAAATCCCGGATTAAAAGTCGATCAGTTTGACGGCGTGATACTTATAGATGAGGTGGAGTTACACCTTCATCCCGAATGGCAAGCCAGAATATGCAATATCTTAAAAGAAGCGTTTCCGAAAGCTCAGTATATTGTAACCACTCATAGCCCTCATGTTATACAGTCCGCTCAGCCTGAAGAGGTCATAGCACTTGAGCCGAGAGGTGATAGCATAGTCAGGAGAGAGTTGCCCTCTACGAAATATGGATTTCAAGGATGGACGGTAGAGGAGGTATTAATAGACATTATGGGAATGCACGATACAAGAACTAATGTTTACGCAGCTACATTGAATGACTTTGAGCAGGCCGTAGACAGAGAAGATTTTATAGCTGCATCAGAATCGTATAATAAACTTGATGAATTGCTACATCCTGAAAACCATTTAAGAAAGCTTCTTGCCTTTCAGCTTGGCGCACTGAGGGAGTAAGATAGTTGATAAAGTTACAAAAGAAAGAAAAGCCAAGCTTTCTAACGGAGCAAGTAAAGATATCACTTGTTGCGAAGTTTAAGCTGGACGGCTCTCGAGTGTGGGATGACGATAGAATAAAAGAACCTTTGCGTCTGTCTAGTCACAATAAGTGCGCTTATTGTGAGTGCAGCATTTCAGAGGAAAGCAAATATATGGAGGTTGAGCATTTTGAGCATAAGGGGAAGTACCCTGATGGAGTTGTTGATTGGGATAACCTACTTCCATCGTGCAAAAGATGCAATATTGCAAAAGGTGTTCATGATACTAGGCATGAACCGATTGTTAATCCATTCAAGATTGATCCAAAGAATCATCTAACCTTTAGTTTGTACAGGCTTAAAGGATTGGATGCTATCGGCAAGAGCACTATTGATGTGCTGGACTTGAATAATTCGGACAGATTGGTGCTTAAGCGGTTTCAAATTGGGGAGCAGATCCATAAATGTATTGAATCTGCGATGGAGAGATATGAATCTTATCTCGATAATCCCACGACTAAAAGAAGAAATAAGCTTGTATCTCTAGTTGAGGTGCTATTGCTGGAGTGTCAGTCTAGTTCGATTTACTCGGCAACAGCTTCGACTATTTTATTTGGGGATGCTAATTTTGTAAGGCTAGTATCTGATATGAAAAGCAACGGTCTATGGGTTGACCATATAGATGATCTTGCCTGTAAAGCATATGGCTTCGCGCTCTGAGTTTAAATGCAAGTGACTACATAGTAGGCTTTTTATGAAAAGCTCTGTTGCAGTGAGGGCAGAGGTATGCAAAAAGCCCCGTTTTATGGGGCTTTCTGGCTCAGTCGGGCGGTTCGTGGCGGATTCATAATACCCAGCCCGGCCAAACCGCCACCCAGAAATTCCATACTCCCAAAAACAACAAAACCCCGCCGAAGCGGGGTTTTGTTTGTGCGCTATCTACAACGATCAAACGTTGAAGCGGAAGTGCATCACGTCGCCATCCTTGACGATGTAGTCCTTGCCTTCCAGGCGCCATTTGCCGGCTTCCTTGGCGCCGCCTTCGCCTTTGTAGGCGATGAAGTCGTCGTAGGCGACCACTTCGGCGCGGATGAAGCCTTTCTCGAAGTCGGTGTGGATCACGGCGGCGGCCTGCGGGGCGGTGGCGCCTACGCGAACGGTCCAGGCGCGCACTTCCTTCACGCCGGCGGTGAAGTAGGTTTGCAGGTTGAGCAGCGAGTAACCGGCGCGGATCACGCGGTTCAGGCCCGGCTCTTCCATGCCCATGGTTTCGAGGAACATCTGCATCTCTTCGAGATCGTCCAGTTCGGCGATCTCGGCTTCGATCTTGTTGCACACCGGCACGACGATGGCGCCTTCCGCTTCGGCGATGGCGTTGACCACGTCGAGGTGCGGGTTGTTCTCGAAACCGTCCTCGGCGACGTTGGCGATGTACATCACCGGTTTGGTGGTGAGCAGGTGGAAGGTCTTGGCCAGGCGCTTCTCGTCGTCACCCAGGTCTTTGAGCAGGCTGCGCGCCGGCTTGCCTTCGGTGAGGTGGGGGATGAGTTTTTCCAGCAGGGCCTTCTGCGCCACGGACTCCTTGTCGCCACCCTTGGCGGTACGGGCCACGCGTTGCAGTTGCTTCTCGCAGCTGTCGAGGTCGGCCATGATCAGTTCGAGGTCGATGATCTCGATGTCGCGCTTGGGGTCGACGCTGTTGGCGACGTGGATGACG
>Ga0209699_100306_pt1 | contig 35507 bp, 26 predicted proteins | sample SynthPrep_1_END__FD_187204 | JGI IMG/M metagenome (GOLD analysis project Ga0209699, IMG submission 187204) | Synthetic microbial communities from Ohio, USA - SynthPrep_1_END_DS7_MetaG (SPAdes) (version 2) | ecosystem: Engineered > Bioreactor > Aerobic > Activated sludge | place: USA: Ohio...
AGCGCGTGCGCCGGGGGCGGCGGGGCGCTGGCGACTTCGTCGCGGCTGTCGTTGTTGTCCGGGCGGGCGGCGAGCCGCAGTTCCTGGCGGCGGCCGTCGCGGTCGAGTTCGATGCGGTCGGCGTGGATGGCGACCAGGCGCAGGCCGTCGGCGGTGCTTTCGTCCAGCAGCAGCGGCAGGGTCTGGCCGTCTTCGGTGTGCAGCAGGGCGAAGCCGGGTTTGTCGCCGAAGCCGGTGGCGAGGCCGAGGAGGCTGTAGCGGGCGGGCGGCGCCACCGCGGCGGTGGCGGTCTGGCTGGCGTGGGCGCCCAGGGCCTGGACGATCTGTTGCGCGGCCTTGCGCGGATCGGTTTCCGGACGCGGCTGGGTGCCCAGGCGGCCGGGGCCGGCGAAGGCCCAGAACAGGCTGGCGCATACCCAGGCACAGAAGGTGATGGCGAGCAGCCACACCAACATCGGCAGGTAGCCGGCGAGGCGGGACTGCAGGCGTTCGAATCCGGCTGTCATGACCGCGGCCGACGGGCGAGGCTGGCGCGCCGGGACGGCGGGCAGACGGACGGGAAAGACGGGCGTGGCGTGAAGGCGTGCAAGGCGTGTCTGATCTGTGCGTTTTGCGTGCGGCGGTGGTGCTGCGGGCGGGCTTGCCCGCCCCCTGGCGGGAGCGGGTTCGCACTGCCCGCGCCCCTGTCGGGGAGCGCGGGTGCTTGCTGCGTAGCCTGGGCCTCAGGTACCGATCACGCCGCCATCGTTCTTGACGATGACCACGGTGGCGGAGCGCGGCCGGCCGCCGGCGGCATCCGGCCACTGGCTGAAGGCCAGCGGGTTCTGCGCCAGGTACTGGTCCATGCTCAGGCCGCCGCGGGTGGCGGCGTCCGGCGCCCGGGGGTGGGAGCCGGCTTCGCCCGGGTGCTGGATGTTCACGAACATGGTCTTGTAGTCGGGCGACCAGGTCATGCCGGTGAGCTCGCAGCCGGAGGGGCCGACCAGGAAGCGGCGGATCTCGCCGGTTTCCGGGATGGCGCAGAGCATCTGGTTGTTGCCCTGGCCCTGGTAGTTGCCGGTGTTGGCGAAGCTGCCGTCGGTCTGGATCCACAGCCGGCCGTTGCCGTCTATGCCCAGGCCATCCGGGCTGTTGAAGGTGTTGTCGGCGGTGACGTTGGCCGAGCCGGAGCGCAGGTCGGTACGGTCCGGGTAGGCGATCGGGTTGCCGGCCAGCACGAACAGATCCCACTCGAAGGTGAGGGCGGCGGCGTCGCTGCCGGTTTCGCGCCAGCGGATGATCTGGCCGTAGACGTTGCTGGTGCGCGGGTTGGCGTCGTCGGTGACGCTGCGGCCGGAGTTGTTGGTCAGCGTGCAGTAGACCTCGCCGGTGCTGGGGTGCACCGCGATCCACTCCGGGCGGTCCATCTTGGTGGCGCCGACGGCGTCGCCGGCAAGGCGGGTGTGGATCAGCACTTCGGCCTGGCTGGCGAAGCTGCTGTCGGCGGCCAGGGTGGCGTTGGCCGTCTTGTCCAGCAGGATCCATTCGCCGGTGCCCATGAAGTCGCCGGTGGCGGCGCCATCCAGGAACCGGGCGACGTAGAGCTTGCCGCTGTCCAGCAGGTCGCCGTTGGCGGTGCCGCGGGCGGCGTCGTAGGTGCCGTCGGAGACGAACTTGTAGATGTAGTCGTTGGCCTGATCGTCGCCCATGTACACCACCACACGCTTGTCGGCGGAGAGGGTCATGGCGGCGTTCTCGTGCTTCACCCGGCCGAGCGCGGTGCGCTTCTTCGGCAGGGAGCCCGGCGTGAAGGGGTCGATCTCGACGACCCAGCCGAAACGGTTGTACTCGTTCGGCTCCTTCACATAGTCGAAGCGGTCTTCGAATTCTTCCCAGCGGTAGCTGGTGCCGGTGGCGTTGAGGCCGTAGCGGCGCATGTAGATGTCGCGGGTGTCGGCGCCGCTGGTGGTGCCGAAGTAGCTGTTGAAGTTCTCCTCGCAGGTGAGGTAGGTGTTCCACAGCGTGCGGCCGTTGGCGCAGTTGTTGAAGGTGCCGTAGACGATGGTGCCGCTGGGGTCGGTGCTGGTGCGCAGCAGGGCGTGGCCGGCAGCCGGGCCGGTGATCTGCATCGGCGAGTAGCCGGTGAGGCGGCGGTTGTAGCTGGAGCCGACCTGCACTTCCCACTGGCCGCTGCCGTTCTTCTTGATGTGGATGACGGAGATGCCGTGGGCGTTGATTGCCTTGGTGACCTTGTCGGCCGTCCACGGCGTGGTGCCGGCGGCGCCGAACAGGTACTCGTAGTTGGTGTATTCGTGGTTCATCGTCAGCAGGCCTTCGTTGCTGCCGTCGATGGCGAAGTAGGCCATGCCGTCGTGGTTGTCGCCCACCTGGCGGCCCTGGTCGGCGCCGGTGTTGGTGCCATCCGGCAGCCAGGCCGGAGAGTCGCTGAACAGCGGCGAGCCCCAGGGCGCGATGACGTAGCTGCTGTAGCCGGCGGGCACCACGATTTCGTCGCCGGTGCCGACGGGAATGGCGGTGAAACCCAGGGTGGGGGTGGCCGGCGTACTCGGCGGTGCGGCGGCTTCGTCGTCATCGTCGTCGTCGCCGCCACAGGCGGTCAGCGAGGCGGAGAAGAAGGCGGCGGCGGAGAGGCCTGCGCCGGTCTTGAGGAAGCCGCGGCGGCTCACCACGCGGTTGACGACCGCCTGGAAGTGTTCGTTGTCCGAGGTGTTGGCGGGCAGGTCGTCGAGGTCTTGCGACTTGTTCACGAAGTTCTCCGAGATCGAAGCGATGAGGGGGAAATGCAATTGTCCGAACGTGAGATTTCACACGGATGAAGGAAGCGTTGCGGTTTCCTTCCAGGCGATGTCCGGTTGTCTTGCGTCGGTGTGAATAGAATCTGAAAAATGCCGGCGGCACCGGCCGGGCACGGTGGCCCGGCCGGTGCCCGGGGCTTACTGGAAGATCTGCTCGATCTGGAAGATGGAGGTGGTGCCGCTGACTTCGTTGCCGACGATGAGCAGCGGCTTGCCATTGGGCGACTTGTCGGCGGCGACGAACTTCAGGCCCTCGGGGCCGAGGTCTCCCACCGTGGAGAGCACGGTGGAGGGATCGGCGGTGCTCCAGTCGGCGCGGGTGTTGAAGTAGTCAACGAAGGTCGGTGCGGCGGGCGTGGTGATGTCGTACACCATGACGCCGCCCATGCGTTCCAGGCCGATGAAGGCGAAGGTCTTGCCGCCCAGGGTGCCGATCTCGATGCCTTCCGGTTCCGGTCCCTTGGCCGCGCTGCGGGCGTCGAAGGCATCGCCTTCGTCATGGCCGGAGTTGAACCAGGTCTTGCACGGAATGTCGCGGGCCGGGCCGACGCGGCAGGCGTCACTGGCGAGATAGGTTTCGAACTCGCCGCCGGAATCCCACACCAGGTTGCCGGCGCTGTCGCGGATGGAGAAGGAGCGGCCGCCGAAGGCGTACAACTGGTCGTACATCAGGCGGTTGCCGGCCGGGTTCTCGGCGCCGCTGGTGTCGAACATCACCGGGTTGCCGCTGCTGTCGGTGCGATAGCCCAGGGTCCAGGTGACCTTGAGGCGGCCGAGCTGGGCATCGTCACGGCAGGCGCCGGGGTTGCCGGCGGTGGCGCCGCACCAGGCGAAGGTGACCGGGTTGAGCAGGGCTCCGGCGGCCAGGGCATCCAGCTGCGGCGGCAGGTCGTCGCCGCGGCGGCCGGCGAAGCCATTGGTGCGGCTGAGGTGTTTGACGCGGAATTCCTCGACGAAGCCCTTGCTGGCATCGCCCGCCCAGTAGGCGGGGTCGCCCTCGCCCCAGGCGCGGGCATCGCCCTCGTTGGCCATCACCAGGTAGGTCTGGCCGCCGGCACTGTAGGCGGCGATGGCGTCCGGCATGTACATGCCGAGCACGCCGGGGCGCGGCGCGATGTCGATGGCCGGCGGCGTGTCGCTGACGTCGATGGCGTTGGCGGCCAGGCCGTGGTCCTTGTAGCCCAGCGGCAGGATGGCGGTGACGCTGGCGCTGGCGATGTCGATGCGCGCCAGGGCGTTGTTCTCCTGCAGCGTGGCCCAGGCGGTGCTGCCGTCGGCGGAGATGGCGATGTACTCCGGCTCCAGATCCTGCGCGGCGCTGGCGTTGGGGCCGTAGATGCGCACGCCGTTGGCGCGCAGCTCGGCCTCGCGGCCGTTCCAGGCGGCGAAGTCGGCGACACGGGCGAGCGGCGCGGCCGGGTTGCTGACGTCGATGACGCTGATGGAGCCTTCCGGGTCGGTCTGGTAGTCGTCGCTGGGTTCGCCTTCGTTGGCGACCAGCAGGGTCTTGCCGTCCGGGGTGAAGGTGAGCATGTCGGGCAGGGCGCCGACGCCGACCTGGCCGATCAGCGCCAGGGTGTCGGCGCGGTAGAGGCCGACGAAGCCGGGATCGGTCTTCACCGCCGCCTGGATGGCGAGGGCGACGATGCCGTCGTGCAGGGCGACGCTGTTCACCTCTGCGCCGGCGGCGACGGCGCTGGCGTCCAGGGTGCCGACCAGCGTGGGCGCGGCCGGGTTGGAGAGGTCCAGCACATCGACCATGCCTTTCTGCGCATTGACGACGAAGGCGCGCTTGGTGGCCGGATCGTAGACCGGGATCTCCGCCGCGCTCACGCCGAACTCGCCGGTGGAGTAGCGGCCGAGCAGGCTCAGCTTGATGCTGCTCAGCACCGGGGTCGGCGCGGGGGCGGGGGCATCGTCATCGTCGCTGTCGCCGGTGCAGGCGAGCAGGGGCAGGGCGAGGGCGAGCACCGCGAGGCGGCGCAGGCGGGGAAAGGTAGGCTTGTGCAGGGGGCGGATCATGGCGTCTGGCGGACTCTTGCGGGTGGGAGATGAGGGGAGCCCGCGATGCTGACAAGCCAAGATGACGCCAATGTGTAGCCGCCGGCGGAACGTCAGCCCGCCGCAAGGCCGCCGTAAGGCCCGCGACGCCCGCCGCATGGCTTAGAATGCCGGTTTTCCCGCAACACCCATGACTGACTTCGCCCACGTCTTTTCCACCGAAGGTCCGCTGGTCCAGGCGATCCCCGGCTATCGCCCGCGTCCGCAGCAGATCGAGATGGCGGAGAAGATAGGCGCGGCGATCCGCAGCCATGGCGTGCTGGTGGCCGAGGCCGGCACCGGCACCGGCAAGACCTTCGCCTACCTGGTGCCGGCGCTGCTCGCCGGCGGCAAGGTCATCGTCTCCACCGGCACCAAGACGCTGCAGGACCAGCTCTTCAACCGCGACCTGCCGACGGTGCGCGCCGCGCTCAAGGTGCCGGTCTCCATCGCGCTGCTGAAGGGCCGCGCCAACTACGTCTGCCCCTACCACCTCGCCCGCAACGCCAGGGACGGCCGCTTCCTCACCGCCCAGGATGCCGCCGACCTGCGCGCCATCGCCCGCTTCGCCGATCGCACCCAGACCGGCGACAAGGCCGAGTGCACCGAGGTACGGGAGGATTCCGCCGCCTGGATCGCCGCCACCTCCACCCGCGACAACTGCCTCGGCCAGGACTGCCCGGACGTCAAGGAATGCTTCGTCATGAACGCCCGGCGCAACGCCATGGACGCGGACGTGGTGGTGGTGAATCACCACCTCTTCTTCGCCGACGTGATGCTGCGCGACGAGGGCATGGGCGAGCTGCTGCCGGCCTGCAACGCGGTGATCTTCGACGAGGCCCATCAGCTGCCGGAAACCGCCAGCCTGTTCTTCGGCGAGAGCGTATCCACCGCCCAGGTGCTGGAGCTGGCGCGCGACACCCGCTCGGAAACCGTGGCCGCGGCGCGCGATTGCGTGGCCATGATCGACGAGAGCCGCAACCTGGAGAAGGCGGCGCGCGACCTGCGCCTGGTGTTCGGCGCCGAGAGCGCGCGCTTGTCCGCCGCCCAGGCCGCCGAGCGCCAGGGCTTCGACGCCCAGGTGGACGCCCTGGCGGCAGCGCTGCAGAAGTTCGAGGCGGTGCTGGAGACCCAGGCGGAGCGTTCCGAGGGCCTGGCCAACTGCCTGCGGCGCACTCAGGAGATGGGCGAACGCCTGGGCAACTGGCAGAGCCCGGGCGAGAAGGACCTGATCCGCTGGGTGGAAGTGTTCGCCCACTCGATGGCGCTCAACGCCACGCCGCTGCATGTGTCCGACGTGTTCAAGCGCCAGCTGGAAGCGCAGCCGCGAGCCTGGATCTTCACCTCCGCCACGCTGGCGGTGGGCAAGGATTTCGGCCACTACTGCCGCGAACTCGGCCTGGCCTGGATGGATCCGCCGCCGGACACCGCCGTGTGGGGCAGCCCCTTCGACTATGGCGAGCAGGCCCTGCTGTACTCGCCGCAGAACATGCCGGACCCGAATGCGCCGGACTACATCGAGCGGGTGGCGCGCACCGCGCTGCCGCTGATCCGCGCCGCCCAGGGCCGCGCCTTCGTGCTGTGTACCTCGCTGCGGGCGATGCGCCGGGTGCATGAGCTGATCGCCCAGGGCCTGGAAGGCAGCGGCGACAAGCTGCCGCTGCTGCTGCAGGGCGAGGGTTCCCGCACCGAATTGCTGGAGCGCTTCCGCCGCCTCGGCAATGCGGTGCTGGTCGCCAGCCAGAGCTTCTGGGAAGGCGTGGACGTGCCGGGCGACGCGCTGTCGCTGGTCGTCATCGACAAGCTGCCCTTCGCCCCGCCGGACGATCCAGTGCTGGCCGCCCGTGTCGAGCACATGCAGAAGCAGGGTCTCAGCCCCTTCATCCACCACCAGCTGCCGCGCGCGGTGATCAACATGAAGCAGGGCGCCGGCCGCCTGATCCGCACCGAGCGCGACCGCGGCGTGCTCTGCATCTGCGATCCGCGCATGATCGAGAAATCCTACGGCAAGGTGGTCTGGCGCAGCTTGCCGCCGATGCGCCGCACCCGGGTGGAGGCGGACGCGGTGGCTTTCCTGGAGGCGTTGCCGCCGCCCAAGGGCAGCGGGGCAGGGGGCGATTGAGCGCTGTTGTATCCTCCGACCTTCGAACGATGAGACGCCGGGAAGCCAGACGGCGCAAAGCGAATATCCACGAATGAAAGTCTTCGGCTTCGCCGGCTGGTCCGGCTCCGGCAAAACCACCCTGATCGAAAAGCTGATCCCGCAGTTCACCCGCCGCGGCCTGCGCGTCTCCATCATCAAGCATGCCCACCACGGCTTCGACATCGACAAGCCTGGCAAGGACTCCTGGCGCCACCGCGAGGCCGGCGCCACCCAGGTGTTGATGTTGTCCGACGACCGCTGGGTGCTGATGCACGAGCTGCGCGGCCAGCCGGAGCCGACGCTGGAGGAACAGCTGGCACTGCTGGCGCCCAGCGACCTGGTGCTGATCGAGGGCTACAAGGCGGCGCCGGTGCCCAAGATCGAGATCCACCGCCCGGCGGTCGGCAAGGCGCCGCTGTGGCCGGACAATCCGCATGTGGTCGCGGTCGCCAGCGACGAGGCCATCGCCTGCCCGCTGCCGTTGCTGCCGCTCAACGACGCAGGGGCGATTGCCGACTTCATCCTCGATTACGTCAGCGCCAAGGAGACGCCATGAACGCCGGCCTGCTGCCCTTCGACGAAGCGCTGGACCGCCTGCTGGGCTACGCCCGCCCGGTACGCGAGATCGAGGAAGTGGACACCCTGATTGCCGCCGGCCGGGTGCTGGCGGTGAACCAGCGGTCGCCCATCGCCCAGCCGCCGATGGACAACTCGGCGATGGATGGCTACGTGCTGCGCGTCGCCGATGTGCCGGCCGCCGGCATCCGGCTGCCGGTGTCGCAGCGCATCGCCGCCGGCGGTGTCGCCCATCCGCTGGCCGCCGGCACTGCGGCGCGCATCTTCACCGGCGCGCCGCTGCCGGCCGGGGCGGACGCGGTGGTGATGCAGGAGCTGTGCGAGCACCAGGGCGACAGCGTCGTCATCAACCATCTGCCGCAGGCGGGCGAGTCGGTGCGGCGCATGGGCGAGGACATCGCCGCCGGCGCCGAGGTCCTGACCCAGGGCAGCCGCCTGCGGGCGCCGGAGATGGCGCTGGCTGCCTCGCTAGGGCTGGCGCGGCTGCCGGTCTATCGCCGGCTGCGGGTGGCGATCTTCTCCACCGGCAGCGAGCTGGTGATGCCGGGCGAGCCGCTGCGGCCAGGCGCCATCTACAACTCCAACCGCTACATGCTGCGCGGCCTGCTGACCGGGCTGGGCTGCGAAGTCACCGACCTCGGCATCGTCCCCGACAATCTTGACGCTACCCGCAAGGCGCTGCGCGAGGCGGCCGAGGGCCACGATCTCATCGTCACCAGCGGCGGCGTCTCGGTCGGCGAGGAAGACCATGTGAAGCCGGCGGTGGAGGCTGAAGGGAGCCTGGATATGTGGCGCATCGCCATGAAACCGGGCAAGCCGCTGGCCTACGGCCGGGTGCATGCCGCCGCCTTCGTCGGCCTGCCGGGCAACCCGGTGTCCGGCTTCGTCACCTTCCTGATGATGCTGCGGCCCTTCGTGCTTGCCTCGCAGGGCGTGCGCCAGCCGCTGCCGCGGGCGCTCAGCCTGCCCGCCGCCTTCGACTGGCCTCGGCCGGACCGCCGGCGCGAGTTCCTGCGCGCCCGGCTGGACGCCCACGGCCACGTCGAGCTGTTTCCCAACCAGGGCGCGGCTGCGCTGCAATCCACCACCTGGGCCGAGGGCCTGGTGGACGTGCCGGCAGCGACTGCGGTGCGCCGTGGCGACCCGGTGCGCTTCCTGCCTTACGGCGAGCTGCTTTATTGATCGGCGACTGACCAGGGGTGCCGAAGGGCGCTGCCTATACTGAAGACCATGGACCTGAAGATTCTCTATTTCGCCAGCCTGCGTGAAGCCCTGGGCCGCGGCGAGGAAAGCCTGCCGCTGCCGGAAGGCGTGACCACCGTGGGCCAGCTGCGCGCCTATCTGCATGCCCGCGGGGATGCCTGGCAGGCGCTGGGCGAGGGCCGCAATGTACGCGCGGCGGTGAACCAGCGCATGGCGCGGCCGGACGATGCGCTGCAGGGCGGCGAGGAAGTGGCCTTCTTCCCGCCGGTCACCGGGGGCTGAGCGATGTCCGTCAGCGTGCAGCAGGAAGACTTCGACGTCGGCGTGGAGACCGCGGCCCTGAGTGCCGGGCGCACCGACATTGGCGCCATCGCCAGCTTCCTCGGCCTGGTGCGCGGCGCGGAAGACAGTGTGCGGGCAATGACGCTGGAGCACTACCCGGGCATGACCGAGCGGGCGCTGGCGGAGATCGTCGCAGAGGCCCATCGGCGCTGGCAGTTGCAGGCCGTGAGGGTGATACACCGGTACGGCCGCCTGCTGCCGGGCGAGCGCATCGTCTTCGTCGGCGTGGCCAGCCCGCATCGCGGCGAAGCCTTTGCCGCCTGTGAGTTCATCATGGACTACCTGAAGACGCGCGCGCCGTTCTGGAAGCGGGAAGAGACTCCGGCCGGGGGCCAGTGGGTGGATGCGCGCGAGACGGACGACAAGGCGGCGGCGCGCTGGGAATAGCAGGGGGCTTGTGGCCGCATGACGAGGCGGGCTCAAGCCAGGCTGCGGCGGCAGGAAAAGAAAAGGGCGCTTATCCGGCGCCCTTTTTCTCTTTCACCTTCGGAGCGCCTCTCTTCGCCCCTGGGGTGTTTGCATCCGGTCCGTTCCTTACTTGCGGCCCTTGCCCGGGATGCCCTGGCCGAAGGCCTGGAAGGCTTCGGTGGAGGCGCGGGTGATCTGCTCGAAGGCGGCGCGGGTGGTGTCCACCGCGGTCTGGAAGGAGGTGACCGCGTTCTGGTCGGTGATGGGCAGGCCCTTGAACAGCTTCTGCATCGCCTCGAACACGTCCTGGCTGCCGCTGGTCAGCTGCTCGCTGACCAGCTTGCCGACTTCGGTCTGGGTGCGGGTGGTGAGTTCGGCCATCTGGCGCGCCAGGGTCAGCATCTTCTCGGTGGCGGACTGGGCGTACTGGGTGCGCAGCTCGACCAGATCCTTCGGGTCCTTGGCCGCGGACAGGGCCTTGGCGTTGGACACGCCTTCCTCGAACAGCGACTTCGCGGTGGAGACCTGGATTTCCATGATGCGCTGGGAGTTCTCGATGGAAAGCTGAGCCAGGCGCATGGCGGCTTCGAGATTCTTCTTCTGCAGCTCGTTGAATTGATCCTGCTTGGTTGCCATATTTTTTCCTCCAGGTGCGAGCTTGACGGTACGAGGCGCTCTAGACGTTTTGCAGTTTCCGCGACGACCGCCGGGCTGCTTCTGCTCCCTCCGCCTCCGTGGCAACCATAGCACAGGCGGGATAGTGCGGGTTGGGTAGTTGAATTCCATCCGCGTGGCCCCATATCGAGTGCAAGCCGTACATGAAGTACCGGAAAAGGATGACTGCCATGCGCTACGACAAACTGACGACCAAGTTCCAGCAAGCCCTAGCCGATGCCCAGAGCATCGCGGTGGGTAACGACCAGCAATTCATCGAACCGCTGCATCTGCTCGCCGCCATGCTCGGCCAGGACGATGGCGGCACCCTGTCGCTGCTGCAGCGCGCCGGCGTGAACGTGCCGCCGCTGAAGGCGGCGCTGCAGCGGGCGCTGGAGCGCCTGCCCAAGGTGGAGGGCCACGGCGGCGAGGTCCAGGTCGGCCGCGACCTGGGCAATCTGTTGAACCTCACCGACAAGGAAGCGCAAAAGCGCGGCGACCAGTTCATCGCCAGCGAGATGTTCCTGCTCGCCTTGGCGGATGACAAGGGCGAGGCCGGCCGCCTGCTGAAGGAGTTCGGCCTGACCCGCAAGGCGCTGGAGGCCGCGGTGGACGCGGTGCGCGGCGGCCAGAGCGTAGGCAGCCAGGACGCCGAGAGCCAGCGCGAGGCGCTCTCCAAGTACTGCATGGACCTCACCGAGCGGGCCCGCGCCGGCAAGCTTGACCCGGTGATCGGCCGCGACGACGAGATCCGCCGCGCCATCCAGATCCTGCAGCGCCGCACCAAGAACAACCCGGTGCTGATCGGCGAGCCTGGCGTGGGCAAGACCGCCATCGTCGAGGGCCTGGCGCAACGCATCGTCAATGACGAGGTGCCGGAAACGCTGAAAGGCAAGAAGGTGCTGTCGCTGGACATGGCGGCGCTGCTGGCCGGCGCCAAGTACCGCGGCGAGTTCGAGGAGCGGTTGAAGGCGGTGTTGAAGGACATCGCTCAGGACGAGGGCCGCATCATCCTCTTCATCGACGAAATTCACACCATGGTGGGCGCCGGCAAGGCCGAGGGCGCGATGGACGCCGGCAACATGCTGAAGCCGGCGCTGGCGCGCGGCGAGCTGCACTGCATAGGCGCGACCACGCTGGACGAGTACCGCAAGTACATCGAGAAGGATGCCGCGCTGGAGCGTCGCTTCCAGAAGGTGCTGGTGGACGAGCCTTCGGTGGAGTCCACCATCGCCATCCTGCGCGGCCTGCAGGAGAAGTACGAGATCCACCATGGGGTGGACATCACCGACCCGGCCATCGTCGCCGCGGCGGAGCTGTCGCACCGCTACATCACCGACCGCTTCCTGCCGGACAAGGCCATCGACCTGATCGACGAGGCCGCCGCGCGGATCAAGATGGAGATCGACTCCAAGCCGGAGGTCATGGACAAGCTGGACCGCCGCATGATCCAGCTGAAGATCGAGCGCGAGGCGGTGAAGCGCGAGAAGGACGAAGCCTCGCAGAAGCGCCTGCAGCTGATCGAGGACGAACTCGCCAAGCTGCAGCGCGAGTACAACGACCTGGAAGAGGTGTGGAAAGCGGAGAAGGCCAAGGTGCAGGGCTCGGCCCACATCAAGGAAGAGATAGACCGACTGCGCGCGCAGATGGCGGAGTTCCAGCGCAAGGGCCAGCTCGACAAGGTCGCCGAGCTCCAGTACGGCAAGCTGCCCCAGCTGGAGGCGCAGCTGAAGGCGGCCGAGCAGGCCGGCGACGCGGCCACGCCGAACAAGCTGCTGCGCACCGAAGTGGGCGCCGAGGAGATCGCCGAGGTCGTGTCCCGCGCCACCGGCATCCCGGTGAGCAAGATGATGCAGGGCGAGCGCGACAAGCTGCTGAAGATGGAAGAGCGCCTGCACCAGCGGGTGGTCGGCCAGGATGAGGCGGTGAAGCTGGTGTCCGACGCCATCCGCCGTTCGCGCGCCGGCCTCGCCGACGAGAACCGGCCCTACGGCTCCTTCCTCTTCCTCGGCCCCACCGGAGTGGGCAAGACCGAGCTGTGCAAGACGCTGGCGGAGTTCCTGTTCGATTCCGAGGAGCACCTGATCCGCATCGACATGAGCGAGTTCATGGAGAAGCACTCGGTGGCGCGGTTGATCGGCGCACCGCCGGGCTATGTCGGTTACGAGGAAGGCGGCTACCTGACCGAGCAAGTGCGGCGCAAGCCCTACAGCGTGATCCTGTTCGACGAGGTGGAGAAGGCGCACCCGGACGTGTTCAACGTGCTGCTGCAGGTGCTGGACGATGGCCGCATGACCGATGGCCAGGGCCGCACGGTGGACTTCAAGAACACTGTGATCGTGATGACTTCCAACCTCGGCAGCCAGATGATCCAGCAGATGTCGGGCGACGACTACCAGGTGATCAAGCTGGCGGTGATGGCGGAGGTGAAAACCTTCTTCCGGCCGGAGTTCATCAACCGCATCGACGAGGTGGTGGTATTCCACGCGCTGGACGAAAAGAACATCGCCGGCATCGCCCGCATCCAGCTGCAGTATCTGGAGAAGCGTCTGGCGCGGCTGGACATGAGCCTGGAGGTGAGCGAGGCGGCGCTGGCGGAGATCGCCTCGGCTGGCTTCGATCCGGTGTTCGGCGCGCGCCCGCTGAAGCGGGCGATCCAGGAGCGGATCGAGAATCCGCTGGCCAAGGCCATCCTGGAAGGCCAGTTCGCGGCCAAGGACCGCATCAGGGTCGATGCCACAGGCAGCCGCTTGAGCTTCAGCCGGGTGGAGTAAGCGCGGCGGCCGTGCCCGGGGGCCGGAAGGCATCGGGCAGGGGCGGTAAGGAGAAGGGCGATCCCGCGGGATCGCCCTTTTTCATGTGCCTGCGCGTTCGGTGAGCCAGGCGTCGAAAGCCTCGGCGGTGAGCGGCGGCGAGTAGAGGTAGCCCTGCATCAGCTGGCAGCCGCGGGCGGCGAGATAGTCGCGCTGGGCGCTGGTCTCCACACCTTCGGCAACCACGTCCAGCCCGAGGTCGCGGGCGAGCGACAGGGTGGCGGAGGCGACCGCCGCGTCTTCCGGATCGCCCGGCAGATCCTTGACGAAGGAGCGGTCTATCTTCAGCCGGCCTATCGGCAGGCGCTTGAGGTAGGCCAGGCTGGAGTAGCCGGTACCGAAATCATCCAGCGCCAGGCTGAGGCCCATGCGGCGCAGTTCGGCGAGGCGGCCGGCGAGATCCTCGTCGCTGGCCTCCATCAGTGCGCTCTCGGTGATCTCCAGTTCGATGCAGCGTGGATTGGCGCGGGTTTCTGCGAGGATGGCGGCGACCACGTCCACGAAGTCGCGGCGGCGGAACTGCAGCGCCGAGATGTTGACCGCCACCATCAGCGTTTCCAGCCCATCGCTGGCCCACTGCGCCTGCTGCCGGCAGGCGGCGCGCAGCACCCAGTTGCCCAGCGGAACGATGAGGCCGGATTCCTCGGCTACCGGGATGAAGTGGGCCGGTGGCACCAGGCCGCGGGCCGGATGCTGCCAGCGCACCAGCGCCTCGCAGCCCAGCACTTCGCCGCTGGCGGCGTCCACCTGCGGTTGGTAGTGCAGGCAGAGTTCATTGCGGTCCACCGCCCGGCGCAGTGCGTTCTCGAGCACCAGCCGTTCGGTGGCGCGGGCGTTCATTTCCGGGACGAAGAACTGGTAGTTGCTGCGGCCGGCGGCCTTGGCGCCGTACATGGCGGTGTCGGCATGCTTGAGCAGCGTGTCCACATCGCCGCCGTCGCCGGGGAAGACGGCGATGCCGATGCTGACCGAGGGCGCCAGGTCATGGCCGTCTATCTCTATCGTCTGGCCCAGCACCGAGAGCATCTTGCGCGCCACTTCGGCGGCGTCGGCCGGCCCTTTCAGCCGCGGCAGCAGGGCGACGAATTCATCCCCGCCCAGCCGGGCCAGCATGTCTTCCTCGCGCAGGCAGGCGGACAGGCGGTGGGCGACGGCGGCGAGCAGGCGGTCGCCCACCGGGTGGCCTAGTGAATCGTTCACCGTCTTGAAGTTGTCGAGGTCGAGGAAGAGCACCGCCAGTTGGTCCCCGTAGCGCTGCGAGGCATGCAGCGCGGCGCGGGTGTGGCTGAGCCAGGCGCTGCGGTTGGGCAGGCCGGTGAGGGCGTCGTAATGCGCCAGGTACTGGATGTGGGCTGCGGCCTCGCGGGCGTCGGTCACATCCTGCGCGGTGCCGCGGATGCGGTGGAGCGTGCCGTCGCGCCACTCGCTCTCGATCTGGAACTGCACGGTGCGCTGCGGCGTGCCATTCATGCGGCAGTCTAGCGTTGCCAGGCCGGGGGCGTCGGCAACCTGCCGCAGCGCCTTTTCCAGTTCCGGCCTGTCGGCGGCGCATACCGTGTCCACCAGGCTTTCCAGATTGACCAGGCGATGCCGGCTGCAGCCCAGTACCGCCGGTAGCTCGCTGGAACAGCGCAGGCCGTCCGGGTTGCCGGTAGTTTCCCAGCTGCCGAGGCGGGCGATGCGCTGGGCGTCGACCAGGGCGAGCTGTTGTTCCCGCAGCCGGGCACCGGCTGCCACCAGTTCGGCGGTGCGTCTTTCCACCAGCGCGGCGATCCGCCGGGTGTTGCCGGTGGTGATCAACAGGAAGGCGCCGAGTATGCCCACCGCCAGGAGGCCCACCGCCACGGTGCTCCAGGCCGCCCAGCTGCGCAGGCCGAGGGCGTACTCCCGGCTCGCCCGCAGATGCAGCTCCCAGTGCCGGCCGGCGAAAGAGAGCGCATGGCTGCGGGCGATGCTCTGGCTGCTCCAGCCGGGCAACTGGCAGTCCGCGGGGCCGGAGAGGCGGCGGTTGTCCGGCGCCGCGTCCATGTCCACCAGGCAAAGCTCGATGCCGCTGAGGTCACGGCCTTCGAAAGTGGCGGCGAGGGCGTCGTCCATGCGGAAAACGCTGGAGACCACGCCGGCCAGCGGCATGGGCGAGCCTTGGGTGTGCCTGTTGTATACCGCGAGATACACGGCCACGCCACGCTGGCCGCCGGTCTCCTGCACCAGCCGGAACGGCACGGTGGCGACGGGCTCGCCGCTGAGGATGGTCTGGCGGATGGCGCTTTCCGTCTGCGGCAGGGAGAGCGGATTGAGGCCGAAGCCGCTGCTGTTGCTGCCCGGAGGCTCGATGAACTCCAGCGGCAGGTAGTAATCGGCTTGGGCAGCGGGGAAGGTCTCGCCCTCGGGGTTGCGGTCCCGGATGCGGTAGCCGGGCCGCTCGGCCTGGGCAGAGGCCTCGAACGCCTGGCGGTCCCGGGCCGGCACCAGAGGGCTCCAGCCGAAGTTCTGCGTGCCGCGGTAGCGTTCCAGCCAGGGGCCGACGAACTCGGAGAAGTCCTCTGCCGATACGTCCTCGCTCACCGTCATCAGGCGTTCTATGGACCTCAGCATGTTGGCCTGGATGTCCAGCCGGCGGTGAACCATGCTGGCGACGTACTCGGCATCGCGGTTGAACTGCGTCAGCACCCGCAGCTCCTCCCAGCTGCGCACCTGGTGGAAAGCGTAGGCGAGGAGGAGGAGGGCAAGGCCCAGGGGCACGGTGACTCCCAGCCTGCGGCCCCGCCAGTCGGCGGCCGGCTGGCCGAAGAAAACGAAGATGAGCGGAATGGCGACGACGATGCCCAAGGTGTCGCCCACCCACCAGTTCCACCAGTTGAAGGCCATCTCGCCGTTGGGAATGACGCCGGCGAGATTGAGCAGGGGAACGGCGACGGTGGGGCAGATCAGGCTGCTGACCGGGGCCACAACCGCGAGGAAGCGCAGGATGGCCGGTGGCGCGTCCAGCGGGTTGGGAAAGCCGACCAGCCGCCGCGCCATTTCCGCACCCACCAGCGCCTGCATGCTGGCGCCCAGGGCCACGGGTCCGGCGCTCCACCAAGCATAACTGGCGCCGGTCTGGGTCTGGGCGAGGAACTGGACGAGCAGGGAGCCGGCGAAGATCGCCGGCAGCACCTCCCTGCCACGTATCAGTACCGCCGCGAGGGCGACGCCGGCCGCCGGGAACACCGGTGCTGCATAGCCGGGCGGCACCGCCAGCTGGAGGGAGGCCCAGCCGGCTAACCCATAAGCCAGGGCGACGGCAAGCAGCTGGGCGAGGTGGGCAGGCATGGCGCGCAGTATATCCACTCGGCGTGGTGCGCAGGAGAAGCCTATGCCGTCGGAGATAGCGCCCCGCGGTGGCAGCGGCGCGACGGCCTGCTGTGCATCGGGATGCGCTAAACTCCCGCCTCCGGTGCCGGACCCACTCCGGCTGCTCTATTCCTACTGGCTTCCACGGAAATCGAGATGTTCGAAGCAGTTCGCAATAACAAACGGGTCGCCCAGGTCATCCTGGCCGTGCTCATCGTCCCCTTCGCCTTCTTCGGCATGGATGCCTATTTCAGCGACGGCCCCGGCGGCAGCGAGGTGGCCACCGTGGGCAAGAGCCGGATCACCGCGGCCGAGTTCGATCAGGCGCTGCGCACCCAGCAGGACAGGATGCGCGATGCGGCCGGCGGCCAGGTCGATCGCGCCCTGCTGGACTCGCCGGCGCTGCGGCAGGCGGTGCTGGACAATCTGGTGAACCAGCGCCTGCTGGCCCTCTACAGTGCGGACAAGCACTTCTCGGTGAGTGCCCAGCAACTGCAGAGCACCATCGCGGCGGTGCCCGCCTTCCAGGAGAACGGCCAGTTCTCCCTCGGCCGCTATGACGCCCAGCTGCGTGCCCAGGGCATGACGCCCGAGATGTTCGAGAGCCGGCTGGCGCAGGACCTGCGCATCCAGCAACTTGCACTGTCGGTCGGCGAGTCGGCCTTCGTCGCCGACGGCTCGGCGCAACGCTTCCTGATCGCGCAGACGGAGGAACGCGAGATCCGTGAGCTGCGTTTCCCGGCTTCGCGTTACCTGACCGAGGTCAAGCTGGCGGATAACGCGGTGCAGGCCTACTACGATGCGAATCCGTCGCGCTACGAGCGGCCGGCCCGCCTCAAGGCGGAGTACGTGGTGCTGGATGCGGAGGCGGTCCGCCGCCGGGTCAGCGTCAGCGACGACGAAGTCCGCGCTTTCTACGACGGCAACCAGTCCCGCTTCGGTCAGCCGGAAGAGCGCAAGGCGCGCCACATCCTGATCCAGGTCGGTGCGGACGCCAGCGCCGACGAGCTTGCCCAGGCTCAGGCCAAGGTGGATACCTTGCTGGCCCGGCTGCGCAAGGATCCCAAGCAGTTCGCCGCCATCGCCAAGGAGGCTTCGCAGGATCCGGGTTCCGCCAGCCGTGGCGGCGATCTCGGCTTCTTCAGCCGCGGCGTCATGGTCAAGGCCTTCGATGATGCGGCCTTCTCGCTGCAGAAGGACGAGATCAGCGAGCCGGTGCGCTCCGACTTCGGCTTCCACATCATCCAGGTCACCGATATCAAGGCGGCCACGGTGCGGCCCTTCGCCGAGGTGAAGGACGAGATCGTCGCCGAGCTGCGCGATCAGGCGGCCAGCCGCCGCTACGCCGAACTGGCGGAGCAGTTCTCCAACCTGGTCTATGAGCAGGCGGACAGCCTGCAGCCGGCCGCCGAGCAACTGGGCCTGCAGATCCGTCACAGTGACTGGATAGAACGCAGCGCCGAAGGGCTGGGCGAGTACCGTAACCCGCGTCTGGCGGAAGCCCTTTTCTCGGACGACTCGGTGCGCAATCACCGTAATACCGAGGCAGTCGAAGCCGGCCCCAACACCCTGGTGGCGGCACGGGTGCAGGAGTACGAGGCGGCGCGCCGTCTGCCGCTGGACGAGGTGCGCAGCCAGATCGAGACCCAGCTGCGCAACGAGGCCGCCGCGGCCCGTGCGGCGGAGGAGGGCGGCAAGGTCCTGGCGGCCCTGCAGAAGGGCGAGGCGGCCGAAGGCCAGTGGAGCGCCACCCGCAAGCTTCAGCGCGCGGCCCCGGCGTTGCCGGCTGAGGCGATGAAGGCGGTGTTCTCTGCCGCCACCGCCAAGCTCCCGGCCTATGTCGGCGTGCCGGCGGCGGAGGGCGGTTTCATCGTGTACAGCATCGATGCGGTGCATCGCCCGGAGCTGAAGAAAGATGATCCCAATCTGGCGGCGGTGAAGAGCCAGTACGAGCGGCTGATGGCGGAGCGCGACTTCTATGCTTTCCTGGCCGAGTTGCGCCAGCGCTACAAGGTCGAGACCAAGCTGCCGGCAGTGCAGCAGACGGAGAACTGATTCCGGGGCGGGCGGGTAAATCGCCCGCCGCTGCCCAGCCTCCCGTCGGCGGCGGAAAACGTCGTCCTTAAAGCAAAGCGCCCGATCGTCGATCGGGCGTTTTGCTTTGGGGTGCCGCTGTCAAGCGGCTCCGGGGTCAGACCTGTTCGGCGTTGCCCAGCGCGGTGGTGTTGAAGCCGGCATCCACATACATCACTTCGCCGGTGATGCCGCTGGCCAGGTCGGAACAGAGGAAGGCTGCGGCGTTGCCGACTTCGTCGATGGTGACGTTGCGGCGCAGCGGCGCGTTGCGCTCGTTGAACGCCAGTAGCTTGCCGAAGCTGCCGATGCCAGACGCGGCCAGGGTCTTGATCGGGCCAGCCGAGATCGCGTTGGCCCGGGTGCCTTCCGGGCCCAGACAGACGGCGAGGTAGCGTACCGAGGCTTCCAGGCTGGCCTTGGCCATGCCCATGATGTTGTAGTTGGGCATGGTGCGCACCGCGCCCAGGTAGGAGAGGGTGAGCACCGCGCCGTTGCGGCCTTTCATCATGGGGCGGGCGGCCTTGACCAGGGCGGGGAAGCTGTAGGCGCTCACGTCCTGGGAGATGCGGAAGGCTTCGCGCGAGAAGCCGTCGAGGAAGTCGCCTTCCAGTGCTTCGCTGGGGGCGTAGGCAATCGAGTGCACCAGGCTGTCAAGGCCGTCCCACACCTGACCGAGCTGTTCGAACAGGCCGGTGATCTGATCATCGTCCTGCACGTCGCAGGGGAACAGCAGCGTGCTGCCGAAGTCGGCGGCCATCTTGGCCACACGTTCCTGGAAGCGTTCGTTCTGGTAGGTAAACGCTAGCTCGGCGCCCTCGCGGTGCATGGCCTTGGCAATGCCGTAGGCAATCGAGCGATTGCTGAGCAGCCCGGTGATGAGAATGCGTTTGCCGGCGAGAAAGCCCATGGAATCCAAACTCCGAATGACAGAACCGCGAATTATAGCGAAATCTACTGCCGCCGCTTTCTCCTTGATACGTGTGCTTTGCTGCGGTGCGGAATAAAACCTGCCAAAATCTCAAGCCGCGTCGCCAGCCGGGTTTTTGTCCTGCCCCAGAGAGCAGGCTGCGCTCATAACATAACTCTTCCAGTTCTCGCCCCCATTCAGACCCCACTGCCGTGATCATCCGCCCGCGTCCCCATTGGCTGCACCTGCTGTTCGTCCGTAGAGGTTCCATTCTTCCCCGCATCCTGCCGCAACTGCTCTTCACCACGCTGCTCGCCTGTGGCGTGGTGCTGATGCACGGCCAGCTCTTCCACTGGAAGGTCACGCTGACTTCCGCGCCGTTCTCGCTGATGGGCGTGGCGCTCGCCATCTTCCTCGGTTTCCGCAACAACTCCAGCTACGACCGCTATTGGGAAGGGCGCAAGCTCTGGGGCCGCCTGCTGGTGGAGTCGCGCACCCTGGCGCGGCAGGCCATCACCTTTCCGCGCGCCAGCGTGAATGCGCGGCCCTTCGTGCTCGGGCTGATCGCCTTTGCCTACGCCAGCCGCAACCAGTTGCGCGGCCGTCCGCGCAGCGACGAGATCGAAGGCCTGCTGCCGCAGCCGGTGATGGAGCGGATGGTGAAGGCGCGTTTCGCGCCCATCGTCATCCTGCTGTGGCTGGGCAGCTGGATTCGGGAGCGCTGCGAGCATGGCGAGTTGGACCCGATGCTCGCCCAGCGCATGGATGTGCCCTTGTCCGGCCTGTCCGAGGTGATCGGCGGTTGCGAGCGCATCGCCAGCACCCCGCTGCCTTTCACCTACTCGGTCATTTTGCATCGCACCATCTACCTCTACTGCATGATGCTGCCCTTCGGCCTTGTGGACGGCATCGGCATGATGACGCCGGTGGTGGTGGCCTTCGTCTCCTACACCTTCTTCGCGCTTGAGGCCCTGAGTGACGAAATCGAGGAGCCTTTCGGCCTGGCGCCCAACGATCTGGCGCTGGACGCAATGGCCGCCGGCATCGATTCCAGCCTGCGCGAGATGCTGGGCGAGACGCCGGCGCCGGCGCACGAGCCGAACAAGGATTTCATACTGACTTGAGCGGCAGCAGCGAATACACTCGCTGCCGATGAGCCGCCCGCAGCCCCATTCCTTCCTGGCCCGTGCCGCCGCCTGTATGGCCGCGGTGGCCATGCTCTCCGGCTGCGGGCCGGTATGGAACGATCCCTACCCGGCCGGCGAGCGCGGCCGCAACATCCTCTACACCGCCTTCAGCGAGCGGCCGAAGCACCTGGACCCGGTGCAGTCCTATTCCGAGGATGAGGCGACCTTCCTCTACCAGATCGTCGAGCCGCCGCTGCAGTACCACTACCTGAAGCGGCCCTACGTGCTGGAGCCAGGCTCGGCGGCGGAAATGCCGACCCTGCGGCGCTATGACGAGAATGGCCGCGAGCTGCCCGCCACTGCCGACGCTTCCCGGGTGGCGAAGAGCGTCTACGAGATCCGCATCCGCGAGGGTGTGCTCTACCAGCCGCATCCGGCATTCGCCTGTGACGGGGAGGGCAGGCCGCGCTACCTGGCGATGAGCGGGAAAGACCTGGCCGGCATCCGCGACCTCGGCGATTTCGCCGAAACCGGCAGCCGCGAGCTGGAGGCGGCGGATTTCGTCCACCAGATCAAGCGTCTCGCTCACCCCCGCCTGCATTCGCCCATCTTCGAGCTGATGGCGGAGTACATCCCCGGCCTGAAGACGCTGCAGGCCCAACTCGCCGAGGCGGCCAAGAAAGAGCCGGGCTGGCTGGATCTGACCCGCTACGAGCTGCCGGGCGTGGAAGTGGTGGACAAGTACACTTACCGCATCACCCTGCAGGGCGCTTATCCCCAGTTCCTGTATTGGCTCACCATGCCCTTCTTCTCGCCGGTACCGCCCGAGGCCGACCGCTTCTTCGGCCAGCCGGGCATGGCCGAGCGCAACCTGACGCTGGACTGGTGGCCGGTGGGAACCGGCCCCTACATGCTGTCGGAGAACAATCCCAACGCCCGCATGGTGTTGGCGCGCAACCCCAATTTCCGTGGCGAGCGCTATCCCTGCGAGGGGGAGAAGGGCGATGCCGAGGCCGGATTGCTGGCGGATTGCGGTAAGCCCATTCCCTTCATCGACGAGGTGGTGTTCTCCCGTGAGCGCGAGGGAATTCCGCTGTGGAACAAGTTCCTGCAGGGTTATTACGACGCCTCCGGCGTTTCCTCCGACAACTTCGACCAGGCGGTGACGCTGACCAGCCAGGGCGAAGTCGGCCTGTCGGACGAGATGGCCGAGCGCGGCATCCGCCTCAACACCTCGGTGTCGCCTTCCATTTTCTACATGGGCTTCAACATGCTGGATCCGCTGGTGGGCGGCGGCGACACCGCCGCCGGCCGCGAGCGGGCGCGCAAGCTGCGGCAGGCGATCTCGGTGGCGCTGGACATGGAAGAGTTCGTCTCCATCTTCCAGAACGGGCGGGGCGTCAGCGCGATGCACCCGATTCCGCCTGGGCTGTTCGGTGCGCGGGAGGGCGAGGCGGGCATCAATCCGGTGGTCTATGAATGGCGCGATGGCAGGCCGGTGCGGCGCGGTTTCGAGCGTGCGCGCCAGCTGCTGGCGGAGGCTGGCTATCCGAACGGCCGGGATGCGCGCACCGGTGAGCCGCTGATCATCAATCTGGACACCACGCCCACCGGCCTCGGCGACAAGTCGCGCTCGGACTGGCTGGCCAAGCAATTCCGCGAGCTGGGCGTGCAGTTCGTCGTGCGCCCGACCGACTGGAACCGCTTCCAGGACAAGATGCGGCTGGGCAATGGCCAGCTGTTCTTCTTCGGCTGGAACGCGGACTACCCCGACCCGGAGAACATGCTGTTCCTGCTCTACGGGCCGCAGGGCAAGGTGAAATACCAGGGGCAGAACGCCTCCAACTACCAGAACCCGGAGTACGACAGGCTGTTCGAGCGCATGAAGTCCATGCCCGATGGCCCGCAGCGCCAGGCGATCATCGACCGCATGATCGCCATCCTGCAGTACGACTCGCCCTGGCTGTTCGGCTTCCACCCCAAGACCTACTCGCTGCAGCACGGCTGGGTGTACAACCGCAAGCCGGGCAACATTGCCCGCAATGGCCTCAAGTACCAGCGTATCGACCTTGCCCAGCGCGAGGCGGCGCGGGCGGAGTGGAACCGGCCGGTGTTGTGGCCGATCGCGCTGTTCGGTTTGCTGGCGGCGGTGCTGATCATGCCGGCGGCGCTGCATTGGCGCCGGCGGGAACGGGCGACGGCCTGAGAGGAAAGGGGAGATGCTCGCCTACATCGTCCGCCGCCTGTTCTACGCCATTCCCATCCTGATCGGGGTGAATCTGCTCACCTTCCTGCTGTTCTTCGTGGTGAATTCGCCGGACGACATCGCCCGCATGCAGATCGGCGTCAAGCGGGCCACGCCGGAGGCCATCGAGCGCTGGAAGGTGGAGCGCGGCTACGACAGGCCGTTGTTCTTCAATGCTGAAGCCAGGGGCGTGCAACACCTCACCGACACCATCTTCTTCGACAAGTCGCTGCGCATGTTCGCCTTCGACTTCGGCAGCGCCGACGACGGCCGCGACATCGGCCGCGAGATCCGCGACCGCATGGGGCCGTCGCTGGCGATCGCGCTGCCCACCTTCGTCCTCGGCCTGGCGGCGGCCATCGTCTTCTCGCTGCTGCTGGTGTTCTTCCGCGCGACCTACCTGGATACCTGGGGCGTGATCGCCTGCGTGGTGATGATGTCCATCTCCGGCATGTTCTACATCATCGGCGGGCAGTGGCTGGTGTCCAAGCTGTGGGCGCTGGTGCCCATCTCCGGCTATGCGCCGGGGCTGGACGCGGCGCGCTTCCTGGTGTTGCCGGTGCTGATCAGCGTGGTCGCCGGCATGGGCGCCAGCGCGCGCTGGTACCGCAGCATCTTCCTTGAGGAAATCGCCCGCGACTACGTGCGTACCGCGCGCGCCAAGGGTTTGTCCGAGCTGCGGGTGCTGTTCCGCCACGTGCTGAAGAACGCGATGATTCCCATCCTGACCGGGGTGGTAGTGGTCATTCCGCTGCTGTTCATGGGCTCGCTGCTGGTCGAATCCTTCTTTGCCGTGCCTGGGCTGGGCAGCTACACCATAGACGCCATCCGCGCGCAGGACTTCGCGGTGGTGCGTTCCATGGTGTTCATCGGTTCGGTGCTGTACATCGTCGGCCTGATCCTCACCGACATCTCTTACACGCTGGTCGATCCACGGGTGAGGCTGGGTTAGCACATGGATTTCCAGCCCGTCCTGCTATGGACCGATCTCCTGCTGTTCGTGCTGCTGGCTGTTGCGCTGCTGTCCGCCTTCCACGTCCGCCGCAGCCCGCCGCTGCGGGAGGCTTGGCGCAAAGTGGGGCGGCGGCCGTCCGGCATGGTGTCGGCGGTGATCCTGCTGGCCTTCGTCGTCGTCGGCCTGCTGGACAGCCTGCATTACCGTCCGCAGTTGCCGGCTGCCGGCGATGCCCAGGGCGGGAAGGTCTATTCGGCCGAGGTGCTCAGCGTGCTCGATGGCCTGCTCGAGGGGCTGCGGCTGCGCACCGAGAAGACCTATTCCGCGCCCTTCGCCGCCACGCTCTACCAGAAGGAAACGGTGGAACTGCCGGAGGGCGGGCAGGCGAGGATGTATCCGCGGCTGGTGCACGGCGCTGCTCATCTGGAGGATCCGCCGGCCCAGACCGCGGGCGATATCGCCCGCCGCGCCCTGCCGGCTGCGGGCGGCATGGCGCTGGCGGTATTCGCGGGCTTCCTGCTGATTGCCGCGCTGGTGGCGCGGGCGCGCCGCAGCGGCTTCGTGCCTGCGGCGGCAGACGTGCTGCGCGGCAGGGCGGTGCTGGCCTGGCGGGCGGCGCTGCTGACGTTTGCCGGGCTGGCGTCCGTCTGCGCGCTGGCGGTGGTACTCGCGCCCTACTACCACGTACTGGGTACCGACAAGGTAGGGCAGGACGTGCTCTACCTCGCGCTGAAGAGCGTGCGCACCGCCTTGGTCATCGGCACCATCACCACCCTGGTCATGCTGCCTTTCGCCGTCGCCCTCGGCATTGCTGCGGGCTATTTGGGCGGCTGGGTGGACGATGTGGTGCAGTACATCTACACCGTGCTCAGCGCGGTGCCAAGCGTGCTGCTGATCGCCGCCTCCGTGCTGATGATGCAGGTGGTGATAGACACCCACCCCGATTGGTTCGCCACCGCGGCGGAGCGCTCCGACGCCCGCTTGCTGGCGCTGTGCGTGATCCTCGGCATCACCTCCTGGACCGGCCTGTGCCGGTTGCTGCGCGGCGAGACGCTGAAGCTGCGCGAGCTGGACTATGTGCAGGCGGCGCGCGCCTTCGGCGTCGGCACGCCGGCCATCCTGCGCCGCCACATCCTGCCCAACGTCATGCACATCGTGCTGATCACGCTGGTGATGGATTTCTCCGGGCTGGTGCTGGCGGAGGCGGTGCTGTCCTACGTCGGCGTCGGCGTGGATCCCAGCACCATCAGCTTTGGCACCATGATCAACATGGCGCGCGCCGAACTGGCGCGCGAGCCCATGGTGTGGTGGTCCCTGTCGGCCGCCTTCGTTTTCATGTTCCTGCTGGTGCTGGCGGCCAACCTGTTCGCCGACGTGGTGCGCGACGCCTTCGATCCCCGCCGCGGCTGAGCTTCCTCTTCCGCGACGCTCCCAGGCGGCGCTGGCCTGCTCCTTGCTGTTCTGCGCGTAGCTCAAAGAACCAAGCAGCCGGCCGCCGCTCTCACCTGTGGCGAAGCCGACAACGACAACATTCCGCAACGGAACCCCGACAGATGAGAAACCTGACTTTCGATAACCGCTTCGTCCGTGAACTGCCCGGAGATCCGGAAACCGGCCCCCGGCTGCGCCAGGTTCACGGCGCCTGCTATTCGCGGGTGTTGCCCACGCCGGTGGCCGCGCCGCGCCTGCTGGCCTGGTCGCGCGAGGTGGCGGCGTTGCTGGATCTGGAGCTGGAGGATGTCCGCTCCGAGGGCTTCGCCGAAGTCTTCGGCGGCAACGCGCTGCTGGAGGGCATGGAACCCTATGCCGCCTGCTATGGCGGCCACCAGTTCGGCAACTGGGCCGGGCAGCTGGGCGATGGCCGTGCGATCACCCTGGGCGAGACCATCAACCAGCGTGGCGAGCGCTGGGAGCTGCAACTGAAGGGCGCCGGCCCCACGCCGTACTCCCGCCGGGCCGATGGGCGTGCAGTGCTGCGCTCCTCCATCCGCGAGTTCCTCTGCAGCGAAGCGATGCATCACTTGGGCGTTCCTACCACCCGCGCGCTGTGCCTGGTCGGTACCGGCGAGCAGGTGATGCGCGACATGTTCTACGACGGCAACCCCAAGGCCGAGCCGGGTGCGGTGGTCTGCCGCGTGGCGCCATCCTTTATCCGCTTCGGCAATTTCGAGATATTCGCCTCGCGCGGCGACCAGGAACTGCTGGAAAAGCTGATCGACTTCACCATAGAGCGTGATTTCCCCGAGCTCGGCGGCAGTGGCAAGGACAGACGCATCCGCTGGTTCCGGGAGGTGTGCGAGCGGACCGCGCTGATGGTGGCGCACTGGATGCGGGTGGGCTTCGTGCATGGCGTGATGAACACCGACAACATGTCCATCCTCGGCCTCACCATCGACTACGGCCCCTACGGCTGGGTGGACAACTTCGACCCCGGCTGGACACCGAACACCACCGACGCAGCAGGTCGCCGCTACCGCTTCGGCCACCAGCCGCGCATCGCCCACTGGAACCTGGCGCAACTGGCCAATGCCATCTATCCCGCCGTCGGCGCGGCCGAGCCGCTGCAGGCAGCGCTCGCGGCCTATGCCGAAGTCTATGACGTGGAGAGCCGCCGGATGACCGCCGACAAGCTTGGGCTGGCGCGACTGCGGGAGGCCGACCTCGCCGGCGTCAATGCCCTGCATTCGCTGATGGTGAGAGCGGACATGGACATGACCCTGTTCTTCCGCCGCCTCGCCGACCTCGATCCCCTCGCGCCGGCTACGGCCCTGTTTGCCGAGGTGTTCTACGACGAGGACAAGCGCCAGAGCACCGCGGAGGAGTTCCACGCGTGGCTGCAGGACTACGCCGGGCAGGTCCGTAGCGAGGGCCTGGACCCGGATGCGCGCCGCGCCCGCATGAATGCCGCCAACCCCTGCTACGTGATGCGCAACTACCTGGCGCAGCAGGCCATAGACGCGGCCGAGGCGGGCGACCTGAAACCGGTCGAGGAGTTGCTGGAGGTCATGCGCCACCCCTACGAGGAGCAGCCGGGCCGGGCGGCCTATGCAGGGAAGCGGCCGGATTGGGCGCGCCAGCGGGCGGGATGTTCCATGCTGTCCTGCAGTTCCTGAATACTGGTTGCGTCAGAAGGGTTGCACGCCGATCAGCTGCCCATGCAGGAAGCGGGCGAACACTGCCCAGGCGACGATGCCGCCAATCGCTACGATTGCGTCGCGGCTCGGTGGCCCGACCGGGTAGCGCACACCGGCTTCCCTGTCCCGCCGGCGAGCGGCGGCGAACACCACGACCGCCCAGGAGAGGAAGCCGCCGAACAGCAGCACATCAGCCAGATTGCCGTTGGCCAGCAGGTGCGAGAGCGCCCACAGTTTCGTGCCTGCGACCATGGGATGGCCGATGGCGGCCTTGATCCTGCTGCCTGGCACATAGGCGGCCACCAGCAGGATGAAGGCGGGCAGTGTCAGCAGGGCGGCGAGGTGGCGGGTCCATACCGGCGGCACCCACAGCACGGTCGGCATCAGCCGTGCTTCACCGTATCCCCAGATGATGAGGGCGAAGCCCAGCAGGGCGAAGGCAGAGTAAAGCCCCCGCCAGGCGCGTGGCCCCATGCGTGCGATCTGCTCGCTGCGCCAACTGGTGGCGAATACGCGGATGAGGTGGGTGCCGAGGAAAAGCAACAGGCCAGCGACGAGAAAGCTCATGTGAGGCTCCTGGGGACAAGCCCGGAAGCTTAACGGCAATGGCATCGAAGATGGAGGCAAGCCGTCCGGCTGGCGGAGATTGCCGGTTGCCGCGAACCTCCCGGGCCAACAGTCAGGCGTGTGCGCCGGGAACTCCTGGGGTGGGCCGCCAGGCCAGGGGGAGCCGTGAAGGAGATGGTCTGGAGCGCAGGGAAGGCGCTCAGGCCTTTACCCGCATCAGCCGCGCCTTTTCGCGATCCCAATCGCGCTTCTTCTCGTCTTCCCGCTTGTCGTACTGTTTCTTGCCTTTTGCCAGGCCGATCTCCGCCTTCACCCGGCCCTTGCTGTAATGCAGGTCCAGCGGCACCAGGGTGAAGCCGGCGCGCTCCACCTTGCCGATCAGCTTGGCGATCTCGCCCGCATGCAGCAGCAACTTGCGGGTGCGGGTGGGGTCGGTGCGGATGTGGGTGGAGGCGCTGGTCAGCGGCGTGATGTGCATGCCGAGGATGAAGATCTCCTCGCCGCGGACGATGATGTAGGCTTCCTTGATGTTCGCCCGCCCGGCCCGGATCGCCTTCACTTCCCAGCCTTCGAGCACGAGGCCGGCCTCGTATTTTTCCTCGATGAAGTAGTCGTGATAAGCCTTGCGGTTGTCGATGATGCTCATGGTGTGCGGAATCCGGCTGCGTTTCCCGCCAGGGTGGCCGGCGGATGCGGGCGGCACGCCCGGCTTGCGGTAGAATCGGCCATTTTAGCAGTTCGGCGACGCGCCCGTTCCCCCGACCTATGGCCGAAGTCAACAAGCTCGTCCTGATCGAGTTCACCCCCGCGCAGATGTTCGAGCTGGTGGATCGCTGCGAAGACTATCCCCAGTTCCTGCCCTGGTGCGGCGGTGCCGATGTGCACCAGCGCACCGAAACGCTGACCGCTGCCACGCTGCACATCAGCTATCACGGCATCAAGGCGCACTTCAGCACCGAGAACGACAAGCGTTTTCCCCATGAGATGCTGATCCGCCTCAAGGAAGGCCCGTTCACCCATCTGGACGGTACCTGGCGCTTCACCGCGCTGGGGGAGACCGCCTGCAAGGTCGAGTTCCAGCTGCGCTACCAGTTCTCCAACAAGCTGTTCGAGAAGGCGCTGGGGCCGGTCTTCAACCACATCGCCAACACCTTCGTTGACTCCTTCGTGAAGCGCGCTGCGCAGGTTTATCAAAAGGGCTGAGCATGAGCGACGCGATAGACGTCCAGGTCGTCTATGCGCTGCCGCAGCGGCAGGAACTGATCAAACTCCGTCTTCCGGCGGGTGCCACCGCCCGCGAAGCGGTCGAGGCTTCCGGACTGTTGCAAAAGCATCCGGAGATCGACCTTGATGGCGCCAACAAATTGGGAGTCTTCGCGCGCCTGGTGAAGGGCGATGCCGTGTTGCGCGACAAGGACCGGGTGGAGATCTACCGTCCTTTGATCGCCGACCCTAAGGCGGTGCGCAGACAGCGTGCAGACGAGGGCAAGGCGGTGAAGAAGGGGCGCCGCAAGGGCGCACCGGCTGCCGAGGAGTGAGGCGGCGCCGGGCGGCCTGCCTTGGCCCTTGATGCTTTCCGTGTTGGCTCGGGGTTGTCGCGGGTCGGCTGGACGAGGTCGTATCCTGCGGGGCCGGCAGCGCTGAACAATTCCGCCTTGGCAGTTGGCAGGCTACGAGCGCCCGATCAACGGCAAAGTTGTTCGACCTGCGTCCGGGCCTCGTTGATCTCGTTCATGCGGGAACTGTCGTCCAGGAAGGCGCGCTCGCCGGTATTGGTGAAGCGGGCGATGCGCTGGCCGCTTTCCAGCGCGGCGAGCTGACTGCGTGCCTGCTCGCATGCCCGCTGGCGTTGAGCGGCATCGGCGCGCTCCTTTTCTGCCTTGGCTTCAGCTTCGGCCTGTGCCGTCCGCCGCTGGCGGAACTCGAGCTCGCGATCTGCCATGGTCTTGGGTGCATTGGACGTGCCCGCGGTTCCCGGCGGTACGTTTGCCGGCGCCTGGCCGGCGGCGCTGCCGGTGGTTTCACCTGCAGCAGGTTCGGGAGTGCTGGGCGAAGACGTGCTGCGGGAATTGCGCAGCGTTTTCACCTCGCCATCGGGCGGAGGCACGTCGGAGTAATGCAGGCGGCCTTCCTTGTCACGCCAGCTGTAGATCTCGGCCGCAGCAGGAAATGCGGCAAGCAGGGCGATCAGGAGGAGGGCGGGGCGCAGCATCGGCAATCTCCGGAATACGCCGCTTACACGGCGCGAGGGCGGTCTGTATAATACGGATTTGGTCGAAAGGATAGAAGCCATGCGAGTGATCCAGAAGGCGCTGACGTTCGATGACGTCCTTCTCGTGCCCGCCCACTCCACGGTCCTCCCGCGCGATGTCAGCCTGCGTACGCAACTGACGCGCCGCATTCAAATCAACATCCCCCTGCTGTCCGCCGCCATGGACACGGTTACCGAAGCCCGCCTGGCGATTGCGCTTGCGCAAGAAGGCGGGCTCGGCATCGTGCACAAGAACCTGTCGGCGAAGGAGCAGGCGGCAGAGGTGCTGAAGGTGAAGCGGTTCGAATCGGGTGTGCTGAAGGACCCGATCACGATTCCGCCGACGATGAGTGTGCGCGAGGTGGTGACGCTGACCCGCCAGCACCGCTTCTCCGGTCTGCCGGTGGTGGAAGGCACCAAGGTTGTCGGTATCGTCACCAACCGCGATCTGCGCTTCGAAACGAATCTGGATCAGCCGGTGTCGGCCATCATGACGCCGCAGTCCCGCCTGGTGACGGTGAAGGAGGGCACCAGCCTGGACGAAGCCCGTGCGCTGCTGCACAAGCATCGCCTGGAGCGGGTGCTGGTGGTGAACGAAGCCGGGGATTTGCGGGGCCTCATCACCGTGAAGGACATGATGAAGTCCACCGAGCACCCGGATGCCGCCAAGGATGAGCTAGGCCGCCTGCGCGTCGGCGCGGCGATCGGCGTTGGCGCCGGTACCGAGGAGCGCGCGGAACTGCTGGCGGAAGCCGGGGTGGACGTCATCATCGTCGATACCGCCCACGGCCACTCGCAGGGTGTGCTCGACCGTGTGCGCTGGGTGAAGAGCAACTTCCCGCAGGTCGAAGTGATCGGCGGCAACATCGCTACCGGCGACGCCGCCCGTGCGCTGGTGGATGCCGGCGCGGATGCGGTCAAGGTCGGTATCGGCCCCGGTTCCATCTGCACCACCCGTATCGTGGCTGGCGTGGGCGTGCCGCAGATCACCGCCATCGATAATGTCGCCACAGCGCTGAAAGGTAGCGGTGTGCCGCTGATCGGTGACGGCGGCGTGCGCTTCTCCGGCGACATTGCCAAGGCGATTTCGGCGGGTGCCAACGCGGTGATGCTGGGCGGCCTGTTCGCAGGTACCGAGGAATCACCGGGCGAAACCGTGCTCTACCAGGGCCGTTCCTACAAGGCTTACCGCGGCATGGGTTCGCTGGGCGCGATGCAGCAGGGCGCTGCGGACCGCTACTTCCAGGACAGCTCGGCCAATGTGGAGAAGCTGGTGCCGGAAGGCATCGAAGGTCGTGTGCCCTACAAGGGGCCGGTCGGTGCAGTGATCCACCAGCTGGTCGGCGGCCTGCGCGCTTCCATGGGCTACGTGGGCTGCGAGAGCATTGCGGCGATGCACGAGCGTGCCCAGTTCGTCGAAATCACTTCGGCGGGTGTGCGCGAGTCGCATGTGCACGACGTGCAGATCACCAAGGAAGCGCCGAACTACCACGTGGATTGAGCATTTCTTCTCGCCGGGCGCGCCTCTGGGGGCTCGCTTCCGGTCCGATTGCGTGGCGCCCGGTATTGCTCCGGGCGCCTTTCTACTTCAGCGAGCCGCAAGGCTAGATCCCGTCCCGGCATGAATCACCACAAAATCCTCATCCTCGATTTCGGTTCCCAGGTCAGCCAGTTGATCGCGCGTCGTGTGCGCGAGCAACAGGTCTATTGCGAACTGCATCCCTACGATGTTTCCGAGCAGTTCATCCGCGACTTCGCGCCGCACGGCGTGATCTTGTCCGGTGGCCCTAACTCGGTGTACGACGCGGTGGATTGGCGTGCGCCGCAAGCCGTATTCGAGCTGGGTGTGCCGGTGCTCGGCATCTGCTACGGCATGCAGACCATGGCGGAACAGCTGGGCGGCAAGGTGGAGAGTTCGTCCAAGCGCGAGTTCGGCTACGCCGAGATCCGCGCCCGCGGTCATTCCAAGCTGTTCAGCGGCATCCAGGACCGCAGCAACGACGAAGGCCACGGTCTGCTAGACGTTTGGATGAGCCATGGCGACAAGGTCACCGAGCTGCCTGCCGGCTTCAAGGTGATCGGCAGCAACGATTCCTGCCCGGTGGCCGCGATGGCGGACGAGGAACGCGGCTTCTACGGCGTGCAGTTCCACCCGGAAGTCACCCACACCATCAAGGGCAAGGAGATGATTGCCCGCTTCGTCCATGACATCTGCGGCTGTGGTCATGACTGGAACATGCCGGACTACATCGCCGAAGCGGTGGCCAGGATCCGTGAGCAGGTGGGTGACGAGGAAGTCATCCTCGGCCTCTCCGGCGGCGTGGATTCCTCTGTGGCGGCGGCCTTGTTGCACCGGGCCATCGGCGAACAGCTTACCTGCGTGTTCGTGGACAATGGCCTGCTGCGCTTGAATGAGGCGGAGCAGGTCATGGAAACCTTCGGCCGCTCGCTTGGCGTGCGGGTGATCCACGTGAATGCCACAGAGCAGTTCATGGGCCACCTGAAGGGAGTGTCCGATCCGGAGCAGAAGCGCAAGATCATTGGCCGTGAGTTCGTCGAAGTCTTCCAGGCCGAGGCGCAGAAGCTGCCGAAGGCGAAGTGGCTGGCCCAGGGCACCATCTACCCAGACGTGATCGAGTCTGCCGGCGGCAAGACCGGCAAGGCGCATGCGATCAAGAGCCACCACAACGTCGGTGGCCTGCCCGAGACGCTGAACTTGAAGCTGCTGGAGCCGCTGCGCGAACTGTTCAAGGACGAGGTACGGGAGCTGGGCGTAGCCCTCGGTCTGCCCCGCGACATGGTCTATCGCCATCCCTTCCCCGGCCCCGGCCTGGGGGTGCGCATCCTCGGCGAGGTCAAGAAGGAGTTCGCCGACCTGCTGCGTCGCGCCGATGCCATCTTCATCGACGAGCTGCGCGCTGCCGACTGGTATGACAAGACCAGCCAGGCCTTCGCTGTCTTCCTGCCGGTGAAGAGCGTGGGCGTGATGGGCGATGGCCGTACCTATGAATACGTCGTCGCCCTGCGCGCCGTGCAGACCCAGGACTTCATGACCGCCCACTGGGCCGAACTGCCACACAGCCTGCTGGGCAAAGTGAGCAATCGCATCATCAATGAGGTGCGGGGTATCAACCGGGTTGTCTATGACATCTCCGGCAAGCCGCCGGCGACGATCGAGTGGGAGTGACCACCGTCTCACCGGACACTCCGCTGCCCCGGTGATGCGGGAAAAGATGCCGGCCGGGCTGTATCGGGCCGGCATTTTCATGTGCCATCTGGAGCGGGCGGCATACTTGCTTGCGCTACCCGTTTTTTCATCCATCGCTCGCCCCAGCCATGCAAGAACAGCTGTTTCCTGCCGATGCCGAGCAGCCGATGGCGCTGGTGGAGGCTGCGGATTTCGATCCTGCCCTCCAGGCCTTGGCTGGCTCATTGCCGGCGGGATTGCGTTTCGGCACCTCTTCCTGGCATTACCCCGGCTGGGCCGGGCTGGTGTGGAAACGGGACTATCCCCGGGAGGCTTTGTCCCGGCATGGGCTCGCGGCTTACGCGCGCCATCCCTTGCTGCGCACGGTGGGCGTGGACCGGACCTTCTACCGGCCTTTAAGCGCGGTGCAGTTCGCTGCGATGGCGGAGCAGGTGCCGGAGGATTTCCGTTTTGTCGTCAAGGCGCCTAACCGGATCACCGATGCCTTGCTGAGGGATGAGGCCGGGCGGGGGCTGCGCCCGAATCCAGGCTTTCTTTCCCCCGAATGCGCCTTGCGGGATTTTGTCGAGCCGGCGCTGGCAGGGCTGGGGCGCAAGCTGGGAGCGCTGGTTTTCCAGATCAGCCCGCTGCCCGCGCGCCTGCTGACGCAGACGGAGCCACTGATCGACCGTCTGCATGCCATGTTGGCGACCATTCCAGGCCTGGGCACCGGGGCACCGGACTGCGTGTTGGCGGTGGAGGTGCGGGATCCTCAGTGGCTGACGCCCCGTTTCACCCAGGCGTTGAAGGAGGGCGGCGCCACGTATTGCATGGGCCTGCACGCGAAGATGCCGTCGATCACCGACCAGCTTCCCATCCTCCGCGCCCTATGGCCCGGGCCCTTGGTGTGCCGCTGGAATTTCAACCCGCGACACGGGGCATTCGGCTATGAGAAGGCCCGGCGGCTTTACCTGCCCTATGACCAGCTGGTGGATGAGGACCTGGACACCCGTAATGCGCTTGCGCGGGTGATCGCCGGTACGGTGGCGGCAGGTCGGAACGCCTTCATCACCTTGAGCAACAAGTCCGAAGGCTGTGCGCCGCTGTCGGTGGCGGCGCTGGCGCGTGCGGTGGTGGCGCTGCGCGGCTGAGCCGGCCGTTGCGCGTCAAGCGAAGGCCAGCATGCCCATCACTCCCAGCGCGAGCAGGATCAATATCATCCCGGTGGTCCGCTCCAGCCAGGGCAGTGCGTCTGCAAAGCGCTGCAGCACTGCGCGATTGCCTATCGCTGCCGCCACCAGCAAGTCCCACAGCAGGACGATGCTGAACATCCAGCAGCCATAGGCCAGCTTCCACGCCGGGCTGGTGTGCGGACCACCGGCCAGCATGGCGGCGAGGCTGGCGTAGAACAGTGCGTTCTTCGGGTTCAGGATGCCGCACAGAAAGCCGCTGCCCAAGGCATGGTGCCAGCTGGGGCGGCTTTCTTTTCCACCGGGCCGCGCCGTACCTGTTGCGGGGGTAAGCGCCTGCCTGCCGGCATGGCGCAGGAACAGCTGGCCAAGGTAGAGCAAGTAGAGCGCGCCGACCGCCTGGAGCCCGAGAAAAAGCGGGCTGCCGGCTTGAAGCAGCGCAAACCCGGCAAAGGCGGCAACGATGAACACGCCATTTGCCAGTGCGATACCAAGGCAGGTGCCGCTGGCGACGCGCCAGCCGGCGGCCAGTGCGCTGCGGGCGATCAGGAAGAAATCCGGGCCGGGGGAGAGCAGCGCCAGGAAATGGGCTGCGGCGACGATGAGGAATTGCTGCATACGGCGGCTCTGCGGGGCGGGCTGGGCGCCGCAGTCTGCGGCCCGGCCGCAGCGGTGTATTGAACGAAATTGCGCTGCCGGTTCGGCAGGCGGCCAGCCTCAGCCACGGTAGCGACCCGGGGTGACACCGGTGTGGGCCTTGAACATACGCTGGAAGTGGCTCTGGTCGGCAAAGCCGAGGCGGTGGGCGATGTCGGCCAGGGCCTCGCCGGCGCACAGGCGGTCGCGGGCCTGGTTGATGCGTCCGTTGAGCTGCCAGGCGTGTGGCGTGAGTCCGCTGGCCGCGCGGAAGCTGCGGATGAGCTGGTAGCGGCTCATACCGGCCAGCACTGCCAGCTCGCCCAGCGACAGGGCATCGACCGCTTCCTCCTGCAAGGCCTTGAAAACCGGCTGTAGCCGCTGGCGTTCTCGCGTGGCCGCGGCAGGCTCGAGGAGGCGGTCGTCCTGCTCGCTGACGTAGTCACCGATGAATTCCACCAGTGCAGCCTCCTTGGCGTAGCGACCGGCGTCGGAGAAAAGCAAGGCATTCAATCGGCAGAAGCGGCCGTATGAGGCAGCAGAGCTGCGCAGCCGTACCGGTTCCTCGCCGAGCGGGGCGAGGCCCTGCAGGGCGGCTTCCTGGCGTACGGCCTGCCACCAGCGTGCATCCACATGCAGCATCTGATAACTCCAGGCGGTATCTGCCGGATTGCAGGCATGCACCCGGCCAGGCGGCACGAATACCAGCGTGCCGGCGCAAAGCTCCACCGGGCCGCCCGGGGCTCCGGTAAACAGGCTGCGGCCTGCGTCCACTGCACCAATGGAGAAACTCGGGTGGCTGTGGGCGCGGTAGCAAGCGCGGCTGTGGCAGGCCCGCCGGCTCTCTACTTGGGGCAGGGCGGGGTCTCGCCAGAATTCGGTGGTGTCGGCCATTGGAGGAAGGGGGATTGCCATGGAGCGGGGG
>Ga0209699_100307_pt1 | contig 35411 bp, 39 predicted proteins | sample SynthPrep_1_END__FD_187204 | JGI IMG/M metagenome (GOLD analysis project Ga0209699, IMG submission 187204) | Synthetic microbial communities from Ohio, USA - SynthPrep_1_END_DS7_MetaG (SPAdes) (version 2) | ecosystem: Engineered > Bioreactor > Aerobic > Activated sludge | place: USA: Ohio...
CCGCCCGCCCCTAGCGCCCAGGGGCCGCCGCTGGGTTCCCGCGCCCCACCATTCCTCGCCTGACTCCGCCTGAACGCGCGGCCCCGCCGCGCCCCCTGGACGAACCGTCAACCGACGAGGTTTTCATGCATTCCCCTCTTCTGCGCGCGCCCGCCGACGCGGCGCGCTCCCACGCGCCCGATCCGCGGCGCCGCCTGCTGCTGTCCTCTTTCGCCCTGCTGGCCCTGGCGGGCTGCGGCCCCGATGCGCCCAAGCTGCACGGCATGGATCTGTCCGGCATGCCGTCCGGCGACTTCCAGCTGCAGGACACCGAAGGCCGCGAGCGCAAGCTTGCCGACTACGCCGGCCAGCCGGTCATGCTGTTCTTCGGCTTCACGCAATGCCCCGACATCTGCCCCACGGCGCTGACCCGCGCGATCGAGATCAAGGGCCTGCTGGGCGCGGACGCCAAGAAGCTGCGCGTCCTCTTCATCACCGTCGACCCCGAGCGCGACACGCCGGAGATCCTGCGCGCCTACACCCAGGCCTTCGATCCGGATTTCGTCGGCCTGCGCGGCGATGCCGAGCAGACGCGCGCCGCCGCGCAGTCGTTCAAGGTCTTCTACCAGAAGGTCGCTACCGGTTCGTCCTACACCATGGACCATACCGCGCTGACCTACGTCATCGACGCCAGCGGCAAGCTGCGCATCGCCCTGCGCCATCAACAGAGCGCTCAGGAGTGCGTGGACGACCTGCGCACCGTGCTCTGACCCGAACCATATATAGATAGAGGCAACCATCATGAAAAAATCCGCGATCAAATCCCTGGCCGCCTTCGCCTTCTGCGCCCTGGCCGGCGCCCACTCCGCCGCGTTCGCCCAGGATGCCGCCCTGAAGGTCGACGACGCCTGGGTGCGCTCCACCGTGCCCAGCCAGCACGCCACCGGCGTCTTCATGCGCCTGACGTCCGCCGCCACCGGCCGTCTGGTCGGCGTGGAATCGCAGGCCGCCAAGCACGTGGAAATCCACGAAATGGCGATGCAGGACAACGTCATGAAGATGCGCCAGGTGGCGGGCATCGCCCTGCCCGCGGGCCAGGCCGTGGAACTCAAGCCCGGCGGCTACCACGTGATGCTGATCGACCTGGCCGGCCAGATCTCGCCGGGCGACCACGTCGCCCTGACGCTGATCGTCGAGGACACCGACAAGCGCCAGCGGCGCGTGCCGGTCGACGCGGTGGCGCGTCCGCTGAACGCGGCCGCCGCCCCCGCCGCCGGCCACGGCCATTGACGCGCGGCCCGCAGCGTCCCCATGAAAGGGGCCTGACAGCTGTGCTGCACGGCTGAAACAGCTTCCTTGCAACAAGGCCGGCCGGCGTGCAACGCCGCGCCGCGCGCCGGGTCGAATGGGAAAAGGTCCGGCGCGCGCCATCGCGGCGCGCCCGGCCAGGCTTTCCCGCATCCAGGAATCGTCCGCGGACAGCATTGCGGACGCAGGCGCGGCCGGCCACGGCCGCAAGCTTTGATTGCCAGGAGCGTTTCATGAAGACCCTCAGCAGGACCTTATTGCTATGCGCCGGCTTGGCCGCCGCCGGGGCCGTCCAGGCCCAGACCACGCAGTACACCCACGACCTCTACGGCGACTGGCGCGTGACCTACGCCGCCCCCGCCGCCAAGACGGCGGATCAGGTCAGCGCCGAACTGGCCCAGGCCAAGACCAAGGGCCAATACACGTTCGGCGAGGAAGACTATCCTCCCCCGGTCATGTCGCACCAGTCTGAAACCCGCGCCCAGGTTGACCAGGAGCTGCGGCAAGCGCAGATCCAAGGCCAGATGGCGTCCGACGAAGAAGACTATCCGCCGCCCGTGATGGCGCACAGCGGCACCTCCGATATCCATTGATGCAGAGGCGGGGTGACGGCAGGCCCAGGCGCCATTCGCGTATATTGGGGACGCATAAATCGCCAGCTGACCGGCGGCGGCGCCTGATTCACCATACAATGCCAGCACATCCACCGCCGGCCTGCCTGAGGGCGCGGCGGCAGCCGGCCCCCCTGCGCCGCGCCCCGGATGCCAGCGTTCCGCGCAGCCGGGCGCGCGTACCCGCCGGCAACCTGCCGGCACCTCTGTGTCTGGATATGCCCGGTAGTTCCGCCTTTTCATTCCTGCGTACCCTCTGCAGCCTGCGCTGGCTCGCCATCGCGGGCCAGGCCGCCACCATCGTGCTGGCCAGCAGCGTCCTGGGCCTGGCCCTGCCGCTGGAGCCGCTGTGGATCGGCGTCGGCGCGCTGATCGGCTTCAACGTCTACGCCAGCCTGCGCCTGCGCCACCGCCGCGACCTGTCCCACGCCACGGCCTTCGGCCATCTGTTCGTGGACATGGCGGTGCTGGCCTGGATGGTGGGCTGGAGCGGCGGCATCAGCAATCCGTTCGGCATGATGTTCCTGATCCTGACCGCGCTGGCGGCCCTGGCGCTGCCGCGCAACTGGGCGCTGGCCGCGGCGGTGGCGGGCATCTCGGGCTACGCGGCGGCCGCGATCTTCGGCCAGCCCCTGCGCGGCGAGGTCGACACCCATACCCTGCTGCTCTGGGGCATGGGCGCCAACTTCCTGATTTCGGTGGTGGTGGTGCTGGTGTTTTCGACACGCCTGGCCTCGGACCTGCGCGACCGCGAGCGCGAACTGGCGCGGCTGCGCGAACGCTTCACCCGCAACGAAGGCATCGTCGCCCTGGCCACCCACGCCGCGGCCATGGCGCACGAACTGAATACCCCGCTGGCGACCATGACCCTGCTGACCGACGAGATCGCCGCCGAGGTCAAGGACGAGGACCTGCGCGCCGACGTCTCCACCCTCAGCCAATTGCTGGCCCTATGCCGGGAACGTATCCGCAACCTGGCGGTCCCAACCGCGGTGGACCTGGTCCGCGTGGTGGGGCAATGGCGTTTGATCCGGCCGACCATCGATCTGCAGCGCTCGGGCGCCCTGCCCGGCAGCCTGCGGGTGGATCCGGCCATCGCCCACCTGCTGCAGGCGCTGCTGAACAATGCGGCGGACGCCGGCGAAGCCGCCGACGCGCCCCGCGTGGACCTGCATCTGGAATACGGTTATGGCGCCCTGCGCGGCGAAGTCAGGGACTACGGGCGGGGCTTCGATCCCGACCAGACCCTGCTGCCGGCAACCAGCCTGTTCAACAGCGGCAAGCCGGGAGGGCTGGGCGTGGGCCTGGCGCTGTCGCACGCCACGGTGGAACAGATGGGCGGCGAAATGACCATGACCGCCGCCGAGGAAGGCGGCACGCGTATCCGCTTTTACCTCCCGTTAGGGAGTACCGGGACTTGAGTGCAATGAACCCAACCGATCTTGGCCTGCTGATCGACGACGACGAACTCTATGTGCGCACCCTGCAGCGCAGCCTGTCGCGCCGCGGCCTGGAAACCCGTACCGCCACCGGCATCGCCGAAGCGCTGCGCGTGGCCGAGGAAATCCGTCCCGCCTTCGCCCTGGTGGACCTGCGCCTGGGCGAAGATTCCGGCCTGACCCTGATCCGCCCGCTGCGCGCCCTGCGCGCCGACATGCGGATCCTGCTGGTCACCGGCTACGCCAGCGTGGCCACCGCCGTCGAGGCCATCAAGCGCGGCGCGGACGACTACCTGCCCAAGCCCGCCACGGCGCCCATGATCCTGCGCACGCTGGGCCTGGTGAAGCCGGAAAACGTGACGATCGAAACCACCATGACGCCGTTGCACCGTCTGGAGTGGGAACATATCCACCAGGCTCTGCACGAAACCGGCGGCAACGTCTCGGCGGCGGCGCGCCTGTTGGGCATGCATCGGCGCTCCCTTCAGCGCAAACTGGCCAAAAAACCGGGGCCGGAACGCGAAGTGCTCATCGACTGATTTGTGCGGATGCGACAAAACGTCGCATGCCCCAGATGTGCGAGTGCGACATATCGTCGCACCCCGGTACCTGGTAGCAGGCCCCTGCTCCCCTAGGAAAACCCTGAATCTGTTCCCCTTGGGGCGGAATCCTCCCAGGCAATGCGACCATTCGTCGCATGCTTGACCCATATCAAGCCGATAGGATGGACGTTGCTGCCTAGCAGCATTCCAGTCTGCTGCTATGCAGCATTTCTCATCTTCCATCCAAGGCTGTACGTGAAACACCCCCTCCTTGCGACCCTTACGCGCATTCTCAGCGTCGGCGCGGTCATGCTGCTTGGCGGCTGCAACATGGAAATCCTCTCCCCCAAGGGAGATATCGGCATCCAGGAACGGACTTTGCTGTTCACGACGACCGGGCTGATGCTCATCGTCGTGATTCCGGTCATCGTCATGATCCTGGCTTTTGCCTGGAAATACCGCGCATCCAACACCAAAGCTGACTACCAGCCCAAGTGGGCCCACTCCACGGCGATCGAAGTCGTGGTCTGGACCGTCCCTTGTATCATCGTGGCCATCCTGGCCGTGATCACCTGGCGCTCGACGCATGCGCTGGATCCCTACAAGCCGCTCGTGTCCGAACACAAGCCGGTGACCATCGAGGTGGTTTCGCTGGATTGGAAGTGGCTGTTCATCTACCCCGAGTACGACATCGCCACGGTCAACGAGATCGCCTTCCCGGTCGATGTTCCGGTCAATTTCCGGATCACCTCGGCCACGGTCATGAACTCGTTCTTCATCCCCCAGCTGGGTAGCCAGATCTACTCGATGGCCGGCATGGAGACCAAGCTGCACCTGAACGCGCGCGAAGCCGGCACCTACGCAGGCATCTCGGCCAACTACAGCGGCGCCGGCTTCTCCGGCATGCGCTTCAAGGCCATCGCGATGTCTCAGGAAGGGTTCGACAACTGGGTCAAGGAAGCCCGCGCTGCCCCGACCGCGCTGACCCCCGAGGTCTATGCGGAGCTGAGCAAGCGCAGCGAGCGCAACCCGGTCGTCAAGTACTCCTCGGCGCCCCCCGCCATGTTTGATTTCATCCTTGGCAGCACCATGACCAAGATGGCCGGCGTGGACTCCGCCACGTGCACCCCCACGTCGAACAATCTGATCGCAGGAATTAACTAACAATGCTCGGGAAACTCACCCTCGAGGCCATTCCGTACCATGAACCCATCGTCATGGTTACGCTGGCCGCCGTGTGCCTGGGAGGCCTAGCGGTCTTCGGCGCCATCACCTACTTCCAGAAGTGGAAGTATCTCTGGACGGAGTGGCTGACCTCGGTCGACCACAAGCGTATCGGCGTGATGTACATCATCGTCGCCTTGATCATGCTGCTGCGCGGCTTCGCCGACGCCATCATGATGCGCACCCAGCTGGCGGTCGCGTCCGCCGACTCGGCCGGCTTCCTGCCGCCGCACCACTACGACCAGATCTTCACCGCCCACGGCGTCATCATGATTTTCTTCATGGCGATGCCCTTCATCACCGGGCTGATGAACATCGTGGTGCCGCTGCAGATCGGCGCCCGCGACGTGGCCTACCCGTTCCTGAACTCGCTGAGCTTCTGGCTGTTCGGCGCCGGCGTCGCGCTGATGATGATCTCGCTGTTCGTGGGCGAATTCGCCGCGACCGGCTGGCTCGCCTATCCGCCGCTGTCCGGGCTGGACTACAGTCCGAGCGTGGGGGTGGATTACTACATCTGGGCGCTGCAGATATCCGGGCTGGGCACCACGCTTAGCGGCATCAACTTCATCGTGACTATCCTGCGCATGCGCGCGCCGGGCATGAGCCTGATGAAGATGCCGATCTTCACCTGGACCTCGCTGGTCACCAACGTCCTGATCGTCGCCGCCTTCCCCGTGCTGGCCGCAACGCTCGCGCTGCTGACGATGGACCGCTACCTGGGCACGCACTTCTTCACGAACGACATGGGCGGCAACGTCATGATGTACGTGAACTTGATCTGGATCTGGGGCCACCCCGAGGTCTACATCCTGGTGCTTCCGGCGTTCGGCGTGTACTCGGAAATCGTCGCCACCTTCGCCCGCAAGACCCTGTTCGGCTACAAGTCCATGGTCTACGCCACGGCCGCCATCGGCGTGCTGTCGTTCCTGGTCTGGCTGCACCACTTCTTCACCATGGGCGCGGGAGCCAACGTCAATGCCTTCTTCGGCATAGCGACAATGATCATCTCGATCCCGACGGGCGCGAAGATCTTCAACTGGCTGTTCACCATCTACCGCGGCCGCCTGCGCATCACCACGCCGGTGCTGTGGACGCTGGGCTTCATGATCGTGTTCGTCATCGGCGGCATGACCGGCGTGATGCTGGCCATCCCCGGCGTGTCGTTCGTGCTGCACAACAGCCTGTTCCTGATCGCCCACTTCCACAACACCATCATCGGTGGCGTGGTGTTCGGCTGCATCGCCGGCATGACCTACTGGTTCCCCAAGGCTTTCGGCTTCACGCTGAACGAGCGCCTGGGCCGCTATTCGTTCTACTGCTGGTTCGTCGGTTTCTTCATGGCCTTCATGCCCCTGTACATCCTGGGCTTCAAGGGCATGACGCGCCGCCTGAACCACTACGACAACCCCGAATGGCAGCCCTACCTGCTGGTCGCGCTGGCCGGCGCCGCGCTGATCATGCTGGGCATCTGGTTCCTGCTGCAGCAAGTGTTCGTCTCGATCCGCCAGCGCAAACAGAACCAGGACGTCACCGGCGACCCCTGGGATGGCCGCACGCTGGAATGGGCCATCTCTTCGCCCGCTCCTTTCTACAACTTCGCCCACGTGCCGCAGGTTGACTCGCTGGACCAGTTCTGGGAAGACAAGCAGAACGGCAAGGCCTACAAGCGCCCGGCCAAGTACGAAGACATCCACATGCCGCGCAACACCGCCATGGGCGTGGTCATCGGCGCCTTTGGCCTGGTCATGTGCTTCGCGCTGATCTGGCACATCTGGTGGCTGTCCATCGTTGGTTTCGTCGGCATGGTCGGTTCGTTCATCGTCCGCGCCTATGACCGCGACGTCGACTACTGGGTCCCGGCCGCGGAAGTCGAACGCATCGAAAACGCTCACTTTGACAAAATGCAGAAGGCCGCCTGAGCCATGATTCAAGCCGTAGCCACTCACCCCCACGCGGGTCACGACGATCACGCGCATCATGACGATGGATCCAAGACCGTTTTCGGTTTCTGGGTCTATCTGATGAGCGACTTGCTGATCTTCTCGGTACTGTTCGCCACGTTCGCGGTGTTGTCCAACGCCACCGCGGGCGGCCCCACCGGCAAGGAACTTTTCGATCTGAAGTTCGTGCTGGTCGAAACGCTGTTGCTGTTGTTCTCCAGCTTCACCTTCGGCATGGCCAACCTGAACGTGCACGCCAACAACAAGAGCCGCGCCATGGGCTGGTTGATGGTGACGTTCCTGTTCGGCGCGGGCTTCATCGCGATGGAAGTCTATGAATTCCATCACCTGATCTCGATCGGCGCCGACCCCGGCCGCAGCGCTTACCTCTCGGCGTTCTTCACGCTGATCGGCACGCACGGCCTGCACGTCACCTTTGGCCTGATCTGGATCATCGTCCTGCTGGACATGATCCGCCGCCATGGCCTGGACTCGATCAACAAGCGCCGTCTGGCGTGCCTGAGCCTGTTCTGGCACTTCCTGGACATCGTCTGGATCTGCGTCTTCACCTTCGTCTATCTCTTGGGAGCCCTCTGATGTCGCACTCCGCTGCGGCCGCACACGGCCACGACGACCACGCCGCCGACCACGGCAGCCTGAAGTCCTACATCATCGGTTTCGTACTCTCGCTGCTTCTCACCTTCGGCTCCTTCGGCCTGGTGATGAACGGCGGGCTGTCCCACGCCATCACCATCGCCGGCGTGGTGGCGCTGTGCGTGCTCCAGTTGCTGGTGCAACTGGTGTACTTCCTGCACATGGGCGCATCGAAGTCGGCCCGCGACAACCTGGCCACGTTCGTCTTCACCTTGATGATCATCTCCATCATCGTCGGCGGTTCGGCATGGGTGCTGTACAACATGAACGTCAACATGGGTCACGCCATGTAATGACGGCTCGCCGTTGAAGCAAAAAAGCAGGCGCCTTCGGGCGCCTGTTTTTTTTCCGGTGATCCTGCGATCGCGCCAGCCTCAGCGCGCCGGCCGCACGTTCAGCGGCACATTGGCGCGCCGCGCCAGTTCGTTCGCGCTGACACCCACGAAAGGCTGCACCCGAGAACGCTGGTTCAGGTCACAGGCGGACGCCGCCTCGGCGCCGTCCAGCACCTGCCTCACGGCGCGCGCGCCGGCCGGTCCCTGCGGGCTGCCGTCCTGGCTCGATTGCCAGGCCAGCATGTCCGCCACCGCCGCGCCGCAGCGCCACGGCGTGCGGTACAGCCCGGCATCGTGTTCCAGCAACATCTTCACCTTGGCCTCGTGGCCCAGCCTCAGCATGATGACCAGCGGCAAGGCGTCGGCGTCGGTCACGCCTTCGATGCGGAGGCTTTGATCGGTGCGATCCGACGCATCCGCGCCCGCCTGCAGCCATTCCAGATACAGGTCGTCCGGCAGCCAGGGGAGGCTCAGCGGAGCAACGCGGTTGGCCAGCACGCCGGTCGCGTCGGACGCTACCGCCAACGGCACGCCAGCCGCTAGCAGGCGCGCGGCGGTGGCGCGCAGCCGGGTACGCAGCCCGTCCCATTGCGGGCCGTTCTGCTTGACCTCCGCGCGGATCTCGACCTGGTTCCACACGCTCAGCAGACTGGACAGCGGTTCCGGCGTCAGCGGCGCTTGCGGCTTGCCGGCGGCCTGCGCCAACTGGTCCACCAGCGCCGGCTGCATGTAGCGCGCCGCCAGGCCCAGCGCTTCATTCAAGCCGTTGCGCTCCAGCGCCTTGCCCGCGCCATAGCCGCCCACGGCCGGGTCCGCGCCATGCGCCAGCGCGAAGCTGACCCGTTCAGGGATGGGATAGGCCACGCCAGGCGCCAGCTCGCCGCCGAGGGATTCGCGCAGGGCTTCCAGCAGTGGCGTTTCCCACATGGCGCGGTTGCCGTAGACCATGCGGACGTAGGCGGCGTTGATGTCCGCGCCCTTGGCCAGCAGCTTTTCGGCATACCAGAAGTTCTTCGGGCTTTGCATGGCGGCGTGCAGCAGCGAGCGCCCGTTTTTCTCGCGGGCGTTCGGGTTGGCCCCCTTGTCCAGCAGATAGAGCAGGTTGTCCTTGTCGCCGCTGTAGTAGGAAATGCGCCGCATCAACAGCGGCGTGCCGCCGCTGTCCACGGCATCGACGGGCGCGCCCGCGGCGATCAAGGTATCGGCCAGCGCATAGCGCTCGGCGGCCGGGCGCGTGTCCCGCCCGTCGGGCAGCGCGCTGGCCAATAGCGGGTAGCCATTGTTGGACCCATCGGCCCTGGCGCCCGCCGCCAGCAGGATGCGCACGATCTCCAGCTGCTTGCGCGCTACCGCCGCGGCCAGCGCCGGCGTGCCGTTCTCGTTGACGCCATTGGGGTCTTGCCCGCGCGCCAGTTCGGCCTGTACCGCGGCCGCATCGCCGGCCTGGATCGCCTGGAAGATGGCCAGGCGCGGCCGGCAGGCGGCCTCGTCCAGGGCCGCGACGCCCAGCGCCGCCCCGATACGGTTGGCGATATTGCCCGGAATGGGCTCCTGCGCGGCCAGCCGACGCGAACAATACAAGCGGTAGTCCTCGCGCGCCAGCGCCTCGAAATAGCCGCGCTTGTCGCCTGCCCTTCCCGCCTGCTTCCAGCGCGCGTCGGCGCGGTTCAGATAGGCCGCCGTGCGCGCCGGATCGCGCCGCAGCACCTCGCCGAGGATGCGGTCGGCTTCCTGCATATCGCCCGACTCGGCCAGCCAGAAGCCATAGTCGTTCAAAGCGGTCAGCACTGCGGCATCCTTGCCCGCGGGGTCGATCTGACGATAGTCCTGCAGCATGACAAAGCGACGCAACGCCGCCAGGGCGCTGGCGAACTCGGCGGCTTTGGCGCGCGGGATGGCGCGCGCCGCCTGATGCAGGGCAAGAAACCCGGCCCGCGCGTCCACCGGCGCGCGCTGCTCGAAACGCACTTGCGCGGGGAACGCCTTCAAGCGGTTGGGATAGTCCAGCAGCGCCGGCCTCAACGCGGCCAGGATCGCGGCCTTGCCCGCCTCATCCCAGGGCTGGCTGCCGGTCACGACCGCAAGCGCGCCGTCCGCAGTCACCTCGTAGGCCACGCCCGCCCCGTCCACCAGAAAGCCGGCGGCGCGCGCGTCGCCCGCGTCGTTGTACGAATAGCCCACCCAGTAATGCGTTTCCTCGTTGCGCGGCGTCCGGACGCTTATCCGTTCTTCGCGCGACGCGTTCCAGGAACCCGGGTCCACCGCCAGCGGACCGGAACGGAATTCCAGCTTGAATTCCTTGCCCGTCTGGCGCAGGTAGCGGTACAGGTACAGCCGGTTCTCCACCTGGCCCACCAGCACCGCGTCCTTGACGTTCTCGGTGCCCCACACGCGCCTCTCGGGGTCCTGCAGCGGATAGCGCGACAGGCGGGCGGACTCGATGACGGCGCCGATGTCGGAGGCCTGTGCCGACCGGGGCGTGGCGGCCAGGCCGGCCAGCGCCAGCGCGACGGCGCCGAACAGGCGGGAAACAGCAGGACGGGCGGAACGCGGCATGCGGAAGCTTCGGGGGACGGATAGGAAGGCGCCGATGATACGCGCCTTCCCACACAAGCCGCGCCGCTTATGCCGTAGGGCAAAGACGGCGGACAACTTTCGTTATATATTCAACGATATAACGCTTTCATTAACAGTTTAATTATTCTGCGTCCACGCTCCCAAGCCATGCATGCCGTTTCGATCGCCCCAGCAGCAGCCCCGGCTGACAACGCCGAACCCATCCTGCGGTTCGCCGGCGCGCTGCTGCGCCATGCGCCGCCCGGACATCCCGACGCGGGTTTCTTCGCCACCGTCATCGGCAAGAGCCTGGCCTGCGGCGCCCTGGGGCGCAGCGGCCTGTCGCCCCGGGAACTGGAAAGCCTGATCGCCCGCCTCTTCCCCGGCGCGCTGACCGGCCACGACCCAGCGCTGGCTACCTTGCGCGCGCAGGCCGCCATCTACCCGGCCCGCGGCATGGATGCGGCCCAGGCGGAGTTCACGCGCTTGCTGCGCGCCCTGCTGGACACCTGGGCTGCGCCCGGCGGCGCGGGCACCACAGCCTGGGTCACCAGCGTGCTGACGCACGCCTGTTTGCGGCCCGACCACCTGTGGCGGGACCTGGGCCTGTCCGGCCGCGAGGACGTGACTTTTCTGCTGGCGCGCCACTACCCGGGGCTGGTGGTGCGCAACGTGCGCAATCTACGGTGGAAGCAATTCCTGGCCTATTCCGCCTGTGAGCAGGCGGGCCTGCCGCCCGCCGCCGCGCCGGGCTGTCCGGCCTGCGAGGACCATGGCTTCTGCTATCCGGAAATGCCGGACTGAGCCGCCTCAAAACCGATAGGTCGCGCCGACGCCCACGCCCAGGCTGCGCCCGGCGGCCGGCTCGTAGTAGCGTCCGTTGGTCTCGTTGACGATCACGGATCCGGCGTAATGGCGGTCGAACAGGTTGTCCACGCGCCCATAGGCGTTCAGTTCCCAGGCCCCCGCCTTGAGCACGTAGCCCGCACTCAATGCCGCAACGAAGTAACCCGGCGCATCGCCGTCGTTGGCATCGTTCACGTAGACCTTGCTGAGGAAACGCCCTTCCACCGAGGCCTGCCAACCTTCGGGCGGCGCCCAGGCCAGCGAGGCATAGGCGGCCTGCCGCGCGATGCCGGGAATCTTGTTGCCGGCGCGGATATCGCCCGGCCCGTCGTCGGCGTAGCGCGCATTCAGCCAGGTATAGGCCAGCTGCACGCGCCCATGCCGCGCGAATTCGCCGGACCAGCCCAGCTCCACGCCGTCGCGCCGCGTGCGGCCGGCGTTCTGATAAGTGGTCCGGCCGCCCGCGCTGCCCGCGGACACGATCTCGTCATCGGTGCCGGTATGGAACACCGCGGCCGTCAGCAAGCCGCCGCCCAGCCCCGCCTTCACCCCGGCCTCCAGGTTGGTGCTGAGGGCGGGCGCCAGGCCGAAGTTCAGGCCGGGCTGGCCGCCGGGGCGGTATGAGATCTCGTTGAGCGTCGGCGTCTCGAAGCCCCGGCCATACGAAGCGTAAAAGCTCAGCTCCGGATTCGGCGCATAGTGGATGGCCGCCACCGGCAAGGCCTTGCGATAGCGCGCATCGCCGCTGTCATCGGCATTGCCGGGCGCCACGTAATGGTCGTTGGAATCGAAGCTGACGGTGCTGTAGCGCAAACCTGCGTCCAGCGTCCAGCGCTGCGACACCTGCCAGGAGGCCTGCAAGTAGGGATCGGCGTTGTAGACCGTATTGGTCTCGTCGCGTCTGAGCGCGCCCTGCACGCCCAGTTGGCGGCTCGTGCCCTGGCCTGTGTAGTTTTGGTAGCCCTTGCGGTCCTCGCGCATGGAATCGTAGGAAAAACCGCCGATCAGGGTCAGCGGCCGGCCCGCCATCGTCTGCTCGGAGGTCCAGCGCAGGTCCGCCCCGCCGTACTGGCGCTTCAGATCGATGACGCCGCCGGCCTGGGTGGGCGCCAGCTGCGCGGCAGGGGGGATCGCCTGGTACTGCGTGGTATCGCGCTGGCCGTAATAGGCCATCAGGCGCAAGGTGTTGCGGCTGTCGACCTGGCGCTCGTAGATCACGCCGCCCTGGGTCTGCCTGACCGTCTTGCGGGTGTCGTACAGCTCGGCCACGGGCGCCGCGCGCGGGTCGTCCTGGAATTGCTGGTAGGTCAGCCCCAGCGGATCCTGCGCCTTGAGGTCCACGCTATTGGCCACGATGGTCAGCCGGCTGGCGTCGTCCAGTTGCAGGCCCAGCTTGGCATTGCCCAGGTTCTTGCGGGCCGCGCTGTGGTCACGATAGCCGTCGGCGGTGAAACGGGTCAGGTCCAGCACATAGTCCAGCCCGCCGGCCGCGCCGCTGGTTCCGCTCGCGCGCGCCCCATAGCGCCAGGTGCCGTAACTGCCGCCCCAGCCGCTGGCCGCGAGCAACGGCGGCTCCACGCCATCCTCGGTAAACACCTGGATCACGCCGCCCGAGGAATTGCCATACAAGGCCGAAAACGGGCCGCGCAGCACTTCGACGCGGCCGATGGAGCCTATGTCGATATTCGACGTCTGCCCCTGCCCGTCCGGCATGGTGGCCGGTATGCCGTCCACATACAGGCGTACGCCGCGCACGCCAAAGGTGGAGCGCGCGCCAAAGCCGCGGCTGGATATCTGCAGGTCCTGCGCGTAGTTCTGGCGGTTCTGGATCTGCAGGCCGGGCACGCCGGCCAGGCCTTCGGACAGGTTGATGCCCGGCTGGTTCAGGCGCATGGCCGCGCCTTCCACCACGTTCACCGAAGCGGGCGTGTCCAGCACTGACGTGCCCAGCCGCGTGCCCGTCACCACCACCGCGGGCAGCAGCGGTTCGGCCTCCTGCGCCCAGGCGGCTGCCGCCGGAAACGACGCCAGCAGGCCCTGCATGGCCCAGCGCCCCATGCCCGAACGCCACCACTCCTGTTCCGCCAAGCACGCCTCCTGTAGGGACCGCGGCGGGAATCGGTTCTAATACCCGCCATGGATAACTCGCAAGACATCGAACGCCGCCTGCTGGAGCTGGAGGTCAAGGCCAGCTTCTCCGACGATCTGCTGGAACAACTCAACCAGATCATCGTCCGCCAGCAACAGCAGATAGACCGGCTGATGCGTGAAGTGGCCGACCTGCGCCAGCAAGCGCCCGAGGGCGCCGCCCCCTTCCGCAGCCTGCGCGACGAACTGCCGCCGCACTACTGAGCTGAGGCCGCCGCCCTAGCGGCTTTCCCCCTATCCGCTGCCGGATCTCATGGAATCGCCGATTTCCAGGCTTCTGTCCGCCTGGAACGCCTGCCATGCGTTCCACCAATGGAAAATATATCCCAATAAAATAACTATCTTTCCACTGGTGGGAATATCTTTTACCAATACAAGGGTTTATCCCTAGTCCGATTCAGCGCACTATTGAGCCATCGGGAAACAGCAACGAACCAGACGGATAGGCCGCCGATTCGCTCCCAAAGCTCTTGAAATCGGAGATTTACCATGAAGACCCTTGCTACCGCTTTGATGATGTCCCTGGCCGCGCTAAGCGCCGGCGCCTACGCCGCCTCGCCCAACATCGAACCCAACAACGTGCCGTTCCAAGGCGTCTACGGCACCCCTTATGAAGGTCCGACCCGCGCCCAGGTGCAGGCCGAACTGGCTGCTGCCAAGGCTGCCGGCCAGATGGCCGAAGTGGAACCGAACAACGTCCCCTTCCAAGGCGTCTACGGCACGCCCCACACCGGCAAGACCCACGCTGAAGTCCGCGCTGAACTGGCCGCCGCCCGCGCCGCCGGCCAGATGGCCGACGTGGAACCCAACAACGTGCCCTTCCAAGGCGTCTACCACGGCAACTGAGCGCACGCGGATTTACCCCTCCCCTTGTTGTACCTTGGCCGCCAGCATCTGGCGGCCTTTTTTCGTCTGTGCGGAAGGTGGCAGCCGCGCTTCATGAAGCGCGGCTTTCATCATTGCCTTGCGGCCTCAAGGCAAAAACGGCCGATTTCAAGGACCGCGCAAGGCATTGTTCCATCCGTTCGCGTACTATCGCCCCAAGATCAGGCATAACACTACGACTCAACAGGGAGCCCATCTTGAAACACACCCGCGTTCTCGCCTCTTTGCTGATGGCTTGCGGCATCTCCGCGCCGGCCTTCGCCGCGCCTCCGGTGATGCTGAACAATGCCATCATCACGCAGATCCCCAAGGGCGATCAGCCCTCGTTCCACCAAGCCGTGGCGCAGTCGCTGAACAGTTCCGCCGACGGCCAGCGCACCCAATGGAGCAGCACGCACCAGCCCAAAAAGGCCCCGCCCATCACCGTGCAGCTGACCCCCACCCAGACCAGCAAGGTCAAGGACGACCGCGTCTGCCGCTTCCTGGTGGGCGATTTCGCCCGCGGCGCCACCACTGAAAAGTGGCAGTTCTGGTTCTGCAAACAGCCTGACGGCACCTGGAAGGCCAGCAGCAATTAAGGTCGTGCGGCGCTGAACCCCAGCGCCAGCTACAGCTTCTGCACCAACGCAAGAAGCAACTTCTGCGCCAACGCAAGAAAAAGCGCGCCGCTCCATGATGGAGCGGCGCGCTTTTTTTGTGCCGTGTCCGCGCGCGCCATGCAGGCGCGCGCAAGAACCGGATCAGGCCGAGGCTTCGGTCCGGTTGGCGTCCAGCACCGTCATCGCGGTCATGTTGATGATGCGGCGCACGGTGGAGCTGGAGGTCAGGATGTGCACCGGTGCGTTGGCGCCCAGCAGGAACGGCCCCACCGCCACGTTGCCGCCGGCAGCCGTCTTCAACAGGTTGTAGGCGATGTTGCCCGAGTCCACGTTCGGGCACACCAGCAGATTGGCCTGGCCCTTGAGCGAAGACGAAGGCAGGATGCGCATGCGCAAGGCTTCGTCCAGCGCGCAGTCGCCATGCATTTCGCCGTCGATCTCCAGGTCCGGCGCGGCTTGGCGCACCAGTTCCAGCGCGCGGCGCATCTTCGCGCCCGACGCCGAACTGCCCGAACCGAAGTTCGAACGCGACAGCAGCGCGACCTTGGGCGCCAGGTTCATGCGGGCCATTTCCTGCGCCGCCATCACCGTGAACTCGGCGATCTGCTCGGCCGAAGGCTCGTCATTGACATGCGTGTCCACCAGCACCACCGTGCGCTCGTTGAGCAGCAGGATGTTCATGGCGGCGTACACGTTGTGGCCGGGACGGCGGCCGATGACTTCGTCCACGAAGCGCAGGTGGTCGTGGTACGCGCCCACCGTGCCGCAGACCATGCCGTCGGCGTCGCCCAGATGCACCATCATCGCGCCGATCAGGGTCAGGCGGCGGCGCATTTCCACGCGCGCCATTTCCTTGGTGATGCCGCGGCGGCACATCAGTTCCCAGTACGTGGTCCAGTACTGGTGGAAGCGCTCGTCGTATTCCGGGTTGGTGACTTCAACGTCTTCGCCCAGGCGCAGGCGCAGGCCGAACTTCTCGATGCGCGACAGCAGGACCGCGGGGCGGCCCACCAGGATGGGACGGGCCAGGCCTTCGTCCACGATCACCTGCACCGCGCGCAACACGCGCTCGTCTTCGCCTTCCGTGAACACGATGCGGGCTTTGCCGCCTTCGCGCACGATGCGCTTGGCCGCCGAGAACAGCGGCTTCATGAAGGCGCCCGAGTGGTACACGAACTGCTGCAGCTGCTCCGCGTAGGCCTCCAGGTCCGCCAGCGGACGCGTGGCCACGCCGCCTTCCATCGCGGCCTTGGCCACCGCCGGGGCGATGCGCACGATCAGGCGCGGATCGAAGGGCTTGGGAATCAGGTATTCGGGGCCGAACGAGATGTCATACGTGCCGTAGGCCGCGGCCACGACTTCGTTCTGTTCCTCTTCGGCCAGCTCGGCGATGGCGTACACCGCCGCCTTTTCCATCTCGCGGGTGATCGTGGTCGCGCCCACGTCCAATGCGCCGCGGAAAATGTAGGGGAAGCACAGCACGTTGTTGACCTGGTTCGGATAATCCGAACGGCCCGTGGCCATGACCACGTCGTCGCGCACCGATTGCGCCACTTCCGGCAGGATCTCGGGCGTGGGATTGGCCAGCGCCAGGATCAGCGGACGCGGACCCATCGCCGCGACCATCTCGGGCTTGAGCACGCCGCCGGCCGACAGGCCCAGGAACACGTCGGCGTCCGGGATCACCTCGGCCAGCTTGCGGGCGTCGGTCTTCTGCGCGAAGCGCGCCTTGTCCGGGTCCATCAGCGCGGTACGGCCTTCGTAGACCACGCCTTCGATGTCGGTGACCCAGATGTTTTCCAGCGGCAGGCCCAGGTCCACCATCAGGTCCAGGCAGGCCAGCGCGGCCGCGCCGGCGCCCGAGGTCACCACCTTGACCTGCTTGATGTCCTTGCCCACGACCTTCAGGCCGTTGATGAAGGCGGCCGAAACCGTAATGGCCGTGCCGTGCTGGTCGTCATGGAAGACGGGGATCTTCATGCGCTCGCGCAGCTTGCGCTCGACGGTGAAGCACTCCGGGGCCTTGATGTCTTCGAGGTTGATGCCGCCGAAAGTCGCTTCCAGGCCGGCAATGATCTCGACCAGCTTGTCCGGATCGGTCTCGTTGATCTCGATGTCGTACACGTCCAGGCCGGCGAACTTCTTGAACAACACCGCCTTGCCTTCCATCACCGGCTTGGAGGCCAGCGCGCCGATGTTGCCCAGACCCAGCACCGCGGTGCCGTTGGTGATCACGCCCACCAGGTTGCCGCGCGCCGTGTAGCGGTACACATTGGCCGGATCGGCCACGATTTCTTCGCAGGCTGCCGCCACGCCGGGCGAGTACGCCAGGGCCAGGTCGCGCTGGTTGACCAGCGGCTTGGACGCCACGACGGAGATCTTCCCCGGGGTGGGGAACTCGTGATAGTCCAGGGCGGCCTGGCGGTCCGATTGCGTATTCATGGGGCAGAGCCTCCTTGTCTTGATATAGGAAAAATTCTAGGCTTCAATACATAAGCAGATCATTCAACTTTGATATCGTTCCATAATCTTTACCTTATGCACCGCCTATGACAGCCTTTGATCCGGACCTCGTTATCCGGAAACTGACCTCGCGGCTGAAGATGCGCCACCTGGTGCTGCTGCTGCAGATCGAGCAGCACGGCTCGCTGACCCGGGTGGCCGAGCACATGGCCACCAGCCAGCCGGCCGTCACCAATGCCCTGGCCGAACTGGAAAGCATGTTCGACGTGCCCCTGTTCGAACGCTCGGTGCGGGGCATGACGCCCACGCCGCTGGGCGCGGTGGTGCTGGCGCGGGCCCGCGCCCTGGTCCACGACCTGGGGCACCTGGTCCAGGAAATGGAGGCGGTGGCGGCGGGCCATGCCGCCCATCTGCACATCGGCGTCATCCCCTTCGTCTCCGGACAGATGCTGTCGTCCGCCATCAGCCGCACGCTGCCCCAGGGCCGCCGGATCACCGCCACCATCCACGAAGGCCAGGGCCCGGCGCTGCTGCGCCAACTGCGCGACCACACGCTGGACCTGGTGGTGGGCTGGGCCACGCCCTCGGTGGACATGGACAATCTGGGCTTCGAGGTGCTCTACCACCAGCAGCCGCGCCTGATCGCCAGCCGGCGGCTGGCCGCCCGCCTGGGCCGCTCGCGGCTGGAATGGAACCGGCTGGCCGACCTGGACTGGATCCTGGGCACGCCGGACAGCCCGATCCGCGAACAGGTGTCCGAGATCTTCCTGCGTGCCGGCCTGGCGCCGCCCACCCCATCGGTGCAGAGCGATTCGTCCAAGCTGATCGGCGAAATGATCGTGGCCAGCGACCGCGCCGTCGCCATCCTGCCCGCCGACATCGCCGACGAGCTGGTGCGCATCGCCGGCGCGGCCATCGTGCCCTACTCCTTCGACTGGACCCTGCCGCCGATCGCGCTGTTCACCCGCGCCGGGGGCTTGCGCCGCAATGTCGACGCGCTGTTCGCCGCCGCGCTGCGCGAGGCCTATACCAAGGGCGCGCGCCCGTCCGCCTGAGCCGCGCGGCAGGAAAATTGCCAACAAATGCAAATACGCTCGCCCTGCGGCGGCACGCCCTCCTATACTTCCCGCGCCAAGCAACAAGCAGGAGGGCACGCAGTTTGTTCACACTTCCGCCTATCAACCCGGGCCGCGGCGCGATCGCCCTCCTCACCCTCGCCGCGCTTGCCGGATTGTCCGGCTGCAATTCGCTGCTGAACGAAGGCACGGGCGCGGCGGCCGGTATCGCCGGCACCGCCATCGCCAACAAGGTCACCGACAACGCCACCGTCGCCACCGGCATCGGCCTGGGCGTGCAGGCCGGCGCCAAAGCCGCGCTGGCCTACGCCCAACGCAAGACCCGCGGCGAAGAGCAAGACGCCATCGCCATGGCCGCCGGCCCGCTGGCGGTGGGCAAGGTGGCCAACTGGCAGGTCAAGCATCAGATCCCCATCGAAAGCGACGCGCAGGGCCAGGTCACGGTCAGCCGGCTGATCGGCGGCGTGAACCTGGAATGCAAGGAAGTGGTCTTCTCCATCGACACGCCAGCCGACAAGGCCGGCGCCGATCCGCTGCGCGAGTTCTACGTCACCACCGTCTGCCGCGACGGCGAGCACTGGCGCTGGGCCAGCGCCGAGCCTGCGACCGCCCGCTGGGGCTCCCTGCAGTGACGCGCGCCGCAAGCCTGCTGGCGCTGGCCGCCTGCCTGGGCCTGGCCGGCTGCCAGAGTTCCTCCATCGGCGGCGCGGCGGGCGCGGTGGTCGGCACCGTCAGCGGCGCGGCCACCGCCAATCCGGTGGCGGGCTACGCCATCGGCGTCACGGTGCAGGCGGCGGTGGATGCCACCGTGAAGTACGTGCTGCGCGAGTGGAAGAACGACCAGCAGAACGTCATGGCCAATGCGGCGGGCGCCCTGCCCATCGGCCAGGTGCGCCAGTGGGAAATCCGCCACGCGCTGCCGGTGGGCAGCGAGCGCGGCGGCATCCAGGTGGTGCGCGACATCGCCACGCCCTTGACCCACTGCCGCGAAGTGCTGTTCACGGTGGAACAGAAGGACGCGCCCGCGCCCGCCTACTCCAGCATGATCTGCCAGCAGCCGGGCGGCCAGTGGAAGTGGGCCGCGGCCGAACCCGCGGTGGCGCGCTGGAACGGGCTGCAATAGCCTGAGGGCGGGGCCGCCGGCCCTTGATTCGCCTGGGGCGAGCAGGCGATACTGCCCGCAAGTCCTCTTGCCCCTCCTACTCCCCATGACCTCAGGCCAGTTCGTCATGCAACGCAGCGCCCTCGCCGGCGTGCAGGCCGTGGCCGCGCACAGCCGGCATGCGTTCGCGCGCCACACGCACGAGCAATTCGGCATCGGCGTCATGCGCCAGGGCGCCCAGGTCTCGCACAGCGGCCGTGGCCAGGTCGAGGCCGGCCCCGGGCACGTCATCACGGTGAACCCCGGCGAAGTGCATGACGGCGCCCCCATCGGGGACGGTGGACGCGCCTGGCAGATGCTGTACCTGGACCCGGAAGTCGTGGCCCAGGCCGCGGCCGAGCTGGGCGCAAGCGGACACGCCTACGAATTCGAACACCCCGCGCAGGACCGCCCGGCGCTGGCGCGCGACGTGCTGGCGCTGTATGCCCAGGCCACCGCCGGCACGGCGCCCCTGGCCTGCGAGGCGCTGCTGCTGCGCATCCTGGCGCAGGCGCGCGACCGCGACGCCGAACGTCTGGCCCGGCCTGCGCGCTCGGCTCCCGGCGCCATCCGCCATGCCCGCGCGCTGATCGACGACAACCCGGCGGCCGCGCTGTCGCTGGCCGACCTGGCCGCGGCCAGCGGCCTGAGCCGCTACCAGGTGCTGCGGGCCTTCGCCCGCGACACCGGTCTCACCCCGCACGCCTACCAGGTACAGCGCCGCCTGCTGCTGGCGCGCAGCCTGATCCGGCAGGGCTCGGCCCTGGCCGATGCCGCAGCCGCGGTCGGCTTCGCCGACCAGAGCCACATGACCCGGCTGTTCGTGCGCGCCTACGGCGTATCGCCGCGGCGCTACGCGCTGGCCGCCGGCTGATCCCTGCAATTTCGTTCAAGACCCGGCCGCGACCGGGCGCTTAGCCTGTGCGCCTTGCTCTCACAGAGGCGTGGATCGGGTCATGAACAGTCGGACGCGGGGCTATTGCTATCTGGCGGCCGCCATGGCGCTGGTAGGCAGCACGGTGGCCGCCAGCAAGATCATCGGCACGGGCTTGCCGCCCTTCACGGCGACCGCCCTGCGCTTCGCCATTGCCCTGCCCTGCTTTGCGTTGCTAATGGCGTTGACCGGCGCGCGCCTGCCGCGGCTTGAGCCGCGCGACTGGCTGCTGCTGGCCGTCCAGGCCATCGCTGGCAGCGTCGGCTACACCGCGCTGCTGATCGCGGGCCTGCAACGCGCATCGGCGGTGGACGGCGGCATCATCCTGGGCACCTTGCCCCTGGTTTCGGCCGCCATCGCCATCCTGCTGCTGGGCGAACGCCCGGGCAAGGCGACGCTGGGCGCCATCGTCGCGGCGGCCTTCGGCGTCTGGCTGATGATGCGTCATTCGGCCGGCGCCGGCGGCGCGCGTTCGCTGGCGGGCAACGCGCTGATCCTGGGCGCGGTGCTGTGCGAGGGGCTGTTCATCCTGTTGAACAAGCGGCTGCGCCGGCCAGTGGCGCCGCTGGCGCTGTCCACGCTGATGACGGGCTTTGGCCTGGCGTTTTCGGCCGCGGCCAGCGTGGCGGAAGCGCCCTGGAACCTGAGCCTGTCCGCGCCGGCCATGGCGGCAGTGGCGTATTACGCGCTGCTGCCCACGGTGGGCGGCTTCCTGCTCTGGTATGCGGGCGCGGCCCGCGTCAACGGCGCCGAGGCCGCCTTGTTCACGGCGCTGGCGCCGGTGTCGGCCGTGGCGCTGGCCGCCGGACTGCTGGGCGAGTCCCTGGCCCCCGCGCAGCTGGCGGGCATGGCTTGCGTGCTGGGCGCGGTGCTGGCACTAGGCTGGTCGGGGGTCCGCTCGCGCGGCAAAGCGCTACGCACCGGGCCTGCAGCCTCTGGCGGGTGCAGCCCGCACAGGCCCTAGCCGCGGCTGAACGCCAGCGCGAACTCGTCGGAAAAGATGTCCGCCAGCGAGCGCCGCAACGCGGCCGCGCGCTCGGCGCCATAAGCCGCCTCGAAGCGGCGCTGCGCGTCTTTCCACAGGCGCTTGGACTCCGCCAGCTTGGCGCGTCCCGCGTCCGTCAGCGCCACGCGGCGACTGCGGCCGTCGAAAGGATCGCGCGACATCTGCACATAGCCGTCGCGCTCCAGCGGCTTGAGGTTGTGCGCCAGCGCCGACCGGTCCAGCACCATGATGCGCGCCAGGTCCGTCATGGACGGCGTGCCCGCGCGCGCGATGTGCACCAGAATGGAATGCTGCGACACCTTCAGGCCACAGGGCGCCAGCACCGTGTCGTACAGCTGCGATACGCGCCGGGTCGCCTTGCGCAGCGCCGCGCCGTTGCAGACCAGCGGATCGGGCGTAATGGAGGCGGCGGGAGCGGAGGGCTGTTCGTCGGACATGACACGCGCAAGAAGTGGAGGACGGGGAGGATTCAACGCTACCGCCGGCTTGGGTTCCAAGTCTAGCCCAATCTTGACTTTTATTGGCATATGCACGTAAATATCCAAACGCCATCCACGGGTTCCTCCCTATGTCCGCGCCTTTGCCGCCTCGTCCCGCCAACGCGCGCCTGCAGGCCATGCTGCATGCGCCCATCGCGCCCACGCTGGCGCGCCTGGCATGGCCGAACATCCTCATGATGCTGGCGCAGTCCTCCACTGGCCTGATCGAGACCTGGTTCCTGGCGCGCCTGGGCACGCCGGTACTGGCGGGCGTGGCGCTGGTGGTGCCGGTGTTGATGCTGATGCAGAACATGTCGCAGGGCGCGATGGGCGGCGGCATCTCGGCCGCGGTGGCCAGGTCGCTGGGCGGCGGCCGGCAACGCGAGGCAGACCAACTGGTGCTGCACGCCGTGGTGCTCAACGGATTGCTGGGGCTGGCGTTTTGCGTGGTGCTGCTGCTTGGCGGTCCATGGCTCTACCGCAAGCTGGGCGCAGAAGGAGAGGCGCTCGAGGCGGCCCTGGCCTACTCCGACGTCATCTTCGGCGGCATCGTCCTGATGTGGCTGATGAACGCGTTCGCCAGCGCCATCCGCGGCACCGGCAACATGCTGGTGCCCGGCGCCGTGATCTGCGGCGGCGCCCTGCTGCTGATCCCGCTTTCGCCCTGCCTGATTTTCGGCTGGGGGCCTTTCCCCGCGCTGGGCGTGGCCGGCGGCGGCTGGGCGCTGGTGATCTACTACGCCCTGGGCGCGCTGATCCTGGGCCTGTATTGCGCCAGCGGACGCAATGCGGCGCGGCTGGTGCCCAGCCGCCTGTATCCGGGCCTGATGCGCAACATCCTCAGCGTGGGCGCGCTGGCCACCATCAACCCGTTCCTGACCAACGCCCTGGTCGCGCTGACGGCGGCACTGGTCGGCGCCTACGCCGGCACCGCAGCGGTCGCCGGCTACGGCATCGCCGTGCGCCTGGAGTACCTGCTGATGCCCATCGCCTTCGGGCTGGGCGCGCCCATGGTGGCAATGGTGGGATCCAACATCGGGGCGGGCCAGCCCGAACGCGCGCGGCGCATCGCCCTGACCGGCGGCGCCATGGCCTTTGTGCTGGCCGAAGCCATCGGGCTGGCGGCTGCATTCTTTCCCGAGGCCTGGCTGCGGCTGTTCGGCGCGCAGGACCATATGCTGGAGGCCGGCGCCAGCTACCTGCGCACCGTCGGCCCGGTCTATGGCTTCTTTGCGCTGGGATTCTCCATGTACTTCGCCTCGCAAGGCGCCGGCCGCCTGAAATGGCCGCTGATCGCGGGGTTCCTGCGCCTGCTGCTCGGCATCGGCGCCGGCGCCATCGCCTTGCGCCTGACGGGATCGCTGAGCCTGTTCTTCGCGATCGCCGCGCTGGCGATGTGCGTCTATGGCCTGCTCATCCTGGGCGCCGTCGCGTCGGGTTCCTGGTTCGACCGCCCCGCCCTGGGCTGGCGCCGGCTGTTCGCGCGCTCCTAGCGCCCTATCGCGCAGGCGCGTCCCGCAGCGCGTATTCCACCAGCGCCGCCGCATAGGCCGGCAGCGTCTCGCGCACGCACAGCACCAGGTCGCGCCTGGCCCAGTCGTCGGCCAGGGCCACGCGCCGCACGCCCGCGGCCCGCCCGTAGCGCGCCGCCGCCACGCGCGGCACGATGGCCACGCCCACGCCCTGCCCCACCATCCGGCACACGGCGTCGAAACTGCGCAGCCGCACGCGGTACGACAAGGCCTTGCCGCCGCGGCGCGCATGATGCGCAATGTGTTCCTGCAAGGCGCTGCCTTCGACCAGCCCGACGAATTCCTGATCGGCCACGTCAGCCAGCAGCACCGCCTGGCGGCCGGCCAGCGCGTGGTCCGGCGGCACGATCAGCGTCAAGGGATCGTGGCGGAAGACCTGCGTGCGCAGGCCATGCAGGTCGGCCGTATCGGCCAGCACGCCGATATCGCAAGTGCCTGCCCGCAACGCGTCGGCGATCTCGTGGCTCAGGCGTTCCTCCAGGTCCACCGAGACGCGGGGATGGTCCTTGAGAAACGCGCCCAGCACCGGCGGCAGGTATTCGCTCAATGCCGTGGTGTTGCACAGCACGCGCACCAGCCCCTTCAGCCCCAGGCCGTAATGGTCCAGTTCGCCGCGCATGCGGTCCATCTGCGCCAGCACCACGCGCGCGTGGTGCGCCAGCGTGCGGCCCGCGGGCGTGGGTTCGACCCCGCGCGGCTCGCGCAGCAGCAGCGGCACGCCCAGCGTGTCCTCCATGCCGCGGATGCGTTCGCTGGCCGACGCCAGCGTCATGTGGGTGCGCCTGGCCCCCGCGGTGATGGAGCCGGTTTCCTGCACGTTGAGGAACAGCCGCAGATCGGTGAGATCGAATCGCATGCGAAAAGCGTAGCACGCCGACCCTCAGGCCGTGCCATAGGATCGCTATGCGAGATCCCGATACAGGATCCATGGCGTGGAACATGACAATGAAGTCCCAGCCCTTTCGATCCGGGGAAATTCCATGAAGACCTTCAAACCGCGATGCGCGCAGGCCCATTGGGCCGCCCCCGCCCTACTCGCCCTGATTCTGCAAGGCTCAGGCCTGGCCGAAGCCGGCAGCCTGGACCCGCACACCACGCCGGCGCAGAAATATGCCCTGGCGCTGGAGGCCCAGACCCAGGGCGACTATGCCGCCATGGAGCAGTGGCTGCGCGCCGCCGCCCGCGACGGCCATGCGCCCGCCCAGCGCATGCTGGGCATCGCCCTGCTCGGCGGCCCCGCGCTGTACGGGGAGTCCCTGCGTGCTGATTTGTGCGAAGGACGGCGGTGGCTGCTGCGCGCCGCGCGCCAGGATGGCGCGGGCGCGGACGACGTCGCCTACGCCCTGTTCGGCCGTCCGCGCGAGGGGCTGACCGCCCGCTGCGAGCCCGCATGACGTTCCCGGATCTGCTTCCCGGCAGCACGCCCGCGCTGCTCGCCGTCACCGTGTCGGTGTTCATCCTGGCCGGCGTGGTCAAGGGCGTGGTCGGCCTGGGACTGCCCACGATCTCCATGGCCATGCTGGCGCTGGTCATGGCGCCGGCGCAGGCCGCGGCGTTGCTGATCGTGCCGTCCCTCATCACTAATCTCTGGCAGGCCCGGCCATGGACCACGTTGCCCCAGGTGCTGCGCCGCATCGGCGCCATGCAGGCAGGCATCTGCGCAGGCACGATAGGCGGCGCGCTGTGGCTGGGCCCGCCGTCGGGGCACTGGGCCAGCGTCTGCCTGGGACTGGCGCTGGTGGCCTACGCCGCCTGGGGCCTGTTCGGCTCGCCGCCCAGGGCGCCGCAACGCCATCGGGGGCTGGCCGGCGCGGCGGTAGGCGCCGCAACCGGCGTCATCACCGCCGCCACGGGCGTGTTCGTGATCCCCGCCGTGCCCTATCTGCAGGCCCTGAACCTGGGCCGGGACGAGCTGATCCAGGCCATGGGCATCTCGTTCACGGTGTCCACCCTGGCCCTGGCGCTAGGTCTGGCGCTCACTGGCGGCTACACGCCCGAGGCCGCCGGCGCGTCCGTGCTGATGCTGCTGCCCGCGCTGGTCGGCATGGCGCTGGGGACCTGGTTGCGCGGCAGGATGTCGGCACAGGCCTTCAAGCGCTGCTTCATGGTGAGCCTGGCGCTGCTGGGCGCCTACCAGGCGCTGCAGGGCTGGACCGCCTGAGCCCGCTCGTCAGGCGGCCATCCGCCTTTCGTCCACGAAGCCGATGGACACGGACATCTCGCGCCAGCGCGCCAATTCCTGCTGCACCGACTGGATCTTGGCGCGCGCCTGGTCGAAGGCGTCGCGCCCCAGGAACAGGTGCAGGGGCGCGTACTGCGCTTGCGCCGCATTGATCAGCGTGCGCGCCATTTTGGCCGGATCGCCGTCCGCGTCGCCCGCCTGCGCATGGCGCGCCGCCCGTTCGGGCGCTTGCTCGCCGTCCGCGGCGCGCAGCGCGCCCGGGTACACCAGCGACACCCGGATGCCGAACGGCGCGACCTCGGCGGCCAGCGCTTCGGTCAGGCCGCTGACGGCGAACTTGGCCGCGCTATAGGCGCCCCAATCGGCCCGGCCGCCGTCGAAGCCCAGGATGGACGAGATATTGAACACGTGGCCGCTGCGCTGCGCGCGCATGCGCGGCAAAGCCGCGCGGATCACGTTCAACGTGGCGAACACATTGATGTCGAACGTGCCGCGCAGGTCCTGGTCCGGCAGGCTGTCCAGCGCGCCGCGCAGGCCATGGCCCGCGTTGTTCACCACCACGTCGAGGCCGCCGAAGGCAGTCACCGTGGCATCCACCGCGCGCTGCACCTTGCGCTCATCGGCCAGGTTCACCGTCAGGGGCAGAAACTGCCCCTCCAGCTTGGCGCCTACCGCATCCAGCAGCGCATCGCCGTCCTGCGACGTCGCAGCCACCTTGTGACCCAAGTCCAGCAGCATCTTCACCAGGACCAGGCCCAGCCCTGCGGATGCGTCCGTCACCAACCAGATTTTTTCGGTATTCATGCGATTCCCTTCCCTTGCGTGCGCTGCCGGCAACGCGCCCGGCAGCGTGGCGGAACCAGCGTATCCGCAATGGACACGCCGCCCCGACCCTGGAAGAGATGGTAAGAATCGCGAGCCTGCGCGTACAGGCTCGTTCTTGCTTGAATCCTGCCTATTCCTGCAACGGTGTGTTCCGCGCGCTCAGCCCAGCGCGCTGCGGTAGTGCTCGCTGTCGAAGGCGGGCGCGCTTGCCGCCTGCGGCGCGGCGGACGGTTCCAGCGCCGCGCCCGGCGTCTCGACGCCGAAGAGAGAGAGTTCCGCATTGACCAATGCCAGTATGAAATTTGCCATGATGACTCCTAGGATTTCGCGTCCGGACCGGCGCGGGCCGCGCAGGTCTTATAGAGGACATGGGTGCCATGGTGCTGGCCTGGCCGCGCGCCGTCCATTTGCTTTACTCAATGGCGCCGATTGACGGGATGCAAGCCGGGAGACGTCCGGGCCTGGAATGACGGATAATTCGGGGTGTTTGCCGCGCCGCCGCGGGAAACAGCACTTTTCTTGGGCCTTGCGCCCACCTGCATTCGGAGTCAGTCATGCATCGCGGTATCGAGGCGATCGAAAAATTCATGGAATCCGTCGGCCTGGCCTGGCGCCCCGGCTCGACCGCGCGCGCCGAACTCAAAGTCAGCTACCGCATCGGCAACACCCGGCCGCTGGGCATAGACCGCACGCTGGTCGAGTTCCACTGCGATGCCAAACGCGCCAAGGTCTGGGTGCCGGAATTCTCGCGCACCAGCTTTCATCAATGGTTCGAAGTGCCCTTCCAGGACTTCGAATACACCCCGGGCGGCTCGATGCTGAAAATCAAGGCCCCGGCGCGTGGCAACGCCCCGCCGTACAGCGTGGGCATCAAGCCGCTGGCCTGAGCCCTATCGCTGCCGCCCGCGGCGGCAGCGTCCATTACAGCTGCTTGTACATGATCGTGGTGCCGTCCAGCTTGGCGGCATCATGCGGATCGCGGCTGAAACCCGGTATCACTCCCACGGTCTGGTAGCCCTGCGACGCATACAGCGGCTCGGCGCTATCGCCCGTGCGCGTGTCCAGCGTGATCAGGCTGCGGCCTAGTCGCACCGCCATGGCTTCCGTCTCGGCCAGCAAGGCGCGGGCGATGCCGCGGCGGCGGAAATCCGGATGCACCAGCAGCTTGCGCACCTCGGCGCGGTGCGGCTGATTGGGCGGCGTGTCCCAATCCAGCTGCACCGATCCCGCGATGCGCCCTTCCTGCCGCGCCACCCACAGCGCCGACTTGCCGCCGGCGATCGCCGGCACCACCTTGGCGCGCCAGAAGGCCTGCGCCTCCTCGGACGAGTACGGCAGCACGAAGCTGACGCTGGCTCCGCCCTGCACGCAGGCGCGCAGCAATTCGGCCAGTTCGGGCACGAGGGCGTCGGCGGCGTGGGCCGACAACAGGATCAATTCAGGATTCGGATGGGACATGATGGACTCAGACGATGAAGAGCAGGTAGCGGGCGCCGCAATGCGGCGGGGTTGAAAATTCGCTTGCGCCGAACAGCTGGTAGCGCAGGCAATCGCCCTGGGACAGACGATGCGCCTGCCCATCGACGGTGATCGCCAATTCGCCTTCCAGCATCAGCAGATGGTGTTCCAGCCCCGCCCTGGGCGAACGTTCATAGGCAATGCGCGCGCCAGCCTCCAGCTCGCACGCCAGCACCTCGCCCGCCAGTTGCTGCGCGGGCGGCGACACAGAGCGGCGGCGAAAGCCGGCGCTGCCGTCCACCCACACGGCCTGCGCCTGCTGCGGCACCAGCGGCACGAAGTCGTCTTCGACCATGAGCATCAGGCGCGACATGGTCAGGCCATAAGCCGAACAGAGCTTGCCCAGCGCGCTGGCGGTCGGACTGACCTCGGCGTTTTCCAGGCGGGACAAGGTGGCGCGGCTAAGACCGGCGCGGGCGGCCAGCTCATCCAGGGACCAGCCGCGCTCCTGGCGCAGCGCCTTGAGCCGGCCGGCGATGCGCCGGTCCAGATCGGCTTCGGGTGTCGTGTTATTTTCCATATTAGAGAATTTCTCTCAAATACGGAAAATCGTCAAGCCCTCCCGGGGAAAACGGCCAGACAGACAGGCCCGAACCCAGTCCGTTCCGCGATTTCGGCACAATACGGGTCATGCACTTGGCCAAACCCCTGATCATGACCGCCCTCTGCCTGAGCTTTCTGAGCGGCTGCGGCTTGCCCCCCCAGGACAACCGCAGCGTGTCCCACGCCCTGACGCCCGAGGCGTCTCTGGACACACCCCTGGGCCGCGCCATCGCACCGCTGGCCGCCGAACATCCCGGCAAATCCGGCATCCACCCCCTGCCCGACGCCTACGATGCCTTCGCCGCCCGCATGCTGCTGGCGCGCGCCGCCGAGCGCAGCCTGGATGTGCAGTACTACATCTGGCACAAGGACATGACGGGCACCATGCTGCTGGAGGCCCTGCACGTAGCGGCCGACCGCGGCGTGCGCGTGCGGCTGCTGCTGGACGACAACGGCACCTCCGGGCTGGACCAGGAACTCTCCGCGCTCGATGCGCACCCGAACATCGAGGTGCGGCTGTACAACCCCTTCGTGCTGCGCTGGCCCAAATCCCTGGGCTACGTGACGGACTTCAGCCGCCTGAACCGCCGCATGCACAACAAGTCCTTCACCGCCGACAACCAGGCCACCATCATCGGCGGCCGCAACATCGGCGACGAATACTTCGGCGCGGCCAGCGGCGTGCTCTTTACCGACCTGGACGTGCTGGCCCTCGGCGCCGCGGTCAACGACGTGTCGGCGGACTTCGACCGCTACTGGGCCAGCGACTCGGCCTACCCGGTGGACCGGTTGCTGAAGAAGACCGGCTCCGGCGAGCTGGACGAGCTGGAACAGGCCGCCGCCCAGGTCGAGCGCTCTCCCGAAGCCGCCGCCTACGCCGACGCCATGGGCAAGCTGCCTTTCATCCAGCAACTGCTGCGCGGCGAGCTGACGCTGGAATGGGCCGACACGCGCATGGTCAGCGACGATCCGCGCAAGACACTGGGCACCGCGCCGCCCGAAGCGATGCTGCCGCACCAGCTGCATGAAATCATCGGCACGCCCGCCATCGATCTGGAACTGGTGTCGCCCTATTTCGTGCCCACCGCAGTAGGAACCGAGTCCTTTGCCCAGATGGCGCGTAGCGGCGTCAAGGTCAAGGTGCTGACCAATGCGCTGGAAGCCACCGACGTCGCCGTGGTGCACTCCGGCTACGCCAAGCGCCGCAAAGACCTGCTGGCCAGCGGCGTGGAACTCTACGAAATGAAGCGCATGGGCGCCGAGATCGAGCGCAACAAAAGCATGGGCCCGTTCGGCAGCTCGGGCTCCAGCCTGCACGCCAAGACCTTTGCCGTCGACGGCAGGCGCATCTTCGTCGGCTCCTTCAACTTCGATCCGCGCTCGGCCAAGCTCAACACCGAACTGGGCTTCGTCATAGACAGCCCCACGCTGGCTCGCCATATCGCCGACGCTTTCGAGAAGGACATCCCCAAGTCCGCCTACCGTGTCTGCCTGGACGACAAGGGCCAGCTCTACTGGCTGGAACAGCGCAACGGCGACACCATCCGCCACGACACCGAACCCGGCACCACGCTGTGGCAACGCCTGTCGGTATGGTTCGTGTCGCTGTTGCCGCTGGAACCCCTGCTGTAGGCCGACATGGCTTCGAACCTGGACCTGTTCGGCAACGATGGCGCCGCGCAAGACGGACGCGTCACGCTGGGCGCGCAGGCCGTGGTGCTGCGCGGCTATGCCCTGCCGGTGATGGACGCCCTGCTCGCCGGAGTTGACACCGTGACCGCGCAAGCGCCCTTCCGGCATATGGAAACGCCAGGCGGCTACACCATGTCGGTGGCGCTGACCAATTGCGGGCAACTGGGCTGGACCAGCGACGCGCGCGGCTACCGCTACGCGCGCATCGATCCGCTCTCCGGCCAGCCCTGGCCCGACATGCCCGGGGCCTTTCTGCAGTTGGCGCAAGCCGCCGCGGCCGAAGCCGGTTTTCCCGGCTTCGAGCCGGACGCCTGCCTGGTCAACCGCTATGAACCTGGCTCACGCCTGTCGCTGCACCAGGACAAAAACGAACGCGACTACGGCGCGCCCATCGTGTCCGTGTCCCTGGGCATGCCCGCCATGTTCCTCTTCGGCGGCGAGCAGCGCGCGGACAAGGCCAGCCGCACGCCGCTGTTCCACGGCGATGTGGTCGTGTGGGGCGGCGTCGATCGGCTGCGCTACCACGGCATCATGCCCATCAAGGACCTGCCGCATCCGCGCCTGGGCAGCCTGCGCATCAACTTCACCATCCGCCGCGCCGGCTGAGCCGCCGCTGCGGCATGAGGGTTCCCCGCGTCTGGCCGGCCGCAAGCGGCGGCTCTACTATTGCGCACCCCTCATGCTCCGCCCACCGGATTCCCATGCGCACACGCACCGCCCTGGCTTTGCTCTGCACCCTCGTATCGGCGCCATCCTGGTCGGCTGAACCGCCCGCCCTGATCGAAAATTCACTCGGCATGACCTTTGTCCGCGTACCGGCCGGCACCTTCCAGATGGGCAGCGACGAAGCGCCCGAGACGTTGGCGCGCGCCTATCCGCTCTATCCGCCGGACCGCTACGCCCAGCTGTCCGACGAAGCGCCCGTGCATGCCGTGCGCATCACCCGCCCGTTCTACCTGGAGCGCACGGAAGTCACCGTGGGCCAGTTCCGCCGCTTCATCGAAGCGTCGGGCTACGTGCCGGAATCGGAGGCCGACGGCACCGGCGGCTATGGCTACAACCCGCAATACGACCCCGACAAGTCCGCGAGCGGCGACGCCTTCGAAGGCCGCGACCGCCGCTATTCCTGGCGCAACCCCGGCTTTGCGCAGGGCGACGACCACCCCGTCGTCAACATCAGCTGGAACGACGCCACGGCGCTGGCACGCTGGCTGACCCAGACAGAGGGCAAGGTCTACCGCCTGCCCACCGAAGCCGAATGGGAATACGCCTGCCGTGCCGGCACGCGCACCCGCTACCAGAATGGCGACGATCCCGCCGCCATGCCCGACATCGGCAACGGCTTCGATGCCGACGCGGCGCCGCTCTGGCCGAAATGGCAGGCGCACGCCTCCGCCCGCCCCGACGGCCACGCCTTCACTGCGCCGGTCGGCAGCTACGCGCCCAATGCCTTCGGCCTGTACGACATGCACGGCAATGCCTGGGAATGGGTCGCGGACTGGTACGGCGAGGACTACTACGCGCATTCGCCAGTGGACGATCCGCAAGGCCCCGCCAGCGGCAATGTGCGCGTGCGGCGCGGCGGCTCCTGGCATACCTGGGCGCTGTACACGCGCGCTTCCTACCGCAACTGGAACACGCAGGAAACGCGTTATCCGCTGGTGGGCTTGCGGCTGCTGCGGGAGGCGGATTGAGGCAGGGCCTCGGCAGGCCGGGACTGGGCCTAGAATAGCTGCAAGCACGATCTCCACAGGCTCCGCCATGCCGCCCGCCGCACTGAAACAGGACTGGATACTGCGCGCCGCGCCCTCGGGCCAGCTGGAGCGCATCGAGGCCTATTTCGGCGGCCACGGCTACGGCATGCACCGCCACGACACCTATGCCATCGGCCGCACGCTGTCGGGCGTGCAGAGCTTCCATTACCGCCGCGGGCTGCGGCACAGTCTGCCCGGCGGCACCATCGTGCTGCATCCCGACGAAGTCCACGACGGCCAGGCCGGCACCGAGGCCGGTTTCCACTACCGCATGATCTATGTGGAGCCTGCGCTCATCCAGCAGATCCTGGGCGGACGGCAGTTGCCGTTCATCCCGGGCGGCATCTCGGCCGATCCGCGGCTGTACGCCGCCAGCGCCAGCCTGCTGCAGGACACGCATGACCCAATCGACCCGCTGCAGGAAGACGACGCGCTGTACGAGCTGAGCCATGCCCTGTGCGCCGCGGCCGGCGGCAAGCCCGCGCGCCGCAGCGCCGACTACGCCGCCGCCGAGCGCGCGCGCCAGTACATCCACGCCTCGCTCGAACAGTCCATCACCCTGGAACAGCTGTCAGCGGCCGCGTGCACGGACCGCTGGAGCCTGTCACGCGACTTCCGCGCGCTGTTCGGCACCAGTCCCTACCGCTACGTGATGCTGCGCCGCCTCGACCAGGCGCGGCGCCTGATCGCCGCGGGCATGCCGCTGGCGCAGGCGGCGGCCGCGTCGGGCTTTACCGACCAGAGCCACCTGACGCGCCGCCACGTCCAGACCTACGGCATGGCTCCCGACCGCTGGCGCCGCATGCTGCGCCGCTGAGCCGCCGGCCCGCGCAAAGCTGCTCGATCGTACAAGACGGCGCCGGCGCCGCCTTCTATCCTGGGGCTTGCTCAACCCTGCCCGTAGGCCGTCCCATGCCCGATATCCGTCCCATCAACTTTGCCGGCAAGCTGGCGCTGTTTTCCGAACACTGGATGCCCAAGGTCGTCGCCGAAATGAACGACTACCAGTTCAAGCTGGTGAAGATCCAGGGCGAATTCGTGTGGCACAGCCACGCCGACACCGACGAAACCTTCATCGTCATCGAGGGCCGCTTGCGCATCGAACTGCGCGACGGCCACATCGACCTCGGCCCTGGCGAAATGGCCGTGGTCCCCAAGGGCGTGGAGCACAAGCCCTGTGCGCCCGAAGAAGTCAAAATGCTGCTGATCGAGCCGCGCGGCGTGCGCAACACCGGTGACCAGGGCGGCGGGCGCAGCGCCCCCAACGACGTCTGGATCTGAGCCGGCCGCCATCTGCTAAGGTGAAAGCCCATCAGGAGCAAGCCATGTCCAAAATCATGCTCGTCACCGGCGGCGGCCGCGGCATCGGCGCCGCCGTCGCCAAGCTGGCCGCCCGCCGCGGATATGCGGTAGGCGTCAACTACCATGCCAACGCCAACGCCGCCCGCGCCGTGGTCGCGGAAATCGTGCAGGGCGGCGGCCGCGCGGTCGCCCTGCAGGCCGACGTCTCGCAAGAGGACCAGGTGCAGCGCATGTACGGCGAACTGGATCAACAGCTGGGCCGCATCGACGCGCTGGTGAACAACGCCGGCATCCTGGAGCGGCAGATGCGCGTCGACCAGATGAGCGCCGACCGCCTGCTGCGCGTGCTGTCCACCAATGTGATCGGCTCCTTCCTGTGCGCCCGCGAAGCGGTGCGCCGCATGTCGACGCGCCACGGCGGCCAGGGCGGCGCCATCGTCAACGTCTCGTCCGCGGCCGCCCGCCTGGGCTCGCCCAACGAGTACGTGGACTACGCCGCCTCCAAGGGAGCCATGGATACGATGACCATAGGCCTGTCCAAGGAAGTCGCGCCGGAAGGCATCCGCGTCAACGGCGTGCGCCCCGGCACCATCTACACCGACATGCACGCCAGCGGCGGCGAACCCGGCCGCGTGGACCGCCTGAAGGGCGCGATTCCGCTGCGCCGCGGCGGCACCGTCGAAGAAGTGGCGGGCGCCGTGATGTGGCTGTTCTCGGACGAGGCCGGCTACACCAGCGGCTCCTTCATCGAGGTGTCCGGCGGCAACTGAGGCGCCTGCTGCGGACCTACTTGGCGTCGGTGGAGATGACGCCGTGTTCATGCCGGGCGGCGATGCGCGCCTCGACGCGCCGCAGCACCGCCAACACGAAGAGGGCCATCAGCGTGCTGACCACCGCGGTGGCCTCGCGCCCCATGCCCGCCGCGGCGCCTATGGCGGCCGTCATCCAGATGCCCGCCGCGGTAGTCAGTCCGCGGATCTCGCGCTCGCCGCTCAGCTTGATGATGGCGCCCGCGCCCAGGAAGCCAATGCCGGCAATCACGCCCTGCAGCACGCGGCTCAGGTCGCCGACTTCCATGCCGCCTTGCAGCGGCACCAGCACGAAGATCGCCGCCCCCAGCGCCACCAGCATGTGGGTGCGCAGGCCCGCATCCTTGCCGCTGCGCTCGCGCTCGTAGCCCAGCAAGCCACCCAGCAGCATCGCCACGCTCAGGCGCAGCACGATGCGGGTCGCCTCGCCCACATCGGGGATGTCGGCAAACTCGCTGCGCACGGTGGACCAGACTTCCAGCCAGATTTCCGTCATCGCCGCCCCCTCGTGGGAAATGGTCAGGCCAGCATAGCAGGCGCTGCGCGGCCGCCGCCATGCCGCGCACGCACTGGCACATGTGGGCACAACTGGTTTACAACCGAGCTGGCGTCGCGCGCAATCGCGGACGGAATCAACCGGAGGGTTACATGGATTTGCAGCTAGACGGTAAACGCGTGCTCATCACGGGCGCATCCAAGGGCATAGGCCTGGCCTGCGCGCTGGCCTTCGCCCGCGAAGGCGCCGAACCGATCCTGGTGGCGCGCGATGACGCGGCGCTGCGCGCGGCGGCCGAGACCATACGCGATGCGACCGGCAAGCAGGCGCCGGCCGTCACGCTGGACCTGGCTCAACCCGGCGCGGCGCAACGCCTGAGCCAGGAAGCGGGCGATATCGACATTCTGGTGAACAATGCCGGCGCGGTGCCGGGCGGCGCCATCGATCAGGTGCAGGACGAACGCTGGCGCGCCGGCTGGGAACTGAAGGTCCACGGCTACATCGATCTGGCCCGCCACTACTACCCACGCATGCGTGACGCCGGCGCGGGCGTCATCGCCAACATCATCGGCATGGCGGGCTCCGCGCCGCGC
>Ga0209699_100308_pt1 | contig 35275 bp, 49 predicted proteins | sample SynthPrep_1_END__FD_187204 | JGI IMG/M metagenome (GOLD analysis project Ga0209699, IMG submission 187204) | Synthetic microbial communities from Ohio, USA - SynthPrep_1_END_DS7_MetaG (SPAdes) (version 2) | ecosystem: Engineered > Bioreactor > Aerobic > Activated sludge | place: USA: Ohio...
GCAGTTTGTCGTCAGCATAGGGATCAGGGTGATGCATGCCCGGCTGGTAATTGGCCGGCGGCGTGGCCAGGCCGCCCGTCCAGGCAGGGATGGTGCCACTGGCATTACCGGCACGCTCGCCGCCAAGCGGCGTCAGTTCCTGACCCAGGCGCGCAGCCTGGCTGGCATCGACCTTGGCCTGGGCCTGAAACGCCAGGGCAGTCAGCAGAAGAAGGGAAACCGATCTCAACACAATGCTCTCCTCGCGGCGCCTGCTAGCGGGGCCGCTATCGTCCGCGCCCCTTGTAGGTGCGCTTGTCTTTGTTGTGTTCTGAGAGCCTGTGAGCTAGTGGGAGTATTGGCACAGCCCGGAGAGTCGGCCGGAAGATGGCGGATAAGGCCGGGCAATGCCGTCGGGCCAGGCGTGGTGCGGGGTTGCGGGTCGGGCGTGGCTGGCGCTGGGCTGGAGTAGTGCCAAAACTGGCAGCCGGCGGTTTGGGCTGATTTCGCGGCGGGTTTGGCATCTGCGTATAACGACTGGTTAAGGGGCGAATGGCTAAATCAGCCAGCCGCCTGCCCATACCGCGCGGCCGACGATATGCAGCTCGGCCAGGCGATCCCTAGGGACGATCACCGGCTGGTACTCCTTGTTGTGGCTGATGATGCGAACCGAGCCATCGAAGTCGCGCTGCAGGCGCTTGGCGTATAGGTGGTCATCGAGCAGCACCACATAAACACCCTCACCCTCAAGTGCGTTGCGGCTTTGGTCGATCATGACCGTATCGCCGTCTTCCAGCAGACCTGTCATCGAGTCGCCATCTACGCGCAAGCACGCCAAATCTGTGGGCGTCAGACCCTTCTTGCGCAGGCTGTAGCGCGTGAATGACAGCTGCACCAGGACGCGGGAGCGCTCGTTCCATGCGCCGTTGCCTGCACTGCAGCGGGCATCGTAGAGAGGCACATAGGCATAGGCCTCATCCTTATCTTTTGGTGCTTCAGCCTCCTGAGGCTTCAAAAACATTTGCCCTTGCCCTGTCGCAATCCAGTCAAGAGATATGCCTTTGCCCGAAGCCAGCAGTGCAACCGAGCCGAAGGCCGGCATCCCGTCGCCAGATATCCAGCGTTGCAAGGACGAGAGTGCGACCTGCGCCGTAGAGGCAGCCTGTTTTCGAGACTCATAGAGGTCTGCTACTGCCGCTATACGAGTTTCAATTCCCGTATTCGGAAAAGAAACTTCCTCGCCGACTGCTTTCTTTTGTTTCTTTTCTTCGTAACCCATTGATTTTAAAGACTCAAATACCGTATCCGGGTTTATCAATCCGTTTTTGGGAATAGAAACTCTCAAAAACGGTTTGCATGATCTCGTTTTCGGGTTATGTTTATGCCGTAGGTAACGTTAAACACCCCAAAAAACCACCCTGCCAGGTGGTTGAAATGGACGCCAAGCATGAACACAGCCGATATCCCACTTGATCCAAGCCTTCGCTGGGAATGGATCAAGTACCAGCTCCGCACCAACGGTACGTCGCTGGCCAAGCTTGCCCGAAAACTGCGCGTTTCAGGCCCCGCCTTGAAGAACGTGAAACGTACCGCCTATCCGCGCATGGAGCGGGCTATTGCCGATGCTCTTGACCTTGAGGTCGAGAAGCTTTGGCCGGAGCGTTGGAATGCCGATGGCACCCCAAACCGTATCCGCCCCAAACGCCCAGAAGCTATGCCAGCTCGTACGCAAAAGCATAACCCAGCTTGTGTCCTTGGGCACCGTAAAACCGGCACGGAGGCCTAGACATGCGTCACGGAAAAGACGACCGCACGTTAGACATCTTTGAAGTACCCCGCGCGGTGTTAACCGTGCCGGGCTGCGGCAACTATGCCGCCCAGGTGAGCGAGCTGGTCAGCGAGATGCTGAAAGGCTCCGAGCTGGATCGCTATGAGATTGCTGCGCGCATGTCGCGCCTGAGCGGCGATGACGTGAGCAAGAACATGCTCGACGCCTGGGCCAGCCCGGCCCGCACTGACCACAACCTGCCTTTCTATAGAGCGACGCTGCTTGAAGAAGTATGCGCCAGCCATCTGCTGACTGATTGGCAGGTGGCGCTGCGCGGCGGGCGGGTTGCCTATGGGCGTGACGCCCTGCTAGCCGAACTGGGCCGGCTGGAGCGTACCCGTGATGAGTCGGCGCGCCAGGCGCGTGAACTCAAGCGACTGATGGGAGAAAAGGCATGAAACCCTTAATCGGTCAGCGCGCCCGCCAGTTTGTGGGCCTCGGACTTCAACTCGTGCAGAAAGTATCTGCTGTTCTTCGTGAACCCACAGTCACAGAGCAGCGTGATCCGCATGCGACCTGGAAAGCCCACTTTGAACCGTTCTGCCAGGTGACTACCGCAAGTGGGGCACAGTGGGCCTGTAACGGCCACGGGAGCTGGTATCTGCTCGAAGCCAACAGCGTTCCACTTGAGACCGCCGTGGTTGAGTTGCTTGAACAATTTGGCCTGCCACTCGGGGCGAGCCACAACGATATCGAGAAGCAGGCGCTCATTGCTCGCCGGGCGCATAGCCTGGCTACGTTCTATCGCCTCGGCCTTCCGCTGCCGGTGGAATACCTCCATCGCACCTACTGTTCCAAAGACACCAACAGCAAGCGCGGCAGCTTCTGCCGGGGCAAGTGTCAGGGTGCTAAAGCCAAGCGCGCTGATAGTGATGAGGCCTGTCAAGACGCCCGTGGCCTGTGCTGCTTTTTCCAGTGTTCGGCTGATGACGTTGCCGATTCCGTTGTCATCCATGGAGGTTCCTCGGTTGGTGTTGATTTGGTTGGTACCTGCCAACCTAACCGAGAACTGGGCCGCCTATATAGAGGTGGTGACCATGCATAAGTGGTTCACCGCCCAGGAACTTGTCGGCTTACCGGGCATGCCGGGCACTGTTCAAGGCCTACGCTTAGCAGCTGCGCGCGAGGGTTGGGAAGGCCAGCGCCGCCTTGGTTCCAAGGCCGTCGAGTACTCCTTCGCCGTGCTGCCCGCCGAAACTCAGGCGGGCCTACTGGCGCGCCTGGTGCAGCAGGAACAACCGCAGGCCGACGCCGTTCCGAGCGTAGCGCATACGCTCAATGTGCCTAAGCGTGATGCCGTTTCAGCATCACGCTTGAATGATGATCAACGCTCGGTGATGACCGCTCGGCTATTACTCGTGCGTGAAATCGAGCGCATGAGCCAGATGGTCAGCCAGCAGCGAGCGATCATGACGCTGATTGGCCTGGCCCGCGATGGGAACCTGAGCCCGCACCTGGCCGAGCGCGTCGAGCGTGCCAACGACCGCAAGAACCCTGACCGCAGCCTCAGTGAGCGCACCCTCAAGCGCTGGCTGGCGGACTTTCGCAAGCATGGCGAGATTGCCTTGGCACCGGCACGGCGCAAGCCGGATATGAGCATGCCGGTCTGGGCCCCGGTATTTCTCAAACACTACCAGCGTCCGCAAAAACCGAGCGCTGAGGCGGCCTATGCGGCGTTTAGCGCTGAGTATCCGGGTTGCCCGAGCATCCACGTGGTTCGTCGTTACCTGGCCAAACTAAGCCCCGAGGCCCGTGAGGCCGGGCGTATGAGCCCGCAGGAATTGAAGTCGCTGAAAGCATTCCACCGCCTGGGCAGCGATCACCTGTGGCCGAACGATGTGTGGGTGGCTGACGGTCACGCCTTTGATGCGGAAGTGATCGACCCTCGGACGGGCAAGCCCTTCCGGCCTGAGATCACCACCTGCCTGGACTGGCGTACCCGCCGCGTTGTTGGCTACGCGATCAACCTGGCCGAGTCGGCCCTGGCCACGCTGGACATGTTGTGTAGTGGCATCGCCCGCTGCGGGATGTTCCGCGAGTTCTACGTGGACAACGGGTCGGGCTTCGACAACGCCCAAGTGCGGGAGGTTATCGAACGCCTGGGTGGCGGGATGACCAACGCGCTTCCCTACAACAGCCAGGCCCGTGGTGTTATCGAACGCTCGCACAAATCCATTCTGGTACGCCTGGCGAAAGAGTTCGACAGCTATATCGGTGCCGATATGGACAAGCACTCGGGAACTCGCGTGCACCGCATCACACGCAAGGCCCTCAAGCTGGGTGAGCAGCCGAAGGAAATACCCACGCTGTTCGAGTTCTGGCCGCGCCTTGCTGCTGCATTGGATGCCTACAACGACCGGCCACACCGTGGCCTGCCGAAGATGCGTGATCCGCAGACAGGCCGGGTGCGCCACCAAACGCCGAACGAAGCGTGGGCCGCAGCGGTGGTGGAAGGCTTCGAGCCGCTGACGGCATCGCTTGATCTGGTGACCTCGCTGACACGACCGCAAGAAGTGCGGCACACCCATCGGGGCCAGGTGCGCATCAACGGCGGCACTTACTTCCTGCCCGAGTTGGAAGCGATGCACGGCGAACAGGTGAGGGTTGCCTGGGATTACCGAGACGCCAAGCAAGTGGGCATTTTCAGCCTGGACGGCGAGCACATTGGTGAGGCCGTGCTCAACGGCAACGTGCGGCCGGTGTTCACGAAGCTTGAGCGTAAACAGGACACCCGGATCAAGGGCCAGCTGGCACGACTGGGCACCAAGGGCGAAACGCTCACCGGCAAAGAGGTTGAGGTGCGCGTGATTGAGCGGCCCACCTCCGATGACGGGGTTTACCAGCAGCGCTTAGTCGAGGCGGGCCAGTACCTGGCCAAGCTGGAACAGAGCGCCCCGGTATTCGAGGTGCCAGGCGATGACATGGCTCGGTACCGCCTCTGGAAGCAACTGGAAGCCCGCCAGCAGAGCGGCGAATCACTCACCGAAGACGAAGCCCGCTGGTATGGCCGCTACCCGGCACTCCCGGCCTTTGCCTCCATTCAACGTATGTATGACCAATTCGCGGAAGCCGAACAGGCCCGCGCTTGACCTGGGGAGTAACACCAATGAGCGTTTCCAAGATCGTACCCTTGACCAACGTCGGCCTGCTGGCCAGCGCCATCGAGCGCGCCATGCTGCGCCCCCAGGGCCTGCCAGGCCTGGTGGTGAAGTACGGCCCCAGCGGCCTGGGCAAAAGCGTGGCCGCCGCCTGGGCCGCCAATCAACACCGCGCCTATTACGTCGAGTGCCGCGATACCTGGACAAAAATGGCCTTCCTCAAGGCGGTGCTGCGCGAGATGGCCATCACCCCGGCCCGCACCCTGAGCGAGATGGTTGACCAGGTGGCCGAGCAGCTCGGCCGCAGCGGCCGCCCGCTGATCGTTGATGACGTGCAGTACCTGCTGGATAAGTCCGCCGCGAACATCCTCACCGACCTCTACAACGCCAGCCAGGGCACCATCGTGCTGATCGGCGAAGAGCGTGTGCCCAGCAGCCTGGCCAAGCTGGAGCGCCTGCATAACCGCGTGCTGGAGTGGGTGCCGGCGCAGCCCGCCACGCTGGATGACATGCAGCAGCTGGCGCGCAGCGCCTACCCAAACCACCAAATGGCCGACGACCTGCTGGAGGATCTGCGCAAGGCCACTCGCGGTTGCCTACGCCGCATCGCCGTCAACCTGTACCGCGTGCACAGCGAAGCCCAGGCCCTGTGCCTGGACGCCATCGACATGGCCACCTGGGGTAAGCGCGGCTGGTTTACCGGCGAGGCCCCAGCACGGAGGGGCCTGTAATGGGTGTAGGTCGCAAACCCGCCAACCTGGAAATGCAGGGCGGCAAGGGCAACCGCCAGCGCATCTGGGAAGCACTGCGCAAGAACCGGGAAGGCATCAGCCTGTACAGCCTGGCCCGCGCCTCGGGCGTGGAAGATGACACCGTGCTCAGCTACCTGCGCTGCCTGATTGCCGGCGGCTACGTGGCCCGCAACGGCCGTACCTACGCCGCCGCCAACTACAGCCTGCTGCGTGATATCGGAGCCGAGGCCCCCAAGCTCAACCGTGACGGCACGCTCAACACCCAAGGGCGTGGGGTCGAGGCCATGTGGCGCAGCCTGCGCATCCTGCGCGAAGTGGATGCCCGCGACCTGGTGCAGAGCACGCTTGCCTGTGGCGAGGCCGTCAGCCTGAACACGGCCAGGTCTTACCTGCAGTGGCTACACAAAGCCGAGTACCTAGTGCTGGTTGTGGTCGGCAAGCCCGGCACTCCCGCGACCATGGCGCGCTATCGCCTGGCCCGTGGTGCCGACACCGGGCCGCGTCCGCCGATGATCCAGCGCATTGGCCAGGTGTTCGATCCCAACCTGGGCGAAGTCGTGTACCGCCAGCAACTGGAGGCCGACCAATGAACAAGGCCAGCCGCGTAGACCTGACCGCCTGGGGCGAACAACCGCCGCTGTTCGTGACCCTGCTGGCCCGTGAAGTTGAACAGAGCAATCGTGCCCGTGCCGCAGAGCGTGTGGGCGTCAGCCGCACCGCCGTGTCACTCGTCCTGGTCAACCGCTACCCGTGCTCCACCGACGGAGTCGAGCGCCAGGTAATGGAGGTGCTGGGTCGTATCGACTGCGTAGCCCTGTGCGAGGTGATCACCGCCGAACAGTGCCAAACATACCGCGAACGCAAGGCGCCCACGCACAACCCGATGGCCATGCAGCACTGGCGCGCCTGCCAGAACTGCCCCAGCAACCCCAACTGCAACGCCCAGGAGAACGCCCATGCACGCATCCACTGAACGGCCGTTGAAAGTACTGACCCCGCAAGCAGCAGACCGTCTGCGTGTGTTCAACAGCGCCAGCCGCACCTTGCAGGCCATGGGTATTCGCCTGCACCGCATTGACCCGGTTGCCAACCTTCTGGTGGTCAGCCCAGAAGACGGCCAGCGCCTGCAGCGCGAGCGCCTGACCGAGGGCTACCAGCGCCACCCGTCTGCAGGCAGCACCCGTTACACCGTGATGTTCCAGGGCGTGTCCTTGGAATGGCGCGAACCCATCAGCTACCGCGACCTGGACTGCCAGGCACCGGCCAGCGTCGACCTGACTTTTCACTGAGGACAACTACATGAACGCACAACAGACCATCCCAGACGGCTACCGAGAAGACGCACAGGGCCGCCTGATCCCTGAAAGCCTGATCAAGCCTATCGACATCGAGCGCGACCGCCTGGTGCAGCACCTGGTGGATCGTGCCAGCGAGCTGAGCGGCGAACTGGCCGACTACAAGGCCGTGGCCTTTGGCGATATTGAGGCCTTTGTCGAAATGAGCGCCGAGCAATACGGTGCGAAGGTCGGCGGCAAGAAGGGCAACGTCACCCTGTTTAGCTTTGATGGCCGCTACAAAATCCAGCGCGCCGTCCAAGAGCGCATCGCCTTTGATGAGCGCCTGCAGGCCGCCCGCGCGCTGATCGACGAATGCTTCCAGGAATGGACGCAGGACGCACGACCCGAAGTAATCGCCCTGGTCAACGATGCCTTCCGCGCTGACACCAACGGCGAAATCCGCACCGCCCGTGTGCTTGCCTTGCGCCGCTTTGCCATCAGCGACGAACGCTGGCAGCGCGCCATGACTGCCATTGGCGAAGCCTGCCAGGTGATCGGCTCCAAGTCCTATATCCGCATCTATGAGCGGGAGGGAGACACCGACCAGTACCGCCCAATCAGCCTTGATATTGCAGGGGTGTGAGATGCAGCGCTATCACGACCCGCGCATAGACCTGCTGCCAAGCCGCTCGGCGCAGCTGGAGGCCGAAGCCCTGCGCATCGAACAGGCGACCCAGGAGTTTCTGGCCAAGGGCGGAAAGATTGAGCGGGTCGGCTACCAGATGAGCGATGCGCCAACGGTCTTTGTCATCAACGCTGAGCGGACGCCTGTCTACGCCCACCTGTTCCAAGCGCCGGCACCGGCACCGGCACCGGCACCAGCGGCAGTGGCAGTGGCAGCGGTTGAGCCTGCCGAGCCGCAGGCCGAGCCAGCGCCAGAGCCGAACAGCGACCTAGAAATCAAGCAGGCCGCGCAGATCATGGCGCGCGCCGCCCTGGGCGAGCCGCCGAAGTGGATCGCCAAGCAGCTGCACATGACAGAAAAGACCGTGCGCCAACGGGCTCGCGATTACCACATCTGCTTCAAACACCAACGCTAGGAGGCCGACGCCATGGCTCAACACACCATCACCATCATCGACGAAGAAGGCGGCGTGTCTGTCCGCATGGAAGGCAACGGCCCTCACAACACCACGGCCGGGATCGTGGCTAAAACCTTGAGCCACCTGATACCCAAGCTGATGGTCGATGCGGCCAAAAAAGCCGCCGAGCTGGGCAACTGCCCGTGCCAGGCGTGCGCCGACAAGCACAATGCTACTGCTCAAACCGAATCAAGCGACTCCAAACCCACCCTGCACTAAGCGAGGAAAAACCATGCAACTGACGCAAAAAGAACTGATCGACACCATCACCCAGGAACTGGGAGCCGGTGGCACGCCAATCAGCAAGACGCAAGTCGATGCCGTACTGAGCCGCCTGGCCATTGTCGCCACCCGCACCCTGAAAGCTGGTGGCGACGTGCCGCTGCCTGGTCTCGGCAAGCTCAAGGCCAGCCAGCGTGCCGCCCGCACTGGTCGCAACCCGGCAACCGGGGCGGCCATCGAGATCCCGGCAAAAGCCACGGTCAAGTTGGCCACCGGCAAGACCCTGGACGAAGCGCTGAACAGCTAAGCGAAACCACCCCGGCCTGGCCGGTGGTGGTCTGCCCAGCGTGGTTGCTGGGCACTGATGAGCAGCCGAGGACGATATGCAGCAAGAAGATTGGGGCGAGCTTAAAGAGCAGATGGCCAGCCCTTACGGAACCATGCGGTTGAAGTGCGACCAGTTTGAGGTGGCCTTGCAGCAGGCGGTCAATTCAAAGAGCAGGAAGTGGGTAACGGCCGTCTATGTGGACGGGTTTTTTAAGGGCACCTGGACACGGGCGACTCCAGATGGAGAGCCAGAGCACGAAGAGGCTCGCCGTTTCATGCGCAAAGTCAGCAAGGCGGTGTTCCGGGCCAAAGAAATTGAGGAGTACCGAAAGGCTTTTGGCAAACGTAAAGCCGCCGAAATCGCCGCGAAACGACACGTCTACTTCCTGCCCGACTGGAGCAGCTTTAACAGCCTGAAAAAGCATCTGCTGGCTAACAACACCAGCATCGAACGCATCCACTAGCGAAACCTCGCCCACCAGGGCGACGGTCTGCCGGGTGTGGTTGCCCGGTACTGATGAGCAGCCAAGATGAGTAAGACAAAACGGACAGAGCGCATCCGCAAGCAGGATGCCGACCGCCAGCAGGCAAAGCGCGACCGCGACGCAGAGCATCGTGAGCGTGTGGGTGCGCAGGTAATGAAGTTGACCACCTACCGTGGCACCCGCGCTGATTGGGCGCTGATGCAGCAGGTTGGTGAGTTTGAGGAAGTCGAGGAAGTGATCACGCTGATGACCCGCTATATGGCGGGCATGGCCAGGCGCGACCCGCAGGCATTCCGCAATGCCATGAACCCGAGGAACCCGGTATGAGCCTGGCCAAGATCCATATCGCCAAGGCCCAGCTGGGCCTGGATGACGAGACCTACCGGAGCCTGCTGGCCAGAGTTGCCGGTGTTCGCTCGTCCAAAGAGTTGAACCCGCGCCAGATCGGCCGGGTTTTGGCTGAGTTCGAGCGCCTGGGCTGGAAGCCCAAGCCATCGAGCAAGGCCAAAAGTCGCGCAAAACCGAAGCCGGCCGACGCGGGCAAGGCGCTGATCAACAAGATCGAGGCGCAGCTCGCCGACGCAGGGCGGCCCTGGGCCTATGCGGACGCAATGGCGCTGCGCATGTTCAAGGTCGAGCGCGTCGAGTGGTGCGATGCCGACCAGTTGCGCCGCCTGGTGGCCGCGCTGGCCTATGACGCCAAACGGCGTGAGGCCAAGTGATGGTGCCGGCACCAGAGGTTGTGCTGCCAGCCCTGCAGTGGCTGGCGTTTACGGGGCTGCTGAGTGCTGTCGTGCTGGGCGTTATGGATGGAATTAGGGAGGGGCTAAAGTGAGCAATCAAGACCTGTTCGGCGACGACGTTCCGGCCGATGCCCTGGAGCACATGCAGTCACCGGAGATCCGTGCCAAGTGGCCGAAGGCCCTGGCCGACCTGGTGAGCGTGATTGAGGCCGCCCATCTGCGAGCCGGTGACGCCCCGGAAGTCGCACAGCGTCGTGCGTTCGTTACCGTGCGGGCGCTGTCTAACTATGCCGGCGGCCGCCAGCTCTACATGCCCAAGGGCGAGATCCTGGAGCGTGCATTGCGCGACCGCGAGATCTGGAGCCGCTACAACGGCCGCAACATCGACGACCTGGTCGCAGAGTTCGACCTGGGGTTTGTTCAGGTCTACTCCATCATTGCCGAGCAGCGTGCCTTGCACCGTCAACGCATCCAGCCGTCGTTGTTCTAGAGCAAAAGGCTTTACAACACTGCCTTAACCCACGTTGAATGTTGCGCCTCAACATCCCCAAAGCCCGCCGCCCTGGCGGGCTTTTCATTACAACGCTGTAATCCGGGGGTGGGATTACAGCTCTTTACTCTTAATGCTCCTTTTATTGGAGCTAGAGCCGTGTCCATCAGCCGCCCAGTAGCCCCCCGCGACTACGCTGCTGCGATCCTCGCCGAACCGTCACTCGACCGCCGCCAGCAGCTGATGGAGCGCTGCCCGGCTGAGTGGCGCGCCCAGGTCGAGGAGCACGTCAGAAGCGCTTTCACCAAGATCACCGCATACCGCCAGCACCGCGCAGGCCGGGCCGAACAGGCGCGCGAGAAGCCGCAGGCCGCACCGCGCCGTGAGGCAAGAAACAGCGTCATCCACCACACCTGCTCGGCACCCGAGGTCGGCAATGCCGCCATTGCAAGGCTGCGTGCTGTTATCGGTAAGGGTGCCGCATGAGCCTGAAAACCCGCATTGCCGCCGCCATCCTGGCCGCCACGCCTGTTGTCGCCTACTTCGAGGGGCGCAACCTGTTGGCGTACCTAGACCCTGTTGGCATCCCGACCATTTGCGAGGGTTGGACGTATGGCGTGCGCCTTGGTGACGTTGCGACGGATGCCGAGTGCGACCAGAAAACCCGGCTGGCGCTCCAGGAAGCGGCGGACATTTTCCAGCGCTGGGTGCCGGCCAAGGTCATTGCCCGCATGGACACCAAAAGCATCGCGGCATTTTTGTCCTTGATCTACAACACAGGCCCCGGCAAGCCAGGCGTGAAAGACGGCTTTGTCTGGCTCAAGAATGGCCGTCATTCGACCATGCTGCTGCACCTGCAGGCCGGCCGCATTCAGCCAGCCTGCGCGCAGCTGAGCTATTGGGTGAGCGCGGGCGGACGCAAGCTGCGTGGGCTTGAGCGCCGCCGCGCAGCAGAGCGTGAGCTGTGCGAGGCAAGCCTGTGACTGCCTGGTTACGCATTCTTGCCCCTCTGCTGGTCTACCTGGCCTGCACCCTGTCGGCTGCTTTTCTTGGCTACCGCTACGCCGAACGGGGCGGGGAACTCGCCCTGGAGCAATTGCGCAGCGATCACCAGGCCCTTGAACTGAAACGCGCCCAAGCCGCTGCCGCTGATGCCAAAGCCGCCGCGAAACGCCTGCAGGACGAACAGGCCCGCAATGACCAACTGGCGGCCGACCTGGCCGAGCAGCAACGCCAATACCGCCAAACCACTGACCGACTCACCGGGGAGATTGCCCGTGTCAACGACCTCTATCGCGACGCACTCGATGCGCCGCCTAAGCCTCTGCCTGCTTGTGTGTTCACTGCTGGCTGGGTGCGCATTTACGACGAAGCCACCGGAGCAGCAGTGCCCGCCGCCGCAGATCCCGGCCGAACTGCTGCGCAAGTCGCCGAAGGCCACGCCGCTGAGCAGCTCGACTCAGGCATCAGCCAGCGTGCTGTCCTATCCCACCACGTCCGCTATGCCGAGCAGTGCAAGAACACAGCCGCACAGCTGGACGCTCTGATCGACGCCGTACAGGGGACGCACTGATGCCGTTGGAATTTGCCGAGCTGATTGGCTGGGCCATCTCGCTGTTGTCGATCTTCACCACGGTGGTGTTCGGCCTGGTGAAACTGCTGCTCAACAGCTTCGAGAAACGCCTGGCCGAGCGCTTCGCCGCCCAGGACGAGGCCCGTAAAGCTGCGACCCGGCACTGGGAAGACAGCTTCGCCAAGGTGCTGGAGCGCCAGGACAAGGATGCCGAAGCCCTGGCACAGCTGGATCGGGCATTCCTGCGCTTCCAGGCCGAGCTGCCCGTGGCGTATGTGCGCCGCGAGGACTGGGCGCGCGGCCAGTCAGTGATCGAAGCCAAGCTTGATGGCCTGGCACTGAGATACGAAAACATCCTGCTCACCTCTGCTCAAAGGAGCACCTCGCCATGATTGATCTCGCCAAGGCCCGCCGCGAATCGCTGCGCTGGTACATCCTGCTGATCCTCAACACCTCCCGCCCAATCGATCCGCATGAAGCTGTGGTGCTGTCCACCATCCAAGCCATGTACCCGGACGCCACCCTGCTGGAGTTGCGGCGCGAACTGGACTACCTGGAGCACCGCAGCTTGGTCACGCTGAACAAGCAACCAAGTGGCCAGTGGATCTGTGGCCTTACTCACTATGGCGTCGATATCGCCGAGTACACCGTGGACTGCCGCCCCGGCATCGCCCGCCCGGAAAAGTACTGGAGCGCCTGACATGCCGCCGCGCAGCAAGGTAGTGCAACTACCGCCCAAGGTTAAAGAGTGGCTTGACCAGGCATTAGTCGAGAGCAATTTCTCCGGCTACGAGCTGCTCTCGGCTGAGTTGGCCGAACGCGGCTACAGCATTGGCAAATCGGCCCTGCACAGTTATGGCCAAGGCTTCGAGGAGCGCCTTTCGGCCTTGAGGATGGCCAGCGAGCAGGCTAAAGCTATTGTGACTGCCGCCCCGGATGACGAAGGATCGGTCAACGAAGCATTGATGCGCCTGGTGCAGGAGCATCTGTTCAAACTGCTGATGAGTGACGACGGCAAGATGGATCTGGCCAAGGTGGCCAAGGCAGTGGCCGAGATCGGGCGCGCCAGCGTGGTACAGAAAAAGTTCGCCGCCGAGGTTGAGGTGCGCCGAGCCGCCCTGCAGGAAGCGGCTGCCGTGGCAGAAGGCGCGATGGCCAGCCAAGGTATGAGCAAGGAAGCCATTGATACGATCAAACGCGACATTCTGGGGATCAGCTAGATGGGTACGCCCCTGCCAAAGTCCGTGCTGTTGCCCTATCAACAGGCATGGATTGAGGATCAGTCCGAACTCAAGATCGCTGAAAAGAGCCGCCGTACAGGTATCACCTGGGCAGAAGCGGCAGACGCCGTGCTGTCGGCCAGCGCCGCCAAGGTTGCTGGCGGTACCAACCACTTCTATGTCGGCTCCAACAAGGAAATGGCCATCGAGTTTATCGACGCCTGTGCCATGTGGGCCAAGGCGTTCGACCGCGTTGCCGGTGCCATCCAGGAGGAAGTGCTGGCTGACGAGGATAAGGACATCCTCACCTTCAACATCCACTTCGCCAGCGGCTTTAAGATCCAGGCGCTCAGCTCCAGGCCGTCCAACCTGCGTGGCCGGCAGGGCAATGTGACCATCGACGAAGCGGCCTTTCACGAGCAGCTCGCCGAAGTGCTAAAGGCCGCACTGGCACTCACCATGTGGGGCTCCAGGGTGCGCCTGATCTCAACCCACAATGGTGCCGAGAACCTCTTCAATGAGCTGATTCAGGACAGCCGGGCCGGCAAGAAGCGTTACAGCGTGCACCGCATCACCCTTGATGATGCCTGCGAGCAAGGCCTGTATCAGCGCATCTGCCAGGTGCGTGGTAAGCCCTGGAGCCAGGAACTGGAAGAAAAGTGGAAGGCCAACCTGCTGGCCGACACCGCGACCAGAGAGGACGCCCTGGAGGAATACTACTGCGTGCCCAAGTCAGGCGGCGGTGCGTACCTTTCTCGCGCTCTGATCGAGGCGCGCATGGTCGAGGCTCCGGTGCTGCGTTTCGAGGGTTCGGCCGAGTTCAACGCCATGCCCGAGCATCTGCGTGCTGCCGAGATACGCGACTGGTGCGAACTCAAATTGAAACCGCTCCTGGAGCGGCTCAACCCCAATAATCAGCACTGCTTTGGCGAAGACTTTGGCCGCTCAGGCGACTTGACCGTCATCGCGCCAATGATCATCACCCAGCTGCTGCAGCGCCAGGTGCCGTTCCTGGTCGAGTTGCGCAATGTTCCGTTCAAGCAGCAGGAACAGGTGCTGTTCTACCTGGTAGACCGCTTGCCCCGCCTGCAGGGCGGCGCGCTGGACTCCCGCGGCAACGGCCAGTACCTGGGAGAGCAGGCAGTAGAGCGCTACGGCGCGGGCCTGATCGAGGCGGTAATGATCAGCCAGGCCTGGTATCTGGACGCTATGCCCAAGTTCAAGGCGGCGCTTGAGGATGACGTGCTGACGATTCCGCGAGACCGCGAGGTGGGCGATGACCTGCGCTCCATCGAGGTTATCAAGGGCATTCCGCGCGTGCCCGACGGCAAGACAGGCAGCAACAAGAACCGACACGGTGACGCCGCCATTGCACTGGTGATGGCCTATTACGCCTCGATGCTGGAGACGACCGTGATTGAGTTCATGGCCGCTCCGAAGTCGGGGCAAAGCGCCGATGACGACGATATTAGCGATGGTTTTGGAGAGGGCGCATGGTAGCTATTCCCGGCTTTATCAAACGGCTTTGGGGTGGTGATACGGCCGCCCTGGAAGAGCAGCAGACCGACGACTCGGCCCGCGTGGGCCAGCTCAAGCGCGAGTTTGCCGAGCATCCGAGCAAGGGCCTGACCCCGGCGCGGCTGTACCAGATCCTGGAAGGTGCCGAGCAAGGCGACCTGCTGGCACAGTCGGATCTGTTCGAGGACATGGAAGAGAAAGACCCGCAGATTGGCGCGGACATGCTCAAGCGCCGCCAGCTCGCCGCCGAGCTGGAGTGGCAGATCGTGCCCCCAGAGAACGCCAGCAAGCAGGAAAAACGCGCCGTCGACCACGCCAATGAGGTGTTCGCGGCCATGGAAGTGGAAGACCTGGTGCTCGATCTCGGCTCCGGCCTGGGCCATGGCTGGGCCAACCTGGAGATGTCCTGGCAGCGCGACGGTGCCATGCGCTACATCGAGCAGCCCACCCTGCGCCCGCACCGCTGGTTCCGCCTGCACCCGGATGACCAGAACGTCATCACCCTGCGCGACAGCAGCGCCAACGGTGCCGAGCTGTGGCCGCTGGGCTGGGTGCAGCACCGCCACCGGGCCAAGCCCGGCTATGTGGCCCGTTCGGGCCTCCACCGCATGCTGGCCTGGCCGTACCTGTTCCAGAACTACGCCCTGGGCGACCTGGCACAGCTGCTGGAGATCTACGGCATGCCCGCGCGCCTCGGGAAGTACCCGAAGAACGCCACCAACAAGGAAAAGGCCACCCTGCTGCGTGCCGTTGTGGCCATGGGCAAAGACGCGGCAGGCATCATCCCGGAGGGGATGGCCATCGAGTTCCTGGAGGCGGCGCAGGGGCGCAGTGACGTATACCTGGCCATGATGAACTGGTGCGAGCGCAGCAAGTCCCGCGTCATCCTGGGCGGTACCCTGACCAGTGGCACGGGCGAAGGCACCAATACCAACGCCCTGGGCAACGTCCACGAACGTGGTCAGTCCAGTCTGATCCGCTCGGACGTGCGCCAGTACCGCAGCACCGTGCGCAAGTCGATCCTGTGGCCGATGGCGGCGCTCAATTTCGGGATCACCGATGCCAACCGGGCACCGCAGTTCCGCCTGGATATGGGCGAAACCGAGGACTACCAGGTGCTGGCCACCACCTTGCCGACGTTCGTCGACATGGGGGCGCGGATTCCGCTGTGGTGGCTGCATGAGAAGAGCGGCATTCCCCAGGCCAGTGAACAGGACGAGGTGTTGCAGCCCAGCCCGCAACAGCCGATGACCGCCATGCTGCGCCAGAAGCCTGCCACCCAGTTGGCCGCGTTGCGCCAGGGGCAGCGCCCGGTGACGCCTGCCGACGCCATTGCCGCGCGCCTGGCCCGTGAGGGCGACCCGAAGGTGGCGGCCTGGCTGGAGCGTGTCGAGGCGATGCTGGCCGCCGCCAAGAGCCTGGAAGAGTTCCGCGAGATGCTGCTGGCCGCGCAGGCCGAGCTGGACGATGGCGAGCTGGCCGAGTTGATCGGCAACGGCCTGTCCGTCGCCGAGCTGGCCGGGCGTAGCGACATCGAGGACGCATCGGAGAGTAGCAATGGCTGACGGCCAACCCACCCTGCACACCGTGCTTGGCCGTCCGTTCGCCGAGCAGGTGGCGTTCTACCGCAACAAGCTGGGCAACCTGGTGCCGACTGCCCGCTGGGACGATATCAAGCGCGATGCCCACGACACCGGCTTTATGGTCGCTGGCGCGGCCAAGGCCGACTTGCTGGCCGACCTGGCCATGGCGGTCGACCGGGCTGTGACCGAGGGCAAGGGCCTGGGCGAGTTCCGCAAGGATTTCCGCGATATCGTCCAGCGCAACGGCTGGCACGGCTGGACGGGCGAAAGCACTGCCGCTGGCCAACGCTGGCGCACGCGGGTGATCTACCAGACCAATGCGTCCACCAGCTATTCGGCGGGACGTTTGGCACAGCTCCAGGACGGCGGCTTCGAGTACTGGATCTACAAACACAACGACTCGGTGCGCAATCCACGGCCCGAGCACCTCAAGCTGAACAACCTGACCCTGCCGGCCAAGCACCCATTCTGGAAGCGGTACTACCCGCCCAACGGCTGGGGCTGTCAGTGCTATGTGGTCGGTGCGCGTACTGCAGCTGGTGCACGTCGACTCGGTGGCGATGCCGACAGCACGCCGCCAGAAGGCTGGGATGCCGACCAGGCACCCGGCATCGACGAAGGCTGGGACTATCAACCAGGCGCGCGGGTGACTCAGACCGTCACCCAGATGGCCGAGAAGTCCCGCGCCTGGCCCTACGAGATCGCCAAGGCGTACATGGGCGGCGTGCCTGACCACTTGCGTGACCAGTTGGCCAAAAGCTACCGGGCGCTGCCCAGCGTTGCCGATGACGCCCGCCGTTATGCCCAGCGCGTGCTGCGTGGCGAGAGCCTGGAGCAACTCCCGGCCTACCGTACCCTGGGCTTGCTGTCGGGTGCCGACGTGGCCCAGGTGCAGCAGGCAAAGGAACTGGCCGTGGATGGCTACGACTACGCCCTGGACGTGTCGACCGTGCGCCATGTGCAGCGCAAGCATGGCGGTAGCGGCGAACGTGCCAGGGGCCAACGCCCGGTGACGGCAGAGGATTACGCGGTACTGCCCAGGCTGCTGAATGAGGGCGGCGAGCTGATCGACGCAGGCGTTGCCGAATCCACTGGGGCACCACTTGTGCGCCGTGAGCTGACGGTGGGCAATGAAACCTATGTCGCGGTATTCGAGGTGCGCAGGAAGCGCCGGATGTTAGTGCTGCAGACGTTTTACGTGCGGGAGCGGAAGTAATGCGATCCTGCCCCCGCCCTAACGCCCAGGGCGTTTCATGGTATGAGCATGACGGTACGGTGCTCAGGATCGACGCAGAGTATAACCGATGATCGAAAACCGGGTAGATAACCGGCGCGTCCTGGATGCGTTGAATGGGCTGGCCAAGCGGACGCAGGACATGCGCCCGGCGTTCCAGGACCTGGGCGAGTACTTCATCGAGTCCACCAAGCGGCGCTTCTCGACCAAGACCGCGCCGGATGGCACCAGCTGGAAGGACAACTCGCAAGTCACCATCGACGGCAAGGGCAAGAATGACCCGCTGATCGGCGAAAGCCGGCGACTGTCCAACGAGATCCACTACCGGGCCGGGAGCACCTCACTGGAATGGGGCAGCAGCCTGGTTTATGCCGGCATGCAACAGAATGGCGGCCTGAAAGCAGCCTACCCACACCTGTGGGGTGACATACCGGCGCGGCCCTTCCTGGGCTTGTCCAGCGAGGACGAGGCGATGGCTCTGGAGATCTTGCAGGAGCACCTGGCCGAACCGTTACGGGGCGGCGGCCCGTAGCGGCCCGTACAGCGCCGCTACGTGGTTAGGCGCTACCGTCGCCCGCGTTTCGGGCCAAGCAAGCGTTAAACCCGCGTTAAATTCACGCACAGGCGCACGCGTAGGGGTGGTGCCGGCGTAGGATCGTCCAGATTGCTGCCGATCTGATACTCTCAGCCACCGCTTCCCCCCCTCCGGCCAACTGGCCAACGATAGTAAATTCCCGTAATCCCGACCGTTTGCCGTGCCCCCCGATGATGGGGGCATGAAAACGAACCGCAAATTCCCCGTAGCAGCCTGCTCCCTGGCCCTTCAAGTGGTCGCCGAGGGTGGCATGACTCGCTTGATTCCGGCCGGCACCTTCAATGCACCGCGCGGTGCGTTGGCTGGCAGCGGCCCCTGGTTCCTGGACGAAGCGGCCGCCAAGCCGATCATCGAGCGCGCTGCCGCCCGTAGCACCGATATCGTCATCGACTACGAGCACCAGACCCTGTTGTCCGAGGAGAACGGCAAGCCGGCACCGGCTTCCGGCTGGATCGACCGCACCACGCTTGAATGGCGTGCAGACGGCCTCTATGGCCGCGTCAAGTGGACTGCTCCTGCCCAGGCCGCCATCGACGCGGACGAGTACCGCTACCTGTCCCCCGTTTTCCCCTACGACCCTAAGACCGGCACCGTGCTCGATCTGATCCACGTCGGTCTGGTCAACAACCCCGCAATTGATACCGCCATTCCTGCACTCGCTGCGGCCCGTATGGGCAGTGGCACTTATGACCTTACCCATGAGGAAGACACCGTGGATCGTGAAGCACTGATCAAGAAACTCGGTTTAGCCGCCGACGCCACCGATGAGCAGATCCTGGCTGCCATCACCGAACTCAAGCAAAAGGCCGATAACGCCGAGCAGGCGGTGGCCACCGCGAAGGGTGAGACCGAAAAGCAAGTGGCCGCTGCCAAGGCCGGCGGGGCCAAGCCGGATATGAGCCAGTTTGTGCCGCTCGCGGTGTACCAGGAACAAGGAACGCAACTTGCCGCCCTGCGTGCCGGGAGCAGCACTGCCGAGCTGGAGAAGCTCATTGAGGACGGTCTGAAAGACGGCCGCATTCCTGGCCAAGCCACCGCCGACTGGCTCAAGCCGCAGGGTCTCGCGGCCTGCAAGGCCTACCTGGAAGGTGCCACCCCGATTGCCGCCTTGCGCGGTAGCCAGACCGACGGCCGCAAGCCGCTCGAGGTCGACAAGAAAGACGACGCACTCAACGAATCCGAACTGGCGGTGTGCAAGGCCATGGGCATGGACCCGGTCGAGTACCGCAAGCACAACCCGAAGGAGTAAGCCCACATGGTTGCCACAACTCACAACCGCAACACCCCGAGCGTTTCCGGCCACCGCCGTGGCTATCCGGTCGCGGCCCTTGCCCTGTGCTTGGCCGGCACCATCGCCGTGATCGATGCCGACGGCATGGTGCAGCCGGGCGTTACCGGCTTGAACCTGGTCGCTGTCGGCATTTTCGAGGCCCAGGTGGACAACAGCGACGGTGCCGATGGTGAGCAAACCGCCGAAGTGCTGCGCGGCTTTGCTCGCCTGGAAAACAGCGCGGACGCCGACGAGATCACCGCTGCCGACATCGGCAAGGCCTGTTTCATCGTCGACAACCAGACCGTGGCCAAAACCGATGGCACGGGCACGCGCTCCATCGCGGGCATCGTCGATGCCGTCGATGACGTGGGCGTCTGGGTGCTGATCGACCCCACCAGCGGCGTGCTGCTCACCTGAGCCGCCTTTACCTAGCTGATTAGCTGACGAGGACATTTCAATGGATCTTACTTCCGCCAACCTGCAGGCGCTGTTCCGCGCCTACAACACTGCGTTCCAGCGGGGTTTTGGCTCGCTGGGCACCGATGGCGCGCTCTTTGAGCAGTTCTGCACCACCGTGCCGTCCACCACTGCTGTCGAGGTGTACCCCTTCCTGAAGAGCCTGCCGCGCCTGCGTGAGTGGATCGGCGAACGCGTCGTACACAGCCTGGAAGGTGGCGAGTTCAGCATCAAGAACCGCAAGTTCGAGCTGACCGAAGGCATCAGCCGCGACGCCATCGACGACGACAGCTACGGCCTGTATGCCCCGGTGTTTGAAGAGTTTGGCCGCTCCAGCCGCGAGCACCCGAACGAACTGGCCGTAGAGACCCTGGTAGCCAACCCGAAGTGCTACGACGGTGCTGCCTTGTTCGGCAACCACGTCGTGCTGAATGACAAGGGCAAGGAAGCCAACGTGAGCAACGATATGGGCGGCGCTGGCGCGGCCTGGTACGTGATGGATCTGACCCGCGTGATCAAGCCGGTGGTGTTCCAGAAGCGCCGTGCTTACCACTTCCGCGCCCTGACCGACCTGAACAGCGACTCGGTGTTCAACACCGACAAGTTCAAGTTCGGGGTGGACGCCCGTGTGAGTGCTGGGCCAGGCCTGTGGCAGCTGATCGTGCGCAGCAAGGAACCGTTCAACGCAGACACCTACGCTGCCGCCCGTGCCCGCCTGCAGGAACTGAAAGGCGACCACGGCCGTCCGCTGGCCCTGCGTCACAGCCACACCATGGTGCCGAACGGCCACGAAGGCGCAGCCCTGCGCGTGCTGAACAACGCCCAGGCGGCCAACGGCGCGACCAACGAATGGGCCGGCACCTCGAAGCTGATCCTCAACCCATGGCTGCCTGGCGCAGCCTGATAAGGATTAGTCATGGCCGCTTATCTCACCCTGGATGACCTGGTTCGCCGTTTTGACCGCGCCGAGATCCTTGATCTTGCCGAGGACAAAGACGACGACACGGGAGAAACCATCGACCAGGTCAAGGTCGACAACGCCATCCAGGACGCGACTGGCGAGATCGACAGCGCCCTGGCCGGCGGCGGCTATCGCCTGCCGCTGGCCAGCGTGCCGGCGATTCTCACGGCCTATGGCTGCGACATTGCCCGCTACCGGCTTTACGACAACCGCGCGACCGATCAGGTAACCAAGCGCTACGACGATGCAATCAAGGCGCTGCGTTCGATTGCCAGCGGCATGCTGAAACTTGGTTTGCCGAAGGTTGATGACGACATCACCAGCGCTGGCGATGTGGTGATGATGCCGGGTCGGCGCAGCTTTCCCGGCGGGGTGTTCTGATGCTCGCCGAGATCGAGGACGCCATGATCACCCGCTGCCAAAAGGTGGTGGGTGAGCACGTCAAGACTATTGAGGATCTGCCGGGCAACTGGGATGAGGCGACCCTCAAGGCCGCCCGTCGCAAGGTGCCGGGCATCTATATCGCCTGGTCGGGTGGCCCGGCAGTGCCTGCAAGCCGCGCCACGATCACCGGCCGCTATGCCGTTTACATCGTCACCGGCCAAGCCAGTGGCGAGCGCGCACGGCGCAGGGGCAGCAACCGCGAGGTGGGTGCATACGAACTCCTGGAGCGCGTAGTGCCAGGCCTGCATGGCTTGTCCGTAGACGGCATCGGCACGCTCCAGCTGGAGCGGGTCGACAACCTCTATTCGGATCGAGCCGACCAGCAGGGCGTGGTCATCTACGGCGCTGTTTTTGTGCTCAACAAGCTGATGTTCCCGGCGGCCCTGGACGCCAGCGGCCTGGCCGACTTCGAGATCTACCACGCCAACCACAAGGTGCCGGACGGCCCTGATACAGAAACCCATCTCATCCTGCCCACGGGCAGCGAGGTACAGCCATGAGCAAACGAACCATTAAACCGGCCCAGGACGGGCTGATCGTGCGCCGGCCGGACAACGCCCGGCCACTGGCAGCCAACGGCGAGGCCGTCGAGTGGTCGGCGTTCTGGCAGCGCCGCCTGAACGAAGGCGACGTAGTCGAAGTGGCCGCAGTGCCAAACAGCGTGCAAGAAGCGCCAGCGGCCGAACAGTCCGGGGTTAAGCCTGACAGCAAAGGGGGTGCCAAGTAATGGCCATCAGCTCTACGGTATTCAACGACATTCCGGCCGCGCTGCGCGTTCCGGGCTGGTACATCGAGTTCGACAACCGCCTGGCCGGCAATGCCGTGTTCCAGGGCAAGCTCCTGGTACTCGGGCAGATGCTTGAAGCCGGCTCTGCCACGCCCCTGGTTCCAGTGCGCGTAACCCGCGATGGCCAAGGTGACGAGCTGTTCGGGCGTGGTTCCATGCTGGCCGAGCAGTTCCGCGCCATCAAAAGCGTGGATCTGTACACCGAGACCTGGGCCATTCCGATGCTCGATGCTGAGCTTGCCCAGCCGGCCAAAGGTGCCATTGTGGTGACCGCAGGCCCGGCCGAAACTCGTCCGCTGGCCCTGTATATCGCCGGTTATCGCGTCTGGTGCGAGATGGTGGCAGGTGCCACGCCAGCCGTCACCGCGCAAGCTATCGCCGACGCCATTAACGCCGCCGACCGCCTGCCGGTTACCGCCAGCATCGCCGTGGGTACCCCGGCGCAGGTGGATATCGAATGCCGCTGGGGTGGTGAGACCGGCAACAGCATCTCCCTGGGCGACAGCCTCAAGGGCGAAGAGCGCACCGCCGGCCTGGGCCTGACCCTCACCACCCCGACCGGCGGCGCGGTCAACCCGGATCTGCTGAATGCCGTCGCTGCCATGGGCAATGAGTGGTGGAACTGGCTCTGCCTACCGTACACAGACACCACGTCCCTGGAAGTGATCGAGGCTGAGCTGGCAAGCCGTTATGGCCCGATGCGCCAGATGGGCGGCCGCGCTTTCGCTGCTTTCCGGGGTAGCCATGCCGCCACGGCTACGCTGGGCAACGGTCGCAACTCGCCGCACGTCTCGATCATGGGTATGGGCGCATCGCCCAGCGCGCCATGGGTCTGGGCAGCAACCGATGCCATTGTGGCTGCCAAGGCTTTGGCCATTGATCCAGCGCGCCCGCTGCAACGTTTGCCGCTGCCTGGCTTGATCGGCCCGCGTGAGGATCTGCGCTGGGACGATGCCGAGCGCAACCTGCTGCTGTTCGACGGGATTGCCACCTACACCGTGGCGGTCGACGGCACGGTGCAGATCGAGCGGCAGATCACCACCTACCAGCGCAACTCGGCCGGCGTGGCTGACGACAGCTACCTGGACATCAATACGCCCGAAACCCTGGAACGCATCCGCTTTGAGCAGCGCAGCCTGTTCGCGCAGAAGTACCCGCGCCACAAGCTGGCCGACGATGCCGATCGCCTTTTGTACGACCCGAGCCAGGCGGTGATGACGCCCAAGGTGTGTAAGGCCGAGCTGCTCAGCCTGTACCAGCAGACCTTTATGGGCGAGCGCGCCTGGGTGCGTGACTACGCCGGCTACAAGGCCAGCCTGCAGGTGAGCATCGACCCGGATGATCCGAGCCGGCTCAACGTCATCGATCAGCCAATGCTGATCGGCCAATACCGCGTTCATGCCCAGCAGACGCAGTTCCGCCGTTAATAGAGGAGATCCACATGAGCGGCAAGGTAACCGGGATCGCCACCATCCGAGTTGATGGCACTGAGATCCCCACCGAAAAAGGGGCAACCCTCAACCCAGGCGGGGTCAACCGTGCCACCCGCATGGCTGGCAAGCGCGTGTTCTTCAACGAAGATCCCGTGGCCGCCACGCTGCAGTGCACGGTGCTGCACACCGAGGAGATCGACTTGATCGACCTCAACACGATCACCAACGCCACCGTCCTGGTCGAGTGCGACAACGGCCAGGACTACCTGTTAACCGGTGCTTTCGTGACCGAGACCGCCGAACTCAACACGGGCGAAGGTCAGGTGCGCCTGAACATGGCCGCCCGCCGCTGCGAGAGGATTTAACCGATGAAAACTGATTTTCTCGCTGACCTGGATCTGACCGATGAAGAGCGCGCCCGCATTGAAGATGTGGGCGATGCCCTGCAAGTCACCCTAGCTGAGCCTTTCACCTACAAGCACAGCAAGCTCGATGGCGAGCGCACGCTGACCCAGTTGCACTTGGTCAAGCGGGTCAAGGGCAAGCATATGAAAGCGATGGATAAGGCCCAGGGCGAGATTAGCCAGGGCCTGGCCCTGGTCGCCGCGCTGGCCGGCTTGCCGAGCCACGCCATGGACGAGCTGGACGCTCGCGACATGGATCTGGTCATGGAGCTGGTCAGCCCTTTCTTGCCGAAATCCCGAGGGACTGGGACGCCCTGATTCGAGTAGTTGCGACGGCGTTCGGCGGGTTTAACCCGCTGGATCTGCTGGATATGGAGTTGGATGACCTGTGCTGGTGGTTCGGCCAGGCGGAAAAGTTGGCAGAGGAAATGGAAGCGCATGGCGGGTGAACTCAAAACATCGGTGATCCTGGAGCTGGTCGACCGCATCACTTCGCCTGTGCGCCGGGTCACTCAGGCCCTGGCCGGGATCTCCCGCCGCGCCGCCCTCGACAACCTCAAAAACTCGGCCCGTGGCGTGCAGACCGCCCTGGCCGGCACCCTCAAGCAGGCAATTGCTTTGGGCAAAGGCCTGGCGATTGTCGGCGGTGCAGCTGCTGCAGCGGGCTGGACTATCACCAGGATGGTCGGCGGCGTCGCCACCCTGGGTAACGAGATCAAGGTCAGCTCCGAGCGCCTCGGCGTGGGCGCAGGCTGGCTGCAGGAATGGATGTATGCAGGCCAGCAGTTCAGCGTGGGCAATGACGCCCTGATTGATGGCTTCAAGGAACTGGGCCTGCGTGCGGATGAGTTCGTGACAACGGGCTCTGGTAGCGCTGCCGAAGCGTTCGAGCGCCTGGGCATCACCGTCAAGGATCTGCGCGGTACCGCTGGCGAGACCGAGAAGCTGCTCGACCTGGTGCAGTCGCGCCTGGGCAATATCGAGAACGATGCAGCCAAGCAGCGGATCTTCGACGAGCTGTTCGGCGGCAGCGGTGGCGAGCAGATGGTTGCCATGCTGACCCAGTCCCGCGAGGAACTGGAGAAGCTGCGTCAGACCGCCCGCGACAACGGCGCGATCCTCAGTGATGAGGACATCGAGCAGTCGCGCCTGTACGTGCGTCAGATGAACGAACTGACCAACGCCCTGCAGGGGATCAAGAACACTGTACTGAGCGCGCTGCTGCCGACCGTCAACCAATGGCTGGGCGGCATCCGTGAGCTGTCCAAAGCCAACCGAGAGATGATCACGCAGCAGGTGCTGGAGCGCATGCGTCAGCTGTGGTCAGGCCTGCGGGCGGTGGGCAAGGCTGTTGCCTGGGCGGCTGATCAGGTCGGTGGATTCGGCAATCTGGCCGTGATGGTTGCAGGGCTTCTTGCGGCTAAGCTGGTTTTCTCGCTGATTATGACTGGCGTCGCAATGGTGGGCCTAACCAAGACTGCCGTCTTGTTTTCGGCAAGTCTAATAGGGCCAGTGCTTAAAGGTGTTGTGTCTTGCGCTGGTGCATTACTCAGCCTAGCAGCACGGGCCATTCCGGCGGCGATCATGGGTATTCGTGCGCTTTCTTTGGCACTGCTTACCACTCCCATTGGCTTGATTATTACAGGCATCGCCGCCCTGGCCGGGGCGGTGTATTTGATCTATCGCAACTGGGATGGGATCGCCGAGTGGTTCGGCGGCATGTGGGAGCGCGTGAAAGCGTTCTTCGACCGAGGCATCGGCGATATCGCCAAGGATCTGCTGGCTTTCAGCCCGGCTGCACTATTGCTGAAGGCCGTCGATGCGGTGTTTGAACTGTTCGGCGCGCGACCTTTGAGCGAACTGGGCCGCGAATGGATCGGCGGGTTGGCTGACGGCATCGCCGAGCGATTCGAGCAAATGGTCGGCTGGCTAAAGCAGAAGGTCAGCGCGTTAAACGGATGGCTGCCGGACTGGATGACCGGTGGCGGCCTCTCGCAACGTATGGGCTCGCCGGCTGCTGGCGCGGCCGTTGCGCCGAAGCTGGGTGCTCCTGTGATGGGTGACCGTCCTTCGCCGCTGGCAGCGGGGCCAGGGCGTGCCGACGTGGGCGGTGAACTGCGCATAAAGATCGATGCAGAGGGCCGGCCGCGCGTGGCATCAATGAAAGCCAACGGCGGCCTGGATTACCGCGTGGAAAGCGGTCTGCTGGGGGTGGTGCAGTGATGCTAGCCCTTATCCTTGGCCGGGAAATCACCATTGGCAATACGCTCAGCGGCCATCTCTTTAACGATCTGCCCGTAGGAGCCAGCGGCCACCAAGAAACCAAAGCCAACCGGAACCCACCAGACCGCATCTGGCAACAGCCAAGCGAGGCCCGCGCCCAAAACAACACCGCCACAAGCGGCCCAAAGTGCAGCCTTTTCAGTCTGTTTCATGAGCTGTCCTCCAATGACCTGAAAGCTCTGGAGCCTAGCACATGACTTGGCGTGATCGTATCGACCCCGAGTTGCGCGGCAGTTTTCGCGGTGTAGCGTTCTATGTTGAGCGTGCCGACGGCACTGCCGGCCGCCGCTGGCTGGTGCATGAGTACCCGCGCCGCGACATACCGTATACCGAGGACATGGGCCGCCGTGCCAAGCAATGGCGGCTGTCGCTGTTTGTTGCCGGCGATGACTACGACCTTGAGCGCGACGCGCTGATCAAGGCGCTGGACGCACCTGGTGCAGCCACCCTGGTGCATCCGTACCTGGGCACCTTTTCGGCGGTGGCCAGCGACGTAAGTTTCAGCGAGTCCACCCGCGAGGGCGGCTCCTGCACCTTCGAGGTGACCTTTACCGAGTCCGGCCGGCAGCTTGAGCCGGGCACCTCGGTGGATACCCAACGCGAGGTTGGCCTGGCTGCAGAGCTGTTGGAAGAGCTGGGCATCAGCGACTTCCTGGAGCGCTGGAGCATTGAGGGGCTCACGGGCTGGTCGCTGGAGTCTATCGAGCGCGATCTAGCCTCCGTGGTCGATGGCTTGACCGACTTTGTGGGCGATATCTCTGAGCAGATCACCGATGTGATTCGCTTCCCGGCGAACATCGCGGGCATCGTCCTGGGCGGCTATAACCGCATCCGCAACGCGGTGATGCGGCCGATCAATGCACTGAATTTGTACAGCGGCAAAAGCGTGTTGTCGTCCAGTGACCAGGGGGGCTCCGGCCGGCTGCGACTTGCTCCGGGCACGCCAGCCAGGGCCGTGCGCATGCTGCGTGAGGCCGGTACCGCTGGAGACTCGGTAGCCATTCCGCCAGCGGACACACCGGAGAACACCCAGCGAGCCGGCAACATCGTGGCCGCCAACCAGTTGAACGGCCGTCTGGCCGCAACCACGGCCGCCCGCGTAGTGGCCGAGACCGATTGGCTGTCGCGCCAGGACGCCGAGGCCGCTGGTCAGGATGCCCTGGCCCTGATTGATCACGAGCTGCAGACGGCCGAGCCGATCAGCGATGCCGTTTACAACGCCCTGGTGGCGTTGCGCGCTGCGCTGTCGACGGATCTGCGCACCCGCGCCCTGGCCATGCCGAACCTGACCGAATACACGCCGCAGGCGACCCTGCCGGCCGTGGTGATCGCCCACCGCCTGTATGGCGACGCGACCCGCGCCGACGAGATCTGCGTGCGCAACAACGTCCGCCACCCCGGCGCTCTGCGCGGTGGGATGGCTCTGGAGGTACTCAGTGAGTGATGAGCAGGTAGTCCTGCAGATTGGCAGCGACCGACACACCGGCTGGCAAGAGGTGCGCATTCGGTTGTCCCTGGAGCAGATCGCCGACGAGTTCGAGCTGACCCTGACCGAGCGCTGGAGCGAGTCTGGCGATGTTCGCCCGGTATCGCCCGACGAGGCCTGCACGCTGCAGATCGGCGACGAGCTGGTGCTGACCGGCTACCTGGACGAGGTGCTGCCGGACTATGACCCCGAGCAGCACACTATCGTCGCCAGCGGCCGTAGCAAGGCCGGTGACCTGATCGACTGCAGCGGCCGCGAGCAGCGTCTGGACGGCCGCACGCTGCAACAGATTGCAGAAACTTTGGCACGGCCCTACGGCATCGAGGTGGTCGACACGGTAGGCGCGGCCAAGCCGTTTCGCTCGTTCGTCCTGGAGGATGGCCAACCGATTGCCGAGGCCATCGAGCGCGCGGCGCAGATCCGTGGCGCGCGGGTGGTCAGTGACGCCCAGGGGCGGTTGCTGATCGTCCATGCAGTGCAGCGCGAGATCCGCACGGCCCTGGTGCTGGGGGAAAACATCCGCCGCGCCTCGGGCGTGTTCAGCAACCGCGACCGCTTCAATGAATACATCGTCGAGGGGCAGACCCCAGGCGACAACGAATGGAACGGTGCCAACGCCTCTGGCCCTCGCGGTACCGCACAAGATCCTCGCGTGCGCCGCCCACGCACCACCCTGGTGGTATGTGACACCCCAGCCGACAGCGGCGACTGCACGGCGCGTGCCGAGCTGGAAGCGCGCATGCGCTGGGCCAAGGGCCGTGGCGTGACCTACACCGTTGGCGGCTGGAAGCATGAGCAAGGTGTATGGCGACCGGGTGACCTGGTGCCCGTGCGCGATGCGTACCTGGGTCTGGACGAGAAGTTGCTGGTCAGTGCGGTGCAGCTGATCGAGGGCCTTGATGGCCGCCGCGCCGAGCTGCGCGTTGTGCCTCCGGCTGCCTTTGAACCGATCCCGATCCCCGAGCCGAAAGCGTCTGCCAGCGGCTCGGGCAAGGCCAAGCCTGGCGACTGGGGGTGGTGATGGATCAGCGCACGATGTCTCGCTTGCTCAGCCCGGTATGGCGGCGCATGCGCCTGCTCTTTTCCCGTGGCGTGCTGAAGATGGTCGATGACGGCCAGACCCTGCAGAGCGTGCAGGTCACGCTGCTGGGCGAGTCGCCAGCCTGGGCCGAGCGCTTCCAGCAGTACGGCATGACCTCGGTACCGCATGGCGGCGCTGAAGCCGTGGTGGCGGCCGTGGGTGGTGCCCGCGCGCACCTGGTGGCCATCGCCGTGGATGACCGGCGCTACCGCATGGCATCCCTGAAAACTGGCGAGGTGGCCATCTATGACGACCTGGGGCAATCCGTGCACCTGACCCGTGAGGGCATCGTGATCACGGGTGCCGGCCTGCCGCTGGCCTTCGTTAATTGCCCGCTGGTGACCATGGACGGCGACCTAGAGGTTGCCGGCGAAGTGCGCGACCACACCAGCACCATGCAGATGATGCGCGACCGCTACAACGCGCACATCCATAACAACCCCGATCCGGGGCCAGACGAGAGGATGGAGTGATGGATATCGCGCTGCGTTACGACGCAGAGGCCAAAGCCTTCGACCTGGCCATCGCCGATGGCGACCTGGTTGCTGATGAGGGCCTGGAAACGGCGGTGCTCCTGTCGCTCTACACCGACCGCCGCGCCCTGGCCGAGGACGAGTTGCCCGATGACGGAACTGACCGCAGGGGCTGGTGGTGCGACGCCTACTCGGATCGCCCGCAAGGCTCGCGGCTTTGGCTGCTGTGGCGTGAGAAGGAACTAGACAGGGTTCTGCGCCGCGCCGAGGAGTACGCCAGCGAAGCGCTGGAATGGCTGATCGATGACGGCATCGCGTCGGTGGTTGAGGTCGAGGCCATCCACCTGCGTCGTGGCGTGCTGCAACTGATTGTGGGCATCCAACGCCCAGGGCGTGCCGTCCTGGAACGCCGTTATGACTATGTATGGGGAGTGAGCAATGGGATTTAAGCGGCCGCCGCTGCCCGAACTGATTGGGCGGATCGACAACGATCTGCTCTCGCGCCTGCCGGGTTCCCAGGCGGCTCTAGCTCAGCGCCTGACCCGTATTCTGGCCACGGGCGAGGCCGGTGTGGCGCACGGCCTCTATGGCTACCTGCAGTGGCTGGAGCGGCAACTGTTCCCCGAGACCTGCGATGACGATCTGTTGCACCTGCACAGCGTTGGTGTGCCGCGCCGTGAGGCAAACACCCACAGCGGGCCGCTGATCTTCACCGGTACCAGCGGCGCGGTGATCGATGCCGGCACCCTGGCGCAGGTTGATGGCCTGGAGTACCGCACAACCGAGGACGTGACCCTGGAGGCTGGTACCGCAACCGTCGAGGTCGAGGCGCTCGAAGCCGGCGGCGCTGGTGGCCAGGTGGCTGGCGCGCAGCTGACCCTGGTCTCGCCTGTGGTCGGCGTCAACGCTGCTGCCACAGTGGGCGCGGCAGGTATCAGGGGTGGCGAGGATATCGAGAGCTTCGACAAGTGGCGCGACCGCATCATGCTGCGCCGTGCCCGCATTCCTCGTGGCGGTGCCGAGGGCGACTGGGTCGAGTGGGCGCTGCAGGTGCCAGGCGTGACCCGCGCCTGGGAAGATCCGATGGGCATGGGGTCGGGCACCATCGTCCTGCGCATCATGGCTGACGATTCAGCGGGTGGGCCAATGCCCTCCCTGCAGTTGCTCGAGGACGTGTTCGGCTACATCGCAACGCAGCGCAACGTTACCGCGCACGTCTATGTGATTCCGCCCGTGCCTGCGCCGTTCGTGCCTCAGTTGCGGGTGACCCCGGATAACAGCAGCACCCGCTCTGCAGTCCAGCAAAAGCTCCAGGATCTTGTGCTGCGCGAGGGTGAGCCCGGCGGAACACTGCTCATCTCGCAAATTCGCAATGCAATTGGCACTGCTGCCGGCGTGACCGACTACGAGCTGGAGTGGCCGACCGCCAACGTCACCCATGCACACGGCCATCTGCCGATCTGGGGGGGTGCCGAGTGGCTGGCCTGACCGCTGACGACTACCGCCAGCAGCTGTTCGCACTGCTGCCACCGGGCATCGTCTGGAAGGCAGATCTGGACTCGACAGTGCAGCGCCTGCTGGCCGGCCAGGCCCGTGAGTTCGCGCGCATCGACGAGCGTGCCGGGGCGATGCTGCCCGAAGCCGACCCTCGCCAGGCGCTGTACACCTTCGAGGAATGGGAGGCGAGCTACGGCCTGCCATCGGCCTGCGCGCCTGCAGGGCAATCCATGGCCGACCGCCGTGCGGCCCTGATCGGCCGCATCGTCGGCCGGGGCGGTTTGACTGCCCAGGACTACCTCGACCTGGCCGAAGGGCTCGGTTATGCCGGCACCCAGGTGCTGGAGTTTCGCGAGGCCACTGTCGAGGTCGACACGCCGACCGGCCACACAGGTGCAGTGATCGGCGACGACATCAACGGCGCGGACTGGGATCTGACCTGGCGCGTGCTGCTACCCAACGGCGTAGTGCGTGAATCCGTCGTCGAGGAGGCCGTGATCGGCGACCCGCTGCGCTCCTGGGGCGATGAACTTATTGAATGCTCGCTGCGGCACGCCGCGCCGAGCTGGCTAATCCTGCAAATCGGATATATGGAGGAATAAATGGAAAAGGTAGGTGCATACACCGACCGGGCGACCGAGGTCGGCGAATGGCGGCCCGGTAACCCTGGGCTCGGCCAGCAAGCGACGCCGATGCTGGCGGCGTATTTCAATATGCTGCAGCGTGAGCTGGTGGGAGTTGTGGAGGCCTCTGGGCAGGAGCTGGATGCAGGAAGTTATGATCAGATGCTGCGGGGTATCCGTCGATTGTCTGGCGGCTTCCTTGGTAAAAATGTCGCGGGCGGTATTAATGTCGCGCTGACCGAGGCTGAATCTCAAAACGCGGTGCTGGCGTTCACGGGTGCGTTGGCTGCGAATATTGCAGTGACCGTGCCCGCGCTCGGGCGCAGCTGGAAGGTGGTAAACGACACCACTGGCGCATTTACCCTGACCCTAAAGACCCCAGGCGGTGGAGGGGTGGTAGTTGCGCAGGGCACTACGGTAGAGGCTTATTGCGACGGTGTGAGCGTGTTTCAAGTGGCCACTGCCGCCGGCGCGGCGCCTGGTGCAATCCAGTCGTTTGCAACCAACTCCCCGCCGACCGGCTGGCTCAAGGCTAACGGGGCTGCGGTATCGCGTGCCACCTATGCTTCGCTGTTCGCGGCGCTTGTGACTGCTGCCGGATTCACCCCGCAGACGTTTACCGTAACCCTGGCGACCCCTGGCGTGTTCACTAAGGTCGCACACGGTTTGCAGAATGGTGCCCGTGTACGCTTGGCGACGGCTGGCGCGCTGCCTACAGGGCTTAACACGGCGACCGACTATTTCGTCGAGGTCATCAACGGCGATACGTTCTACCTGTCGTTGACCCTGATGGGCGCCAGGATCGCCACCAGTGGCGCGCAGAATGGCGTGCATACATTCCTGCAAAGTTGGTTTGGCCTTGGGGATGGCGCCACGACCTTTAACTTGCCTGATCTGCGCGGCGAGTTCCTGCGCGGCTGGGATGATGGGCGCGGCATCGACGCCGGCCGTGTGTTCGGTAGTGCTCAGCTCGATGCTTTCCAGGGGCACCGGCATGGCTGGCTTGGAGAAAGCGCTATTACTAGCACTGAGGCATACGCGACAGGAGGCGCAAACATCACCAGGGCTAAACAAGATGCGCTTATTGGTAACCCGATTACTGACGGCACCAATGGCGCCCCGCGCACGGCTGCCGAAACGCGCCCGCGCAGCCTGGCCATGCTGGTCTGTATAAAATTCTAAGGTGGGAAATATGAGCACTCCAGTTATCTACAGCGCCGACCCTGTGACGGGCGAATTTATCGGCACGGCCTTCGCTGATCCTGACCCGCTCAACCCTGGCAACTGGCTGTTACCCGCGCATGCTTACTTTGACGTACCGCCCACCGCCCCTATCGGGATGGCTGTGGTACGTGCGGGCGCTGCCTGGGAGCTGATCCACGATCATCGCGGCACGGTGTATAGCACTCAAACGGGTTTGGCCTGCGAGTGGGACAGCCTTGGAACGCTGCCCGAAAACCTCACTGATCAGCCGCGCCCCAGCGCCGACTACATATGGGACGGAGAGGCCTGGGTGGTTGATCTGGGCCTAAAAGCCGCAAACTTGGCAATAGCCAGGAAGGCTATGCAGGCACAGGTAGATGCCGAGCGCGACCGCCGCATTGATGCCGGTGTTGAGTTCCAGGGCTTGCGCTTCCAGTCCCGCGCTACCGACCGCGAGAACATCGCAGGCGCTGCCCAGCTGGGCTTTATGGCGATGGTTGCAGGTGCCCAGCCTGGTGATCTGCGCTGGTCTAGCTCTGGCCAGGACTTCTCCTGGATCGCTACCGACAACAGCCTTGTGCCAATGGATGCGCAAACCGTTGTTGCTTTTGGCAAGGCAGCGGCCGAACGTAAGCAGGCACTGATTTTCGCCGCACGGCAGCTCAAGGATATGCAGTCGATCCCGGCTGACTTATCTGACGATAAGTGGTGGCCGTGATGAACAAGTTTCCTATGCCGCTGCAGGTGCAATTGCTTGAGGACGGTCAGACCTGGCTGTTGCTGGCAGCGTTTCTTTATCAAGACGCTGACCATGGTTTGGTTCAAGTGCCGGGCAACTTCGAAACGGACTTTGCCAGCGTACGACCGCTGCGCACCATTGCGGTCGCGCTGCTGGTACTCAGCTTGTTGGCGGGTTGGTTCCTACCGCCGTTGGGTGCCTTTCTAGGCACTCTTGGCTTTGGCGTACTGGCGCTGTATGCCAGCGTGGTGGGTTATGGCCATGCGGCCGCAACCATTCATGACCGCCTGTACTTCACCGCCGAATTAAGCCGAAAAGCAGCAGACCAGGTGTTCCTCAACGCCCTGCGCTCCAGCGGCGTTGCGCGCTGGCGAGCCTGGCTCATGTGGGTCGGCGTCAGACTGGGCGGTTTTAGGCGTTACGGCAGTTACCGCTGGCGAGGTGTTAGCGGATCGAAATAAAGAGAGGGCGGCCAGTACTTGTGTTCCAGCACCAGCACTGACCGCCAGCCCGCAGCACTTACCTGCAAGCCAGCCTAGGCCCTCCCACTCTCGCGAGAGCGGGGCAAGCCTATCTGAAATAAGGCTTTTTTGCAGAATGTTTGACATACGTTGTGGCGGCTGTAGCCGCCTGCTTGCCCGTGTTAGCGGGAGTTACACCCTACAGATCAAGTGTCCGCGTTGCCGGACACTGAACCACCTGAAGGCCGAGAGCCTCCTGACCCCGCCATCGAGCGCACCCAGCCATCAGGAGGCACCATGCACGCACAACCGATCATTCCCTGGATAGGTGGCAAACGCCGCCTTGCAGACCGGATATTCCCCTTGTTCCCTCAGCACAGCTGCTACGTCGAACCGTTCGCGGGCGGTGCAGCGCTGTTCTTCCTCCGCCCGGTACCGGCCGAGGTCGAAGTGCTCAACGATGTTAACGGTGACCTGATCAACCTCTACCGGGTGGTGCAGAACCACCTGGAAGAGTTCGTCCGGCAATTCAAGTGGGCGCTCAGCAGCCGGCAGGTGTTCAAGTGGTTGCAGATGACCAGGGTCGAAACCCTCACCGACATCCAGCGCGCCGCACGCTTCTATTATCTGCAGCAGTCCGCCTTCGGTGGTCGCGTGGATGGTCAGAGCTACGGCACAGCCACCACCCAGCCGCCGGGCCTCAACCTGCTGCGAATCGAGGAGGCGCTTTCAGCAGCTCACCTGCGGCTCAGCAACACCTACATCGAGCACCTGAGCTGGCAGGAGGTAATGAAGAAGTACGACCGCGAGCACACACTGTTCTACTGCGACCCGCCGTACTGGGAAACCGAAGGCTATGGCGTGGCGTTCGAGTTCGACCAGTACACCGCCCTGGCCAAGCTGATGGGCGAGGTCAAAGGCAAGGTGATCGTCAGCCTCAACGACCACCCAGCAATCCGCGAATGCTTCGCCGGCTTCCACATCGAGACGACCGACATCAAGTACACCGTGGGCGGTGGCAAGGGTAGCGAGGCGAAGGAAGTGCTGATCTTCAGCTGGGATATTCAGGCCGAGCCTGCCGGGCTATTCTGAGAATGCCAATCATGCTGCAAAATCTTGCCAGTTTTTGGTTTTAGCAAGATGCCAAGTCAAGCGCGAAGCGGTGCCAAAACCGCTGCGCGCTTACAGAGCCTGCTCACGATCTCGCGAGCTAGAGCGATACAAGGCAAAAACAAGCGAGGAACGGTCGGAGTCGCGCTCGACTTTACGAGTGGTAAATGAGCATGACTCGCTTCGCTCGCCCCTTCGGGACCGCACCAGAGGCGCGTTAGCCGCAAGCGGCTTTCCAAGCTTGTTTTTAACGCAGTAGCGCCGACGCGCAGCAGATCGTGAGCAGGTTCTGAGGTGAGGCGCCATCCTGGCTGTCGGGTTATCCCGATCTAATCGTGCATCCTGCCGGTTCTAATCGAACGCTTGTCGCTGGGTGAGTCATTCCTGACGCTGGAACTTCAGATCCCACACGCCATGGCCGAGACGCTCGCCACGACGTTCGAACTTGGTCACCGGGCGCTCCTCGGGACGCGGCACGTAGGTGCCATCGGCCGC